>JAEEGL015085902.1_pt1 | contig 54648 bp, 41 predicted proteins | sample 9134231 | NCBI WGS metagenome assembly JAEEGL01 (sample SAMN16246548, study PRJNA631951) | gut metagenome | biome: gut microbiome; feature: rumen; material: fiber-attached | host: Bos | place: Iran: Karaj | collected 2018-10
CCAGGAGATCCGCCGCCGTTATGCCGGGAAGTATGATTTCCAGACGGGAAGCGACTGCGAGGTCATTCTGGCTCTTTACCGGGACAAGGGACCGGATTTCCTGGAAGAACTGAGCGGCATCTTCGCCTTCGCGCTCTATGACGAAGACCGTGACGAATTCCTCATCGCCCGCGATCCCATCGGGGTCATTCCTCTTTATATCGGGTTTGACAGTGATGGAACCGTATATGTTGCCTCTGAACTTAAGGCGCTGGAAGGGCAATGCGAGCGCTACGAACCCTTCCTGCCGGGCCATTTCTACTGGAGCCGCGAACCCGGAATGAAACGCTGGTACACCCGCGACTGGATGTCATATGATTCAGTGAAAGACAATGAGGCAAGTTCCGAGGATATCCGTCAGAGCCTTAGGGCCGCCGTCCGCCGGCAGATGATGTCCGACGTGCCCTATGGCGTCCTGCTCAGCGGAGGTCTCGACTCTTCAGTCGTTTCAGCTATAGCAGAAAGATATTCCGAAATGCGCATTGAAGATGACTCGCGGACAAAGGCCTACTGGCCCAGGCTGCATAGTTTTGCCGTTGGATTGAAAGGAGCTCCCGACTTGGCGAAGGCGAAAATTGTAGCCGAGCATATCGGAACCGTACATCATGAAATCAACTATACCATCCAGGAAGGCTTGGATGCCATCCGGGATGTCATATATTTCATTGAAACATATGATATTACCACGGTCCGCGCTTCCACTCCGATGTACCTTCTGGCCAGGGTAATCAAATCAATGGGAATAAAAATGGTGCTATCGGGAGAGGGAGCGGACGAAATCTTTGGAGGATATCTCTATTTCCACAAGGCTCCCAGTGCTCGCGCATTCCATGAAGAAACCGTCCGCAAACTCTCTAAGCTTCATCTATACGACTGCCTTCGTGCCAACAAAAGTCTGTCTGCATGGGGCGTAGAAGGCCGTGTCCCGTTCCTGGACAAAGAGTTCCTGGATGTAGCAATGCGCACTAACCCCGAAGCAAAGATGTGTCCCGGAAAAACGATGGAAAAACGGATTCTACGCGAAGCCTTTGCAGATATGCTTCCCGAAGAGATCGTCTGGAGGCAAAAAGAACAGTTCAGCGACGGTGTCGGATATTCCTGGATTGACACCCTGAAGAAAATCACGGCTGAGGCGGTCTCTGATGAGCAGATGGAACATGCTGCCGAGCGTTTTCCAATCAACCCACCCAAGAACAAAGAGGAATATTACTACCGCAGTATTTTTGCTTCTCACTTCCCCTCCGACAGCGCGGCGCGCAGTGTCCCAAGTGAAGCAAGTGTTGCTTGTTCAACCGCCATTGCATTGGAATGGGATGAGGCTTTCAAAAACATGAACGAACCCAGCGGTCGCGCAGTGGCAGGAGTACATCAGAGTGCCCTCTGAGGCCCTTCCTCTCGACGGGATTTCGTCGGGCTAAAGCCCTCCGACATCCCTGCCCGCCTGCGGCGGGCGATGCAAAGCGGCATCAAAAAAGCGCATCAGAGCAAACTCTGTGCGCTTTTTTGCTACCGCTTTGCGGAGAGGAAGGGATTCGAACCCTTGATACGGTTACCCGTATGCAGGTTTAGCAAACCTGTGGTTTCAGCCACTCACCCACCTCTCCGGATGTGGTTCTGAAATCAGATAGGACTGCAAATATAAGAAGAATTTTCGGGAATGCAAGGATTCCACCGAAATCCAGCCAGATCAGCGGATCTCCGAAGCCATTACATTCGCCAGGCCTACGGCCTTCAGGGAAGACACCATCGACTCTGCGTCTGCCTTTGCCTCGAAAGGAGCTACGATGTAAACCACCGAACCGTTCTCAACGACCCTGGCTATGTCAGCCTCTGTGTGCTGCCTGATCACGGACATCACAGCGTCGGAAAGCGACACTCCGTCCACCGGCCAGATCTTCACCTGCCACAGGGACCTGTTTGAACCTTCCATTGCACGGGCCCTGTCGGTTGCAATCGGAGACCCGTCGTTGAAAGCCACTATGGAAGCGCTCCGGAATCCTGCCCTCTTGACCTGGTTCAGGCTCTGGAGACACTCCTTGTAGGTCTTGAACAAGCCTGCATAATAGGTATAGCGAAGCGATGCGCTCCTCTGCTCGAAAACCGGGGAAAGGCCCCTGAGCTGGCTCACGGTTGCATGTGAAGCCGAAGAGAAAAGACGGATCTGGTACACCAGGCCTGTAGGAAGGGTGTTATCCTCAGCGAAGCGCCCCACGGGAAGGACCTTGAAAGAATAGTCGAACACAGGCTTGGGTCTCTGGACTTTCATCTTGAGGCGTCCGCCCATGCGGTTCTTCGAGAATGCATATCCCGAAGAGGTCCCCACGACCTCCTTCTCCACCGTGGTCTGCACCTTGTCCGGATCGATAACCACTCCCTTGGTCAGGAAGTCCATCTCTATGATCTGCAGTTCCTTCGACGCTTTCGCAAGTGAGTCCTGAAGCAACGGCAGCCCCGCTTCCATTTCTATTACGCGCGCGATAAGGGCGTTCTTCTCATTCTGGTCCTCCGTCTTGGAAATAACCGCCCTCTGGGTATCCATCCTCTTTCCATATGCATAGATGGAGTCGCGGAGCATCCTGACCTGGGACATCTTCGCCATATAGCGTCTCGTGTCCTCATTCTCAGGCATTTCCTCAGAAACGGCGGATCCGTTGTCCATATGAGTCGGGTCGGAGGAAGGAGACAGCCTCGAGAGGTTCCTGAGCCTTTCCGGAGAGGTCTCGGCCCGCCTTACAGGCATCGGATCGTACTCCAGAACATATACATAGACGCTGTCCGTTCCGGGGCATTCGCGGTCCGAAGCGAACAGGGAATATTTCCCGTCCTCCGTATTGATGAAAAGGTAGTCGTTATAAGGCGACGAATAAGGGAAGCCCAGGTTCACCGGGATGCCCCAGTCATGAGTCTCCCTGTCCCAGCGCGACACATATATGTCATATCCTCCCATTCCGTAAAGGCCTTCGGATGCAAAGTAGAGGGACTTTCCGTCGGGGCTCAGCATAGGCCAGATCTCGTTGGATGTCGAGGTGATCTGCTCGTTGATGAGTTCGGGTGCGGTCCACGCGGTGTCCAGGGAATGGGTGACATATATGTTGCGGATCCCGTCCTGGTCGTGAGTGGAATAATATATCGTACGCGCGCCCTCGGGAACATATGTAGCGCTCACGGACCTGTCCTTGAGAGAATCCAGCGGATTGGGAAGGCTCCGCCATGACCGGTTCTCAAGCGGATAGAAAAGGAAAAAGTCACTAAGGGAGAAACGCCTCTTCGCCACGACGACGGGATCGCTGCAATATTCAGTCATATTCAACCCGTTCTGGGCCAGGAGCATCCTTTCCTGCGCATCAACCCTGAACAGCGAATCCGGAGCGGCGGCGACGGCCTTCTGATAGACTTCCAGCGCGGCGGCGAAATCATATGCCCGGCGGAGAGAATCAGCACTGGCGAGAAGCTGTGAAGGAGAAACGGCGACAGGCTCCGGCACGGAAACACGTTCCTCGGCAGGAACTGCAAGCGTGTCGGGAAGAGACTGTGCTCCGCACGGGAGAGCCGTCAGAAGGGCGGCCGCGACGATGGCATATGTCTTCAATACCCGTTTCATATATGATGTGGAACTGCAAAAATACTAAATAAAAGGTAGAAAATTTCGTTATAAGAATAAAAAACAATAAATTTGCAAGCTAAAGTTTAAAAACTAATATCTTTACAATGCAAAGCAAAGGTGCAATCAGATTAGTGGCGATTCTGCTGATTATCGCAAGTTTGTGGCAACTTTCCTTTACCCTGGTGACAAATCTCCAGGAGAAGAAGGCCAAGGATTTCGCTGAGAAAGCGGTGCTTGCGGCACAGCAGACCCCTGCGTTCGGCAATGTTGCAGCCGACGATCAGGCATTCTGGCTGGATTCAATCAGAACAGACCAGAACAGGTGGTTCCTGGATTCCATCGCAACCAAGAAAGTCTATCTTGGCTACACTTACCAGGACGTAAAGAACAGGGAGATAAATCTTGGTCTCGACCTCAAGGGCGGTATGAACGTCATGCTGCAGGTCGAACTCGAAGACCTTGTAAAAGCTATATCCGGCAACAACCAGAATCCCGCCTTCCTGCAGGCACTCTCTCTCGCAGAGGAGCGCAGCGTCACCTCCAGGCGCGACTTCATCACTGAATTCGCTGACGCATGGCAGGAGGTCGGTGCCGGACAGAGGCTCGCCCAGATTTTCGGTACATATGAAATGAGGGACAGGATCAAACCCGAGTCCACCGACGAGAATGTCATCTCTGTCATCAGGGAAGAGGCCGAAAGTGCCATCGCCAACTCATTCAATGTCCTCCGTAACCGTATCGACCGCTTCGGTGTTACCCAGCCCTCCATCCAGAGGCTTGGCAACAGCGGCAGGATCCTCGTCGAGCTTCCTGGCGTGAAGGAGCCTGAGCGAGTGCGCAAACTTCTCCAGGGAACAGCATCCCTCGAGTTCTGGACAACCTTCGACAATGCTGAGATCGCTCAGTACATCGAAGAGGCCAACTCCATGCTCGCACAGATCCTTTCCGATGACGCTCCTGAGGCTCCCGAGGCTACAGAAGCAACTGCTGCACAGCAGACTAACGCTGCCGACAGCCTTCTCCAGCAGGAGATCGCCCAGAACGCAGACAATGCCGCAGAGATGGAGCAGTTCCGCAAGGCCAATCCTCTCTACGCAGTTCTCCAGCCTTCACAGGCCAGGGGCAATGCATGCATAGGTTTCTCCGTAGCAGCCGACACAGCCAAGGTCAACAGGTATCTGGCCATGCCGCAGATCCGCGAGATCTTCCCGCCGGAGTTCAAGGCTATGTGGAGCGTCAAGCCGACCTCTATGATTGAGGGTAACACCAACATCTATGAGCTCATCGCCATCAAGGACAACTCCCGCACCGGCACCGCTCCCCTCGACGGCGGAGCAGTCACCGACGCCCGCGTTTCCTATGACGGCCAGGGTGTGAACAGGGGAACTCCTTCAGTGTCCATGTCAATGAACGCCGAGGGCGCCACCACCTGGGCACGCCTTACCAAGGAGAACATCGGCAAACAGATCGCCATCGTCCTGGACGGAATGGTTTACTCCTATCCGAATGTCCAGACCGAGATCACAGGCGGACAGTCCTCCATCTCCGGAAACTTTACCGTAGAAGAGGCAACTGACCTTACCAACGTCCTCAAGTCCGGTAAGCTTCCCGCTCCGGCCAAGATCATCCAGGAGCAGGTCGTAGGTCCGTCCCTCGGTGCAAGGTCTATCAAGTCTGGTATGATTTCCTTCTTGATCGCCTTCCTGCTGGTCCTCATCTACATGGTTCTCTTCTACTCGGGAGCCGGACTTGCAGCTGACGCCGCCCTTCTGTGCAACGTCCTCCTGCTCTTCGGAACCCTGGTTTCCTTCGGCGCCGTCCTGACCCTGCCCGGTATCGCCGGTCTCGTCCTGACGATGGGTATGGCTGTTGACGCCAACGTTATTATCTACGAGAGGATCAAAGAGGAACTCGCTGCCGGAAAGGGCCTTTCCAAGGCTATCGCAGACGGTTATCACAATGCTTACTCCGCCATTATCGACGGACAGGTAACTACCCTCCTTACCGGTATCGTCCTCTTCGTGTTCGGTTCCGGCCCGGTCCAGGGCTTCGCCACCACCCTTATCATCGGTATCATCACTTCAGTGCTGACCTCCATCTTCATTTCGAGGCTCATCCTGGAGCGCCGTGCAAGCAAGGGCAAGAGCATTACCTTCGACAACAACATCACCCGCAACTTCCTCAAGAACACCCACATCGACTTCCTCGGCGCAAGGAAATGGTCCTACATCATCTCCGGAACGCTCATCGTCCTGTCCCTCGCATCCATATGCTTCAAGGGCTTCACCTACGGTGTCGATTTCATGGGTGGCCGTACATATGTCGTACGCTTTGACCAGCCGGTCGCTGCCGAGACTGTAAGGGATGCTGTCGAGGCTGTCTTCTCTTCCGCAGGCGAAGGTGCTTCCGCTGAGGTCAAGCAGTTCGGTGGTCCGACCCAGATGAAGATCACCACTACCTACAAGGTAGAGCAGGAATCCACAGAAGTTGACTCAGAAGTTGAAGGCATGCTCTTCGATGCTGTCAAGCAGTTCTACAAGGATCCGATCCAGCTGAGCGATTTCACCTCAACCCTCTCGAACCCCAATGGTATCATCTCCGCCGACAAGGTAGGACCTACCATTGCAAGTGACATGAGGCGCAACGCAATCATCGCGGTCATCCTCGCCCTGATTGTAATCTTCGCTTACATCGCTGTCCGATTCAGGGGATGGACCTGGGGACTCGGTGGTGTCGTTTCACTGGCCCACACCGCAATCATCGTCATCGGTTTCTTCTCCTTCTTCAGCGGCATCCTGCCGTTCAACCTGGACGTTGACCAGACGTTTATCGCGGCTATCCTGACCATCATCGGTTATGCCATCAACGACAACGTGGTCATCTTCGACCGAATCAGGGAATACCGTACCCTGCATCCGAATACGGACTTCAAGACCAACACCAACCTGGCGTTGAACGCAACCTTGACCCGTACCGTAAATACCTCCATCACAACCCTCATCACAATGCTTACCATTGCGATCTTCGGTGGTGAATCCATCAGGGGTCTCTCCGTAGCCCTCTGCCTCGGAGTTATTATCGGAACCTATGCGTCAATCATGATCGGTACTCCTGTGATGTACGACACGACCGTCGCCGCACAGCAGCGCAAAGAGGAAAAGAATCCTGCCAAGAAAGTGGTTGTCAAGAAGTAAAGACTACTTCTTGACAACCTCCCATTGGAGGCCAAGAGAGTCGACTCCGTCTATCAAGTCGGAGTCGACTGTTATTTTGTACTTGCGTGAAGACATATTGATCCGGTAACGGGTCTGCGGATCATAGAGCTGAAGATAAAGGGGCACATTTCCCTTATGGCTCTTGAGGATGTCCACGAGAGAGTGACGGAACTCCTGTGTCAAGACAGGGGTATTCAGGCATATGCGGAAGCCCGCCACAAAATCGTCAGTAACATTTCCCAGGAGGCGGACAGACTTGACCTTGAAATCCCAGGGCACCGGCTTTCCGTCGTCCCGGGGAGCCCATTTAGGACCGACCTCGCCTTCGATGAAGATCCTCTCGCCTTTGCCCAGGTAGGGCAGGAAAGTCTCATGGTCCTTACCGAAGAGGGCCAGCTCATAGCTGCCGCTGTAATCTTCTATCATGGTCTTGGACCACGGCCGGTTGCTCTTTGTCGTAAGGACCTTGGAATCAGTAACTATTCCTGCAACGCAAATCTTTGCCTTCTGCTTCTTGCTCTCGCATTCCTGGATATATTCGCCCAGATGCGAGAGTTCACAATTGGTAAAGGTCTTTATCTCAAATGCGTATTGGTCAAGAGGATGGGACGACAGGTACATCCCGACGAGTTCTTTTTCCCTCTGCAGGATGTCCATTATGTCCTCGTCTCCGCTCATCGTGGGAATTTCCGGCCTGACGGGCTTGAATTCTTCCGTGTCCCCAAAGAGGGATATGGTCGAATTTTCCTTGTCCTGTCTGACGAGTTCACCGTAGCGCAGGACGGAGTCTATGAACGGTTCCCCGTCGGCCGCAGGACGGAAATACTGGGTTCTCTTGTGGCCGAAGGAATCCAGGGCTCCGGACCACACAAGGGTTTCCATGGCCTTCCTGTTTACGCCTCCTGCCATCCTTTCCACGAAATCGTAAAGGTCTTTGAACTGGCCTCCGGATTCCCTCTCGGTGATAATGGCATCAACCACATTGGAGCCGAAGCCCTTGAGGCCTCCGAGCCCGAAGCGTATGTTTCCGTCCTTGTTGACTGTGAAATGTGCGTCAGACTCGTTCACATCCGGGCTGAGGACCTTGATACGGTGGCGTTTGCAATCGTCCATTATGGACTTGAGTTCCTCCATGTTGCCGAGATTCTGGCTCAGGTTGGCCGCCTGGAACTCGGAAGGATAGTGGGCCTTCAGCCATGCAACCTGGTAGGACACCCAGGCATAGCAGGTAGCGTGAGACTTGTTGAAAGCATATGAGGCGAACTTGCGCCAGTCCGCCCAGATCTTCTCGAGCATTTCGAGAGGATGACCGTTCTTGGTTCCGCCCTCGACGAACTCCGAGTGAAGGGATTCCAGGACGTCCAGCTTCTTCTTTCCCATGGCTTTGCGGAGCTTGTCCGCCTTGCCGCGCGAGAAACCGGCGACTTTCTGGGAAATCCTCATGACCTGCTCCTGATAGACGGTAACCCCGTAGGTCTCTTTCAGGTACTCCTCCATGTCCGGGAGATCGTAGCTGATCTTCGCGGGATCCTTCTTCCTCTCCACGAAGTCCGGGATGTAATCCATAGGCCCGGGCCTATAGAGGGCATTCATAGCTATTAGGTCCTCAAAGCGCTCAGGATGAAGCCTTTGCAGCCAGTTTATCATGCCTCCCGACTCAAATTGGAAGACCGACTTCGTGTCTCCGCGGGAGTAAAGTTCATAGACTTTCGGGTCGTCTATGGGGATGTTCTCTATGTCTATGTCGATCCCGAATCTCTTCTTGATGAGCTTCTGGCATTCCATGATGATGGACAGGGTGGTTAGCCCCAGGAAGTCCATCTTGAGCATGCCGACCTCCTCGATGTAAGAGCCTTCATACTGGCTGACCCAGACGTTCTGGTCAGTAGCCTTGTCATGGCCCATGGTGATGGGAATGTAGCCCGTCAGGTCACCCCGGCCTATGATCATGGCACATGCGTGTATCCCGGTCTGGCGGATAGATCCCTCTAGCTGGAGGGCATAGTTCAGGACCTCCTTCACAAGAGGCTGCCCCTCTTCGTACTCCTTCTTGAGCTCCGGAATGTACTTCACGCAGTTCTTCAGGGTCGGCTTTATATCCTTCGGATTCCCTTCTTTGTCCACTACTCCGGCAACCTGGAAGGCCCTGTCCGGAACGAGTTTGGCCAGCCTGTTGGTCTCATCGAGAGGCAGGTGGCTGATCCTTCCGACATCCTTGATGGCCATCTTTGCGGCCATCGTGCCGAAGGTGATCACATGTGAAATGTGGTCTGTACCGTATTTTTCCTGGACGTACTGGATAACCTTGTAACGTCCCTCATCGTCGAAATCCACGTCGATATCCGGCATGGAAATACGCTCCGGATTGAGGAATCTCTCGAAAAGGAGGTCGTACTTGATAGGATCCAGATTGGTGATCCTGAGGCAATAGGCGACACATGAGCCGGCGGCAGAACCTCGGCCAGGGCCTACGGAAACACCATGGGTTTTCCCCCAGTTGATGAAGTCCTGGACTATGAGGAAATAGTCCGGGAATCCCATCCTGGATATGGTCTTGAGCTCGAACTTTATTCGGTCCAGGACAGAGGCATCCGGCGATTCTCCGTAGCGTTCTTTAGCCCCTTTATATGTAAGGTGACACAGGTAGGCCACCGACTGGCAGAAGCTGTCCCCCCTGTAGTTCCCTTTTTCGTCATTCCGCCCCTCGTCTATCTCCTCGCGGTATTTTTCAATATACTCGTCGATCCTGGAGAGGAAGTCCTCCGGAAGGTCGAATATAGGAAGCACATGGCCGCGGTCTATCTCGTATCTCTCGATCTTATCGAGAACCTCCATTGTGTTGTCAATGGCCTCGGGATGGTCCGGGAACAGGGCCCTCATTTCCTCCTCGCTCTTGAGATACTCCTGACGGGTGTAGCGGAGACGGTCGACATCATCAACGAACGAATTGGTTGTCAAGCATATGAGCCTGTCGTGTGCCTCGCCGTCCTCTTTCCGCACGAAATGCACGTCGTTGGTGGCTATCACCTTCACATTGTGCTTTTCAGCCAGTTCGAACAGAATCTTGTTGTACTTCTTCTGCTCTTCCCAGACCTCCAGCGACTGCCCCGGGACCTCCGTCTTATGGAGCATCACCTCCAAGTAATAATCCTCGCCGAATACCTTCTTGTGCCACTCGATGGCCTCTTCAGCCCCGGCTATGTCACCCTGAAGGATCTTCCTCGGCACCTCTCCGGCTATGCACGCAGACGAGCATATGAGATCCTCATGATACTTCTCCAGAACCTCGTGCGAGACCCTCGGACGATAATACATTCCGTTTATATGGGCCTCGGAGACTATCTTCATCAGGTTCTGGTAGCCATGATAGTTCTTCGCCAGGAGGATGAGATGATAGTAGCCTTTTTTCTTCTCGCGGTGGTCCCCCACGGACACATAGATCTCGCATCCGATCACCGGTTTGATGTCGGGATGCTTCTTGGCGAATTTGAAGAACTCTTTGACTCCGAACATGTTGCCATGGTCGGTAATCGCAAGTCCGCTCATTCCCAGCTCTTCCGCACGGTTGAACAGGTTCTCGATAGACGACTGCCCGTCAAGGATGGAATACTGGGTGTGTACGTGGAGGTGTACAAAAGACATATGTCTAGAAAACGAGGGTGGCGGTTATGGGATAATGGTCGGAAATAAATGCCCTGTCGAAATACGGCTTCGTAATGGTCTCATAAACAGTGCAGGAACTGAAGCCGCTGTAGTAGATGTAATCTATGATCGTGTTCGGATCCTTTACCGATCCCCAGCCGTTGTAGGTTATGTGGTGGTCGGTCTTGACTGCAGTCTCCCTGGCTGAAACCATCTTTCCTTCAAGAGCTTTCAGGCACGGGTCGTCCATCCTTACGTTGAAGTCTCCGGTAAGGACCATCGGGAATCCTTCGGGATTGATGTCCTTGATCCTGTCAACTATAAGGGCAAGTCCCTTAAGACGGGCTTCTTTTCCGATATGGTCGAGATGGGTGTTTACATAATAGAATTCCTTTCCGGACTTCTTATCCTTGAGAAGTGCCCAGGTAGCAGTGCGGAAGCAGGCCGCATCCCAGCCCATGGACGGAGTGTCCGGAGTCTCTGAAAGCCAGAAGGTTCCCCACTTGCGGAGCTTGATACGCTTGGTGTTGTAGAAGATGGCCATCTGCTCTCCCTTGTTCTTACCGTCATCACGGCCGACACCGACGCAGGAATATCCCTTGCAGGCCTCGTCCAGGTAATCCTTCTGGAAATCATATGCTTCCTGAAGTCCGAAAATGTCCGGTTTCTGGTCGTTTATCATCAATGCTGATGCAGGATACCTCAGTTTCCAGGAATTGGTACCATCGTTGGCGGTCCCCAGACGGATGTTATAGGATATGACTTTAAGGCTGACGGGGCCCTTTGAACGGGCTTGTACACCGACTGGCAGCAGGATCAGGGCCGCCAGGAGGGCAAATGCTGTTTTCTTCATCTCTTCTGGTTTTTCTGTAAAGACAAATATAAAAAATAATAGCTACTTTTGCCAAAGACCAGACAGCGAAAAAAATGGCAGAAGACACATTCTACAACCTGGGGCGCATCGAAGCAATCCGCCGGCTCTACGAAGGATCCACCTACCGTCCTTTCCGCGCCGCACAGACCTTTCCCGCTGAAGGAGAAGGAGTAATATGCACCTCGCGATGCCTGATGGAAGGAGTCGATTTCGACCTGACTTACTTCCCGCTTCAGCACCTGGGGCACAAATGCGTCACCGCGGTGACAGGCTCGCTCTTTGCCGGATTCGCCCATCCGAAAACGCTCACCGTGCGCATAGGAGTCTCTTCAAAACTCGATTTCAAGCATATGAAAATGCTCTGGGAAGGCATCTCCACCGCCGCCCGGAACTATGCATATGAAGATCTTGACCTCGACATTGCCCCTTCCATAAACGGCTTGTTCATAAGTGTTTCCGCTGCCGGAACCACTATAGGGGATTCCAAGAGGCCGGCAGTCCAGAGCAAGGACCTGCTGTGCATCTCCGGCAGCCTCGGAGGAGCATATTTCGGTTTCCGGATCCTGGAAGCGGGAAAGAAAGAAACCGATGAAAAGAAACGGTCAGAACTGCTGGAAAAACATCGGCTGATGGTCGGAGACTACCTCCACCCGCAACTGAATCCCAACATAGTGGACCAGATGGAAGATTCCGGGATAATCCCTTCATATGGACAGCTGACCGACCGCGGCCTCGCTGACGCCGTATTGCAGACTGTCCGCGACACCGGGCTGGGCGCCAAGGTATATGCCGAGCGCATCCCGTTCGAGGGCAACTCGTTCGACCTGGGCCGCGAACTTGGAGTGGACACGGTTTCCGCCGCTATGAACGGCGGTGAAGACTACCGCCTCCTCTACGTTGTCCCGATTTCGCAATTTGAGACATTCCGGCACGATTTCCAGACCTTCGAGGTGATCGGACATATGGCCCAGAGCGATGTAGGCGCGGTTCTTGTTACTCCGGACGGCGTCGAACTTCCGATGAAGGCCCAGGGATGGTCCGAAAACGAATGAAAACTTTAATGCTAAACATATGAAAAAAGTCCTTATGATCCTCGCTGCATGCGCGGCGATGAGTTTCAGCGCAAGTGCGCAGGGCGGTCTCTCCTCGATCCTGGGAGCAGTTGCTGGTGCCGCCGACAATTCCGGAAAGACCGGTAACATCCTCAACTCCATTTCAAAGGTAATCTATTCCTACACCGGGAACCTGACCGCAGTCGACCTCCCCGGCAGATGGACCTATAACGGAGCTGCCGTCGGAGTCAGCAGTTCTTCCAATGCCCTCGCAAGCATAGCAGGCACGGCCGCAACCGCATCCATTGAAGACAAGGTGGATTCCTATCTGTCAAAGGTCGGCATCCGTCCCGGATCGGCCGTCTTCACCTTCAATGAAGACCTTACGTTCACCTGCCAGTTCGGGAAACTGCCTCTCTCAGGCACCTGGAAGACCCTCAATGACGGCAAGAACATCCAGCTGCAGTTCGGAAAGAACCTGAAGTACCTCTCAATGACAGGTACGCTCCAGAATTCACAGAATGGCTGCGAGATGCTTTTCGACGCCAGCAAGTTCCTGGGATTCGTCAAAAAAGTAGCCGCAGTCGCTGCTTCGCAGGGAACTACGGCTTCTATTCTGGGCAACATGGCCTCCAGCTACGACAATCTTAAGATCGGCTGGGAGCTAAAGAGATAGTCCTACAGATTTCTGAGCAGGTTGGTCAGGCTGGTAGCCTTCACCAATCTGTCGTGAATTTCCGCGATCGGGACCCGGACCTGTTCCATGGTGTCACGGTCGCGGATTGTTACACAGTTGTCCTCCAGGGTCTCGTGGTCGATAGTGACGCAGAACGGGGTTCCGATCGCGTCCTGACGGCGGTAACGGCGGCCGATGGAGTCTTTTTCATCGTACTGGTATGCCACGTCGTACTTGAGGATATCCACTATTTCCTGGGCCTTGGAGGTGAGCCTCTCATCCGTTTTGAGGAGGGGCAGCACGGCCACCTTGACAGGGGCTACGGGTGCCGGAATATGAAGGACTACGCGGGACTCGCCGCCTTCAAGAGGCTGGACCTCATATGCATGTGAGAGAACTGCGAGCACCATGCGGTCAACTCCGATAGATGTCTCGACGCAATAGGGAACATATGTCTCGCCGGTCTCAGGATCGAAGTACTGGATCTTCTTTCCGGAAAGGCGCTGATGGTTTCCGAGGTCGAAATCGGTCCTGGAATGGATACCTTCCAGTTCCTTGAAGCCGAAGGGGAAGTTGAACTCTATGTCGGTAGCCGCATTGGCGTAATGGGCGAGTTTCTCATGGTCGTGGAAGCGGTAGTTCTCCGCACCCATTCCGAGGTTCACATGCCATTTCATGCGGTTTTCCTTCCACTTGGCGAACCATTCCATCTCGGTTCCGGGCTTGCAGAAGAACTCCATCTCCATCTGCTCGAACTCCCTCATCCTGAACACGAACTGCCTGGCTACTATTTCATTCCTGAAAGCCTTGCCGATCTGCGCGATTCCGAACGGGATCTTCATGCGGCTGGTTTTCTGGACATTCAGATATTCTACGAAGATGCCCTGTGCTGTCTCCGGACGGAGATAGATCTTGTCGTCGGAGGCCCCGGTGTTGCTCACCTGGGTGGAGAACATAAGGTTGAACTGGCGGACGTCTGTCCAGTTCCTGGTTCCTGAAATCGGGTCGGTGATCCCGCAGTCCAGGATAATCTGCTTGTATTCAGCCAGATCGTTGTTGTTCTCGGCGTTTAAATATCTCTGATGGACCTCGTCATATTTGGCCTTCTCCCTGAGGATGTTGGGATTGGTCTCGCGGAACTTGGCCTCATCGAAGGACTCACCGAAACGTTTGCGGCCCTTTGCGACCTCTTTCTCAATCTTTTCCTCGATTTTCTGCAGATATTCCTCAATCAGGTTGTCTGCACGGTAGCGCTTCTTGGAGTCACGGTTGTCGATCAGCGGATCATTGAAAGCCGCAACATGGCCCGAAGCCACCCATGTTTTGGGATGCATGAAAATACAGGAGTCGATACCCACTATATTCTCATTCAGACGGGTCATGGCGAGCCACCAGTATCTCTTGATATTGTTTTTCAGCTCAGCACCGAGCTGGCCATAATCATACACGGCGGCGAGGCCATCATATATCTCGCTTGAGGGGAAAATGAAGCCATACTCCTTGCAATGCGCAACGAGAGCCTTGAAAGTTTCTTCTTGAGTCATATCTTTTCCTAAATTTTTCAGTCTAACTTACAAAGATACTTATTTTTAGCGGAAATATTCCGGGAAAGCCCGTTTCAGGGGCTCATTTGCTATTTCCCGCAGCGGATCCATCACGAACGGGCGTTCCAGGATTCCTTCATGAGGAACTATCAGATACTGCGAAGGATAAGCCGGACGCCAGCAAGCAATCCTGGCGTTTCCATAGAACAGGATATCAATGTCTATCGGACGGGAATGGTATATCCTCTCCCCTGAATCCCCGTACAAAGGATGATCTTCGCGGCCCAGCTTCCACTCGATCCACTTGCATATGTCCAAAACATGAAGCGCTCCTTGTGAAGGGGTCTCTCCTGTCCGGCAGATCCGGTAGAGGGCAGCACAATTCAGAAACGCCGGGGCAGAGAACCCATATGCCGGGGTCTCAATTATCGAAGACAAGGCCCTGCGTCTGGAGCAAAAGGCCTTGTCCATCATAGTCAACGCTTTGATAATGTTTTCTTTCCGGTCTCCAAGATTGGATCCTAAGGAAAAATATACATCGACGAATTCCATCAGAGAAAACAGTCTTTCCTAGAAATCCTCGTCCATCCCGAGTTCAACACGGGCTTCATCCGAAAGCATACTGGTGTCCCAGGCGGGTTCAAAAACGAGATCGATTTTTACACCCTTGACTCCGGGAGTGTTTTCAACATTGTGCCTGAGATCCGCTATGACCTCGTCTGCCATAGGACAGTTCGGGGCTGTAAAAGTCATCTTGATGTAAACTTCGTGATCCTTGTTGATATTCAGCTCGTAAATAAGCCCCAGGTCATAAATGTTGACCGGAATTTCAGGATCATATACCTGCTTTATGGCCAGGACAACGCTCTCATAGAGCGGAGCCAGTTCCTTTACATCTGAAGCAGACAGTATTTCGTCCTTTGCCATATCACAAATTCTCTTCAGCTATGGTCCTTATCCTGTCTATCATGGAAGCAAGGCCGTTCGCCCTTGTCGGAGAAAGATTATCCTTCAGTCCGATCTCGGTTATGAAACCGAAGTCATCCCCTGCGATCTCGGCCGCAGTCCTTCCGGAATAGACACTGATAAGGAGTGAAATGATTCCTTTCGTTATTATCGCGTCGCTGTCAGCAGTAAACCATATCCTCCCCTCCCTGACCTCAGAATCCAGCCATACACGCGACTGGCAACCCTGAATGAGACGGTCGTCGGTCTTCTTCTCCTCCGGATACTCCGACAGATTCCTACCCAATTCAATCAGGTACTCATATTTGTCGAGCCATTCTTCGTAAACGGAAAAATCCTCTACTATGGCTTCTTTAACTTCTTGTAAGCTCTTCATATGCATAATATTCAGCCCCTCAGCATCTTCTTTGCCCTGTCAAGGCAATTGATGAAATACTCAGCCTCTTCCATAGTGTTATACGGGGCGATCGAAGCCCGTAGCATTCCCGTAACCCCGAAGCGGTCCATCAGAGGTTCGGCACACATCTGGCCTGAACGGAGGGCGATACCCATCTTGTCGAGTATCAGGGCAAGGTCTTCATGGTGCACTCCATCAACACAGAAAGAGAAAAGTGGAATCTTTTCTTCTGTTCCACGTGGAACCCCGAAAAGCCTGACATCAGAAGCGGAGCCTAACTTATCAAGCAAATAATCAGTTATTTCCCTTTGTTGTTTCTTAACCTCTGCATCCGTGTTCACCTTAGAAGCGAAGCCTAGAGCAGGTTTCAGGGTCGGAACAGCCAGAAGGTTCTGCGTGCCCGCCTCGAACTTCTCTGGCAGAGGTGCATATGTTGTTCCGCTGAAACGCACGTGATCTATCATCTCTCCCCCTCCCATATACGGAGGCATTTTCTCCAGCAGCTCTTTCTTTCCGAACAGGACACCTACACCGGTCGCAGAATATATCTTATGGCCTGAAAAAGCATAGAAATCGCATCCCGTCCGCTGAACGTCAATTCCTCCGTGTACGACGCCCTGGGCTCCGTCTACAAGCACTTTGCAGCCTTTTGCATGACATATGCGCACAATCTCATCAATGGGATTCTTAAGGCCTAACACATTGGAAATCTGTGTAATAGCTAGAATTTTCGAGCGTTCGGAAAGCATTCCTTCCAGGATGTCCAAACGGATGTGGCCTTCATCGTCAACCGGGAGGACACGAAGGACTGCTCCCCTCCGGTTACACATAATCTGCCAGGGAACTATATTCGAATGATGCTCGCTTTCGGAGGTTATCACCTCATCTCCCGGATTAATGAAAGCATCCCCGAAACAATTGGCTGCCAGATTAATAGAATGTGTGGTCCCTGAAGTGAAAATGATTTCTTCCCTCGATGGGGCATTTATGAAATCCCTGACGGCATCCCGGGTCTCTTCATACTCCCTGGTGGCCTCGATGGCAAGCTTATGGACAGCCCTGTGTATGTTGGCATTCGGGCCGAAGGCCAGTCTGTCCTGGTACTCAATGACAGCCGCAAGCCGCTGACTGGTAGCGGCGTTATCAAAATACACAAGCTTCTTCCCGTAAACCTCCTGAGAGAGTGCGGGAAACAGCTGCCTTATTTCATCGACTTTCATTACAGACCAATTGAATCGCAAATTTAATAAATCTTTCATTTAAGAAGAAAATGGTCTATTTTTGCATTAAAAGAAAAAACGTATGATTGACTACCTGAAAGGCAAAATCGAAGAAATAAACCCGACCGGACTGGTTCTGGAAAACAACGGAATAGGATATGGGATCCTTATTTCGCTCCAGACATATGAAAGCCTTAAAGACAAAAGCGAGGCGAAGGTGTACATCCACTATCAGGTCCGCGAAGACGACAGGGAATTCTACGGGTTCGCCACAAAAGACGAGAGGGAACTCTTCCAACTTCTCATAGGAGTCAACAGCGTCGGCGTAGCTACGGCAAGGATGATGCTTTCATCGATGTCTTCCGAAGAAGTGCGTACGGCTATTCTCTCTGAGGACCTTGCAAAGATCAAGAGTGTAAAAGGAGTAGGACTGAAGACCGCACAGAAAATAATAATCGAGCTGAAAGACAAGATAGTAAAGGGCGAAGGATCATCATTGGAAACCCTTCCGGGAATGGGAAGGAACGAAAATGTAGAAGAAGCTACAAGGGCCCTTATTATGCTCGGATTCTCTAAGCCGGTCGTTTCGAAGGCTATTCAGAAAGTGCTTAAAGATAACAATGCCGACACAGTTGAAGAACTTATAAAGGCAGCTCTAAAACTGGTCTAATGTTCCACGTGGAACAATCTTATCTTCCAAAATAAACGAGAAGTACGGAAATATCTGAAGGAGAAACTCCAGATATCCTGGAAGCCTGGGCTATGGTCCGTGGCTGATACCTCTTGAATTTTTGTCTGCATTCAATAGTGAGCCCAGAAATCTTATCGAAATCAAAGTTCTCAGGAATCACAATATTTTCAAGTCTGACCATCTTCTCGGCTAAAGATTCCTCGCGGAGGATATAGCCGGCATATTTTGATGAAATCTCCACAGACTCTATTTCTTCTTCAGAATACTCATCCGTTGTTCCACGTGGAACAAAATTCAGTAATTGATCCAAATGTACTTCCGGACGGGAAACCAGATCAGAAAGTTTCTTGGATTCTGTCACGGGAGTGGACGAAACAGACGAAAGATATGGATTTACAGCCTCGGGACGAATACTCGTAGTTGAGATAAAATCCTTAAGAGAAGCCACTCTATCGTATTTTTTCATAGTGGCATCATATCGCTCATCAGATATCAGTCCAATCTTATGAGAAAGAGGAGTTAGGCGGAAATCAGCATTATCCTGACGAAGCAGAATCCTGTGTTCTGCCCTGGAAGTAAACATCCTGTAGGGCTCATCAACACCTTTCGAAATAATATCGTCAATCAAGACACCTATATACGCCTGGTCCCTGCGAAGTATGAACGGCTCCTCTCCCCTGCATTTCAGATGCGCATTTATACCAGCCACAAGACCTTGTGCAGCGGCCTCTTCGTAACCTGTAGTACCATTGATCTGGCCTGCAAGAAAAAGATTGTCAATCGCTTTCAGCTCAAGAGTATGTTTCAGCTGTGACGGATCGAAATAATCATACTCAACAGCATATGCAGGCTTGAAAATCCTGGCATTTTCGAATCCGGGAATATGATGAAGGGCTTTCAGCTGAACATCAAGCGGCAGGGAAGAAGAGAATCCCTGGAGATAGTATTCATTTGTGTCCAGCCCCTCAGGCTCAAGGAAAAGCTGATGCGAATCCTTATCCGGGAAAACACGGAGTTTATCTTCGATGCTCGGGCAATAACGTGGACCGATTCCGCGGATCACACCGGAAAAGAGAGGAGAGTCCGCAAATCCGCTTCGAAGGATGTCATGAACCTCAGTATTGGTGTGAGCGATATAGCACGGAATCTGGGAATGTCCGTCCTGGATGTAGGAAGGCACCGAAGAAAAAGAAAACCTGGAAGGATTCTCATCTCCGGGCTGAAGGGAAAGTTTTGATGTGTCAACCGAAGAAAAATCTATTCTCGGGGGAGTGCCGGTTTTCATCCTGCCGGATGATATACCAAGAGACACCAGCTGCTCGGTCAAACCATATGAAGCGCTCTCCCCTATCCTTCCTCCGGTAAACTGATTCTTGCCGATGAAAAGTTTTCCGTTCAGGAAGGTTCCGACGGTAAGGATAACCGTCTGAGATTTAAAAATTGCCCCTGTAGTACACGAGACCCCCGCAATTTTTGAATTCTCAAGGAGAAGAGATTGCACAGAATCCGCGTAAATATCTAATTTACAATTAGTTTCGAGATATTTTCGCCATGTAAGGGAAAATCGGATTTTATCGCATTGCGCACGCGGACTCCAGACTGCCGGTCCCTTAGACCTGTTGAGCATCCTGAACTGAAGTGTTGTCGCATCAGTCACCAGTCCGGTGTACCCTCCGAGGGCATCGATCTCACGGACGATCTGTCCTTTTGCAATTCCTCCGATCGAGGGGTTACAGGACATCCTGGCAAATCCCCTCATATCCATGGAAACCAGCAGGACAGAAGACCCCATGTTTGCGGCAGCCATCGCAGCTTCACAGCCGGCATGACCTCCCCCGACGACTATGACATCATAGAAGGGAAACATATGTTTAAACCGCGAGTTTTCTGATCTTGAGATAATAGTCCTCTTTGTCCCTCATCACAGCTTTTTGCTCGTCGGTCTGGTCGTCATAGCCGACCAGGTGAAGGACTCCGTGGATTATTACCCTGTTCAGTTCATCGGAAAAATCCGTCTTGTAAGTTTCGGAATTTGCAAGAACGGTATCCACGCTGATGAAAAGGTCTCCCGAAAGGACAGGGCCGTCACAGTAATCAAAAGTGATTATATCAGTGTAGTAATTGTGTTTCAAGTACTTCTTGTTGATATCAAGAATGTACGGATCCGAGCAGAAAATGATGTTTATATTACCCAGTTTTCTGGATTCACTTTCAGCCATAATCTTCAACCATCTGTTGTTGACCAACTTCCCTTTAAACTTGAATCCAGTGTCTTGAGTAAAATATGAGACCATAATTGTTAATAATTTTGTGCAAAACTACAACAATTGTTTGAAATAAAAATAATTCTTTTTAACTTTGAAGCCGATTGAACACATAACGAAAATTTAAATCATCAGAATATGGAAGTCAAAAAATCACAAAAGGCGAATCTGGAGAACAAGCGTTTGCTGTTCACCGAAATCGGCTTGGTGCTTGCCCTCCTGGTTGTCTATGGCGCCTTGAACTGGAATCAGAGAGAGGTCAAGAAGGCAACATTGGCAAAAGAGGCGGAAGTTGTTGAAATCGAGGATATGGTCCCCATCACCCAGGAGACTCCTCCCCCGCCACCAGAGCAGGTCAAGATCCCTGTCCTGTCGGACCAGATCGACATTGTTGAAGATGACATCAAGGTTGATGATGATATGTTCCAGAACCTCGAGGACGACTCTAACGTCGGTGTCGAGATTATGGACTACAAGGAAGAAGTTGTAGAAGAAGAAGTTGAAGAAGAGGCTATTCCGTTCCAGCTCGTTGAAGAGAAACCTTCATTCAACGGAGGAGATGCCAATGAGTTCTCGAAATGGGTCAACCAGAATCTGGTGTATCCCGAAATCGCGAAGGAAAACGGAGTCCAGGGACGTGTTACACTCCAGTTCACCGTTAATCCTGACGGACGCGTAAGCAATGTCAAGGTCCTCCGTGGTGTCGATTCTTCACTGGATAAGGAAGCCGTCAGGGTTGTTTCCATGTCACCTAAGTGGAAACCCGGAAAGCAGAGGGACCGTGCTGTAAAGGTTACATACACCTTCCCCGTTATTTTCCAACTCCGATAAAATTCTACTTTACAACACTAAGGCCGTCCCCAACCGGATGGCCTTTTTTTAATAGGAAACTAAATGGATCTGTCAGCAAAAGAACTTGAAGAGAGGAAAGAGGCCGTTCCAAAAACCGAAAAAGCAGTCTTTGTCGGTGTTGTCAGGCAGAATGAGAGTGAGGAAAGGGTAAAGGAGTACATAAATGAACTCAAATTTCTGGCTGAAACAGCAGGAACAATAATAGACAGGGAATTCATCCAAAAGGTAGACAAACCTGAGGCTTCCACATATGTAAGGAGCGGAAAACTCAAGGAAATAGCTGAGTATTGCAAAGTTAACGAAATCGAATACGTTATATTCGATGATGAACTTACAGGCATCCAGCAAAGGAACATAGAGAATACCATCAGTACGTGCAATGTAATTGACCGTACCGGACTCATACTCGAAATATTCGCCCAGAGAGCCAAGACAGCATATGCAAAAACCCAGGTTGAACTGGCAAGATATAATTATATGCTTCCCCGGCTGGCCGGCATGTGGACCCACCTTGAGAGACAGCGAGGAGGAATGGGAACCAGGGGAGGTATGGGTGAAACCCAGATAGAGATCGACCGAAGGATCGTCAAGACCAGGATTTCAAAACTGAAGGAAGACCTGAAGAAAATTGACCGCCAAATGGCCTCACAACGCGGAAACAGAGGCTCTATGGTGCGTATCTCCCTCGTAGGGTATACCAATGTAGGAAAGAGTACTTTGATGAATCTGCTGGCAAAATCTGACGTTTTTGCAGAGAATAAACTCTTCGCCACCCTGGACACCACTGTCAGGAAAGTAGTTATAAAGAATGTACCCTTCCTGCTGAGCGACACAGTAGGATTCATAAGGAAACTTCCTACCCAGCTGGTTGAAGCATTCAAGAGTACATTGGATGAAGTCCGCGAAGCCGACATACTCATGCATGTAGTGGATATCTCCCATCCGGCTTTCGAAGAGCAGATACAGGTAGTAGAACAGACTCTCAGGGAAATTGGAGCCGCAAATAAGCCTACATTTGTAGTATTCAATAAGATAGATGCCTACAAACCAGAGGAATACGACGAGTTCTCACTTGAGCCGAAAACAGCTAAGAACAGGACTCTGGAAGAACTCAAGAACAGCTGGATAGCCCAGGAAAAGGCTCCATGCCTGTTCATATCAGCAACCCAGAAGACCGGAATCGATCTCCTGAAAGAAAATATCTATAATATGGTTGCTGAAATACACGCAGGACGCTGGCCCTTCAACAATTTCCTCTGGTAGGGATCAGCCCCTGAATTCAGCCTTGAGGAACTCTCTGTTGAGACGTGCGATATGATCGACAGAGATGCCTTTTGGGCATTCCATTTCACATGCACGGGTGTTGGTGCAGTTTCCGAATCCAAGTTCGTCCATCTTGGCTACCATAGCCTTTGCACGGCGCTCTGCCTCCGGACGTCCCTGAGGAAGAAGTGCAAGTGAACTTACGCGTGCACCTACGAACAGCATTGCAGATCCGTTCTTGCAGGTAGCAACACAAGCTCCGCACCCGATGCAGGCTGCTGCATCCATACTCTTCTCCGCAGTCTCATGAGGAATGAGGATATTGTTGGCATCCTGGGCGGAACCAGTTCTGACAGAAATGAATCCACCAGCCTGAAGAATCTTGTCGAAAGCAGTTCTGTCAACCACAAGATCCTTGATTACGGGGAATGCAGCACTTCTCCAGGGCTCTACAGTGATGGTCGCACCATTCTTGAAATGACGCATGAAAAGCTGACATGTAGTCACATGGTCATCCGGACCGTGAGCCCTGCCATCTACATACAGGGAACATGCACCGCAAATACCTTCCCTGCAGTCGTGATCGAAAGCGACAGGATCACCACCCTCACGAATGAGCTTCTCATTGAGAATATCCAGCATCTCAAGGAATGAAGCATCCGACTCTATGTCAGTTACATCATAAGTTTCAAAATGTCCCTGAGCCTTAGCGTTCTTCTGACGCCATATCTTTACCTTGAAATCCATATGACTAGTCTTTGTAATTTCTTGTTGCTACCTTAATGAACTCATATTTAAGAGGTTCCTTGTGAAGTACAGGATCCTTATCCTCTCCCTGATACTCCCATGCCGCCACATACATGTAATTCTCGTCATCCCTCTTGGCTTCTCCTTCGGGAGTCTGGCTCTCTACGCGGAAGTGACCGCCACAGGACTCATTCCTGTTAAGGGCATCACGAGCCATAAGTTCACCTATCTCAAGGAAATCTGCAAGCCTGAGGGCTTTCTCGAGTTCCTGATTGAATTCATACTGTGTTCCTGGAACCCTGACTGTCTGCCAGAATTCAGCCTTGAGGGCTTTAATTTTCTCGATGGCAACCTTCAAACCTTCCTCGGAACGAGCCATTCCAACATACTCCCACATGATATTACCCAGTTTCTTATGGATAACATCTACGGGTTCCGTTCCCTTCACTGCAAACAGTTTGTCAATCTTAGCCTGTACGGCTTTCTCAGCTTCCTCGAATTCAGGAGCGTTGGTATCGGTCTTGGGCTCTGCAAACTTATGTGAGAGATAGTCAGCAATCGTTACAGGAAGAACGAAATAACCGTCTGCAAGTCCCTGCATAAGGGCTGAAGCACCAAGCCTGTTTCCGCCATGGTCGGAGAAGTTGGCTTCACCTATTGCATAAAGTCCGGGAACAGTGGTCTGGAGATCATAATCAACCCAGATACCTCCCATGGTATAATGTATTGCAGGATAGATCATCATCGGCTCCTTCCAAGGAGAAGAATCGGTGATTTTCTCGTACATTTCAAAGAGGTTTCCGTAACGCTCCTGCACTCTCTGGTGACCGAGACGCTTGATGGCATCAGAGAAGTCCAGATAGACGGCAAGACCGCTTTCATTTACACCGAATCCGGCATCGCACCTTTCCTTTGCGGCACGGGATGCCACGTCACGGGGAACGAGGTTACCGAAAGCCGGATAGCGCCTCTCGAGATAGTAATCACGATCTTCTTCCGGAATCTGGGAAGCCTTTATCTCGTGCTTACGGAGTTTATAAACATCTTCCATCTTCTTGGGAACCCATATGCGTCCGTCATTACGGAGAGACTCTGACATAAGGGTCAGCTTGCACTGCTGGGTTCCATGGACAGGAATACATGTAGGATGGATCTGTGCGAAGCAGGGATTTCCGAAGAAAGCACCTTTCTTGTAGCACTGCCATGCAGCGGATCCATTGCTGTTCATAGCATTAGTAGAAAGATAATAAGCACGTCCATATCCTCCAGTTGCAATTACAACTGCATGTGCTCCAAATCTTTCCAGTTTTCCGGTAGCGAGATTGCGTGCTATTATTCCCTTTGCCTGGCCATTAATTACAACAAGGTCAAGCATCTCGTGACGGGGATAACTCTTTACTGTACCGGCAGCAATCTGCCTGTTGAGAGCTGCATATGCTCCAAGGAGGAGCTGCTGTCCGGTTTGTCCCCTTGCATAGAACGTACGGCTTACCTGCACACCACCGAATGAACGGTTGGCAAGATAACCGCCATACTCCCTTGCAAACGGGATTCCCTGTGCAACACACTGGTCTATAATAGCTGTACTTACCTCTGCAAGCCTGTAAACGTTAGCCTCCCTGGAACGGTAGTCACCACCCTTTATGGTATCATAGAAAAGGCGGTAAACGGAGTCATTGTCGTTCTGGTAATTCTTTGCGGCATTGATACCTCCCTGAGCGGCAATAGAGTGAGCACGACGGGGTGAATCACTTATACAGAAGATCTTTACATTATATCCCAATTCTCCAAGAGTAGCCGCAGCAGAGGATCCGCCAAGTCCGGTTCCTACAACTATAACTTCAAGTTTACGTCTGTTGTTAGGGCTTACAAGACGGATTTCGGACTTTCTCTTCGTCCATTTTTCAGCCAATGGCCCATCCGGAATCTTTGAAATCAATTTTTCTTCCATATCTGTGTTTTTGATTTAATATTCGTGGTGAATCTAATCAGTCCGCAATTTTAATCATTTTTATCCGTTTAGACAACCTTAAAATGACTCATTAGAACAAGGTTGCTTCATTTTCCGGATTCTGTGGAGGCATATATTCATCCAATCCAAGATGACGATAGCCTAATTCAGTCACTATCCTGCCTCTCTGAGTGCGTACAATGAATCCTTCTTTGATAAGGAAAGGCTCATAAACCTCCTCGAATGTTCCCTGGTCTTCAGAAATGGCAGTAGCTATTGTAGATGCTCCAACAGGACCACCTTTGAACATGGTTATTATAGTCCTTAGGATCTTATTGTCAATTGAATCCAGGCCCCTGGTATCTATCTTGAGCTTATTGAGGGCAAGACGGCTTATGTAAAGGTCAATCTTTCCGTCACCTATCACCTGTGCGAAATCCCTTACCCTTTTAAGGAGGGAGTTGGCTATCCTCGGGGTTCCGCGGCTTCTCATGGCTATCTCCCTGGCAGCATCCTCATCTATCGGAATTCCGAGGATACGGGCGCTTCTCTTTACTATCCTTACAAGATCAGAAGAATCGTAATATTCAAGAGGACAATTAATTCCAAACCTTTCCCTGAGAGGGGCGGTCAGAAGGCCGCTGCGTGTGGTGGCGCCTACAAGGGTAAAGGGATTGAGGGAAATGCGTACCGACCTGGCTCCCGGCCCCTTGTCTATCATTATATCTATCACATAATCTTCCATGGCGGAATAGAGATACTCTTCCACCTCGGGAGAAAGCCTGTGGATTTCATCTATGAAAAGTACGTCTCCGGTATTCAGGGATGTAAGAAGGCCTGCCAGATCTCCGGGTTTGTCCAGAACCGGTCCTGAAGTAACCTTCATATCCACTCCCATTTCATTCGCTATAATATGTGCGAGAGTGGTTTTTCCAAGTCCCGGAGGCCCGTGGAAAAGCACGTGGTCAAGCGCTTCTCCCCTCATTTTCGCCGCCTTTATATATATGTTCAGATTGGATACAATCTCCGGCTGTCCCGTAAAATCATCCAGGCCCTGAGGGCGGATAATTCCATCCAAATCCTTATCTTTGTCTTCGCTTGTGATATGCGGGTCGAATTCCGACATTGGCCTTTTTCTTTACAATATATACAAAGATAGGTAATTATTTTAAAACGTGATGATTTTATTGAAGGTGTAGATATGTTGATAAGTGAATATATGTAATTATAATTCAATTATTTACACTATTATTAAAGTTGTTGAATTCCGTATTTTTCACATACTGATAAAAAGTTGAAAAGTGTGTAGGATTATTTATTAACCTTGAATTTGATTTTATAAACATATTTTTCAACCGAATTTTAACTGATTGAACTGGTAGAATGTTGATAAACGGAAAACAGACAGGAATACTGAAGAAACTTATCCAGGAGGAAGGAAGCGTTTACTGTAGCGGCCTTTTCCTGTCTGCCCGTTGGTTCGTCCTTTCGCAGATTGCAGAGAGCGGGATGCATATGGTAGTCCTTCCTAATAAGGATGCGGCCGAATATTGTGCAGGAGATCTTTACAATATAGTTGAAGGAGATAATGTTTTCTTCCTTCCTGACAGCGGAAAGAACGTAGAAAGAAGCAATTACAAATCTTCTCTCGGAGTACAGAGAACATCGGCGGTTGGAAGGATCCTCGAAGGTGACAAAGAAAAACTTACTATCATAGTAACTTATCCGGATGCGCTTAAAGAAGAAATTCCGGACACTTCCTCACTTGAAAAAGGAATCATAAGCATATCTAAGGATGAGGAGTTCGGCTATGATAAGCTTAAGGAAAGACTGTCTGAAATAGGGTTCGAAAAAACAGATTTCGTCGCAGCTCCGGGCCAGTACGCCGTAAGAGGTTCACTGATAGATGTTTTCTCATATACTTTCAATAATCCTTACAGAATATCTTTCTTCGGTGATGAGGTAGAAAAGATCCATGTATTCAATTGCGACACCCAGCAGTCTGAATATGAGGTTGAAAAGGTTAAGATATCTCCGGACGTAACATCTGGAGGGGAAGGAAGGAATACAAGTATATGTGACATTATAAGGAAGGACACAGTCATATGGCTCGATTCTTCAGATATGTACAAGAATGAGCTGTATTTCAGTTCTCTTCTGGAATTTAAGAATGTGTTCTTAGACGTACCGCTTTCAGCGGGTGATGTCAATCCGGTCCGTTTCAATATAAGTCCCCAGCCGGTTTTCAACAAGAACTTCGAGTTGTTGTCCGCGGATATAACTGAAAAGACTGAAAGGGGATATAAGGTTTATATATACGGAGAGAAAAAAAGCCAGCTGGAAAGGGTCAAGTCTATACTTGCCCAGAACGGAGGTATCATTCCGGAATTCGTCGAGGGAAAAAACATCCACAGCGGTTTCATTGACGGCGAGCAGAAAGTATGTCACTATACCGACCACGAAATCTTCGACAGGTTCCACAGGGTTAGCATACGCCGTACTGTAGACAAGACGGAACAACTCACACTCAATGACTTGAGTGCTTTCAACATTGGAGATTATGTAGTCCATATAGACCATGGTGTCGGTATCTTCGGCGGACTCGTGAAGATGAGGGACGATAAGGGAAGGGTGAGGGAAGTTGTAAAGATCAGTTACAAAGACGGGGATGTTGTGTTCGTGTCGGTACATTCCCTCAACAAGATATCCCGCTTCCGTTCCAAGGACGGAGAAGTCCCGAAAATCCACAAACTCGGATCCAAGACCTGGCAGAACCTTAAGACCAGTGCCAAATCCAAGGTAAAGGACATAGCTAAAGACCTGATCCAGCTGTATGCAAAGAGGAAGGCGGAAAAAGGATTCGCTTTTTCTCACGATACTTATCTTCAGGAAGAATTGGAATCATCCTTCATGTATGAAGATACACCCGACCAGGAGCTTGCTACCGATGCAGTCAAGAAGGACATGGAGGACAGCTGCCCCATGGACAGGCTCATATGCGGAGATGTGGGTTTCGGAAAGACAGAAATCGCCATCAGGGCTGCATTCAAGGCCTGTACGGACAATAAACAGGTTGTGGTGCTGGTTCCTACTACAATTCTTGCCCTTCAGCATTACAACACATTCTGCAGCCGCCTCAATGGTTTTCCTGTAAATATTGAATACCTCAGCCGGCTGCGCACGGCCAAGCAGGAAAGGAAGATAAGGGAAGACCTTAAGAACGGCCTGATAGACATAATTATAAGCACACATAAGATACTTGGGAAGGGTTGGGAATTCAAGGATCTCGGTCTGCTTATAATCGACGAGGAACAGAAATTCGGAGTAGCCGCAAAGGAAAAGCTCAGGCAGTTTAAGGAAAATATTGACACTCTTACACTTACAGCTACTCCTATTCCCAGGACCCTTCAGTTTTCGCTTCTAGGGGCCAGGGATCTGAGCATAATAGCCACTCCCCCACCCAACAGGATTCCCATCCAGACCGAGATAATCCTTTTTGACGAGAAAGAGATAAAGGAAATAATCAATTATGAGCTTAACCGCGGCGGACAGGTGTATTTCCTCCATAACAAGGTAGAGGAACTTCAATCTATATATGAAATCCTGAAAAGGCAGGTTCCGGATATGCGCATATGTATTGCGCATGGCCAGATGGAGGCCCGTGAACTCGAAGACAGGATCCTGTCGTTCATCCGCGGAGACTATGATATGCTCTTGTGTACCACTATCATAGAAAACGGGCTGGATATTCCGAACGTAAATACGATAATCATCAACCAGGCCCAGAACATCGGACTGAGCGACCTGCACCAGCTTCGCGGCAGGGTGGGGCGTTCCAACAGGAAGGCTTTCTGCTATCTGATTGTACCTCCGCTGGTTACCATAACAGAGGATGCCAGACGGCGCCTTAAGGCCATTGAGGAGTTCTCAGACCTTGGAAGCGGTTTCAACATCGCAATGCAGGACCTTGACATAAGGGGAGCCGGGAACCTTCTCGGAGCGGAGCAGAGCGGTTTCATAGCGGACATGGGTTATGAAACATATGAGAAGATCCTTTCCGAGGCAATGGAAGAACTCGGGGTGGAAACCGGACTCCAGCCGCGCGGAATGCGCTCGGTATATGTTGAGGATTGCACTATAGAGACTGACCAGCAAGCCCTTATTCCTGACGGCTACATAGACGTAACCGCTGAAAAGATAAGGATATACAAGCAGCTGGATTCCATGCGCGGGGAGAAGGAGATAAACAGGTTCGCGGCACAGCTTGCAGACCGCTTCGGTCCCCTGCCGCAGGAAGTTTCCAACCTCTTCGACGTGGTGAAAATAAGGAATCTCGGGGTTTCGCTCGGGTTCGAGAAGATAATAGTGAAGAACGGTATGATGATAATGTTCTTCATATCCAATCCCATGTCTCCGTACTATCAGTCTGAAGTTTTCTCAGGAGTTCTCAGGAGGGTAAGCGAGAATCAGCCGTTATTTGCCGTAAAGCAGGTGGAAAACCGGCTTAAGATAGTCCTGCGCGGGATTGATTCCCTCGGAAAAGCCCTCTCGTCTTTGAGAAAGTTGCAATAATCAGTATATTTGCAGGATTTGTGTTCAGAAAGTGGCCAATCTGCTGATAGAAATAGGCAACACCGCCCTTAAAGCGTCATGGTCCGAGGGAATGACTCTCGGAAAGACTTTCCGCTACCAGGGGGAGAAGGTGATTGATTTCATACTTTCGCTTACTGCGAAGGAAAAGGCGGAGGTGATGGCCGTAGCCAGCGCATATGATTTGTCTTTATCCGACATCGAAAAGATGAAAGGCGAGTGCTCCAGACTTATAGTACTGGATAGCGCCCACAAGGAAATACTTCTCTCACAAGGTTTTCCGGATTGGCTTTCATATGACAGGGCCGCCCTGGTGATGGCGGCCAGATGGCTTTTCAAGGGACGCGGATGCTCGGTTTTCGACTTGGGTACTACGCTGACGGTTGACTTTACTGATGCCGCCGGAAAGTATCTCGGAGGCAACATTTCCCTTGGATTCAGAACCAGGTTCAAGGCCCTGAACCGCTACTCTAAAGCCCTTCCGCTGGTGGATACCCCGCTTGAAAATTATCCATCCGTGGAGTATTCCAAATCCCTGAACGAAGCCCCTCTGGATTCATTCACAGGTACTTCTGTCGAGTCTTCTATCGAAGCAGGGGTTATTTCGGGCATAATGTTTGAATTAGAGGGCTACGCGTCTTTCCATCCGGAGAACATATGCATTTTCACCGGAGGAGACGCCGTTTATTTTGCAAAAAGAATGAAAAACTCCATCTTTGTGGTAAACAATCTCGTATTGATGGGGTTGGCATTAATCGCCAATGGCTATAATGAAGAAGGGATTATTTAGTACAGCTGTCGTTTTCCTGCTCCTGGCCGGTTTCATGCCGCTGGGTGCCCAGAACACCATAACCGGGGCAAACGGGGATTATACTCCCTACTCGGTGTTCGGGGTCGGCACCCTTTCAAAGCAGGGAAACACACACAACAAAGGCCGTGGAGGAGTTGGTATAGCCACACGCAACCGCCGTTACATCAATTATTTGAATCCTGCTTCGGTAACAGCTAGGGACTCCCTGTCATTCATGGCCGATTTCAGCCTGGCAGGAACTAACAGGCTGTTCAACCAAGGGAATATGAAAGATGTACACAACACAGTGAACGTGTATGATTTCATGATATCATTCCCGATCTACAGGAAATCCGCAATGATGATTGGGATAACCCCCATGAGCGACGTGGGATACAAGATGAAGTCCTCGTTCACCGATCCCGACCTTATCTCCACTGCTGGAATGTTCAACTACAACGCCAGCGGCGGCGGAGGTATCTATCAGGCCTTCATCGCAGGCGGTGTAACCCTTTGGGACCGCCTTTCCATAGGCGCGCAGGGCATTTACTATTTCGGAAACCTGCGCAGGGACAACGCCCTGGAGCCGAGCAAGACGGACCAGAAGGAAATCACGATCAAATATGACATGACATTGCGCGGAATTACCGGAAAATTCGGTCTCCAGTACGACCTTCCGCTCAATGACAGGACATATCTTACTTTCGGAGCCACCTACAGGCTCGGGACGAAGATGCGTGGATATGTGGATCACAGGCAGTTCGCAAGCATATCATCCGTGGTCGATACCATCCAGTTCCGCACAGACACCCTTACAAAGATGTCTGCCAAGCCACGTTTTGCGGATGAAATGGGCTTCGGAATAGCCATCCGCAGCGGTGAAAGGTGGTCTGCCGAGATTAATTACATCCGCGCCGGCTGGGCCGGGACCAACATTGACAAGGTTCCCGGAATGGCCAACCAGAGCGAGGCCCGTTTTTCCCTGACTTCTTCGGAGTCTATCAGGGCCGGCTTTGAGATTGTTCCCAACAGGAATGATGTCCGCTACTATCTCCGCAAGTGTACATACATGGCCGGAGCCTACTATGACAAGGAGTATTACAAGATTGCCGGACAGCAAGTTACATCAATGGGACTGACCTTCGGGATGACCTTCCCGATCCTTCGGTTCTATAACGGTATAACTTTTGGAGTAGACGTCGGACAACGCGGGAAAAATGATGGCAACATGATCCGCGAGAGATATGTGAACTTCATAGTAGGATTCAATATTTCGGACATATGGTTCCAGAAACCAAGATATAATTAAAGCAAGACTAACAAACTCAAGAGCAATGAAAAAAATAAACTACATGATTTTGACCGTATTGATGGTCTTCAGCAGCAGCAACCTCTTCGCTCAGGGAAGGTTCGGTGCTGATAGCGCTAACTGTGTGAAGTATCTGTCCTATTATCAGGAATACTATAAGCAGAAAAACTACAATGACGCGCTCCCCAACTGGAGGAAAGCCATGCAGCTCTGCCCGCCTACGGCCAGCCAGAACATGCTCCTCAACGGACAGACTCTTTTCCGCCGTTTGATATCACAGAGCAAGAATGCAGATGAAAGGAAAGCCCTTATAGACTCCCTTTTCCTGCTCAACGACCTCAGGGCAGCTAATTATCCTAAATACTCTGCAGCAGCACTCAACAACAAGGGTGTTGACATGACGAACTACATCAAGGACGACACCCAGAGGCTTTACTCTTCCCTTAATGAGATCATTGAGGCGAACAAAGAGGAGACGAAGCCCAGCCTCCTTCTCTTCGACATGAATGCAGCTATCACGCTTTTCCAGGACGGAAAGATCGATGCCGGCGAGGTTATCAACACCTATGACAGGAATATGGCCCTGCTCGACAAAGCTCCCACCGATAAGCCGGAGGATGCCGAGGAAGTCGGTAAGATGAGGGCCTCCATCGAGGATCTCTTCATCTCCAGCAAGGTAGCAAGCTGCGAGAACCTCATTGCTCTCTTCACCCCGCGTTTCAATGCCAATCCGAACGACCTCGACCTCGTTACCAACATCGCCAAGATGCTCAACACCGCCGAGGGCTGCACCGACAACGAACTCTACCTGAACGCTGTCAACACGATGTACAAGCTCAATCCTTCAGGAACTTCCGCATATTACCTTTACAGGCTCTATGATGCCAGGAACAACCGCGAAGAAGCTACCAAGTACCTCGAGGCCGCAATCGCTTCCGACGACATCGATCCCAAGAACAGGGCACAGTACGAGTATGAGCTCGCAGTCCTGAGCGTAAAGGCCGGAAACAATGCCAAGGCATATGCTTCTGCACAGAAAGCCCTGGAGATGGATGAATCCCTTGCCGGAAAGTGCTACATGATCATGGGCAACATCTGGGGTTCGGTTGTCTGCGGTGGCAATGAAATCGAGAAGAGGGCTCATTTCTGGGTCGCTGTCGATTACATGCAGAAAGCCAAGGCTGCAGACGCATCGCTCACAAGCGAGGCCAACAAGTACATCTCCTCATATGCGGTTTATTATCCGCAGACCGCCGACGCCTTCATGTATGACGTTACCGACGGACAGTCCTACACTGTCTCCTGCGGCGGAATGAGGGCCACAACTACAGTGCGTACGCAGAAATAATGCATTCCCGCAGCACTTCAGGATTATTAAAGATGATGGCAACCGCTTCGGCGGTTGCTTTCATTGTCTTTTCCTGCAAGGGAAAACTTTCGGAAGCGGAGGATATGGACATTAGCCAGGCTCCGGTCCAGGCCGTGGACAGCATATTCATGACCCAGTCGGACAAGGGTATCCTCCAGATGAGGGCCGTGGCCCCCAGGATGGAGAGGTACGACAACGATACCGCCTCCTTCGAAAAGTTTCCTTACGGGCTTGAAGTGTATGGTTATACGGAAGAGGGACTGCTTGAAACCCAGATACTTTCGGATGAAGCCCTGCATTTCAAGAGCAAGAAGGACAAGTCCGAATTCTGGAGGGCATATGGTAATGTGGTGGTACAGAATATAATCAAGCAGCAGACAATGGAGACGGACACCCTCTATTGGGACCAGGAGAAAAAGGAGATATGGACGGAATGTTATGTTAAGATGTATTCTCCGGATGGTTTCATGCAGGGTTTCGGGATGCGTTCGGACGAGAGGGCGCGCAATTCCACGATACTCCGTCCTTTCAACAGTTTCGGGGTGCTGGTGCAGGATTCGACCCGGGTTGTGATCGATTCTGTCAACTTTATAGGGCCTTTGCTTAAAAATTGAAGAAAAATCATTAACTTCGCACCCCAAAATATTTTTTTGATTACAAAACAATTAAAGTCATAATATGGCGGTACTAGAAACACTCCGAACCAAGTTCGGCATGGCAGTAACCATCCTGGTGGCCCTCGGCCTCCTGTCCTTTATTATTGATCCAAGCAGCCTCGAGACGGCATATCATGCTATGTCGTCAAAATATGATGTAGGCGAGATCGACGGTAAATCCATTTCCTACAATGATTTCCAGGCGGAAATGGACCACTACAAGGACATCAGCCAGTTGCTCTCAGGATCTTCTGCAGAGAGTTCGCAGCAGCAGGCACAGATCCGCAACATGGCATGGCAGAGCCTGCTTGACAGGCATCTTTTCATCAAGAATGCAAAAGAGGCGGGAATAAATGTCGGAACAGACGAGATGGTGGCCCTCACCTCCGGAGACCTCATTTCTCCGGTCATCGCCCAGGATCCGGTATTTGCTGACGAGACGGGTAATTTCTCAAAAGACAGGCTTCTCCAGTTTGTCCAGGGCACTTCTTCCGATTCCGGCGCCAAGATGTACTGGGATTATATCCAGAACAACATCTACACCCAGCAGTTCTATGCCAAATACGGCAGCCTGTTCAGCGACAGCAATTTCAAGAGCCCCCTGATGCGCAGGAGGTTGATCGAGGAGAACAACAACACTGTCGATATCGACTTCGTGATGGTTCCGATGAATCCTTATGAGCAGGATACCACCGTAACCGTATCTTCCGATGAAATCAAGGCTTTCTACAATGCGCATAAGGATTTCTTCAAGCAGCAGGAGAGCCGCGACATCGAGTATGTAGTTTTCGAGGTCAAGCCGTCAGAGGCTGACATCCAGGCCACTTCGGACAACTTCAACAAGCTCTACGAAGAGTTCGGAACTACCGACAATGTGAAGTCTTTCCTTGCAAAGAATTCCGACAGGGTTCTGTCCAACTACTGGTACAAGGCAGGAGAACTCGCCACAATCAACTCAGACATCAACAATTACGTCTTTGACAAGCCCGAGGGCGTTTCCCCGGTCTTCAGGAGCGGAAATACCTTCTATGCCGTCAAGGTCATGGATACCGCCCTCCTTCCCGACTCTGTGTATGTCAAGCATATCCTCCTTCAGGGAGACGGTGCTGACAAGAGGGCTGACAGCCTCGTAACCGTTCTCGGAAAGGGTGGAGATTTCGCTGCGCTGGCCAATCTCTATTCCGTTGACAAGGGCTCTTCCGCAGACGGAGAGATGGGTAATATCGGCTGGATGACCCAGAGCTACATGATTCCCGGATTCGAGGACATTTTCTCCCGCAAGCCTGGCGTTCCCTTCACCCTGAAGACCCAGTACGGATGGCATGTAGTTGAGGTTTCGAAGATTACGGCACCCGTTCAGAAGAAGCAGGTTGCCATTTTCGAGAAGGCAACCGTCTCCAGCAAGGAGACCTTCAACTCCTTCTATTCGACCGCAAACGATTTCGCGACAAGGGCTTCTGCAGGTTATGACGCCTACAAGGCAGCTGCCGACTCCATGCACGTCTATTCCCATCCGCTGAACAACGTCCTCGAGACCAATGAGTCATATGGCTCCATCTCAGACGCCAGGGAACTGACCCGCTGGATTTTCGACAACAAGAAGGGTAAGGTTTCTGGAATCATCACCGTAAACAACAATTACTTCTTCGTCACCACTATCAAGGACATCCACAAGGAAGGCCTGGCTACCGTTGCAGAGGCTGCTCCGCAGATCCGCCAGCAGCTTCACGCCGAGAAATCTGCAGTCAAGAAGGCAGAAGAAGTCGCAGCCAAGATTTCCGGCCTGACCGACCTCCAGAGCATTGCCGAGGCTCTCGGTACCACAGTGAATTCCCAGAGCGGCATTACCTTCGCATCCCTGATGTCACAGGGTCTCGATCCGAAGCTCATCGGTGCAGTTTCCGTAGCTCCCATCGGCGAGATCAGCAAGCCCGTCGCAGGATCGATCGCTACATATGTCTATCAGGTGAAATCACGTGACACCGGCTCCTTCTTCACGGAGGATGATGCCAAGGCTTACGATGACAGGATGAACAACTATCTGCAGCAGATGGTACTTCCCGTCATGTCACAGGAAGCCCAGGTTGTCGATCACAGGGCTAAGTTCTATTAGTAGACAGAAAGGAATTATTCAGATTCTTTTCCCGTTATGAAGCCTTCAACTGCGTTGAGGGCTTCTTTTCTTGCCATTGCGGTGAAGAGGTGGTCACCTCTGTCAATCATCTGCAGGGTGGCCACAGGAAAGGATTCTGCGGCTTTTTCGAGATATTCCGCGGGCACTTTGTCGTCGTTTCCGGCGCCGAGCACCAGAACGGGTTTATCGAAGCGCCGGAGCCATTTGTAGGGGTCGGTTTTGCGAGCCGTGGCGAAGTATTCTTTTCCGAGGGTGCAGCCCATGAGTAGGGTAGTGTCCTGGATTTCTTTGGCTTTAGGATAAAGGGCAATGGCGTCGTCGTGGATATTGAAGGCCGGAGCCATCAGGACCAGGCCCCTTAGGAGGCGTTTCCCGTCTCCAGCGGCATATTGTGAAGCTACCAGTCCTCCAAGGCTGTGTCCGACCAGGAATATGCTGTCCTTATCAACGAAATGCTCTTTGCGGAGGCGCTTCATTACCATCGCAAGGTCTTCCCTTTCGGTTTCCTGGGTCATATTCATGATGTCTCCGGTACTGCGGCTGTTCTGCATGGCTCCTCCCTGGAAATCAAAGGCATATGCTACGATTCCTTCTCCGGCGGGGGCGCGGCACCAGGAATGCCAGTAGTCGCAAGTCATTCCCAGTCCGTGGCAGAAAACCACTGTCGGGAACTTCCTGCGGGACATTTCGGTGCCTTTCAGGGCGGCTTCAGCGGGGCGGTAAAGCTTCCCGAATATCTTGATGTCTCCCTCGAGGTAACTCAGTTCCTCAATGGCGACTTTTGAGCCGTTTTCGCTTTTTTCGGTCTGTCTCGGAGAAAAGGAATTCATATATCTGACTCCAAAAAAGCCAAGGATGGCCAGAATGATGGCCGACACCAGGCTGGCGATCAATTTTTTCATGGTTCGGGGTGTCTGTCAGACATTGAACAGGAAATGCATGATGTCGCCGTCCTGGACTACGTAGTCTTTCCCTTCGATTCCCATCTTTCCGGCTGCGCGGACGGCGCTCTCTGATTTCAACTGTACAAAGTCCTCGTATTTAATTACTTCTGCGCGAATGAATCCACGCTCGAAATCGGTGTGGATTACGCCGGCGGCCTTGGGCGCCTTGTCTCCGACGTGGATTGTCCAGGCGCGGCATTCGTCTGCGCCTGCCGTAAAGAAAGTCTGGAGGTTCAGAAGGTGATAGGCGCTCTGGACCAGCCTGACTACTCCGGACTCTTCGAGTCCCATTTCCTCGAGGAACATCTGCCTGTCCTCGTAATTGTCCATTTCAGCGATTTCCGACTCCGTCTGTGCGGAAATGATCAGGATGCCTGCATTTTCGTCCCTGACGGCCTCTTTTACGGCCTCAGTGTACTTGTTCCCGGTAGCCGCGGACCTGTCATCCACATTGCATATGTACATTACCGGTTTGTTGGTAAGCAGGAAGAGGTCTTTCGCCATGGCTTCTTCATCCTGGTTCTGGAGGGGAACGCTCCTGCACGGGCGCCCTTCCAAAAGGGCTTCATGGTATCTCTGAAGCAGTGAAAGCATCTTCGCCGCCTCCTTGTCCCCGCTCATCCTGGCCTGTTTCTCCACTTTTCCGATCCTTGATTCCACTGTCTCAAGGTCCTTTATCTGAAGCTCGGCATCCACAACCTCCTTGTCCCTTACCGGATCCACGCTTCCGTCCACGTGGACAACGTTGTCGTCATCGAAGCAGCGCAGTACATGGAGGATCGCATCGGTCTCCCTGATATTCGCAAGGAATTGGTTTCCAAGGCCTTCGCCCTTGCTGGCGCCCTTGACAAGGCCTGCGATGTCCACAATGTCCACAGTCGCGGGAATGACTCGCTGCGGCTTGCATATGTCCGCGAGCACCTCGAGGCGCTTGTCAGGAACATTGGTGGATCCGAGGTTGGGCTCAATGGTGCAGAAGGGGAAATTGGCGCTCTGGGCCCTTCCCGAACTGATGCAATTGAACAAGGTGGATTTACCCACGTTGGGCAGTCCTACTATACCGCATTTCAGAGACATTTCGCAAGAATATTTATGAATCTTAATGCAAAGTTACACATTTTAATCCGTGTTCTTCCCTCTATTGATACATTTGTCATATGTTCAGGTCCTTTTCCGCGGCGGTTGTCTGCCTGTGCCTTGCCATATGCACATCCCGGGCCGGGGACGTCGATCCGGTCCCTGTCCTGTTCTGGAATGTGGAGAATTTCTTCGATTACATCGACGGCGGGAATGGTGGGTCCGACGCGGAATTTTGCTGGTCTGGGGCGAGGAGATGGACGCGGAAACGCTTCAATATCAAGTGTAACGCTATTGCGAAGGCGGTTTTCTGGACCGCAGACAGGTACGGCCGTATGCCAGGAATCATAGGACTGGCCGAGGTCGAGAATTCATATGTGCTCCGGTCCCTGCTGCAGAACACTTCGCTGCGGAAGAAGGACTATGCATATGTACATTATGATTCTCCGGACCACAGGGGGATAGATGTCGCTTTGCTCTACGACAAGACACAGTTCGAACTTGAGGATTCGAAGCCCTGCCGCGTTCTGGAGGACACGAGGGACATCCTTCTGGTGCGTTTAAAGCATATGGAGAGCGGAAAGTCTGTCTGCGTGGCGGTGAACCATCATCCGTCGAAATATGGAGGTGACGAGTCTTCTTCGAGGAGGATAGTGGCGTTGGAGCGGCTAAGGGCGGTTTCCGACTCGGTAAGAAGGCTTTATCCTGAGGCAGTTTTCGTTGCGATGGGAGACTTCAACGACACTCCGGACAACAAGGCCTTCAGGATTCTTACGGATCCGGACCACGCTATGGAACCTCTTGTAAATCTGATGGATGCTGCCTTTGAACGGGGCGAAGGGACTATCCGTTTCAACGGAAGATGGGAATTGATAGACCTGTTCTTCGCTCCCCGCAGCATCAACGCAAAGGCAGAGATCCTCAGGATTCCGTTCCTGATGGAGTGGGATAATGTGCATGCAGGCTACAAGCCCAGGAGGACCTATTCCGGTCCGAGGTGGTGCGGAGGAGTCTCAGACCATTGCCCTGTCGCACTGCTTCTCCCGCTTTGATTTCACAGAAAATTCTTTATATATTTGTGATTGCACGTACCACACGTGTGCTAAAACGGAAACACTTAAAACCAACAGAAATGAAAGAAAGAATCCACGAGAAATTCCTGACCCTTTTCGGGGAAGGCGGAATGGTTTTCGCCTCTGCAGGCAGGGTAAACCTTATTGGAGAGCACACCGACTATAACGGTGGATATGTCTTCCCCGGTGCGATAGACAAGGGTATCATGGCCGAAGTCAAGCTGAACGGCACCGGCAAGGTGCGCGCTTTCTCGCTTGATTATGACGAATATGTAGAATTCGGTCTGGAAGAGGACAACAAGCCCCAGCAGGCATGGGCAGACTACATCTTCGGCGTCTGCCGCGAGACCATCAAGCGCGGCGGAAAGGTCGAGGGATTCGATACCGTATTTGCAGGAGATGTCCCCCTGGGAGCCGGCCTCAGCTCGTCTGCAGCTCTTGAGAGCACATTTGCATATGCAATCAACTACCTTTTCCAGAACGGGATAGACAAATTCGAGCTTGCCAAGATCGGACAGAGCACCGAGCATAACTACTGCGGAGTCAAGTGCGGCATCATGGATCAGTTCGCCTCCTGCTTCGGCAAGAAGGGCAACCTCATCCGCCTCAACTGCAAGACCCTGGAGTACAAGTACTTCCCCTTCGATCCCGAGGCCGCGGGTTACAAGCTCGTCCTGATTGATTCTTGCGTCAAGCACGAGCTCGCCTCATCCGCCTACAATAAGCGCCGCGCCTCCTGCGAGAATGCCGCTGCCGCGATGCGCAAGTATCATCCCGATGTGGAGTTCCTCAGCGACGCCAAACGCGTATGGCTCGAGGAAGTGCGCGACGAGATTCCCGAGGAGGACTTCCTCAGGGCAGAATATGTAATCGGCGAAGTGCAGCGCGTGCTCGACTTCTGCGACGCCCTGGAGCGCGGCGACTATGAGACCGCCGGCGAGATGATGTACCAGACCCACTTCGGTATGTCCAAGCTCTACGAGGTCAGCTGCGAAGAACTCGACTTCCTTAACAAGGTCGCCCGCAAATGCGACGTCACCGGTTCCCGCGTCATGGGAGGCGGCTTCGGAGGCTGCACCATCAACCTCGTCAAGAAAGAGCTCTACGATGCCTTCATCAAGGAAGCTACCACTTCATTCGAGGAGAAATTCGGCCACGCACCCAAGGTTTACGACGTTGTAATCAGCGACGGTGCCCGTAGAGTTGAATAGTCTGAAAGACAGGAAGTTAAGCAAAATAATCTGATTACGGTTAATTTAACTCCGGTTAAACCAATTCTAATATTATCATGTTTACCAAGAGTTTACGTGTCTTTTTGGCCGTTGCGGCTTCGATGGCCCTTTTCGCTGTTTCCGTGTCTGCGCAGGAGGACCTGCTGAAGAAGAACTGGGCGAAATTCGACCGCTATGCAAGCGCCAACGAGACATATAAGGCAGAGAACTCCGGCCGCCCGGCAGCTGTCCTTTATGGTGACTCCATTACCGACGCATGGCCCAGGCAGGACGCGGATTTCTTCAAGGAACACAATTTCCTGGGACGCGGGATCAGCGGCCAGACGACCAGCGAGATGGTAGTCCGTTTCAGGCAGGATGTCATAGACCTGAATCCGAAGAAGGTAGTCATCCTTGCCGGAATCAATGACATCGCCTGCAATAACGGAGTAATATCCATCGAGGGGATAATGGGCAACATAAAGTCCATGTGCGAGCTTGCGAAGTTGCACCATATCAAGCCCGTGCTCTGTACCCTGACCCCGACCACCACCTTCCCGTGGCGCCCCCAGCTCGGGGACGTGTCTGCGACCGTGGACAAGGTAAACGACCTCATCCGGGCATATGCCAACAGCAACCGAATCAAGCTTGTAGATTATGCAAAGGTCCTTACTAAGGACGGGCAGAGGTATACGAAAGAATACACCAAGGACGACGTCCATCCTAACCTTGCCGGTTACAAGGTGATGGAGGAGGCCCTGCTGAAGGTTATAGGTAAATAGTGGACAAACAGGAATCAGCCATGAAATTATTGCGCTCACTTTTGGTATTTGCAGCCGTCGCCCTCGTTTCCGGCTGCTGCACCGGCAACAAAACCGACAAGGAGACCCTCGGAGAAAAGAATCTCCGGGAAGGCTATTATGTTTCCGCCTACATATGGCCGTCATGCCACGATGACCCCGTTGCCAGGAAGTATCTCTGGACCGAGGGTATAGGCGAGTGGGAGATGATCCAGAAAGGAGATCCGAGATTCCCGGGCCACTATCAGCCGAAGCAGCCTCTTTGGGGTTATGAGATGGATGACGATCCCGTAGTGGTGGAGAAATGGATCCAGACTGCCCTGAAATACGGAGTCAACACCTTCTGCTATGACTGGTACTGGTACAAGAGGGGGGACGAATACAATGGTCCTTATCTGCAGAGTGCCCTTGAAGAAGGTTTCCTCAAGGCCCCGAGCAACGGGAAGATGAGGTTCTACGTGATGTGGGCCAACCATACGGTGATCTACAATTACTGGAACTACCACAAGTGGGGAGACAACACCGACCTGCTTTTCGACCCGCGTGTAGGTTGGGATGAGTTCAAGCAGATAACGGACATATGGATCAACAGGTATTTCAAGCTCCCCAACTACTTCAAGATTGACGGGAAGCCGGTCCTCGGAGTGTTCGCCGTGCAGAATTTCGTGGATGGATTCGGTTCAGAGGAGGAAGCTACGAAAGCTATGGCATGGTTCCGTGAAGAGGTTAAGAAGGCCGGGTTCCCCGATGTGTACCTGATGGGTATGTCCGGTGGCGGCTTCCACCTCAGCGAGGCTACCAAGGCCAGGATAGAGAACCACAAGAAGATTCTCAACACCGATGGCTATTCCCTGTATAACATGGGAGGGATGAGGGATCAGGACTATCTCCACTATGCCGCGGAGTCTGTGAAGATACGCGAAGAACTCGATGCATATCTTAAAGAACCGTTCTATCCCTGTGTCTCAGTCGGTTGGGATGCTACTCCGCGCTATCCGGAGCAGACGGAAAAGAATGTGATCCATCACAACCGTGAACCGCGGGTATTCGGATCATATCTGAAGCTCGCGAAGGATTATGCCGATGCCCATGCCGACACCCAGGTGAAACTGATTACGATCAACGCCTGGAACGAATGGATCGAAGACAGTTACCTGCTTCCGGACAAGAAGTTCGGATACGCCTATCTTGAGGCGGTAAGGGACGTGTTCGAAGGAAAGTACGAGTAGCCTTTCAGGCCATCCTCTCTGACAACCACGCTGCGTCCACCCTGGCAAATCCCGGGGCTGGACGCACTGCGGGGTTGCGTGAAAGGATCCCGCAGCAGTCCCCGTAAACCTTGAAACCGGTCTTGACTCCCATCATTTTTCCATCCTTCGGGTAAGTGAAAATGATGTCATTATCAGGACCTTCCAGCCGGTAGAACTTGAATGCGGTCTCATTGAGATTCATTTCTATACGGGTGACGTATTTGCACATTTCTATCGCTACGTCATCCAGGCCGGCTTCGTGTATGTTGACTTTCTCTATGAGGTCTCCCACGCTGTCGACCCTTCGCAAGGTGTAACCGTCCATTGACGGGTCGTTCCTCATTGACAGGGAAACCGCTTCCATGGATTTCTCTACGGCCTCGGCCTGGGCTCCCGTCAAGGCACTCTGTGGCATGAGCCAGACCATGAGCCGGCCTTCCGGGTCATGGTAAAGGGTCGGCGCGGTGACCAGGTTCACGGCTCCGCAGTGGGGGCAGGTCCATGTAAACAGCGATCCATCAAGGACTTTATCTTTAAGGGACGGGTCTTTGGAGGTGTTGATGCTTTCATATGTCTTCACCTGCTGCGTACTGCCGCATTTGAGGCAGCGGGCTTCCATGGAATCCGGCATAATATCAGAATTGGGGTAAAAAGTGAGGCAAATTTAATAAATAATGCTATCTTCGCAATGATAAGCCCTTTACGAGGGAAGTGAAAACGTGTAATTAACCTGAAAAATGAGTACCAGACAAGCAACTTCCGATCTCTGGAAGAAAGAGGATTGGTTAGCGATTTGGATAGGATTCATAGTAATCGCAGTAGCCATTTTCGCAGTCCTCAGCAAAGCGTTCGATTTCAATGCTCTTAAGTTTTCAACATGGACAGTCGGAGAGGCTGCTTCCAAGGCCGTTCCGTTGGGTAAGCAGCTTGCCAGCGGTGCCTTCTGGGGCAGGACTCTCGTTACCTTGCTGACTCTCGGACTTCTGTTCTCCGCCGGAGTCAAACTGCAGGGAGAAAAACTCAAAGACTATGTCCCGGCATTCATCGGACTTTTCGTCATATCGATCATCGTGCGTTGCATCAGCGCAGAGTTCACCCTTAACCGCTATCTGGAGTGGGCCTTCTGGGCGCTGCTGGTCGGCCTTCTGATTTCCAATACGGTGGGCGTGCCGAAGTGGCTCAAGCCGGCTATTAAGACTGAGTTCTACATCAAGACCGGTCTGGTGATCATGGGATTCAGCGTGCTGTTCTCCAACATCGCCAAATTCGGTCTCTACGGACTCGGAATCGCGTGGATTGTTACACCCCTTGTAATCATATTCATGTGGTGGCTTGGAACGAAGGTGATGAAAATGGACAACAAGCCTCTCGTCATCACGATGGCTGCAGCTACGTCGGTCTGCGGAACCTCCGCCGCCATAGCTACCGGAGCCGCTTCCGACTGCAAGAAAGAGGACCTGTCCCTGACAATTTCCATATCCATCATCTTCACTATCCTTATGATGGTCTTCGAGCCCCTGCTTCTCAAGGCGCTGGGAACTCCCGAGATCATGGCCGGTTCTCTCATGGGTGGAACCATCGACTCCACCGGAGCTGTCGCCGTTGCGGGTAGTACATATGGAAGCGGTTCTGTCGCAGAGACTTCCGCTGTCCTCGTAAAGATGATCCAGAACATTCTGATCGGTTTCATCGCCTTCTTCGTGGCAATCTATTTCGCGACAAGTGTGAACAAGAAACCCGGTGAGAAGGCTGGTGCAGGGGAGATCTGGAGGCGTTTTCCGAAGTTCATCCTCGGTTTCTTCGTGGCTTCCATCGTGGCTTCTATCCTCGCCAATCCGAATATCCTCGGAAACAGCCAGGTCGGAGCTATCAACAAGGTGCTCGACCAGTACAAGAACTGGTGCTTCGTGTTGGCATTCACCAGCATCGGTCTTGACACCAACTTCAAGGACCTCGTCAAGCGAATGCAGGGTGGTAAGGTTCTCTGGCTCTATGTCATAGGCCAGACCTTCAATATCGCCCTCACTTTCTTCGCCGTATGGCTGCTGCTTTCCGGCAAGATCTTCCCGGTTCCGTCACTGGAGCTCTTCCAATAGACCCTTTTTGAGACGTAAGGTAAATATATTCAAGGTGGTGACTGTCGTTATGGCGGTCACCACTTTAGCTTTGGCTCTTTGGATAATGTTAAGGAACATTGGTCTTTCCGATGACCTTGACTTCGGGGCTGGGGCATATTATTACGCCGACATCCCGAATTTCCAGGATTATGAGTCCAGGGGGATTACTACGCGGATTCCCTATTGGGTTTATATCGCATTGTTCCTGGCCTGGGGTTTCCTCATGATCCTCCTTTTCCTCTGGGTCAGCAAGGACAAGAAGGATAAATAACCTGCATCATTTTCAGAACCGTCGACTTCGTCGACCCCTCCCATCTGCGATGGGCCCCTCCCTCTTACAATGCCGAGGGTGGCTATGGGTTCTGAAAGTGATGCAGGTTATTTACAGGAGTTATTAGATGTCAACGTCGAAGTGGAATCCCAGGTAGAACCTTCCGGGATCCTGTCCGAGTTTTTCAATGAAAGAGTAAGATGAGCCTCCGTTGTAGGCTGCGGTTATGCCGACCCTGGCCGGGAATGACAGCCATGCGACATTCCCGAGCCTGACATTGAGATCCATTCCGGCGCTGAAGAGAGACTTCCCGGTCTCAATCCTGTAATTGTACGCCCTGCTGAACGAAAGGACCGTGTAATCGAAGAATGGAATCGCCTCGAAATTACGGATATATGCTACAGGACTGAGGAATGACCACCCGACTGGAGCAAACGGGATGGCATATTCAGCCGAAAGCTTGGACTGTGTAGGACAGTATAGAGCCATAAGGGAAGCGGCGTTGCTGTCTGCGAATCCTCGCGGACTGCAGGTCACGGTGTTGGCGCCATACATTACAAAATCCTTCGTACTAGCCTGTACGACGGCAGACAGGCGGATGCCGTGAGTCTGCCCGATTCCCGGGACGTAGCCGTAAGCATATGCATAATATGACGGGGTGAACCCCCAGCCCATCCCCGGATAGGTCCTTCCGCCGACTTCGATGCCGAGTCCGAGGCGGGGATAGATCCTGGACGGGGGAGTCTGCTGGGTGCTGTAGAATCGGAGGGAAACATCCACTCTCCCAAGGAAGGATCCTTTGTTCTCATGGTGGGCCACCGTGGGGTTCAGGTCGTCATCGGAGGTATAGGTGTAGACGTCGTAATTATTTGTGTACCTGTCGTTTGAGAGGTTATATGTAATCTGCGGGACAAGTCCTCTCTTCCAGCCTCCTGAGGAGAAGGAAATGGGGACATATGCCTTGACGGAGCCGAAAATGCGGTAATTGTTCATGCGGCTGCTGCCGATGTAGAGGTTAGATGTGTCGGCAGGATTCTCGGCGTACGGCCTGCGCACAAGCTTGTATCCGTATTCCCTGGCAGTCCTGTCTCCGAGTTGGACTTCTCCGCTGAATACAACCGGAAGACCGGTGTAGGTGTATTTCAGGTGGGCGCCAGCCATCAGGTTGTCTTTGCCGGGTTTCTTTTCGGGGCTGTCAGGATTCCTGTGCATAGAAATGCCTATGCTTCCATATGAATTGCCCATGGTGTTCTGGAAGAAGGCCGTTGCTCCCACCCCGAAGGAGTCGTACTGGGTGTCGCTGCTGATTACGGAAATCTCGTCGTAATCCAGGTAGAGGGGGACCCAGGAGTGGAAATGGATCAGGTTCCCGAGCTTGGAATAATGCCTGGGCTCTGAAATGGAGGGTGTTTCTGTGACATCGCCTGCCCAGAGGGATTGTTCCTGGGCGGAAAGGGCGTCTGCGACCACCCATTTGTGTATCTGCCGGAAATCCACCTCCTGAGGAGCTACGGGGGCGGTGCGGAGGATCCGTCCTTCAGGCTTCAGCTCCGTAAAGATCAGTTCTTCTCCCTTGAATGCAGGATCGGAGGCACCGTACCTCGTTGAGGTTAGCTGGAAGACCTGCCCTTTTTTAAGGAGATAGATTTCATTAACCCCGGTCCTGTCCGAAGTAAAGGCGACGGCGTCGCCGTATGCGGCGAGCTGCTTTATCTTGACCGGAAGGGGGGAGACTTCCTGCTTCAGGGTGCCGGTGAAACGCGGAGCGCCTTCCCAGCCATATCCCTCGACCGGGACGGAGTAGATACCTGATCCCTTGCCGGAAATGCCGCTGACATAGATAGTTCCGCGTCCGTTCTCTTCTCCCGGGATCCAGAGAGGCTCTGTAAGCTGCAAGGAATCAGGGGAGGGAATGGAAGCCTTTATCCCACCTGAATAGGCATCCACCAGGACCAGCTTGGAACCGCCTTCATAGGGATATTCCACCGCCGCTACAAGGAGTCCGTCCGGAGAGGGGGAAGGATTGACCATCCTGGATTTCACGGTGAGGCTGACAGAACGTCCGCTGGCCGGTTCGTAATACCGGATCCTGGAGCTCTGTTTGAGGCTCCACCTGTGAGACGATATGGGTTCGCTCCAGTAGATCCTGCTGAGGGCCTTGTCATATGAGAGCTTGAATGCGTGCGAAGACATCAGTCTCACCGGGGATTCGCTCCCGTCCGGAGCGATCCTGACCAATGTCTGGGGGAGGGTAAGAGAGGATTTCAGGGCATATGTATAATCATCCGCGCCTGCGGTGCCGCTCCAGGATGTGAAGCGTTTCGGGGCGGGAAGGATGTCGTCTGCGGTCATGAAAGGCTCCCTGAGTGCGGCTTCCTCCTTGAACTGGGCCGCATATTTTCCCTGAAGGTCTTTCCATGAGTCTTTGAAGCGCATTCCTGTAGCATCCCTGACGGTCTTTTGTAACCTTCCGATTCTCAGCGGATGGTGTGTGGCTCCGTCAAAGTACCGCTTCATGAACAGAGGGTCATTCCAGAAATACCTCATTCCGGCGATTGTCTGGTAGCCGAGGAGATAGTGGTCCGGAGTGTAGTATTTGAGAGAACCGTAGCGCCACCTGTACCAGTTGCGGAAATCTCCCTGGTCCATTGCCATGTTGAAATAGCCCAGGAAGTCTGCGGTGCGGCCCCTTCCGCTTCCTGTCAAGGCCGTTTCCGCAACAACTGCATCTCCTTCCAGCAGGTGCTGTCCGGGATAGACGGCGTCCAGGGCCCCGTCAAGCATCTCCCCGAAGAGCCAGTGGATGCCTCTGAAGGCACCTGAACGGGAGAACTGAAGCTGAGCCACATGGCGGCTTTCGTGTATGGCCAGGTTTGTCATCCATGGCATAGGTTCGGGACCATATGGATCGGGGAAGGTATAGAGATTCATCCTCCTCGGAGCCCATGTGACGGCTCCGTTCGCGACGCTGTAGAGTGAATTCAGGACTACCGGATGAGGTTTCTTGTACATCATATTGGGACTGTAGCCCAGGCTGCCTTTAAGCACCGGCACGTATTTCTGAAGTTCCAGGCCATATGCCCTTGCGAGGGAGTCACTTCCCTTCGGGAATATTATACGGTAGTCCCGGGTGTCCATATAACTCCATTTCAGCCCTATGGGATTGTCTTCGTCAGTGGAAAACTGAGCTGCCGCCGAGAAGGAAAGGGCAGAAAGCAATGCGAATGTCAGGAGAAACCTCTTCATTTCGAATTCTGATAATTAAGACAAAAGTAAGCATTATTTTTCCTAATTTTGTGTCCGGAAACTTCAACCAGATGAAGCAATGACGGTTTTTCTCCAAATCCTCACTCTTTTAGGCTCTGTAGCCCTTTTCCTGTTTGGCTTGAACCTCATGAGCGGAGGTCTCCAGAAAGTCGCCGGAGACGGTTTGAGGGCATTTCTGGCCTCAATGACATCCAATCCACTGAAGAGGATCCTTACGGGAATGGGCGTAACGGCCGCCATCCAGTCCTCAACGGCAACCACCATCATGGTGGTAAGTTTCGTGAACGCTGGACTGCTGACCCTCGCACAGGCGATCGGAGTCATCATGGGAGCGAACATAGGCACTACGGTCACTTCGTGGATCATGGCGGTCTTCGGGTTCTCATATGACCTGTCCACCATATCCTTCCCCCTGATTCTCTTCGGCTTCCTGTTGATGTCTTTCTCCGGGAAAAACCGTAAGACCCGCGACCTGGGAGAAATCATCATAGGATTCGCACTCTTCTTCGTGGGATTTGCGATGCTCCGCTCTACGGCCTCGACCCTGATCAGTCCGGAATCCTTCGGCTTCCTCAAGGGCTGGACCGGAATGGGCTTCATCTCTGTTCTCCTGTTCCTTCTCATCGGTACGCTCCTGACCATATGCTTCCAGTCTTCGGCCGCGACCATGGCCATCATCATGCTGCTGATCACTTCCGGTGTGATTCCGTTCAAGATGGCTGCAGCCATGATCCTTGGAGAGAACATAGGAACGACCATAGCCGCCAATGTGGCTGCCTCTATAGGAAACACCACATCCAAGCGTGCGGCAATGGCCCACACAGTCTTCAATGTCTTCGGTGTGTGCTGGGTTCTTGCAATATTCCCGTTCTTCCTTAAACTGATAGGTCATATTGTCAGCGCCCTTTTCGGACTGCCCGACCCCAACGCTGTCGATTTCTCGGCATATGCTGACGGACTCCCGTCAAATGTCTCGTCGTCATTGCTTTACAGCGTGACAACCATGCACACGATCTTCAATCTGACCAACACCCTGATCCTCGTATGGTTCATACCGCAGATCGAAAAGGTGGTCAGCATGATCATTCCGGGCAATCCTGACGATGAGGAAGTCTTCCGCCTGAAATACATCCAGGGAGGTCCTCTCTCAACTGATGAGCTTTCCCTTAACGAGGCTAAGTCAGAGATTGTCCATTTCGGCGAAATCTGCCACAAGGGTTTCCGGTATGTCCGCGCGGCAGTGAATGTCAAGACAGTGGAGGAACTGGATGAACTCTATGCCAAACTGGACAAGTACGAGGGGATAACCGACAGGGTGGAATACGAGATAGCGTCTTATCTGTCAGAGGTTTCCAAGGGAGACATTAGCGTAGAGTCCGCATCCAGGATCAAGGGTATGTACAGGATTATCGGCGAGATGGAGAGCCTGGGTGATTCCGGCGAGGCCATCGGCCGTATGATGAAACGCACCTTCAGCTACGGAGCATCCTTCAGCGAGGATATGCTCAAGAAACTCAACCGTATGATGGACCTGGTGGAGGATGCCTTCTCCGCCATGATGGCAAACCTTAACGAGAGGTATTCTTCCCTGAAGGACATCACTAACGCGCAGGATGCCGAGTACAATATCAACGAGTACCGTAACGAACTCAGGGAAGAGCACATAGTCAATATCGAAAAGCCTGGATATGACTATCGTACCGGGGTGTTCTACATGGACATCATAGCCGAGTTCGAGAAGATGGGCGACTTCATAATCAATATCTCCGAGGCTCAGATTTCAGAAAACATTTCCTGATAGCTATGAGGATAGGCGGCAAGACGGAAAAAGGCAATACGCTTGCTTTCTGGCTGCTTCTGGCATTCGGAATAGCGGGCATATGCATCGGAGGGCTCAGGTCCGACCGTTTTTCGCGGCGCAGTCCAGACGGATCCGGCGCCCCTGCCGCAGAGGCCAGGAAGTTCCCGTCCGTAACCCCTCCGGGCGCAATAACCGACCCGGCTGCCAGGTTTTCCTGGAGCGCCGAGAATTTCTGGAATGCGTTCACTGACACTTTAGTTTTCTACCCTGGCGACACCACTATGGTTAACGGTGTCCTGAAGGAAGACGTGGAGGAGGCCATGGGGACATATGCCACTATGCTCGGGATGGTGCCGCTGGACGTGGCGCAGCGGAGCCAGGGGAGGTTTTTCGGCAGGATTTCCGCTTTTCAGGAGTCTCATCCGGAGTCGGGGATGTTCCCGGAGATCGTGGACCTGGCCGCGAGATATTTTTATGACCCGAACTCTCCGGTGCGCAGCGAGGACATATACCTGCCGTTCGTCCAGAGGCTTTCGCAATCTCCGCTTGTTTCGGAAGGCATGCGTATGGCATATGCTTTCGATGCGGAAATGTGTTCGCTGAACCAGACCGGCTCGGTCGCGACGGATTTTTCCTTCACAACTCTTCAGGGACGCAAGATGCGCCTGAGTTTTGTCAAGGCCGGTCATACGCTTCTCTTTTTCTCGAATCCCGGATGTCCGGCCTGCGCGGAAATAATTGAGTCTCTGGAAAGTAATCAGCACGTTGCGTCTCTTCTTTCTTCCGGGCGCCTGGCCGTGGTGAACGTGTACATAGACCAGGAACTGGAAGAGTGGCGGACATATGCAGTCAACTATCCGAAATCGTGGATTTCGGGATATGACCAGTCGTACAGCATCCGCTCCGGCCGCCTCTACAACATCCGCGCGATTCCTTCCCTCTATCTCCTCGATGCGCAGAAGCGCGTCATCCTCAAAGACGCCACGGCTGAAAAGGTTCTCAACGCCTTAGGCGCAATCCAGTAGTGATCTTCCTCTGACCCGGCCTTTTTTATTGAGAAGGGGAAGTAGTGGTTCCCAGTCGTGCACAAAAAAACGTTAAAACGTGCTCGAGTGGGATCCAAAGGTCCTGAGTGTGCACAAAAACAGGCGAAATCGTGCACGACGGAGACCCAGGTAGCCTCTTCTCGCCCGGTCCGGGGAGAGGCAATAAACTTATTCCTTGACGGAGAAGGCCCAGATTATGGCCTGCTCGAAGACTTCTCCGGGACGGAGGGTAACAGGCGGGTAATCAGGCTCATTGGGACTGTCCGGATAATGGCAGCATTCCATTGCCACACCCCAGTAATCATGATAGGTGTGTCCGTTCTTGCCGGCGGGACAGCCTTCAAACCAGTTTCCGGTGTAGATCTGGATTCCCGGCTGGGAAGTAACCACCGTCACTACCCTGCCGCTCTTCGGGGAGTACAGTTCTGCGGCATCCTGCAGCTGGCCGGGAGTCCATCCGTCGATCAGGAAGCAGTTGTCATAGCCTTTCCCGAACTTCAGGGCAGGGAAATCGGCGTTGATTTCCTCGCCGAGGGTCTTACCTGAGATGAAATCCATCGGAGTTCCTGCAACCGGCTCAGACTCACCCAGGGGAATCAGGGTGTCGTCGGTCGGAAGGTATTCAGAGGCATTCAGTTTCAGTACATGGTCCTTGATGTCTCCGCTGCCCTCGCCGTCCATATTGAAATAGACATGGTTCGTCAGGTTGACCACGGTCGGGGCGTCCGTCTCGGCAGTCATGGAGAGCTTGAGTTCATTGTCCTCGCTCCACTCATAGTGGGCGACCACCTTAAGGTTGCCCGGGTAGCCGGCCTCCCCGTCCTGGGAGAAATACATGAACTCCACGGCATCACCTTCTATCCTGCTGTCCCACACTTGGTTCTGGAAGCCTTCTGGACCTCCGTGGAGGTGGTTCGGGCCATTGTTGATGGGGAGGGTGTATTCTTTTCCGTCAAGGGTGAACCTGCCCTTGGCTATGCGGTTGGCGAAACGTCCTGGAATCTTTCCAGCGCAGGGCCCGTCGGCGAAATAAGAAGCTGCGTCAGGATATCCGATAACTACGTCGGCCAGTTTTCCTTCCCTGTCAGGGACATTGATTCCGACTATGGCTGCACCGATGCTTCCAAGGACAACGGAAGCACCTGAGGCATTTGTCATTGTGTACTTGTAAATTTCCTTGCCGCAGTCTGCGGTTCCCCAGAGTTCTTTTTTGATTGTTATAGCCATATGTGTTATGTGTGTTAGTAATTTTTTATTTAAGGAATGCGAAGAAAACGGCTGCGACCAGGCACAGGAAAGCCACGCCGTGATTCCATTGAAGAGGTTGTCCCTTGAAGACCAGGGTTACGATGATTGTGAATACGGTCAGGGTGACGACTTCCTGGATAATCTTCAGTTGTATGAGGCTGAACGGGCCGCCGTTTTCATTGAAGCCAATCCTGTTGGCAGGGACCATGAAGCAATACTCGAAAAACGCGAATCCCCATGACAACAGGATAATCAGGATGAGCGGCCATCCGGTGGTAATTTTCATCTCCTGTAATTTCAAGTGCCCGTACCAGGCGAATGTCATGAAAATGTTGGAGCAAACCAGCAGAAGAACCGTCAGAAGACCTTTCATATCTAGGAATAACGTAATTTACAGCAAGTTGGTTATAGCTATGGCGATAATAGCGATCGGGCACAGCCACTTGATAGAGAACCAGATCACAGGAAAAACAGCCTTCGCCGCCTTGCTAGTTCCGTAATTAGTAAACTGAGTCCTTACATCCACCTTAGGAATCTTCCATGCTACGACAATCACGAAGACGAATGAGCCGATCATCATGAAGACGTTGGAGGTCATGAAGTCGCAGGTGTTGAATACTTTCGGGAAGATGGCGCAGGCGCATCCCAGGAGAAAGGCGAGGCAGCATATGATTATGGTAGCGTAGCCTCGTTTGATGTGTTTCTGGTCCACAAGCCAGGCCACACAGACCTCCATCATGGATATGGATGAAGTGAGAGCCGCTATCAGGATTGCCAGGAAAAACAGGAAGGGAACGACCGGCCCCATCTGGGAGAATATGACCGGAAGTGTCTCATACACAAGGGACGGGCCTGCCGCAGCCTCGAGCCCCGAAGCAAAGACAGCCGGCATTATGGCGAAACCGGCGAGGAGCGCGAAGATGGTGTCGAAGACAGCCGTCCATATGCCCGAATAGAAAATATTCTCTTCATTGCGCATATAGGAAGAATAGGTCAGCACACATCCTACTCCGAGGGAAAGCGAGAAAAAAGACTGCCCCAGGGCATCTGCAATAGCCCTTCCGTCTATCTTTGAGAAATCCGGCTTCACGAGATACTCTATTCCGGCGGAAGCCCCCGGAAGGGAAACCGACCGGATGACTATGAGAAGGATCATGACGAAGAGTATCGGCATCATCACTTTGGAGAAGAGTCCTATGCCTTTGTCCACGCCGGCGGCCACGATTATTCCGGACATGGCCATGAAGACCGCCAGGCAGCAAAGAGGCTGCCAGACAGAATCTACCATTCCCTTGAAGGTCTGCGCGGCCTGTTCTATCTGCAGGCCCTGGAACCCTCCGGTGCAGGAGCGGATGAAATAATCGAAGCTCCAGCCTCCGACTACGCTGTAAAAAGAAACTATGACGAAGGCCGCGAGGACAGCCAGGCCGCCTTCGGCCATCAGAGGACTGCCCTTGACTGTTTTCTTCAGGGCTCCTATGGTGTCAGAGCCTGTTGTCTTGCCGAGAAGGGACTCCGCGAAGAAGACAGGCAGCGCGATTATTATCGAGCAAAGTATATATATGATAATGAATGCGGCACCCCCATGCTGTCCGACCATATATGGGAATCGCCAGATATTACCCAATCCGATGGCGCTTCCTGCCAAGGCCATTACAACAGCGAAGCGGCTGGAAAAGTTTCCTCTGTTGGTTGACATAGTTTAGGCTTAGATATGGAATTGGCGCTCAGCGCCTTTTGTAAATCGTGAAGTTATAGGTGATTCCGGACTGCGGATCGGTCTCGGTCGGGGCGACGGAATCCACGCGGAAGACCTGAGGGTCGATTTTCGGGAAGAAGGCATCCGCATCCTGCGGACTGTCATGCACGTGGGTGATATGAAGGGTGTCCGCACTCTGGAGGGCTTCAGCATATGTGTAGGCCCCTCCTATGACGAAGCATTTGTCGCCGCCGGTGGCCTCGAGGGCCTTTTCCGCCGCGGCATATGCCTCTTCAAGCGACTTTACAACTATTATCCCTTCGGGGGCATCGGGCCACGGGAAGATGCTGATGACTATGTTTGTCCTTTTCGGCAGCGGCTTGCTGTTCAATGACTTGAATGTCATGAAGCCCATTATCACCGGGGAGCCCAAAGTAGTGTTCCTGAAATATTTCATATCGCCCGGAAGATTCCACAGAAGGGCGTTCTTCCTCCCTATAGCCCAGTTATCAGCGACAGCTACGATGATGCATTTCTCCATGATTCCGAATATGCTTACAGATTGAAAGTGTTTCGAAAAACCGTTCGGACATCAAAGATAAAAAATTGTGACAATAAGTCCAAAATGCGTATCTTTGAATAAGTAATACCATAAGAAACCATGCAGCAATATCTCGACCTTCTCAGGCGCATCAGGACGGAAGGAGTCATAAAGACAGACCGGACCGGTGTAGGGACCCAGAGCGTTTTCGCACATCAGATGAGATTCGACCTTTCAAAGGGTTTCCCCCTCCTGACGACCAAGAAAGTCCACCTTAAATCCATCATATACGAACTTCTGTGGTTCATTTCCGGAGACACCAACATCAAATATCTCCACGACCACAACGTGTCCATATGGGACGAATGGGCAGATGAAAACGGAGACCTGGGCCCTGTTTACGGCCATCAGTGGCGCAGCTGGCCCGCTCCGGACGGACGCAGCATCGACCAGCTCTC
>JAEEGL012289868.1_pt1 | contig 54643 bp, 43 predicted proteins | sample 9134231 | NCBI WGS metagenome assembly JAEEGL01 (sample SAMN16246548, study PRJNA631951) | gut metagenome | biome: gut microbiome; feature: rumen; material: fiber-attached | host: Bos | place: Iran: Karaj | collected 2018-10
CACAGTCTTGCTTCCTGCGGTTACGAGTTCATATCCGCCGGGTGCTGTCACACTGATAGTATATGTACCAAGTTCTGCTGTATATTCGCTACCGCTCTTGGAATACTCTGTTACTTTACCGTCTGCATTTGTGGTATATGTCTCCTCTGTACCGCTGGGTTCAGTTACTTTTACGGTTACACCACTGACAGGATTGCTGTCCTGGTCTACTATTTTGATATCGAGTGCACCTTTATGAGGCAATTCTCTTATCTGTTCCTCGTGGCTGCTTACAGTATCAGCAGTTACTGTTACTGTCTTATCTCCTGCGGTTACGAGTTCATATCCGTCGGGCGCAGTTACACTGATTGTATATGTACCAAGTTCTGCTGTGTAATCACTACCGTTCTTTGAGTACTCTGTAACTTTACCGTCTGCATTTGTGGTATATGTCTTCTCTGTGCCGCTGGGTTCAGTTACTTTTACGGTTACACCACTGACAGGATTGCTGTCCTGGTCTACTACTTTGATATCGAGTGCACCTTTATGAGGTAATTCTCTGATCTGTTCCTCGTGGCTGCTTACAGTATCAGCAGTTACTGTTACTGTCTTATCACCTGCTGTTACAAGTTCATATCCGTCGGGCGCGATTACACTGATTGTATATGTACCAAGTTCTGCAGTATATTCACTGCCGCTCTTGGAATACTCTGTAACTTTACCGTCTGCATTTGTTGTGTATGTCTTCTCTGTTCCGCTGGGTTCAGTTACTTTTACTGTAACTCCGCTTACGGGATTACTATCCTGATCTACAACTTTTATATCAAGTGCTCCCTTGGGTATACGAACTATCTGCTCCACATGGCTTGTAACATTATTCTCTGTTACATTTACCGTCTTTTCTCCTGCAGTAGCAAGTTCATATCCGTCCGGTGCTGTTACCTGAATTGTATAGGATCCTACTATGGTGGAATATTCACCGTTTGAGCCGCGGGAATATTTCGTCACTTTACCGTCGGAGTCCGTAGTATAGGTTTTCACATTTCCATTGGTTTCCGTAACCTTTACCGTAACTCCGCCAACAGGATTATTATCCTGATCTATGACTTTAATATCCAACGCTCCGGTAGGATCATACTTGTTGAAAAACGTTCCCAAGTCAAAATCCGACGCATGCATAAGAACATTTTCGTGATTTTTGTATACAGTCTTGGCATTATCACCCAAATACGTAATATGAGTTACCGTATAAATATACGATCCGGCATCGTTTTCAACATGAAGCTTAATTGTAATATATCCGTCAGAATTAGTAATATTTCCTTTCGTAATTCCTGCATCGACTTCACTTATCTTATAATAGAAATCCTTCTGACTTCCTCTGGGTACATAATAAGGAGAATTTGATTTTGAACTTTCTTCAAAAAATGTAAATGAAGGAAAATCAACCTTACTTGTCGATGAATTGTTTGCATACCATACTTCTTCGGTAGGTATCATAAACTCCGAATCTTCCATTCGGGTTATACCGAATGTATATTCATTAGCCTGAATATCAACTGTTAAATCTTTTTGAGTATTAATTCCATCCCATTCATGTGTAACACCCTTAATCAACGAAAAATGCATCTGATTAGGTCCATCGGTAGTAACTTGCTGGTCACCGCCTCTGTATATATAATGCCATTCTGCTTCATTTTTAGCTTCATCGGCAACTACCCAGCCTGCGGAACCTCCTCCGTTTTTGCTGAATACAACTTTTTTGCTGTAAGGCGCCAAAAAAACACCTGCAGACCCGGAGATTGTTACTTTTCCCTGAGTCCTCAAGTTCCAAATGACTTTCTGGCATATTTCCTTGTCAACATTGGTTATTGTCTGATTTCCCGAACCCTCATTTCCGGACCAATATGTACTGGAAGTAATTGTTTTATATGATCCCGAAGGCTGTTTGACCTTAACTACGATTTTTTCTATCGTTACGGAATCCGACGTACCTTTTACGGATCCGTCAGAACCGCTGTAATTAAATATAACTACCGTTGATGAATTCTTTTTTATGGTTATTCCCGAACTTGCAGCCATGCAGCGTTTCAAATCGCTGTCAACATCTATATAAACTACTTTGTCCTCAAATTCATCATCACTTAAATCGATAACAACCTGGTTTGAAGAAGTAAATGTTGCATACTGCTTATACTTCAGATAATAATCCGAGTTTTTGGCTTTAGCGGAAATATTATCCGATTCCGTTTTGATTCTGTCCATAAAATCGGACATCCACTGTGATACATTTGATTTTTCGTTTACCACAATTTGAGGTGAACTAGCAAAAAATGCGGTATCCAATTTAAAATGTGAAGTCTGATTGGAACTTGGAGTATAATTGTGATTGGAAAACTCGTTATACAACGAAGGGCTTAAATCGAATTTAAAAGTTCCGGCTGTATTTTTGGAAAGGCGCATTTGTGTCGTTATTTCGCCTATCAGGAAATGAGCTGTGCTTCCATTTTGAATAAAGTCTACATCATTATTACGTACTTCTCCGCCGCCCGTTCTGTTGTTGACAAATTTATTTACGGCCATCGTAGTTTCCATATGTTCATTCTGAGTAAACACATTTGCTATAACGCCGAAATCAACCGCCTGATTCAGAATCGTATTGTAATTCATCTGTGCCTTGCTTTCCATTATGGCAGGTTTTTCCTTTGGATCTGCCGCCTTGGCGCGAAAGCTGACTGTCTCAAAGACAGACGGAAAAATCAAAACGCCCGAAAGAATTAATGTTGCCACCCTTTTAAGTAATTTGTTGTTTTTCATTGTTTTGCCGTTCCTTTTACTTATTTTCCTTCAACGAAAAAAGACTTAAACACATTTCTGCATTTAACTCACTACCTGATTTCGGAGATTAAATAATCACCGATTTCTTTGGCTACTGCCACTACTCTGGTTGAGTTGGTATTACAAGTCGACAATACCAGTAGCTCATCATTTTCAGTAATTTTCTCGTTGGAAAAATAAGCTTTTTCATCCCCAAACGCTTTGATTTTCTCCAGCAGTTCTTTTCCGGCATTTTCGGTAAAGCCTTTGAAAACGTAAAGGTTATCCGAACCCATTTCCAAGCTTTGGCTCAGAACATGTTCATCGGAATAATAAGAACAGCATACTATCGAGTATACTTTTATTGAATCAGAAGTATATAGATATATCTTCTTATGAGATTCCAAAAATTCGTGATCCCTGTGCATTTTATGCAAACTTCCGAACATGGTTCCGTTTTTCATATTATGACCGTACACTACCGTTATCAAGTCATTGAAATCGGAATTCACATAATTTTCGACATATATGCATCCGGGATATCCTGTACTGTTGTCAATGTTATGTTTTAAGTAATAATTGTCACTGTCTTCTTTTTTTAAAATCGGATAATCAATTTGAGTATCCGGTATAAAAATATATGCTATAACATCAGAATTAATATTCTTGTATACATCGATAGTTATAACACCGGGAAAATCAGATGGCAACTCTTTTTTTTCGGAAAAATCTTTTTTTCCCAAAGAACTGTCTTTATCGGAAGCATTTCTTTTATTATCCGCATTAATATTTAAGTTACTCCATGCTTCTTCTTTTATTGCTTCATAATAATCCTGTTGTTTCGCATTTTTCTTGTGATATTTTATCATGTAAGCAGCGAAAATAACCGTGATTATTACCGCAAGTTCAAAAAATATAACAAGTCCGGGATATTTTTTTATTATCTTCCGCATTTTTATCTTCCGTTAACAACTGAAAAATATTATACCGAGAAAGGATTTTTAAACTTCCGTTTTGATAATATCCGCTCCGAGATTTCGTAATTTTTTATCAAAATTTTCGTAACCTCTTTCGATGTACTCTATTCCGTCAATTTCAGATTGCCCTTTTGCTGCAAGCGCGGCCAGAACAAGTGCGGCTCCGGCTCTTAAATCGGGAGATGTCATATTGGCTCCCTGATAGTAATCTACACCTTCTATATACGCCGTTGTACTTTCGTCAACGACTATGTTGCAACCCATTTTTTTGAGTTCGTTAACATACATGAATCTGTTGTCGAATATTGATTCGACTACAGTTGAACATCCGTCCGCAAGCCCGAGAGCAACCGAAATCTGAGGCTGCATATCTGTAGGAAATCCGGGATACGGAAGAGTCTTGACCTGAGTTCTTTTAAGTCTGTCCTTCGGACCGATTACTCTTACCCAGTCATCGGATTCTTCTATTCTGCAGCCGATTTCGCGAAGTTTCGAAGAAATACTGTCAAGGTGAGTGGGAATTACATTGTTAACGGTAACGTCTCCGTGAGTGATTGCCGCAGCCATCATAAACGTTCCCGCTTCAATCTGATCCGGAATAACCGCATATGAACCGCCGCGAAGAGAAGGTACTCCGTTTATTCTTATCTTGTCGGTACCCGCACCCGTAATGTGTCCGCCGATACCGTTTATAAAGTTTGCGACATCAACGACATGGGGCTCCTTGGCAGCGCCTTCGATAATGGTTTTGCCGGGAGTAAGAACAGCTGCAAGCATAATGTTTATGGTAGCCCCTACGGAGACTTTATCCATGTACATTCTTGTTCCGTTCAAAGGTCCTTCGGTACCGTCCACAACGATTTCCGTCGCCGTAATCTTAACGTCGGCACCAAGGGCTTCGAAGCCTTTTTCATGCATATCAAGCCCTCTTCCGCCGATGTTGCAGCCACCCGGAAGAGGAACTCTTGCCTGTTTGTATCGTCCCAAAAGAGCACCGGCAAAATAATACGATGCCCTGATTTTCTTGATGCTCGGATTATCCACCACGTATTTGTTGATGGTGGAAGTATTAATCTTAAGCGTGTTGTTGTCAACATACTCAACATCGGCACCGAGATTCTTCAATGTTTCGACCATGATAATCGTATCATTGACCTTCGGAACATTCTCTAATGTAATTGTTTCATCCGTAAGAATCGTAGCTGCGAGAATCGGCAGCGCGGCATTTTTGGCACCGCTTATTTCAACCGTTCCGTTTAGCGCAACTCCTCCTCTTATTTTGTAAACTTCCATCTATTACCTCTTAAAGGTTAGTTAATATAATTCAAAGGATTGACGGGCGTTCCGTTTAGGATAATCTCGAAGTGGAGATGAGGTCCCGTCGAAACACCGGTACTTCCCGATAAAGCAATCTTTTCTCCCTGAGATACGCTCTGACCCGAAGAAACAAGTATCTTACTGAGGTGGGCATATCTGGTCTGAGAACCGTCGGGATGAGTAATAAGAACCATATATCCGTATCCGCCGCTCCAGCCTGCAGCCGAAACGGTACCGCCGCTCGAAGCCACAACGGTACTACCGATGGGAATGGCAAAGTCAACACCCTTGTGATCTCTCGAACCGATACCTCCGGGTGAATTTCTTCTGCCGAATCCGCTGGATACTTTACCGCCGGAAACGGGCTTAATATATGTCGGAGGAACTTTGGTTCCTCTTTCGACTACTTTGGCAACCGCCTCAAGCAGAATTTCTTCTTTTACGATATTTCTGCTGACGGAAGTGTCGTTTTTGTATGTTACGTCGCTTACTACTTTTCTGAAGCCCGCCGAAGGCTCGGTAAGCGTAACCTGCTTGGTAGTGTACCAGTCATTGTTGTCTATGTAAATAATATCGGCTTCGTAACTTTCCTCAACAATTTCTCTTCTGGTCCAAAGAACCGACAATTCGGGTTCGGGAACCGTAATAATAAGGCTTTGACCGGCACGAATCGTGGAATTGGCATCTTTGAGGTAATCGCTGTTAAGTCTGATAAGTTCGTCAATGGAAATTTCTTTTTTAGCGGCAATTCCGGACAGGGTGTCTCCGGGCTGAACTTCGTATATCTGCTGGGTTTCCTGCATTTCCGTCAAAAGATACAATGCGGTATCGACATCGACTATTTCGCTCTTGGGAATATATGTCTCTGCTACTTCGACTTCCTCCGCAAAACCGATGCTTGTGATACCCTGAGTAATATCCTTGAAATCAAGATATTCGATAAGTTCGGCTTCCGTAATGTTTCTTCCTGTAATGTTTTCGGCTCCCGCATTAAACGATATCGAATCGTAAGCCACGTTTTTTCTCGTCAGTTTTGCCGTAAGCGTGGACATGATTCTGTCCTCGTTTACTTCGGTTTTGACTTCGTATTCCCCGTCCTCGTCATATTTGGCAATTGCCCTGGTCAAAAGCTCGTCAACGTCTTCGGCTTTTTCGAGGTTTATCGTTGTATTGTTGACTTTAACCATATATGCTCTCGTCATCGTTTCTTTTTGATGATTTTTGAGAGATCTTTTTATCTTTTCGTAAACAACGTCATCCTCGTCGACCTGTTTGTAAATGGCTTCCTCACCGATTATTTCCTTGTGAAGATTTTCAATCATGTAAAGGTTTTCCTGCCCCGAAGCAAGTTCCTCTCTTGCCTGATTGATAAGGTTATTGGCCTTCTCCACGCTTTCGACGGTACCCATTTCCTCCCCGAAAAGCCAGATTGTAAAAAGGTTTTTGCCTTCGGAAGAATAGGTGGTGAAATTTGGCAACAAAAACAAGCCTAAAACAAAAACGGATAGGCTTGTTATTATGAATGTCGAACAGATGCGTTTATGATGGTGCGTTAAATTTTTCATAAATAAATCGACAGTGCGGTAAAACTAATCAAAAATGCCCAGTGCCAAAAGCACGGTAGCGGCAAGGTTCAATACCCCGAGCACTATCGCGAAAGTAACCATAAGCTTTGTGGACTTAAGTTTGGAGTAAAGCTCTCTGTTATGCTTTGTAAGGCCTTCGGTTTGACTCTTGAATTCGTCAACAACCACAGCCTGAACGTTACGGTATACCTTCACATTCTCCTTATGTACAAAGTCGTCAGACTGTTTAAACATTTCCATGAGGGCTCTCTTGTCTTCCTCTTCTTTGATCTGACGGGCTTCTTCTTTTTGCTGTTCTTCGAGAAGTCTTCTTTCTTCCTCCTCGCGTTTGAACATTTCTTCTTCCTCGCTGGGACGGTTAATCGTCTCAATGCCGGAACGAATATATTCAAGATGATCGGCGATTTCTCTGTTTTCTCTTCTGATTGCAAGCAAAGCGTTGTCGACGCTTGTCTTAACGCTTGTCTTTAATTCATCGTTGGAATTCTTGAGTTCTGCCGTTGTATTCTTAATCTCTTCGCTCGAAGACAAAATTCCTTCAATCGAAGAATTCATTGCATCGGCCGAATTCTTAACCTCGGCTGCGCTCTCTTTGAGATCGTCCGCACTGCTTCTTACAAGATCCGAAGCGTATCTGATGTCATCCGCAGATCCCTTGAAATCCTCCGCTATCTGTTTAACTGCGGCAACGGATCCCGAAACTTCCATCGAAGACTGCTTCATCTCGTCAACGGGAACCATCAATGTGTTATTGACCGACTCGTTCAATGCGCTTCCGACGGTAGAATCGAGGTTGCTTAAAGCTTCGTCGATGGCTGTAATGATTTCGGCCGAAAGCTGCTTTGAAACCTCAGCGCTTTCGCCTTCTTCGCCCTCCGCATGACTGACCTGAACCTTGTTGATGGATTCGTCAACCAATGCATTGATTTTATCCGTAAGCTCGGAGTTTTTGTAATTGAGTTTGCGCATATCCTGAAGAATTGCCTCATACTGGGCAACCTGTTCCTGAAGACGGCGCATTTCGTTGGCCTCTGCCTGGGCGTTGGCTTTAATCATCTCCTGAGCGCTTAATTTCTGTGCAATTTTATCTGTAAAATTATCCATGGATAAAACTCCTTAACCCCTCTTTATAGTTAACCCTAAATCGCATTATTTAAATTTTATCATTATTTACGAGATTTGACAACTTATGTATTCCAAATAATCAATAAAAAAACTACAAAAAAACTCACTTTTTATTTGGAATTTGTCCACAATTGTTCATACATTTTTCACATATTAAAAATATACTTTACTTAAAACTACAAGTGATGCCCCTATTCAATTGCGTCACTCCTCATTTTTAGTATTTTTATACTTTTTATTCATTTTCTCCTAAGAAAGACCCATTCCCCGGGTCTTTCTTATTTTTTCCCTTTTTTCGGTAATCGCAAACAAAAAACCGCCCCTTTTTCAAGGAGCGGTCATTCTCTTTTATGTCTATACTCTCTGTGCCTTCATGAGACGCTTGTTTTCATACATTCTGTCGTCAGCTTTTTTGAATATCGTTTCGATATCGTCGTATTCGATTTCTTCGAAATCCGCCATACCCGAAGCTACCGATACCTTGCTTAAATCGGGAATGGGTTCATTTTGGAGTCTGGCGACTTCGCTTCTGAATTTCTCAAGCAGTTCGTATCTCTCGTCGTAATCGGAATTCTTGACGATGGCTACAAATTCGTCGCCGCCGACTCTGAATACCGGCGAATGCTTGAATGTATTGCATATAAGTTCGCTGGAGTTCTTGATATAAATATCTCCGGCGCCGTGTCCGTATGCGTCATTAATCTTTTTAAGATTGTTAAGGTCAAACATAACGGCAGCAAATCTTGTTCCGTCCTGTGCAAGATAACGGCTCTTTAATTTGCTCTTTTCGTTCTCGTACGCGGTTCTGTTCTTAAGCGAAGTAAGCGCATCCGTCTGCATGAGTTCCGACAGCTTGTCGTTTAATGCGGTTAACCTGATATTTGTCTTGTAATGCGAAAGCGACTGCGTGATGCAGGATTCGTATTCCCAGTAAACCCAGTCTCTCACGCCGGACTCGGTATAAACCATGACAAAGTATCCGACTACGAATGAATCGATAAACAAGGGCATGAGGAAATAAATCTCTCCTTCCCCGGTGCCGTTGTATTCGGGAATAACCTGTTTTTTGGGCATCATGTAATCCGTTTTGATGCCTGCGCCGTTCTTTCTGGCCACAACAACCTGCATCTTGTCGGAATATTTGGCTACGGGCAGTTTCTCGACTTCTTCATGGGCGATTCTCTCAATCATGGGATCGATCATAATGTAAACCGTCTGAATGTCGGGATGTCCGGTCTGATATATTGCTTCGCGAAGTTTTTCGGGAAGAGTGGAGAAGCGGCTCGATTCCTGGAAAGCGGCTCTTATGTCGTAAATAAGACCCTTTCTGGTTGCCGTTTCGTATTGCTTGCCTATGAGGGCGTGGCAGAACAGTCTTCTCATTTCGTCCTCGTTTCTGGGATTCTCGCATCCGCAGCTTTCGCCGGGTTTGAATTCGCCGTCGATATAGCTTTCTCTCGGAACTTCTTTATTGTCAAACAAGTCAAGCGCAAGCTGAATGCAGAGCATGCCGATTTTGTCATAACGCTGATCGATGGTTGCAATCGAAGGGAAATATGTCTGTCCGGCTTTTACAAAATCGAAGCCCGTAACCAGAACGTCTCTCGGGCATTCTATTCCCCACTGTTCAAGTGCCATCGTGGAAGAGATTGCAAGAAAGTCGTTTGCGAAAATCATTGCATCGGGAAGACTTTCTTTGGTCGTATATTTGTGATGAATGATATCCATTGCGATATCGGATTCCCAATCCGTATAATATATTTCGTCTTCGGGCAAAACAAAACCTTCATGTTCTTCGGCAAATTCTTTGACTGCCTGAAGTCTCTTGTTGGAATCGCCGTTGTCTGCGGGTCCCCCGAAAAATACAACCTTACGGACATTGTGCTTGCTGTAAAGATGCTCGCAAAGTTCCTTCATTGCCACACCGTTCTTTACAAGAATACCGTAAAATCCGGGATGGTTGTCTCCTATACAGATTGTGGGAATTCCCGCCTTTTCGCAATTTTCGTATATTTTTTCTCTTATGGCGGAACTGTTCAATCCCTGCGAGAAGACTATCGCAAGGTCGAAGTCATTCAAATCCGGGAATTCATGAATGGACATTTCGCTTATGTTATTGCTTTCGGGTCTGCCGTAGGAATTGGCCGCAAGGAAAAAGAAGGTATCTATCGCTTTACCTTTAACCGCCTCGGTATACCCTTTGAGGAAGGATGACAAAATGTCATTACTCCAACTGTTTGCAAATATCGCTATTTTTTTGTTCATACTGTTTCGGCCTCCCGAATTGCCCCTTTGCTGTATAAAATCAATCAAAATAACCCCTGTACTCAACTTTTATGTCGGAACCGGGAAATAAATGATTGTACAATTCCACAAAATAATCATCCGTCATACTCGCCAAGAAGTCAACCACCATTTCTTCAAAACTTTCGTCACGGTAACTCCCGATTCGTCTGTACGGCTTTGTAATCTTTTCAATGTAACTTAAATGATGCCTGTAAAATACGGTATCCTCGCTGCCCGACTTGGCTTCTTTTAACAGTTCGTCATAAAGTTCGTCGAACATCGGATAAATTTTTTCTTTATACACACTTTCTATTTTATCACTTAAATAGATTTTTTGGTAATTTTCTTTTTTTGCTTTTGAAAAACTATCAAAATAATCGTCATCCATCGCGATAAAATCCCTGCCGTAGCTGTTTTCGATGATGTTTACGATCATGTTGTTGATAATCTCGGCATTGGTCTTTCCTATGACTTCCGAACCGAATTCGCTCTCCGATTCGATAAAGCCGAGTTTGACGGCATCCTGACGGTCCTTGCCAAGATACGCGATAATGTCGGACACTCTCACGACGCATCCTTCGAGCGTTGCGGGAACAAGTGTCTTGATGAAAGCGCTGTTTTCATAGCTTTTCATCATTTTATTGTCAAATATTTCAAAGTCTTTATACGGAACGGGCTGATATTTTTTGCATTCGAATTCACCGTTATGGCAAATTATTCCGTCAAGAGTCTGAAGACTTAAATTCAGAGGAAATACGGTATTCAAAACCCTCGCGGAATGAATGTTGTGATTAAAGTGTTTGCCCGTAGCCCCATAAAGAATTTCGTCGAGTTTTCTTTCTCCCGCATGACCGAACGGGGTGTGTCCGATATCGTGTCCGAGAGCCGCCGCCTCTATAAGATCGCAGTTCAAATTCAGCACGCTTCCGATATTTCTGGCAATTCTTGCCACGAACTGAACATGGGTGGCACGCCTTGAAACATCGTCGTTTTTGCAAAGAGAAAATACCTGCGTCTTATCCATGTATCTTGCATAATAAGGGCAGTGCATGATTTTTTCGCAGTCTCTGACAAAAGCCGGGCGCCAGAGATTCGCCCTGTCATGGTCCATCTCACGTCTTATCGCATCTTCATCCCTAAAAGCGTAAGGATTGACTTTGCCGCATGCTCTGTCTTCGCGAATTCTTTTTTGTAATTCTTCACTGAGATTATGATAAATTGCCATTATTTCCTCTTTGTCAAAAGAAAACGGGGTTTCGTTTATTCCTCTTTGCCGCTCTCAAGGTTTTCCCTTGCCACGGCAAGCATCAGTTTGATACGGTTTTCCTGATTGACCCTGGTCGCACCCGGATCGTATTCGATATCGACCGAATTGATTTTGGGATTGATGCGTCTGACTTTGTTGAGCATGCCTTTTACCGCAACATGGCAGGGAAGACATCCGAAAGGCTGAACGCAGATGATATTCTCGTATCCGTGTTCCGCAAGTTCAAGCATCTCCGCAGCCAGATACCATCCTTCTCCCATGCTGTTGACGGTGTCTATAATACCCTTTGCTCTTTTCTTTAAATCCGTAACTCTCTCGGGAGCCGTAAACTGCGGCCATTTTTCGATACCCGAAATGAGAAGGTCTTCGATAAAGAAATAATATTTCATTACGATTTCCATAATGATTCTCTTTAAAGGCTTACCCCCGTATGTGCGAAGGTCTTCGAGCGCTCCGTTGGTTTTGTATGCGCCGAATCCGAGAACCGTCGGAATCAGATATTCGCAGTCCTGCTCGGTTAAGAATTCTTCGAGATGGTTGTTTCCGGGTACCGAGTATTTAAGATAAAGTTCGCCGATTACGGCAACTTTTACTTTGGGCACCTTTTTGATCTCAATTTCGGAAAAGGTACGGCATATTTCATCGACGGTTTTTTTCATCGCCGAAACGCTGAAATTCTTTCCTTTCGAGAATTTCTTTCCGAGTTTCTCTATCCAGTCGTTCAAAAGAGCATCGGTGGCTCCTTTTTCGACTTCGTAGGGTCTGACCTGATTTGACACAAGATTGAGAGCATCGCCGTAAACAAGTGCCGCCGCCGCGGAACACAGAGTCAGGGGCGAGAGAAAAATACCCGGAGCGTATTCCATATTCCATGTGTTTGCGGAAATAAAAGGAACATTGGGATATCCCGCTCTCTCAAATGCCTTACGCATGAGGTTGATATAGTTCGAATCCCTGCATCCGCCGCCCGACTGCGTGATAATCATCGCAACCTTGTCGGGATCGTATTTGCCGCTCTCCATGGTCGCAAGCATCTGACCCGTTATGAGCGAACAGGGATAACAGATATCGTTATGAACGTATTTAAGACCCTTTTGAATAACATCCGGACCTTCGTTTTCCATGATGTCAACTTTGTATCCGACTCTTTGGAATACAGGACGTAAAAGCCTGAAATGAATCGGACACATCATCGGAGAAAGAATCGTATAATCTTTCTTCATCTTTTTGGAAAACATTATTTTTTTGACGAAATGAGGACTTTGACCGTTATTGCTCATCACTTGCCCTCCTTTGCGGATTCTATTGCGGCGATAAGACTTCTTAATCTTATTTTGACCGCTCCAAGGTTTGTAACCTCGTCTATCTTGATCTGAGTGTAAAGTTTTCCCCTGCACTCAAGTATTTCTCTTACCTCATCGGTTGTAAGCGCATCGAGGCCGCAGCCGAAAGATACGAGGTGAACCATGTAAAAACCGTCGTTGTCGGCAACATATTTTGCCGCAGAAAACAGTCTTTGATGGAAAGTCCACTGGGCAATAATATTCGTATTGAATTTTGCGACTTTATAAGACACGCAGTCTTCCGTTACGACCGCAAAACCGAGTCCAGCGATAAGTTTATGAATACCGTGATTGACTTCGGGATCGGCATGGTAAGGTCTGCCCGCAAGAAGAATTATTTTCTTGTTTTCTTCTTTGGCTCTCTTTATGATTTCATCGCCCTTGGCTCTTACTTTCGAAACATAATTTCCGTATTCGGCATATGCAGCGTTGCAGGCTTTTTTTATCTCACCCGACGAAAAAGCCGTATTTAATCTGTTTTCAAGAATGGCTTTAATCTTTTCGGGGAATCTGCTCTTTACGTGAGGTCCGACATAATCGGATATATAAACGATATTTCCGAAATTGACCGTATTTGCCCCGATTACTTCGGGATAGCCCGAAATTACCGCGCAGTTATAGTTCTTTCTGCCCTTTCGCTCGTCGAAATGATAAGTCATTCCGGGATAGAAAATGACATCGACACCCATATCAATCAGTGTCTGAATATGACCGTGCATCATTTTCGCGGGGAAGCAGACGGTGTCGGAGGGAATCGTTCCCTGACCTTTGATATACATCGCTCTGTTTGAAAAACCGGAAGTTTTAACGGTGTATCCGAGCGATTTGAAAAATGCGTACCAGAAAGGAAGCATTTCATACATATTCATGGCAAGAGGAATGCCGATGACTTTGTTTCTGTCCGATTTATCGGACATGTCATTCTTTTTTGTCACTACTTCGGCATCGGTTGTTTCCGAAGCGTTTTTTGTTTCGTCTTTTACGTCCGAATATTCCTTAAGCAGGGAAATTTTGTATTCGTACATATTTAACGAATCGTCCTGCGCTTTTTTCGTTACGGGTTTTTCGCATCTGTTTCCGCCGATGAATTTTCTGCCTCCGCTGAACGTGTTTACGGTAAGCTGGCAGTGATTGTTGCATCCGTTGCAGGTGACGGATTTAACGTCATACGAGAATGTTTTTAATTCCTCGTCCGAAATAACGCCTTCGTAATCCTTATCGTGCGAGCCGCCTTTTCTCAAATACAGTTCTTTGGCGTACAAAGCCGCACCGTATGCGCCCATCATACCCGCAATATCGGGTCTTATGACATTTACGCCCATTTCTTTTTCAAATGCGCGAAGAACGGCATTGTTTAAGAAGGTTCCGCCCTGTACGACAATTTTTTTGCCGAGCTCGTCCGCGGAATGAACACGGATAACTTTGTAAAGTGCGTTTTTGATAACGCTTATCGACAAGCCTGCCGATATGTTTTCAACAGTTACGCCCTCTTTTTGAGCCTGTTTTACGGACGAATTCATAAATACCGTACATCTTGAGCCGAGATCCACGGGATTGTCTCCGAAAAGACCGAGATTGGCGAATTCCTCGATTCCGTAACCCATCGAAGAAGCAAATGTCTGAAGGAACGAACCGCAACCCGAAGAGCATGCTTCGTTAAGGAAAATATTGTCGATTGCACCGTTTCTGATTTTGAAGCATTTCATGTCCTGTCCGCCGATATCGATGATGAATTCGACATCCGGAAGGAAGAATTTGGCCGCGATAAAATGCGCTACGGTTTCGACTACACCGTATTCGATATTGAGCGCGGCTTTTATCATATCTTCACCGTAACCCGTAACGGCACTTGATGCGATATGTGCCTTGGGATAGCGCGAATACATTTCTTTTAAGGAATCAACGACAACGTCTATGGGCTTACCCTGATTTGATTCGTATCTTGAATAAAGTATTTCGCCCTTGTCGTTTGTAAGGATAACTTTGAGTGTCGTCGAGCCGGAATCTATGCCGAGGAAAGCCTCGCCTTCATAGGCGCTTCCCTCTATTCTCTCGACTCTGTCTTTTGCATGTCTTTCGACAAATTCGTTGTATTCGTCATTGTTTTTAAACAAAGGTTCAAGCGAGGAAATTCTGATTGAATCCTTCGATTCGGTGATTATCTGCAAAGCCTTGTTAAGATCGACGGCATCGGATGCATACAAAGCCGCACCCATGGCAACAAAAAGAAGGGAATCCTCGGGACAGGTTCCTTCGCATTTAAGCGCTTTGTCAAACGCAAGTCTTAATTCCGACATGAAAGTAAGCGGGCCGCCGAGATATACGATTTTGCCCTCGATGGGATGGCCCTGAGCCAGACCCGTAATCGTCTGATTTACGATGGCTGCGTAAATACTTGCGGAAATATCCTCTTTTCTGGCTCCCTGGTTTAAAAGAGGCTGAATGTCGGTTTTCGCAAATACACCGCATCTTGAAGCAATCGGATAGATTTTTTGAGCGTCTTTTGCAAGCTCGTTCATCTCATCCGCCGATACCTGCATAAGAGAAGCCATCTGATCCGCAAAAGCACCCGTACCGCCGGCACAGGTTCCGTTCATTCTGACTTCGAGATTGCCGTTTAAGAAAAGAATTTTGGCGTCTTCGCCGCCGAGTTCTATAACCACATCCGTATCGGGAAGCTTCTTCGAAATGGCAACTTTTGTCGCATACACTTCCTGCACGAAAGGAATACCCGCCTTTTCGGCAAGTCCCATTCCCGCGGATCCCGATATCGCACATACCACAGGTTCCTTAATCTCGAATTTGTCGATTAAGCCTTTTAATACTTCTTTGGTTTTTTCGGTTATGAGCGTAAAATGGCGCTCATAACTTTTGTGTATTAAATTTCCCTCATCATCGAACACCACGGACTTTATGGTCGTGGATCCGATGTCAATTCCTATTTTCACGATAACGCCTCAAAATATTTTTACACTTAAAGTGTTTTATTACATAAATCTCTTTAAATACTTCAGATAATGGAAACCGATATTCGACCATTTGAACCCAAGAGACGCCAATACGCCGCTTGTATAGGAGTTGCTTATCGGTATGTTCCTCGATTTGGAAGCAATCGAACTGTAGAAGGAAAGGACCGCAACATCCTTGTCCGTGATCTTCTCACGAACCAGTTTGTCGAAGATTTCCCTCGGTACGCTCTTACACTTAAAAAGCAATTTGTTAGCAAGCTTTTCGATGGTGAACAAATGAGGATTGTACAAATGATAAATATTGTTGATCCTGTTATGCAAAACGAGTTTTACATATGCGTTTGCGCACTCGTCCACAGCCGTGAAATCCATCGGGAATTCCGCGATTTCGGGGCTGTATAAACCTGCTTTGAAAAGGCCTCTTGCCCTTCCGATAAATCCGTTGTCGTCGGCATTCTTTTGGAACATTCCGTCCGACATTCTCCAGGTCAGATTGCCTATTCTGTAAATATTTACTTTAAGGCCGGCTTCTCTTGCAAGAAGAACGGCTTCCTCTGCTTTGTATTTGGAATGAATATAAACGTTTTGTACGTATTTCTGGCCGATATCGAGCACAAATTCATCAAATACCCTGTCGGTCTTCGGAATGGATACCGTACCCACGCCGTTTACGGATGCGGTCGATGTGTAATGAAGAACCGCTCTCGCATCCTTACAGAAATTGATTACGTTCTGCGTGCCCCATACGTTCGTTCTTTCGAAATCCTCGTAATGACCCGCATGATGAACGTTTGCGGCGGTATGAATTACCGTATCGACTTTTCTTACAAGTATCGAATATTCGACATCGCTTAAACCGAAATGTTCGGCTTCGATATCACCTTTTACAACCTTGTAATTGAGGAATTTGTATTCCTTGGGGAAGTAACGTCCGAGCGTCTGTCTTAATCTCTCTTCGTTTCTTACAAGGCATACGACCTTGACTTTGTTTCTTAACAATTCCCTTAAAATATGTGCACCCAAAAAGCCGGTCGCACCGGTTAGGAATACGCATTTATGCGGATTCTTGTATAATACGTTCGAATTCTTTAAAATAATCGAATTGACATCGACTTTGTTTTCTTCTTCGATGAATTCGTTATTACCTGCCATGTATTTCGCAAGCGATTCAACTGTCGGATATTCGTAAATTTCCTGAGCGTTGACGCCGATGATTGCGGCAAGTTCGAATGCCGAAAGCGAATCTCCTCCAAGATTGAAGAAATCATCGTATATTCCGACTCTTTTTGTAAGTATCTGTTCAAACGCTTCCACGAGTTTTTCCTCTGTGGAATTAGTGGGAGCAACGTATTTGACTTCGTTTTTCTCAAGCTGGTTTTTAACCATGTCCATGAGTTCGTGGCGCTTGATTTTTAAAGTCGTGGTTCTGGGAAAATCTCTGTGAGTGAAACTTATGAAAGTAATCTTTTTGTACGAAGGAAGCGCCTCGTTCATTTTTTTTATGGCAGATTCGATTGCTTTCTTTTTGTCTTTGTCTCCGGGGTTTTCCGGAAGAACAAGCGCGCAGATTCTGCCTTTGTCGCCGTATACAAATGCGGATTTCACTCCCTCGATAACATTGATTTTTTCTTCGAGTTCTTCGGGATAAATATTTTTGCCGTTGTCAAGAATAATGACATTCTTGCTTCTTCCGGTAATAAATACGAATCCGTCCTCGTCGATATATCCGAGATCTCCGGTATAAAACCATCCGTCTTTAATGACTTCGTCGGTTGCGGCCCGGTTCTTGTAATATCCGAGCATGACAACATCGCCCTTAACTGCTATTTCGCCGTTAACGGTTTTGACTTCCACATGGTGAGGTTTGCCGACGGATCCTATTTTGCCTTCAGCGGGGCAGTTTGCGCATACCAGGGGTGCGCATTCGGTTAAGCCGTAGCCCTGGAAAACATTGATTCCGAATACCGCAAAGCACTCGACGATTTCGGGACGAAGAGCCGCTCCGCCGACTACGACGTTGCAAAGGTTTCCGCCGAATTTATCAAGCAGGGATTTGAATATCGAACGACGTGCGTCCATTCCGACAAGCTTTGCTGCTTTGACAATGTTTTTGCCGCTTTTGATTTTTCTTGCGGTTTTGGGATCCGATGTCGCATCTTTTATTTTTTTGTAAAACGCCTCGGCAATCGCCGGAACGATCAATATAACCGAAGGTTTGAAAAGGTTCATGTTTGCCGCGATATTTTCGATGCTGTCGTTGATGCAAATGGTCGCACCGTAGCATAAAATACCGAGATTGTCCACGGTAAGTTCGAAAGTATGATGAACCGGAAGTACGCTTAATACAACTTTGGGACCCGGAACATTGGATGCGAAATCAAGGCGGTGAATTTCTTTCAGGTTGCAGATGATGTTTTTCTGGGAAATCATTACGCCCTTGCTAACACCGGTAGTACCGGATGTGAAAAGGATCTCGCAAAGTCCTTCGGGATCGGTATCAGGAAGCGTGATTTCTTTTGTATTAAACAATTCCCTGTATTCTTTTGCGGACATATCGTAAATGTCTTTTACGGCTTTGATTTTTTTCTTAGCTTCAACGGCGGTATCCTCAAATTCGCCGTCATAAAGAATGCAGGAAATGTCTCCCGCTTCGAAGAGATACATCATCTCTTTTTTAAGAAGCATTTTATCAATGGGAACAACTATGTTTCCGCTTATTACAACAGCAAGAAAAGACACAATCCATTCATAGCTTGTGCCGCCCAAAATTGCGATATGTTCCGAAGAATATCCTTTATTCGCGAATGCCGAAGCAAGTGCGAAAACATCTTTTTTCAATTGGCCGTAAGACCTGTCTTCGATGTTTTCGTCGCGAAAAAAACGATAAGCGGTGTTTTCGGAATATTTACCGCCGACATCTTCAACGAATTCTTTTATGGAATTGAATTTATCATTCATACTTTTCAACCCTTACGCTTCAAGATTAAACACTCTCTCAAAATTCTTGTGAAGAATCATTTCTCTTACATCGTCCGAAAGATTGAGTTTCATAAATCTCTCGTATTCTTTCTTCGGATTCCACATCGGGAAATCGCTTCCGAAGAAGAATCTGTCGGGACCGAAATGATCGATAAATCTTTCGGCCGTTGCATTGTCTATCATAAACAGCGAACTGGAAGTATCATAGTAAACATTGTCAAGTCGGGGATTGTGGAAGGAATCCTTCCATCTTCTGTATCCTCCGAAATGAGCTCCGATAACGGTCAGACCGGGAAATGTTTTCGCAACCTTAACCATTTTTTCGGGTGCGGAAAAATCGTAACGATCGTCGCCCATATGGAATAAAACGGCGAGTCCTTCTTCTTCCATTGCTTTTAAAATCGGAAACATTTTCGGATCGTCAATGTCAAAACGCTGCATGTCGTTGTGGAATTTGACTCCGCGAAGTCCCATCTCTTTGGCACGTGAAAGCTCTTCCCTGAAATTGTCATAATCCTTGTGCATCGCTGCAAAGCCGATTAAATCGGGATGTTTTGCCACTTCATCGCCGATGAAATTGTTAATGCTTTCGACCTGTGCGGGCGCAAGTGCCGACGAACAGACGAGAGCATGGGAAGCCCCGAGTTCTTCCTCGCATTTCAAAAGGCTGTCAACGGAAGCATCCGAGCTCATGGAAATGCCGTAAAATTCGCCTATGGATTCCGAAGCCTTAAAAGCGATTTTGGCGGGAAAGATGTGCGCATGTGCATCTATGATTTTCATTTTTCTTCTTCTCCTTCTTTGGATTTGCCGAAAACGACATCAAAATCTTTTTCCTTGTAAACAAAGAAAATCGATATGAGCAAAATGGCAAATCCGACGGTAACGAAACTGTCGGCAACATTAAATACCGGGAAATCGATTATTTCGACATAAATCATATCGACCACGTAACCGTGGAAAAGTCTTTCTCCCCTGAATATTCTGTCTATCAGATTGCCGATTGCGCCTCCGATTAAAAAAATCAGACATATTCTCGCCAAAATGTATTTTTTTTCAAAAGGCAGTCTCATATAAACGAATACAAGCGCTGCGATAACAATGGGTGTCAGGATAATGAAGAAAACCTGATGGTTCTGCAAGAGTCCCCATGCCATTCCTTCGTTTCTCAAAAAGAGAATACGCAAAACTTTATTGATTATATAAAATCCTTCAGTGCCCTTTACGTATAAAAGTGTCAGATATTTGGTCCACTGATCGAGTAAAACTATCCCGATTACCGAAAGAATCGGAATTATAAATCTTACAAGTGCTTTTTTCATCTGAAAAATAATCCTTCGCTCAAAAAAGTATTACAGAATATTGATTCCGTTTTCTTCGGCAATCTTATATACTTCCTCGGGCCAAACCGAAGACTGTACTTCGCCGATGTGAGCCCTCTGCAAAAAGAACATGCAGATTCTGGACTGTCCGATACCGCCGCCGATAGTATACGGAAGCTTCTTTTCGATTATTGCTTTCTGGAAAGGAAGATTCATTCTTTCTTCGCATTTGTTCTTCTTTAACTGATAAACGAGCGAATCCTCGTCCACTCTTATGCCCATCGAAGAAAGTTCGAGAGAGCTGCCGAGAATCGGATAATAAACGAGAATGTCACCGTTTAATTTCCAGTCGTCGTAATCGGGCGCTCTGCCGTCATGGGGTTCTCCGGAAGCCAAATCGTCACCGATCTGCATAAGAAATACCGCACCCTTTTCTTTGGTGATAAGATTCTCTCTTTCCTTGGGAGTCTTGTCGGGATACATTTCTTCGAGTTCGGATGTCGTTATAAAGAAAATCTCATTGGGAAGGAAGGGATCCATGAAATGATATTTTCCGCACATATAGAATTCGGTCTGTTTAATGGCCATGTATATTCTGAATACGGTTTCTTTGAGCGTATCAATGTTTCTTTCTTCTTTGTCTATGATTTTTTCCCAATCCCACTGGTCGACGTAAATCGAATGAAGATTGTCCGTATCCTCATCCCTTCTTATGGCCGTCATATCGGTATAAAGACCTTCGCCTTTTTTAAAGCCGTATTTCTGAAGAGCCATTCTTTTCCATTTTGCAAGAGAATGAACAACCTCAACTTCCGCATCATCATGTTCCTTAATACCGAATTTTACGGGTCTTTCCACACCGTTTAAATTGTCGTTAAGTCCGGATGAAGGCCATACGAACAAAGGTGCCGAAACTCTGGTCAAACCGAGAGCGTCCGACAATGCTCTTTCGAAATAGTCCTTTACTTCCTTGATGGCAACTTCCGTTTCCTTGATGGTTTGCGGGGAACGGTATCCCTTGGGTACAAAAATATGTTCCATGTCTCTATACTTCACTTTCTATGAGATTTTTATAAACATTAGCAATCTATTATATACCAAATCAGCCCAAATTTCAATGATTTCACCAATCTGCCCAATTTGACAAAATCAAAATCGGATATTGAAAAAATCAAGATTTTACGTGAGAATGACCTTCATGTCACGCACAAATCTCTCCGCGGTTTCAAGCAGTTCTTCCTCATCCCTCTCCGGCAGACCGCACAATTTGTAATTGATTTCGAATCCGGGTATCGAGCCGTTTACGAAACGGATTTTTTGCGGATAGCCGTTGATAAAATCCACGAGTTTGTCGGGATCCACCTTGGCTTTGGGATACAAATCGATTCTTATTTTTCCGTCAAAGCCCCTGATTCCGGTAATATATTCATCCTTGGCATAACTCTTTAAAAGCGCCAGTCTCAAAAGGAAATCCGCCTGCTTGGGAACGTTTCCGAAACGGTCGTTTAATTCCTCAACCATTTCGTCATAGTCAACCTTGCCGCTGATAGACGCTATTCTTTGATACATAATCAGTTTTTCGTTTTCGTTTATGATGTATTCGGCAGGCATGAAAGCATCGATATTAAGATCGATTCTCGTATTGAAATCTTCCTTGGTTTCTTCGCCCTTTGCTTCAATAACCGCCTCGTTTAACATCTTGCAGTAAAGCTCGTATCCTACGGCTTCCATATGTCCCGACTGTTTGAATCCGAGCAGATTTCCCGCACCCCTTATTTCGAGGTCTCTCATGCTTATCTTAAAGCCCGAGCCGAGCTCTGTGAATTCACGTATCGCTTCAAGACGCTTTTCGGCTATTTCGCTTACCACCTTGTTTTGCTGATACATAAGGAAAGCATATGCGCTTCTGTTGCTTCGGCCGACCCTTCCCCTTAACTGATAAAGCTGGGCAAGTCCGAATTTGTCGGCATTGTCTATGATGATTGTATTTACGTTTGGAATATCGAGACCGGTTTCTATTATGGTGGTAGAAATAAGCACATCGATTTCACCGCGTATAAATTCATACATGATGTCTTCAAGTTCGCTCTCATTCATCTGACCGTGTGCAAAACGAACCCTGGCATTCGGTACCAAATTACCGATTTCTTCGGCAACAAGATGTATGTCCCTCACGACATTATGTACAAAATAAACCTGTCCGTGCCTTGCGATTTCACGGTTAACAGCTTCTCTTATGAACTCTTCGTTGTATTCGAGAATAAAGGTCTGAATCGGAAGTCTGTCAACGGGAGCTTCTTCGAGAAGAGACATATCCCTGATTCCCGTAAGGCTCATGTGAAGCGTTCTCGGAATCGGAGTCGCGGAAAGAGCAAGAACATCGACATCCTGACGCAGTTTTTTGATTTTCTCCTTATGACCCACACCGAATCGCTGTTCCTCGTCTATTATCAAAAGACCGAGATTCTTTATTTCAACATCCTTCGACAAAAGACGATGGGTTCCGATTACTATATCAACCTTGCCTTCTTTTAATCTTTTAACGGTAGCTCTCTGTTGCGATGCACTCCTGAAACGGCAAAGAAGTTCTATTGAAACGGGATAGTTTTTCATACGTTCCTTGAACGTGTTGTAATGCTGGTCCGCAAGAATTGTCGTGGGCACGAGATACACAACCTGTTTGCCGCCCATAACGGCTTTAAAAGCCGCACGTATCGCCACTTCCGTTTTGCCGAAGCCCACGTCTCCGCAAATTAAACGATCCATGACTTTGCCGGTTTCCATGTCGTCTTTTACGGCATTGATCGCATCCATCTGGTCATTTGTTTCTTCATAGGGGAACAGTTCCTCGAATTCTTTTTGCCAGACGCTGTCCTTTTCGTAAATATGTCCTTTGAGTTTCTGCCTTGCCGCGTAGAGTTCGACAAGTTCCCTTGCCGTCTGTTCCACGCCCTCTTTGACCCTGGCTTTGGTGGCAACCCATTCCTTGCCGCTTAATCTGTTAAGCCTCGGAGCCGCGCCGTCAGACGAAGAATATTTGCCTATGATGTCAAAGCTCGTCGCGGGAACGTAAAGATTGTCTCCCTTGGCGTATTCGACCTTCATATAGTCCTTGGTTATTCTGTCCTGGCTGATTTTCTCTATACCGCGGTAAACGCCGATACCGTATTCTTCGTGAACGACATAATCTCCGACTTTAAGTTCGTTGTAATCAAAAATCTTCGTTCCCGAATATTTCTTTCCGCGTTTATGTTTTCTGTCGCGGCCGAAAATATCCGAATCCGAAAGCAGCGCGAATTTAAGGTTTCTGTATACAAATCCTTTTTTCAGTGTTCCGGCGAAAGTCATTATTTCACCGGGTTTTAAAACCCTTTGTTTGTTATCGCTGTAAAAAGCGGCGATTCCTTCTCTTGTGATATCATCGGCAATTCTTCTGGCCCTTGTTCTTGATGCCGACAAAACGAGTACCCTGTAGCCTTCTTTGTGATATTTTTCGAGGTCTTTTATAAGTTCTCCGATTGCACCGTTATAGCTCGGAATACTCGTCGTATTAAAGTTTACGACATAATCCCCGTCGCATGGAGCATCGTCAAATCCCGTGAGTTTGACACAGGGAAAACCCAAATACTGTTTTTTTACGTTCTCGTATTTTTCAAGCAATTCGAGTTGTCCCGGAAGAGCATATCCGGCTTCGGCTCTGTGCGTGAAACTGTCCCTGAATTCGTCTTCGCATTCACGGCCCTTTATATCCACTTTCTTCGGCTCGTCTATGCAAATCAAGACATTTCTGTTTTTAAAAAGACTTAAAAAGCCTTCGGCCTCGGGATAAAAATATTTCAAAAAGCCGTCAAGGTTTACCCTGTTTGCAAAGGCATCGACTTTTAATTCGAAATCCTCTCTTTCGAATTTGACCCTGGCTGCCTCCTCGGTTTTGAATGCGGCTCTCAGTTTCTCTTCGTGTTCCTTCGATTCCTTTGCTATCGCTTTCAAACCTTTTCTTAAAAGTTCGTCGTCTATTACGTTCTCCGTTGCGGGATAAAAAGTCACACTCTTGGTCTTTTCAATCGATCTTTGACTCTGTGCGTCAAAAAATCTGATGGAATCGATTTCATCGCCCCAGAATTCGATTCTGACCGGATTATCCATGGTCAGATCGTAAACATCGATAATGCCGCCCTGAATTCTCATCTGTCCGGGGGATTCCACAATATCGACATTCTCGTAGCCCATGTGTACGAGCTTTTTTCTCAGCGCATTCATTTCGCACGTCTGTCTTAGAGAAAGCGAAACGATATTGTCGCTGAAAACCTCGGGCGGAACCACGGGCGTCATAAGCGCATCTATCGTCGTTACCACAGTAAGTTTTTTGTTTTCCCTAAAATTGCGGATGGTCCTTAATCTTTCCATCGCAATCTGATTGCCACAGATGTCGGCCTGATAAAAGCAGATGTCCTTACCCTTAAAATACACCACGTCCTTGTCGTACATTCTGCTTTCTTCGTATATTTCGTTTGCGCGAATATCATCGTATGTGATAATGAAACGAACGTCAAAAGAAGCGCCGAATGCATGGGATAAGTGTATTCTCTGACTATCCGTCGTACCCGGCACGTAAACCGATTTATTCTCTTTTAAAATTTCATGCGCTTTTGAAAATTCCCTGTTTTCATAAAGCGGTTCGTAAAAAAATTCCATAAATACAACAAATTCCGTTACGGTTCGGTTTTCGCCTTTTCCGTTTCTGCTTTTGAAATGTCCTGTTTTTCCTTGATTTCTTTCTTTTCCTTTTCGGGTTTGCGGTTATAAATATTCATCACTTTTTCGATATCTTCGCCAAGCATCATGACAGCCGCGCCTGCTGCTTTTTCGAATGATTCCTTCATAATTTTCGAGTCATCCGAATTAAAATGACCGAGCACATGATCGGCAAGATCCATATTGGGGTTTTTGTCCCCGACACCGACTTTGATTCGTAAAAAAACCTGACTCGAGAGATGTTCTATGATGCTCTTAATACCGTTATGACCGCCTGCCGAACCTTTATCCCTTATCCGAAGAGTTCCGACACCCAAAGAAATATCGTCATATATTACTATAAGTTCGCTTTCCGTATCGATTTTGTAATAATCCGAAATTTCCCTGACGGCTTCTCCGGATCTGTTCATATATGTCTGGGGTTTGACGAGAATGACTTTTTGCCCTTCGATATATCCTTTTCCGACCAATGCTTTATGCTCAGCCTCTCTTATGGGAATATTGTATTTTGCGGAAAGCACGTCCAAACTGTTAAAACCTGCATTATGCCTTGTATTTTCGTATTCTTTGCCCGGATTTCCGAGTCCGACTATTATAAACATATTGTTTTCCTCTTTTTGAAAACGTTTTAAACAAACACTTTATTATACCACGTTTGCCCTATGTTCTTCCATATTCAAACAAAACAAATTGAAAAAGAGAGCCCTGAAGCTCTCTTTTTCGCCTATATTAATCCCCTTATTACTTTTTTATATTCTTTTATTCTTCGGGCATATTTTCATATGCTTTCAGTACTTCGGTCTGAATATAGGTTCTTGTTTCGGTCTTAATGGGATGTGCAATATCTCTGTAACCCTCATCTCCGGCCTTTCTTGAAGGCATAGCCGCGAATAAACCTTTTTCTCCCTCGATGATTTTGATGTCATGAACAACAAATTCATCATCAAAAGTAATGCTTGCGACCCCTTTCAATTTGCCTCCGTCTGTCATTTTACGAACTCTCACATCTGTAATCTTCATTTTTCCCCTCCTCCGGTTCGTTTTATATCGAATATCTGTCGTTCTGTTCAATCAGAATCTTGATCTCACCGTCTCCGACAAAATTCGAATTGGCTCTGATCGTGTCCCGGCTCTCTACTATGCAGTTTTCAAGATAAGTGTTGTCTCCGATATAAACATCGTTAAGAATAATTGAATTCTTTACAACACAGTTATTTCCGACAAATACATTTTTAAAGATCAGTGAATTCTCAACCGTTCCGTTAATAATGCTTCCGCTGGAAATAAGGCTGTTCTTTATCTTGGCACCCACATTGTATTTTGCGGGAGGCAGATCATCGACTTTGGAGTAAACATCAGGATATTCCCTGAAGAAATAATTTCTTACTTCTTTCTTGAGGAAATCCATGTTTGTCTCGAAATAATCCTCGACACTTGCTATATTCTTCCAATAGCTCTCGAGTCTGTATCCGAATATCCTCTTCATATTTTTATATCTTATAAGAATATCGGCGACGAAATCGTATCTTCCCTCTTCATTGGCTTTTTCGATAAGCTCTATGAGGAGCCTTCTTCTGATAACATATATACCGCAGGATACGATATTCGACTTGGCCACAATGGGCTTTTCTTCGAATTCTTCAATACGGTCTTCCTCGTTTAATTTGAGTACACCGTATCTGTCTACATTTTCTCCTTCGGGCATTTCCTTTACAACTACGGAAATATCCGCTTTCTTTTCGATGTGATATTCAAGAAGTTTGTTGTAATCCATCTTGTATACACAATCGCCCGAAGCAATTACCACATACGGCTCGTGGCTCATTTTCAGGAATTCGAGATTCTGATAAATGGCATCCGCCGTTCCCCTGTACCAATTGCTGTTTTCGCTGGTCTCGATGGGCGTGAAAACATATAAGCCGCCTTGTTTTCTTCCGAAATCCCACCATTTTGACGAACTTAAGTGCTCATTCAGGCTTCTTGCATTGTACTGTGTAAGCACGGCAACTTTCTGAATGTGTGAATTGGACATGTTACTGAGCGCAAAATCGATACTTCTGTAACTTCCGGCGATGGGCATGGCCGAAATCGCACGCTTTTGCGCAAGCTCTCTCATGCGGTTTGAATGTCCGCCCGCTAAAATAATTCCTATGGCTCTCATGCTTCATCACCTGCCTTAATCAATGTCTTGCCGCTTGCCAGATACATATTGTCCAAATCATCCGCTTTGATATGACCGGAAATAACCGAGTTCTTTCCGACACTTACGCCGTCGGGTAAGACAGTCTTTTCTCCGACGGTAACAAGCCCGTGATTGTAAATATGAGGATCGGTTTCGTTATCGACTTCTTCGCCCACACCAAGTTTAACGTTGTTTCCGATCTCGACATTTTCCGCGATGATGGCTTTGTTGATTTCACAATTGCTTCCGATAAAGGTATCGTTCATAATTATGGAATCGCGAACCACTGTTCCTTCTTCGATTGTAACCCCACAACCGATGATAGAATTGTATACTTCCCCACAAATAACTGTTCCTTCTCCAATAAGGCACTTTTCAATGACCGTATTGTCAGCAATATACTGAGGCGGAAGAGTGTCGGATTTGGTATAAATCTTCCAATACTCTTCGTAGAGATTAAACACGGGAACGATATCGATAAGTTCCATATTCGCTTCCCAATACGAATGGAGCGTTCCGACATCCTTCCAATATCCGTTGTACTCATAGGCGTACATCGGAGCGTTATTGGAATGACAATAAGGAATGATATGTTTTCCGAAATCCAAATTCGGCTGATCCGATTTGGCAAGGAGTGCTTCCTTTAAAGTCTTCCAGTTAAAGATATAAATACCCATGGAAGCAAGATTGCTTCTGGGATTCTCGGGTTTTTCCTCAAAATCCGTTATCTTTCTGTTTTCGTCTGTGATTACGATACCGAATCTCTTTGCTTCCTCCAACGGAACGGGCATCGCAGCTATGGTAACTTCGGCTCCGTTCTTTTTGTGGAAATCGAGCATTACCTCGTAATCCATTTTGTAAATATGATCTCCCGAAAGAATCAGAACATAATCAGGATTAAAACTTTCCATATAATCGATGTTCTGATAAATCGCATTGGCGGTACCCGTGTACCATTCGGTATCGGTACTCTTCTCATACGGAGGCAGTACCGTCACGCCGCCGATATTCCTGTCAAGATCCCACGGAATACCGATTCCGATATGAGTGTTGAGTCGAAGCGGCTGATACTGTGTCAAAACTCCCACAGTGTCCACACCGGAATTGATGCAGTTGCTTAACGGAAAATCGATAATTCTGTACTTTCCTCCGAAAGAAACCGCCGGTTTGGCAACCTTAGCCGTCAAAACACCCAGTCTGCTCCCCTGACCGCCTGCGAGTAACATTGCAATCATCTCTTTTTTAATCATGTGATCACCTCTCAAGCATGTTTTTGATTGTCCCCCAACAATACAATTTATTATACCACGCACTTTGTCCATTTTGTACTAACCGCTTAAGGTTTTGTCCATTTTTTCTTTGTGTTTTTTCGTCATATTCAATATATTAACCATAATTCTACAACCCTTTTTGTATATTTTGTCTAATTTGCCTGATTTTTCGCCCGATATCTCTTTTAATTTTTCACAAAAGGAATATTGAGACTTTTATTTTGAATTATCGGACTTTATAATATATTGTGTCCTTAAATGCATGTATTTGCATATAATCGGTATAGTTTTCAGGGAGTTTGTGATGGAAATCGATTTTAACAAATCGCAACATATCTATTTTATGGGTATCGGCGGAATAAGCATGAGCGGACTCGCAGGAATCCTTTTATCAAGAGGGTTCAGGGTTTCGGGTTCGGACAGAGCACCTTCGGATCTTACCGATATGCTTGAAAAAGAAGGAGCAAATATTCAGATAGGTCAGCGTTCTTCGAATATCACGGACGACATCGATTTGGTCGTTTATACAGCGGCAATCCATCCCGACAATCCCGAATACATAAAATGTAAGGAATTAAACCTTCCCATGATGAGCAGAGCCGAATTCCTCGGGCAGCTCATGAAAAACTACGAATCATCCATAGCAATCAGCGGAACTCACGGAAAAACCACCACTTCTTCGATGGCCGGAGAAATCCTGATGGCTTCGTCATTGGACCCCACCCTTTCAATCGGCGGCATATTACCCAGCATCAACGGAAACATACGTATAGGAAACAGCGAATATTTCCTTACCGAAGCCTGCGAATACACCAACAGCTTTCTTTCGTTTTTCCCTAAATACGAAATTATTTTAAATATAGAAGAAGACCATTTGGACTTTTTCAAAGATCTGAACGAAATCAGAACGTCCTTCAAGCGTTTCGGAGAGCTTCTCCCCGACGACGGTGTTCTTTTGATAAATGCTGACATAAAAGACTACGGCGAACTCACAAAGGATTTAAAATGCAAGGTTGTAACTTTTGCAAAAGGTTCAAACGGAGATTATTATTTCTCGGATCTTCATACATCGAAAGAGGGTTATTCAATCTTCACATTCAACGCTCCTTCGGGCAGGAGGCAGGAAGTAACCCTGCGGGTTCCCGGCGAACATAATGTTCTTAATGCCGTTGCCGCACTGGCTTTAGCCGATATATTAAATTTGGATTTAACTATTTCCGCCAATGCTTTGTTCTCATTTGAGGGAGCTAAAAGACGTTTTGAATACAAAGGAAATCTCAAAGGCATCAATATCTTCGACGACTATGCACACCATCCCACGGAGATCAAAGCAACGCTTCAGGCCGCTTCCACATATCCTCATAAAAATATGTGGGTTGTCTTCCAGCCCCATACCTATTCAAGGACAAAGGCTTTCATGGATGAATTCGCAGAAGCCTTATCGCTTTCGGACAACATAGTTCTTACGGATATTTATGCAGCCAGGGAAACGGACAATCTCGGAATATCCTCCGAGGATCTTAAGAACAAAATCATCGAAAAAGGCAAAAATTGTTATCATTTTCGAACTTTTTCCGATATTGAAAATTTTTTATTACAAAATTGTATCCCCGAGGACATGTTGATAACCATGGGGGCCGGAGATGTACTAAAAATCGGAGAAAGCCTGCTCGGAAGTTAGTTTTCCACATTATCCACATTTTTTTCGAAAAAAACAAACGAAAAAGCTGTGGATAATTTTTATTTACATAATAATTTTCAGACCCCTTTGTTTTGTCGGGGATAATGAGTTTTTAACTCTTTATGTAAACGTGAAATTTGGAAGTTTTCAACATTGTCAACATTTGCTCAAACCACTGCAAATAGGGCATTTGACACATATTTAACGCTTTACATTTTGTTGATTTCATCATATAATTACCCTTGCTTGAAAAGCTAACGGCTTAGGGGGATTTATATAATGAGTATCATAAAGTTATACGCGGAAGAATACGATCCGGGTGTCACTTTGATATCTAATGTTTTTATCGATTATTTGCTTAAAGATGCCAATGATGCGCAGCTGAAAGTATATCTGTATCTGGTCAGACACATAAGCAATCATAAACCATTTGACATATCAAACATCGCTGACGAATTTAATCACACTCAATCAGATGTAATCAGATCTTTGAAATATTGGGAACAGAAACAAATCATCAGTCTCGAATACGATGCTTCGGGTTCAATTACCGGAATCGAGCTTCATAAAATCGACGAAGATCTTGTCAATCCCAGAGAAAATATCCGAATGTTCGCAATTCCTTCAAACAGAAAGGAAGGCACTCAGGCGGAAAGCACTTCATCGGTTCCCGAAACGAAGTTCTCCGCTTCCGATTTTGTGGAAATGTCCAAAGACGGCGACTGGATTTCCATAAAAATAGTTGCCGAGACTTATCTCGAAAGGACATTGAGCTCGAACGACATGCAGATCCTTGCCCATATTTACAAGGATTTCGGTTTTTCGCCTTCGGATGTTGATTCGCTCTTCGACGCATGCCTCACGGAAGGCAAAAAATCAATGCGTTCCATCAAAAAAGCTGCCGAAGAAGAATATTTCAAGAGAAACATCAATCCTTCCGTAAGCGCAATAATGAACGCTCTCGGAAAACAGGGCGTACCCGCTTCGGAAGAAATGAATTACATCAACAGATGGCTTGAAGATATGGATCTGGAGCTTATACTCGAAGGATGCAAAAAAGCGTGTCTGGCTACCAGCACCAACCGTTTCAAATATGCCAACGGTATCTTCAATAATTGGAAAACAAACGGTATCAACAATATAGAAGACATGGCAAGAGAAGAAGAATCTTTCAGAAGAAGCAGGGAAACCTCCAAGAAGCAGGTTGCGGCGTGCCGCGCATCTTCAGCCAAAGCAGTCTCTTCTTCCACCGACATTTACAGACAGTACAAGCACGGTAATTACGATTTTGACGCCTTAGAGCGCGAAATCAGAATGAAGTAAAGGAGTTTGCCTTGTCACTCACAAACGCTCAATACGAATCGATTATGCACATATACGACCGTCGTCAGATGGAGCGTTACCGTCTTATCGAGCAAAGAAAAAAAGAAATATACGAAAAAATTCCCAAGTACAGGGAAATCGACAATAAAATCGCTTCCGAAAGCATAAAAGCGGGACTTGCTTCGCTTTCGGGAAATTCAGCTTCCGATTCCGCATCGCTTACGGATACAATCGAAGATTTAAAAAGACAAAAAGGTCTTCTTTTAATCGGAGCCGGATATTCGATCAATTACCTTAATCCCGATTATGTCTGCAAGGACTGCAGAGATACGGGTTATATAGGAAACGAAATATGCCACTGTTTCAAACAGGCCATGCTTGATTTGACCTACAGACAGTCGAATGCGAAAATGCTTCTTAAAGAAGAGAATTTCGACACTCTCTCCCATGAATATCACACAGGAGAAGAACTGACGAAATTCATCGAAGCCGAAAAAGCCGCACGAAATCTCGTTGCGAATTTCGACAGCATTCACGGCAATATTCTTTTTAAGGGAACCGCGGGAACAGGCAAATCGTTTTTGTCCAACTGCATAGCCAACGAACTCATTCAAAGGGGCTGTTCGGTTATATATTTTTCGTCGGTTTCGCTTTTTGAAAAAATTTCTTCATACACCTTCAACAAGGATAAAAACAACACGGACAATCCTCTGAAGGATATATACACATGCGATCTTTTGGTTATCGACGATTTGGGTTCCGAGCTTACGAATCAGTTTGTCTGCTCGCAACTTTTTTCCGTTGTCAACGAAAGACATTTGAGAAACAAATCAACGGTAATTTCCACCAACCTTGATTTGAGCGAATTAAGCTCAAGATATACCGAACGCGTTTTCTCGAGATTGTATTCCTATTACGATATTTACGATCTCTCCGGAAATGACGTTCGTATCTATAAAAAAAGAATAGAAAACAGAAAGTGAGGACCTTTGAAATGCCCGAAAAACGTGATGAAATTCGCGACTTAAATTCTATCCCGGTAGGATCTTTGGGATTAATACCCCTTGAGAGCTGCAGGGAACTCGGAGCGAAAGTAAACGATTATCTCGTTAAATGGAGAAGAGAACGCGAACATCAGCATAAAGATTCTCTTCCTTTTGACGGATACGAAAGGGATTCATATATTTTAAAATCCAAAACACCCAGATTCGGTACCGGCGAAGGAAAAGGAGTAATCGACGAATCCATCAGAGGATACGATTTATTCTTCCTTGTGGACGTCTGCAACTACTCTCTTACATACAAACTTCGCGGACAGATAAATCACATGTCTCCCGACGATCATTATCAGGATTTAAAGAGACTTATTGCCGCAGTCGGCGGAAAGGCCAGAAGAATAACGGTCATCATGCCTTTCCTTTACGAAAGCAGACAGCACAAGAGAACATCGAGAGAATCTCTTGACTGCGCACTCGCTCTTCACGAACTTTGCAACATGGGTGTTGACAATATCATCACATTCGACGCTCACGACCCCAGAGTTCAAAACGCAATTCCCTTAAACGGATTCGAAACTGTTCAGCCTACATATCAGTTTATCAAAGGTCTTGCAAAAAATGTTCCGGATATCAAATTCGATGCGGCTTCTCTTATGTGTATAAGCCCCGACGAAGGAGCAATGTCCAGAGCAATATATATGGCAAACATTCTCGGAATCGAAATGGGTACTTTCTACAAACGCCGTGATTTCACACGTGTGGTAGACGGAAGAAACCCCATTGTCGCACACGAATTTCTCGGTTCAAGCGTTGAAGGAAAAGACATGCTCGTTCTTGACGATATGATTTCTTCGGGAGAATCGGTTCTCGAAGTTGCTGCAGCGCTTAAAGAAAGAAAAGCCAACAGAATATTTATCCTCACGACATTCGGTCTTTTCACAAACGGTCTTGAACAGTTCGACAAGGCTTATGAAGACGGCATCATTTACAGAGTTCTTACAACAAACCTTGTATATCAGACACCCGAACTTCTTGAGCGTGAATGGTATATCAACTGCGACATGAGCAAATACATCGCTTACATAATCGATACCCTCAACCACGACGCATCGATAAGCGATCTGCTCAATCCCACAGACAGAATTCAAAGACTTCTCGCTTCTCGCGAAAACGCGGAACAATAAAAAAGCAATAAAAAAATCGGCAGGGAATTTTCCCTGCCGAATATTTTTTTAATTATCTTGCTATGAAAATATCATTTGCGTTTGAACCCGAAGAAGTATCCTTCTTTCCGGTGCAGTCGGTTTCGGTAAAAGTAACTTTAACCTGACCGTTTTGGGTTGTAACCATGCATGAACAGCCTGAACCGTGTTTGGATCTTACATAATTGGTAACATTTGATGGATTGGGCAAACCGGTATATTCTTTTAAACTGTCCATCAGTACGGAATCGATACGGAAAGTATTAATGTTCACCTCTCCGGCTTCCATATTCTTCAAATCTGTCTGACTGTTGGGATCTTCTACTACCTCAGCATCCACAATTGAATAAGTGATTGCAGTACAAACGGTATCCGCGAGCTGATAATCACTCGATACTTTTGTTTTCTCTACATAATGGATCAGAATGGGAGCCATGACTCCGACCAAAATAGCCATTATGGCGATTACGATAATCAGTTCGATTAATGAGAATCCTTTACTGTTTTTCATATTTATCACCCTTTTTCAAAATCTTTAACCTGATTTCACGATATCACTTGAATTTGATAAAGTCAATTTTTTTTAATGAAGCAATAAAATAATGACATGAGTCATTAAAAAATGACAAAAACAGGGCATTTCAACTATGTGTTTGGAGTAAAGGAATGCATTTTCGGGCTTTTGTCAGTCCTCAAATCCGTTCGGATTTTTCTTCTGCCAATTCCACGAATCGCGGCACATTTCTTCAAGTCCGCGTTTTGCTTCCCATCCGAGTTCGTCTAAAGCTTTTTTCGGAGATGCATAGCATTCGTCGATATCTCCGGGACGTCTTTCTTTTATCGAATAGGGAATTTTTATACCGTTGACTTTTTCGAAGGTTTTTACGACATCCAAAACGCTGTAGCCGTTTCCGGTACCGATATTGTAAATCTTTGTTCCCTTAAAATCTTCAAGTTTTTTAATAGCATTGACATGCGCCATGGCAAGATCGACAACATGGATGTAATCTCTCACGCCTGTACCGTCATGCGTTTTGTAATCATTGCCGAATACTCCGAGTTCCGCGCGTTTTCCGACGGCGACCTGGGTAATGTAGGGCATGAGGTTATTCGGAATGCCGTTGGGATTTTCTCCGATCATTCCGGATTCATGTGCACCGATGGGATTGAAATAACGTAAAAGAATCAGACTGAATTCGGGATCGGCTTTTACCATATCCGATAATATTACTTCAATCATTCTTTTTGTCCTTCCGTAAGGATTGGAAATTTCTCCGATCGGACACTCTTCGGTTATGGGCACAAACGCAGGTACTCCGTATACCGTGGCCGAAGAAGAAAAGACAAATTTCTTCACGTTGAATTCTTTCATTACCTTAAGAAGAGAAATCGTTCCGTGAATATTGTTGTCGTAATAAAGCAGGGGCTTTTCCACGCTTTCGCCCACCGCTTTGAGTCCCGCAAAATGAATAATCGAATCAATATTTTCTTTTTCGAAAATATTTCTCAATCCGTCCTCGTCGCGAATGTCAGCTTCGTAAAATTTGGCTTCCTTTCCCGCTAATTCATTGACTCTTTGCAGACTCTTTTTGCTCGAATTGGATAAATTGTCCAAAGCAACGACATCATACCCCGCATTCAAGAGTTCGAGTACGGTGTGACTGCCTATATAACCTGTTCCGCCTGTAACTAAAATTGCCATATGTCCCTCCTTGTTTCTCGCTATGATTACTAATTGTAAAGGTTCCCCCAAGGGGAGGGTCAACTGTTTATTTTACGCCCAAAGTTTTTCGGGATATATTCCTTTTTCCTTCAAAGTTTTAATCGAAGCCATTACAAAAGGCTTGTCTTCTTTGTATGTTACGCCGAACCACTTGTCCTTTGAAGAAAGTACCTTAACCGTTGCCTTATCGGCTTTAAGCAGTCCGTCTACTTCAATGGGTATAAAGCATTCGGATTTCAAAGGGTTGGCTGCAACTTTGTTCTTAAAGAAATCATCGAGAGCAAGTCCGAGTTCTTTGATAATGCTCGGATAAAATCCCCACATGTTCATGGACACGGGAGTATCGGGTGAAATGTCGGTATATGTTGCTCCTCCGTCTTCGGAATAAGCCGCGCCGTTTTCGGTCTTGATGATGTTGGTTCTCTCTGCAATCGTGACAAGATAACCGTCTTCGCTTGTCACGCATACGCCTCTGGCAACCGAACCGTTCTCGGTAAGCGTGTTTCCGAGTCTGTATCCAACCATTGCATATCTGTATTTCTCGTCATCGGCGTTGGAAACAAGATAGTCGTAAAGAACCTTGAATGCTTCCACTCCGTAATAATCATCCGCATTAATAACGGCAAAAGGAGCATCGATAATATCGCGGCATGCATAAATCGCATGAGCCGTACCCCAGGGTTTTTGTCTTCCTTCGGGAATGACAAATCCCTCGGGAACGTCATTCAAATCCTGGAAAACAAAATTCACTTCCATGTGCTTGGAAACTCTGTCTCCGATTACTTCCTTAAATGCCTGTTCGTTTTCTTTTTTTATGATGAAAATCGCTCTTTCGAATCCTGCACGCATTGCATCGTAAAGCGAAAAATCAATAATAATATGTCCTTCGTTGTCGACCGGATCGATTTGCTTGAGTCCGCCGTATCTGGACCCCATTCCTGCTGCCATAATAACCAATATGGGTTTGTTCATTTGAATTCCTCCAATTATCTTTTATGTTGTATTTGTCCCGCTTAAACTTCAAAAAGCATATCGCCGTAAGAAGGAATAGGCCAGAAATCCTTGTCGGTTATTCTTTCGAGTTCATCCGAATAATATCTTGCTTCTTCCATGCGAGCCTTGACTCTGTCTCTGTAGGCAAAAGCCTTTTCTTTGTTGTTTTTGATGAGTCTGACCTCTTTGATATCATTCTCGAGAAGTTTTACGGACTCGGAAAGAGCATTGCAGTATTCATTGACTTTTTCGAGAAGTTCCTTTGCGGTCGCTATCTCAACTCCGGCTTTTGCACCGTTGTTGTAGGACTCGGCAAGTTCATTCATATAACTGATTTCCGAAGGCAGAATCTGTCTTTTAATCATTTCTCTCAAACAGTTTGCTTCGATATTCAAAGTCTTTGAATAGGTTTCGTAGAGTATTTCTTTTCTTGACTCAAGTTCGGCTTTGGTAAAAATACCGAATTTTTCAAAGAGTCTGATACTTTTTTCCGTTGTCAGCGTATCCACGGCATCAAGCATTGTGGGAAGGTTCGGAAGTCCCCTTCTTTTGGCCTCTTCAACCCACTCGGGTGCGTAGTTGTTGCCGTTGAATATGATTCTCTGATGAGCCGTTACATATTCTTTGATAATATCGTGTACAGCTTCGTCGAAGTTATCGGCTTTTTCGACTCTGTCGGCGGCTTCGCAGAAACTCTCGGCCACAATGGTATTTAAAATAACATTGGGATCACCGATGGAATCCGCGCTTCCCACCATACGGAATTCGAATTTATTGCCTGTAAACGCGAAAGGCGATGTACGGTTTCTGTCAGTCGGATCGATAAGGAAATCGGGAAGGGACGATACACCTGTTTCAAGGTGGTTGCTTCCCTTGCAGAATGTGGCTTCTCCCGTCTCCACGAGCTGTTTTACGACATCGTCGAGCTGCTCGCCGAGGAACATCGAAATGATTGCGGGAGGCGCCTCATCGGCACCGAGTCTGTAATCGTTTCCGACATCGGAAGCGGACTGCCTCAAAAGATCGGCATGCGTATCAACCGCTTTCATGATGCAGGCAAGAACAAAAAGGAACTGCATATTTTCATTGGGAGTGTCACCCGGATCCAAAAGGTTCATACCGTTATCGGTATTAAGAGACCAGTTGTTGTGCTTTCCGGAACCGTTGATGCCTTTGAAAGGTTTTTCGTGCAAAAGGCATGTAAGGTTGTGTCTCTCCGCAACTTTTTTCATTGTCTCCATAACAATCTGGTTGTGATCCGTCGCAACATTTGCCGTCTCGTAAATGGGCGCGAGTTCATGCTGTGCGGGCGCAACTTCGTTATGCTGTGTTTTGGCCGTGACGCCGATTTTCCAAAGTTCCAAATTGACGTCTTTCATAAATGCACCGATTCTCTCTCTGATGCATCCGTAATAATGGTCATCCATTTCCTGACCTTTGGCCGCGGGCGAACCGATAAGGGTTCTGCCGGTGTAAATAAGGTCGGTTCTTCTTAAATACAAATCTCTGTCTATCAGAAAATATTCCTGCTCCGCTCCGACGGATGCGATAACTTTTTTGGCTTCGGTATTTCCGAAAAGTTTTACGACTCTGAGAGCCTGCTCGTTAATCGCCTGCATCGAACGAAGAAGGGGGGTTTTTTTGTCGAGAGCTTCACCTTTGTATGAGCAAAAAGCCGTGGGAATGCAAAGAATCGTTCCTGTTGCGTCTTCTCTTAAAAACGCCGGAGATGTGATATCCCAGGCGGTATATCCTCTGGCTTCAAATGTCGCACGAAGACCGCCCGAAGGGAAACTTGAGGCATCGGATTCGCCTTTTATAAGTTCTTTTCCGGAAAATTCCATTATCATCTTTCCCTCTTTGTCGGGATGAGTGATGAACGAATCATGCTTTTCCGCAGTGGTGCCGGTTAAGGGCTGGAACCAATGTGTATAATGCGTCGCACCGTTGCTTATGGCCCATTCCTTCATGGCATTTGCCACAATGTCGGCTGTTTTTTTCGAAAGTTCTCCGCCGAAATCCGCCACGTGAATAACTTCTTCGTATGCGTCCTTGGGAAGCATTTCTTTCATTTTGCCGAAAGTAAAAGCATTCTTTCCGAAAATCTCTTCAATGTTAATCAAATCTTCCATAATGTTTCTCCGATGTAAAAAATTTTATTTTTCGTTCTTTACGCGCAAAATATCTCCCGTTTCGGGAAGTTCGCTTAAATAAATCCTAAGCTTTTGTTTGGGATGGGGACAGGATTCCATTTCCTCTCCTTTTTCATCCTCGATTTTCAAAACCTTTGTCGGAATGTTTCTTCCGTCAGGTTTCATTATTTCAATCTCATCGCCCACTGAGAATTTGTTTTTCTGTTCGATAAATGCCGACTCTTTGTCGACCTTTTCCGCCATTCCGAGATATATGTATTCGTTGATATAGGTATTGTTGTCATATATCTGCGCTTCTTCTGACGGCTTTGTAAAATAAAATCCGGTAGTAAACTGCCTGTATGTGCATTTCGAGATTTCCGAAATATACCATTCCATGTTCGAGAGGTATTTTTCCCTGCTCTCAAGATAATCGTCGATGGCCTTTCTGTAGGTTCTCGCCACACATGCAACATAGAGTGCCGTTTTCATTCTTCCCTCGATTTTGAATGAATCGATTCCGGCATCAATCATCTCGGGAATATGCTCGATCATGCAAAGATCCTTGGAGTTGAAAATGTAAGTGCCTCTTTCGTTTTCGTATACCGGAAGAAATTCACCCGGTCTCGTTTCTTCGTTTATCGCATATTTCCATCTGCAAGGGTGCGTACACTCTCCGCGATTCGCATCCCTTCCCGTAAAATAATTGGATAAGAGGCATCTGCCCGAATAAGAAATGCACATTGCACCGTGTATGAAACTCTCGATTTCCATATCTTCGGGAATATGCTCCCTTATGTCCTTTATCTCAGCAAGGGAGAGCTCCCTGGCAGTTACGACTCTCTTTGCGCCCTGTTCGTACCAGAATCGGAATGTCATGTAATTGGTATTGTTCGCCTGAGTGGAAATATGTCTTTCGATTTCGGGACAGTATTCCTTCGCAAGAGAAAACATTCCGGGATCCGAAATAATAAGAGCGTCGGGTTTGATTTCAGCCATTTCCGCAAAATAATCCTGCGCCTCTTTCAGGTCGTAATCATGTGCGAAAATATTGGCTGTCACATACACTTTTACATTCTTTGAATGAGCATATGCGATTCCTTCGATCATCTCTTCTTTTGTAAAATTCTTGGCCTTTGCGCGAAGGGAAAAAACATCTCCTCCGATATATACCGCATCGGCTCCGTAATTCACCGCGGTTTTAAGCACTTCGAGGCTTCCTGCGGGAATCAGCAATTCAGGTATTCTCATCTTTAATCCATTTCTTTACGCTTAAAGTAACTCCGTCTCCGTTTGGAAGAATCACGCTCTCAAGACTGTCTTCGTCCCGGATTTTCAAAAGAAATTCCCTCATTCTCGAATGAATGGTTCTGTCTCTCCTCTCGAGCGCGTATCTTGATTCGAGAATGTCGCCCTCTTTGAAAATATTGTCGGTAACAAGCAGCGCCCTGTAATCCATGACTCTTAAAATGTCGTCAAGGTAGGCTTCGTACTGACCTTTGGGTCCGTCGAGAAATACAAAATCATATTTGCCTTCAAGCTTCGAAAGTATTTCTCCTGCGTCGCCTTCAAGCAGCTGTATCTTGTTCTTTTTATCATATTTTTTAAAATTCTTTTTGGCTTCTTTTATCCTCGGCGCGTAGTTTTCCACCGTGGTAATGCTGCAGTTTTCCCTGGTGTATTCGGACATAAGAAGCGCCGAAAACCCGACAGCGGTACCGATTTCGAGTATCCTTTGAGGGTTCTTCAAACATAACAAGAAACGAAGTAACTCCTGCGTGCCCTTTCTGATTACGGGTACTTCCTGTTCCTTCGCTTCCCTCTCAAGTTCCTCCAGATAATCCGGAAATTCCCTGGAATGTGCTCTTATGAAAATGTCCGCTCTTTCCTCATCAATCACTTTTGCTGCCTTCTTCTTCGCTTTTAACGGTGTCGTCGGCCTCATCCCAAAGGTTCTCTTCGTTTTTGGTAGATACGCCTGCGTCCTCCGCGGATTCCTCTTCTTCTTCGTCGGAATCTGCCTCAGCCATTATCTCCATCATTTTATAAGGGGTCATGGCAGTGGACAGTTCGTAAACACCGGGTTTTAATTTTTCGTCGTATTCGGAAAGTTTAACCTGTATCATAAAGAGAAATCCGTCATCGATAAGACCTTTCTCTTCGAGAATTTCACCGATTTCCCTGTTTGATTTTCCGTCCACGATTGCTACGGTTTTGACGATTCCGGGCTCTTTGTCCTTTGCCTCGTCGGCAAAAATTCTGTAACCGAAATCATAGCATTTGGTAATACAGCTGTAACCCGCATAGATGATCACAACTATAAATGCTATTCTTACCGCTATGAAAATTATTTCCTGCAAAATCTTTCTGGTCATTTTCGTATCCTATTCAAAATCCAAAGATTTGGTAATCGAAAAACAAATATCCTGAATCAGTCTGCAAAGAGCAACTTCCGCTTCAAGGAATTCCCTCGCCTGTTTGTTTTCGTAAATAAATGCGTAATCCTTTTCGAACCAGTCCGCTTTTTCGTACAGTTCCTCGGAAGAAGAATTCTTTTGAAGTTCCTCTCTCTTTTTCCTGTATTCTCTGACTTTCTCCCACATTTCCTCATCCTTTTTCAATGCAGCGAGACTGTCTTTGTAAGTTTTATATATGGCGGTTTTTTTCAATTCTTTGATATAGTTTTCGGTCTGCTTGTCAAAGGATTCCATTTTTATACCTCTGTGATAATCGGAAGAATCATGGGTTTACGCTTTGTGTTCTTCCAAAAATAATCGCTCAAATAATCTCTGATGATATTCTTGCAGCGGTGGGGATCCGCAATGTCTTTGGAGTTTTTGGCTTCAAGATAATCCCTAAGCTGCGCCATGGCATTTCCGAGAAGTTCTTCCGATTCTTTTTCGTATACGAATCCTCTGGTTACTATCTCGGGTCCCGCATATATTTGTCCCGAATACGAATCGAGTGTCAAAACAACGACCACGATTCCGTCTTCCGCGAGTTTCTGTCTGTCTCTTAACACAACATTTCCGACATCTCCGACTCCGAGCCCGTCCACAAATACCGCGCCCGCATCGACATTTCCGATAATCTCGGCTTTTTCATTGTCAAGCTGAAGAACATTTCCCGAAGATAATATGAAAATGTTTTCGGGATCCATTCCGAGTTCCTTTGCAAGCTTGGCATGCGCTTTGAGGTGTTTGTATTCTCCGTGAACCGGAATCGCGTATTTCGGATTGGTAAGAGAATAAATAAGCTTGATTTCTTCCCTGCAGGCATGGCCCGAAACATGCGTATCCTCAAATATCACATCCGCTCCGAGTCTTAAAAGGTCGTTAATGACTTTGGTTACGGCCTTTTCGTTTCCGGGTATCGGATGGGATGAGAAGATAACCACGTCCTTGGGCGAAATCTTAACCTTTTTGTGCGTTCCGATAGCCATTCGACTTAATGCCGCCATACTCTCGCCCTGGCTTCCCGTGGTAATAAGTACGGTCTGCTCGGGAGGATAATCCTTGATGTTTTCTATGTCTATCAAAGTGTCGTCGGGAATGGTGATTCTTTCCATCTTTCTGGCAACATCGATAATGTTGACCATGCTTCTTCCCTCGACTACGACTTTACGGTTGTAACGCTGCGCCGAATTGAGAATCTGCTGAACCCTGTCTACATTTGACGCAAAGGTCGCAACAATAATTCTTGAGTCTTTATGCTCGTTGAAAATAATGTCGAAAGTTCTTCCGACGGTTTTCTCCGAAGGAGTGAATCCTTCTCTCTCCGCATTTGTGGAATCGCACATAAGAGCGAGAACACCCCTGCTTCCTAATTCCGCAAATCGTTCGAGATCGATTCGGTCTCCGTAAACGGGCGTGTAATCGACCTTAAAATCGCCGGTATGCACGATTATTCCCGCGGGAGTATGAATCGCGAGCGCGGCCGCGTCCACGATGCTGTGATTGGTCTTTATAAATTCCACGTTAAAAGGACCTATTTTGATTGAATCGCCGAAATGAACCGTATGTCTTTCGACCGTATCCAAAAGTTCGTGTTCTCTTAATTTGTTTTCGATAAGTCCCTGCGTAAGCGTGGTTGCAAACACCGGTACGTTTATTTTCTTTAAGATATACGGAAGAGCTCCGATATGATCTTCGTGTCCGTGTGTAATCATAAAAGCACGGACTTTGTCCTTGTGCTCCTCAAGATACGTAACATCCGGAATAACCAAATCTATTCCGAACATATCGTCCTCGGGAAAGCCCAAACCGCAGTCGATGACAATGATTTCATCATCGTATTCGACGGCGGTGATATTAACGCCGATTCGATCCAGTCCTCCGAGAGGAATGATTCGAACGCTATTGTTATTTTTGTTCAAAACTGTCTCCTTAAATCTGCTTTATTCAAAAGCAATGTCATCCATAAGGCTTTCGAAAATATCGGCAAGCGCTTTTAATTCTGTTTCGTCGGATACGATTTCGTAAAGTGCTTCCTCGTCTTCCGCTTTCGAGATGTCCTTAAGAATCAATGCTTCGCTGTCACCGTCTTCCTTGTCCGTTACAAGGATGTAATTAATTCCGGAAACCGTAGTCTGTTCCAAAATGAAGAACTCCACGGGATTCTCGGTATCGGCTTTAAATACTATTTTTTCCATTCAGTGTTAACCCCCAAATCAAAGTCAAATAAGACTGTCCATATAATTTTGCAAAATAATCGAAGCTGCGATTTTGTCGACGAATTTCTTTCGATCCGCTCCTTTTACGCCGACCTCGCTCATGATGTCGTGCGCTTCGACGGTGGTCAGTCTCTCGTCCCAGAAAATCACTTCAAGACCGGTTCTTCTTTCAAGCGCTTCCTTGAATTCTTCGGTCTTTCTGACGCGCTCTCCTTCGCTCGAATCCATGTTTAACGGAAGACCGAGTATGATTTTTTTGACATCGTACTCCTTAATCAGTTCTTCGATTCTTGCGTATGTTTTTCTTAATTTGTCCTCTCTCTCCCTCTCGATAATCTCAAGCGGAGAAGCAATAAGACCGGTCGGATCCGAAAGCGCAACACCGACGGTTTTGGAACCGAAATCAAGTCCCATCAGTCTGTCATTCTTCATCGGTTTCCTCATCCCATGCATTCGAGAAAATGTATTCAAGAAGCATTTCTTCGACAAGTTCGTCGCGTTCAACCTTCATAATCAGGCTTCTCGCACCCTTGTAACTTGTGATATATGTGGGATCTCCGGACATAATATATCCGACAATCTGGTTAACCGGATTGTAACCCTTTTCCTTAAGTGCCGTATAAACTTCTTTGATGATATTGTTTACGGAATCTCTCTCGTCCCATCCGACGTTAAAATATTGAGTTTCTGTGGATACAGCCATATTGTTTCCTCCCGAAAAATCAATTTATGTTCAATGTTCTTTATCTCAAATTTCTGACTTTTTATTATATCATATTTTCCGCTTTTTTTGAAGTCCGTGATTATCTTTGAAAAAACCGCCCTATTTTGAAAGATTATCAGGGCCGAAGCTCTTCGGAAGCAGGTCTTTTAACAGATATTCCTCGTATTCTTTCTCGTTTTTCACAACGATTATTTTAAAAGTATCCTCATCGCAGAATTCTCTCATAACCTGTCTGCACACGCCGCAGGGATATGCGAAAGAATCGCTCTCGCTTCCTTTTGCGCCGCCCGAAATCGCTATTGCGACAAATTCTTTTTCACCTTCGGAAACCGCCTTGAAAAACGCTGTTCTTTCGGCGCAGTTTGTCGCACCGTACGAAGCGTTTTCGATATTGCTTCCCGTGACCACCCTGCCGTTTTTGCAAAGAAGCGCCGCGCCCACGGAATAATTCGAATACGGACAGTAAGAAAAATTTCTTGCTTCCATTGCGATTATCATCAGATTCTTTAATTCCTTTTTCATAAACCCCTCCGAAAACCAATCAAAATTTACTTTCAGATCATTCGTCCGAGTACCGTCTCGTCGTTTAGCATTTCTTCGAGAACGACTTTTACCGTCCTGCCGATCAAATCCTTTGTTTTTTTGTCATACGGGAGCGCAACGAATATGTACTCGGGAGTATGTCCGACGAAATATTTTTCGCCCCCTATCGTCTTCTCTTCTTCGATGATTATGTTTTTCTCTTCGCCGAGTTTGCTCTCCCTGTATTCCCTCGACTGTTTCGCATCAAGTTCAAGAAGCTTCGCAACCCTCTCTTTTTTCTCGTTCATCGTGAGCTGACCGCTCATTTTGTCGGCAATTGTGCCCTTTCTTCTCGAATACGGGAAAATATGGGTTTCAAAAAATTTGATTTTCTTTAAATATTCATACGTCTCTTCGAATTCTTCTTTTGTTTCTCCCGGAAATCCGGCAATCACGTCGGTTGTAAGCGCGCAGCCCGGAAAGAATTTTCGCAAAAGAATCGTTTTTTCGTAAAATTTATCCGTATCGTAATGCCGGTTCATGCGCTTTAAAACGCTGTCGCAACCGGATTGCAGGGATATGTGAAAATGGGGGCAGAGCTTATCAATCGTACTTAATTTCGACACGAAATCCTCGGTTAAAATCATCGGTTCGAAAGACCCGATTCTTATCCTGTCAGTGCCTTCGATTTTATTGATTTCTTTCAAAAGTTCATACAAATAATCCGAATTTTCGCTATATTCGCCGCCGTCCGTTTTTTTATTCGCCTCTCCTGCTCGGGAGATGTTTTCATCGGTTTTTTTTGTTGTTTTTTTATTCAAAAAATCCTTTCCGTAGGATGATAAATGAATACCCGTTATTACGACTTCGCGGTATCCGTTTTCGGCAATTTTTTTAATCTCTTCTATCGCATCCTCGGGTTTTCTGGATCTTATGTTTCCTCTGGCATAAGGTATTATGCAGTATGTACAGTATCTGTCGCAGCCGTCCTGGATTTTGACGAATACCCTGCATCTTTCCTTGCTTCCCTTTACCTTCATCTCTTCGTAACCGCAATTTTTAATATCCGCAAAAGATGACTTTGATTCGGCGGATTTTTTTGATTCTTTTTTTGCAAAATATTCGTCCAGTATTTCAAAAATGTCTCTTTTTTTGTTATTGCCGACGATAATATCCACGGCATCGTCTTTTGCGGCTTCTTCGGGGTTTGTCTGCACAAAACAGCCCACTGCCACAACGACGGAATCGGGGTTTTGTTTTTTGGCTTTATGAAGCATTTGACGGCTTTTTCGGTCTGCAATATTGGTTACGGAACATGTATTTACGATGTAAACGTCTGCTTTTTGTTCAAACTCTACAATTTTGTATCCTTTTTCGAGACTTTTTTGTTCCATATAATCCGTTTCGTACGAATTCACCTTGCAGCCAAGGTTATGAAATGCTATTGTTCTCATTATTCTCTCCGTTTTTTTCGGCACTTTTTCAATTGACTTTTTTAAACATATACAATATTATAAACTCGTGATTGGAAATCACATGTATAAAGTTAAAAGGAGGTTATTCTACATGAAGACAGTTACAATTTCTTTAAACTCAATCGATAAGGTAAAAGCATTTGTTAATGATATTACTAAATTTGATTATGATTTCGATTTGGTTTCCGGAAGATATGTTATCGATGCTAAGTCAATCATGGGTATTTTCTCACTTGATTTATCCAAGAACATCGAACTTAACATTCATGCCGAGAACGATTGCGAAGAGGTATTAAAAGTACTTGCTCCCTACATCGTATAATCAATCGACAATCTAAGTATTGAGTTTAAAGCAATGCAGTTTACTGTGTTGCTTTTTCTTTTGTTTTATAACAGGTGTCAGGCACCCTTACGGGCGCCTGACACCATATTTTTTGCCCAAAGGCCTTTAATTGATTTCTATCGTTTCTCTTGTTTCTATCGCAGTCTTAAACATCTCTTCGATACAGTCGTCGAGATTGTGTTCATGCTTTTCGATAACCGCGGGCGAGGGTTTTGTCACCGGATGTTCGGCCACAAAAATCGTACAGCAGTCTTCGTAAGGGAGAACGCTCGTTTCGTATGTTTCTATCTTTTCCGCAATATCCACTATATCCTGCTTGTCAAAAGCGATAAGAGGTCTGTATACGGGAAGCGTGCATACTTCGTTTGTGCACATAAGGGACTGCATTGTCTGGCTGGCAACCTGGCCTATGCTCTCACCCGTAACAAGTCCCATGCATCCGCTTTCCTTTGCCAGATGCTCGGCGATTCTCATCATGTATCTTCTCATGATGATTGTAAGTTCGTCGGGAGGGCATTTTTGATAAATCGCCATCTGAATATCCGTAAAATTGATAACGTGAAGTTTAATGGGACCCGTGTAAGCCGAAACAATTCTTGCCAGATCCACAACCTTTTCCTTGGCTCTCTCGGATGTATAGGGAGGCGCATGGAAATAAACCGCATCAATTTTGACACCGCGCTTTGAAATCATGTATGCGGCAACCGGCGAATCGAGTCCGCCCGATAAAAGAACCATTGCTTTTCCCGCGGTTCCCACCGGCATTCCTCCGGGTCCGGGAATCGATTTGGAATAAACATAGATTCTCTCTCTTACTTCGACCGTGATAAGTACATCGGGTTTATGAACGTCAACTTTTATATCGGGATAAGCGTTAAGAAGAACTTCTCCGAGCGCGCAATTCATTTCCTGTGAATTCAGGGGGTAATTCTTTCTTGCTCTTTTGCAGAGCATTTTAAATGTGAAATTCGCCTCGGGATGGTATTCTTTTACATATTCGACAAGTCGTTCTTTTAAATCGTCAAAACCTTTGTCTTCAAGCACCGAAACCGGGCAAATCGCGGTAATTCCGAATACTTTTTTGAGTGCGGCTATAAGTTCGTCCTCATCGAATTCGCTCTTGCATTCCACATATACTCTGGATAAATTTTTGTAAACCTTAAATCTTCCGTCAACTTTCTCTACCGCTTCGTTTACTCTGTTTACAAGGGCGTCCTCGAAAATAAATCTGTTTTTGCCTTTAAGAAAAATCTCGCCGTATTTGATTAAATATGTATTCGTCATTACTGTTCCTTTTATTGTTCAAAAGCTATAAAATCTTTTTTCACGTCTGTATACTGAAGCTGGCTTATGGGAATTTCGACTCCGTTTTTGGTAAGGAATCTGTATCTTGCAATATCTTTCACCTCGGAAAGATTGATAATATACGATCTGTGACATCTTACGAATCTGTTGGCAGGCACCTGCTGTTCCATATCCGAGAATTTGGCATGTACGCATATCGTTTCGGTCTTTGTGACAACATATGTATCCCTGCCCATGCTTTCGAGATAAATGATATCGTCGAGATTGACTTTGTAAAATCTGTCAGCTACCTGGAACGAAAGATATTCGTTTTTCTTCTTCTCTACATTGGCATGTGCCTCAAGAATGGCTTCTCTGAGCTTGTCTATCTGGACCGGCTTTTGAAGATATCTTAAAGCGTTGACTCTGTAACCGTCCAGTGCAAATTCCGCCGTTGATGAGATGAACACTATCGGAAGTTTGTCTCCGAGTCTTCTGATTTCTTCGGCAGCTTCGATTCCGTTCATTCCCACCGCGAGAATATCGGATAAAAGAAGGTCGAATTCCGCATCTTCTTTCATAACGCCCTGAATCATCGTGGGCATATCCTCAAATGTGGTGATTTCGTATTCGATGCCTTCCTCTTCAAGAATCTGCTCTGTTAAAGCCTTGTTAATCATTAACGAGGTCATCTCGTCGTCACAAATTGCAATTCTAAACATACATCCCCCTTGTTCATGCTTTTTAGCATCCATTTATTATACTAAAAAAACCGCCTTTTGACAAGGCGGTCAGTTTAGTGCGAATGTATCATTTCATCACGTTTTATTATTGTTTTATGGCATTTTGTTCGCCTCGATTATCATCTTGGTAATCGAGCTTATAAGTTCCTTATAGCTGATAATGAAGTCATGATGGTTGGCTCTTATGTATTTCTCGTCTCTCTTTTTGCCGGCCAGTTCAAGCTGATAAGCCAGATCCGCGATATCGTCGGCACCGATGTTTCTGCATGCCCCCTTGATGGAATGGGCAATAACCTCGTAATTGTTCCAATCCGATGCTTCATAATACGTTTCGAGTCCGGAAGAAAGGTTCGACGATGAAAATGTCTGCAAAATCCGCAGATAAACGCTTCTGTTTCCGCCGCAGTTTCTGATACCGGTTTCTACATTAACACCCTTTAAAGCCATAAGAAGATCTTCTTCTCTTTGCTCTCTTGTCTGAGTAACCGCCGAAGACATGGGCTTCATTTCTTCGCCGTCCACAACTCTTATCTGCTTTTCGATCGGAAGCCATCTCTTTAATATTTCATTTAACTGATTGACATGAATCGGCTTCGAAAGATAATCATTCATACCGGCTTCCTTGAACTGTCTTTCCACACCTTTTATGGCATTGGCCGTAAGTGCGATAATGGGGATTTCCTTTGCGTACTGCGAAGGAAGCGCCCTGATTTTTTCGGTTGTTTCAACACCGTCCATAAAAGGCATCATGTGATCCATGAAAATAATATCGTATGTAATCAGATGTTCCTCGATTCTGTTTAAAGCCTCGGAACCGTTATCGATGGTTGTGGCTTCAAAACCGAAACGCTTCATGATTTCACACGCAACAAGCAAATTGACTTTGTTGTCGTCGACAATCATGACTCTCGCATTGGGAGCCTTGAATGTAACTTTAAATTCGTCATTCTGTCTGACTACGATACTGTGATCGTTTTTATAGTTGGAAGGACGTTTGTCCTTAACTTTTTGCGGGAGCGAAAAACTGAATGTCGAACCGAAATCCGGCGTACTCGAAGCCCAGATTCCGCCGCCCATCAGTTCAAGCAAATTCTTTGAAATCGCAAGTCCGAGGCCGGTACCTTCTACGTTTCTGTTCTTTCTTGTATCAATCTGTCCGAAGGCTTTGAAAAGTTTGCCCATGTTCTCTTCGGAAATACCGATACCCGTATCCTTAACTTCGACTTCCAAAACACCCTTTTCTTCGTTCTGGGGAACCCATACGATTTTAAGAGTGATGCTTCCTCTGTGAGTAAAGTTGACGGCATTGTTCAAAAGATTGATTAAAATCTGTCTGATACGAAGTTCGTCACCTATGAGAATTCTCGGAATATTGGGATTTATTTCGGTAATAAGCTTAACCGATTTGCCCTTCAGCCTGAATTCGATGATACTCAAAACATCGTGAATAAGCGAATTGAAATGATATTCTTCCTCATTGATTTCCATTTTGCCGGAATCGATTTTCGAAAAGTCGAGGATTTCGTTTATAATCGACAGAAGGCTTTCGCTGGATTTTTGAATAGTCTCGATATATTCGCTTTCTTCGGCGCCGAGTTCTCTCTCCGAAAGAAGCTGAGCCATACCGCAGATGGCATTCATGGGAGTTCTGATTTCGTGAGACATATTTGCAAGGAAATTGCTCTTTGCTTCAAGAGCGTTTTGCGCTTCCTCGTTCTTTTCCTCCATCTTCTGTTGATAGTTCTTTATGCCGTTGGCCATGAAAATAAGCGTCACCATACCGAATGCATAAAGGATTAAATAGATGTAATAAAGCTGCGAAGGGCAGACTTTGTCGATTTTATCCATCTGGAAAATCGCCATAAGAACAAGTATTGCGGCAGATACGATGGAATATTCAAGCATCAGGTTTTTGTTCGAATGAAGTGCAATCATCAAGGCTCCCGCAAAATAAACCATGATAAGCATTCCGAGAGTCTGGATTTTAAACGATATAAAATAACTGGCAACAAGCATCGAAATGTAAAAAACTCTGACGATAACTGCTTCGTTCTTTTGAATTCTGAAAAGCAAAACCGTCAAAAGAATCGGAATAAAGCCAAGCGATGCCCAAAGCGTTTCCTCGATTCCGTAATGGCCGAACGCATATACGACATGCAAAACGATAACACAGAAATATTCGATTAAACTAAGTACAATTGTGGTTGAAAACGGTAACATTTTTTCTCCGATTCTATCTTCTTACATACATTCTCAGTTTGTTGATTGTTTCCGCAAGACAACCTGCGGTATATTCGATTTCTTCTTTTGTTGTCATAACGCTTAAGCTGAATCTGACGGTTGAATCAAGCAGTTCTTTCGGCAGACCTATCGCTTTTAAGGTCTCCGAAACCGCGGGCTTGTTGGATGCGCAGGCACTTCCCGAAGAAATAAAAATCCCTTTTTCTTCAAGTGCGTGAAGCAACACTTCCGCTCTTACGCCGTTTACCGAAGCGCTGACGATATGGGGTGCGGCTTCGGCGTCGTTTCCTCCGTTAATTCTGATTCCTTCAATCTGCAAAAGAGCCTTTATAAGCATTTCTCGAAGTTCTCTCATGCGTGCGGTATCTTCGTCAAAAGATGCGAAAATCTTTTCTGTCGCTGCCGAGAGACCCATTATTCCGCACACGTTCTCGGTGCCCGATCTTAAAGCCTTTTGCTGTCCTCCGCCGAAAATAATCGGTTTGATTTTAATCTTGTAAGACACATACAAAAATCCAACGCCCTTAGGTCCGTGAATCTTGTGACCGCTGACACTCATCAGATCGATTCCCATTTTTTTCGGAACAATTTTTATTTTTCCGTAAGCCTGGACGGCATCAACGTGAAAAAGAGTCGATGGATTTTTCTTTTTGATTATCGATGATATTTTTTCAATGGGCTGAACGGTTCCGATTTCGTTGTTTACACCCATAATCGAAACAAGAATCGTATCCTCCCTGATTGACTTTTCAAGTTCTTCGAGACTTACGATACCTTTTTCGTCAGTGGGAAGACAGGTAATCTCGTACCCTTCTTCTTTGAGAAACTCCGCGCACTGAAGTATGGCTGCATGTTCTATCGAGGAAGTGATGATATGTTTTCCCTGTCTTTTGTAAGCCCTCGCAATACCGATTAAAGCCATATTGTCAGCTTCGGTACCGCCGGAAGTATATATGATTTCGCTCTCATCGCATTTAAGCGTGGAAGCGATAATTTTTGTGGCTTCTTTAATTTTTTTCTCGGCTTCGAATCCCTTCGAATGCATGCTCGAAGGATTGCCGTAAAAAATTTTCATCTCGTCTTCCACGGCTTTGATTACTTCGTCAAAACATTTTGTGGTAGCCGAATTGTCCAGATAACATTCCATGATTTTTCTTTTGTGCAAAGCACCTTTTTTTCTGATATTGCTAACCCTATTTTTAGGGTTTCTTTATGACTGCACTTCCAAAACAAAGGATATCCACGAAATCACGGTCATACCCGCCGTCTCCGTCCGAAGTATCCTTTTGCCGAGTGAAACGGGCAATATGCCGCATTTTACGGCTTCTTTAATCTCACTCTCGTCAAAACCGCCTTCAGGTCCTATGAATATCGCGATTGTCTGACCTTCTTTGATATTTTCGAAAACCTTTTTTGTCTCATTCATTCCTTCGCAAAGTTCGTAAGGAATAAGTTTTACATCGGCTCTTTGGGCATCCTCAAGCGCTTCGGAAAATCTTTTTACCTGTCCAATAAGCGGGACAATTGCTCTCTTGCTCTGCTTTCCCGCAGCTTCGGCAATCGCCTGCCATCTGGTGATTTTACCGGCTGCTTTTTTGTCATCGAGTTTGACCACGCAGCGTTTGGATGCGACGGGAATAATCTCGCTTACGCCGAGTTCGACGCACTTTTGGATTATCATTTCCATCTTATCCGCTTTGGGAAGGCATTGATATAAAATCACTTTCGAAGGAAGTTCGACATTGGCTTCTTTTACGAAAAGCAGTTTGCAGATTACCCTGTCATCTTCAAACTCTTCGATCACGCATCGGTATTCGTTCTCGTCTTCTCCGTTTCCTACGGAGATTTCTTCGCCTTCACGCATACGAAGAACGTTTTTGATATGATTATAATCATTTCCTTCGATTATAATCGTGTGCCCCGAAATATTCTTTTTATCAACAAAAAAATGATACATTTTACTCCGGCTTTCTCGCTGTGATGCTTACCCATTCGCCCTGTCTCGTAACCTCGAGTACCTCAAGGCCGTCACGCTTCATTACATCAAGCATAAAGCCCTCTTTTTCGTCGATAATGCCCGATGTGATATAAATCCCGCCCGGCTTCAATTGATGCAAAATTACGGGCGTTAAAACGTCTAAAACGTTATGAAGAATATTTGCCGCAACTATGTCGTATTTTTCATAACCCGCCCAATCCCGGACAGATTTATCGTCAATAATGTTTCCGATGATGATTTCAAAATCGTCGGCCGAAATATTGTTGTTGGCAAGGTTTTCAGCAGATGCGTCTATTGCACAGGGATCGAGGTCGGTGCCCTTGGCGTGTTTCGCACCATACATCAGCGCTACTATACCGAGTATTCCGCTTCCGCATCCCACATCCAGAATTTCGGTTTCGGAATTGACATATTTTTTAATCTGTCTTATGCAAAGCTGCGTTGTCTCGTGCGCTCCGGTACCGAAAGCCGTACCCGGATCGATATGCAGAATCTTTCCCTCATGAGCGGGATTTTCGATTTCTTCCCACGAAGGAATCACAAGCAGATCGTCGATGTAAAACTGATGGAAATATTTTTTCCAGTTGTTTATCCAGTCCAGATCCTCGGTTTCGGAAAGCATCACGCTTCCTTCACCGATATCGGTAAATTCCTTAATCGCTTCAAGTTCGGTTTTGACGTTTGCAACGATCTCGTCAATATCAAGTCCTTCTTCGTCTTCCACAAAGAAATTAAGATAAGCGATACCGTCATCCTCTTCGCTTACGGGAGGAATATCCACAAACATCTGCTCTTTTTCAAGCGGCGTAAGAGGTATTTTGTCTTCTATCTGAGCGCCTTCAAGACCTATGTCTTCCATGTAGCAGATGATGATGTCTTCCGCTTCCGTAATTGTTTTGATTGTTATTTTATGCCATTTCATATTTATATCCTTTATTCGCGATCCGCAAGATCGATTTTTAATGTTTCAAGATAGGGAACAAATACATCGGAGTCCCTGGGTATTACATATGCGGGGTTTAATTCGTCGTGTCTGAAGCTTTTTCTTCCGCCTCCTTTGGCTCGCTCCCAGAATATTTTGAGATATTCGAAAGGAAGGTAATAAAGTTCGTCGATTGACGTGTAATAAATCAAAAAGAATGCAATGCCGCCCTGCGCTTCGAAATCCTCCATGAACTTATATTGGTGCTCATGAATATTCTGTAGCGAGAAAGTCTCCGAGGCACTTTCCTTGGCATCAAAACATACGGGAATTCCCTGCACGGCACCGATGTAGTCCACGGTACTTTTCTGATCGAAATACGCGAGAGTAATATGTCTTGAGCTTTGATCGATTTCGATCGGAGTAATCGGTGTCGGTATTTTTTGAATCAGGGCAAGTCCTTCTTCTCTGTATTTATCATTTGTACGGTTGATGAGTTCCTCAAGCGCGGAACCTCTCAAACCTCTCGATTTCCAGGTAGCCATTTCTCACCTTTTCCTGTTTTCCCCACAAAGTGTATTATATCATACGGCATTGAAATCATAAAGATTGATAATAAAAAAGGACACGGAGTAGTCCATGTCCTTTTGATTGATATTCAGAGAATTGTTTTTGCTGTCAGTATATATAATCATTCGATTTTCTCCAAAAAGTTCCCTTCTGCTAACGTACTCGTTCACATCACCTATAAACTCTGTGAACTCATTTATGTAATAATTGTAGTATTAATAGATGACATTATTGAATTAAAAGGAAAAATACATATAAAAATGTCCAAACAACAATCTGGCGTAGTAGTATATATACTGCTACGCCGGATTCCGTTACAACAATTATTATTCCGTGGTGTTATGCAGACATTGAAGGGCTATTCTGCCCATAACAATTCGTCGCTTGTGTTTTCATTATCAGCAACAAGATCAAAGTTTGCGATTCCGCCTTCATCAATATCCGACATTTCCTGAACAAGCAAATCAGCCATCTTATTTAAATCCACATCCGAAGACGTGATAGCGGCATAAGAATCGGTTTCGCTGTCATAATTCTCTTCATAATCGGTAATAACACTTTCAGGATTCAATACATCCGATATTACATCAGCCATGTCGTTAATAAAGCTTTCCTCTTCGTTCTCTTCAACTTCAGAAACAAATGTAATGTCCAAACTCTGATTCTGATAATTCACATCGGCCTGTGTACCATCATGGAATTCCATCTTCTCAACTTCGAACTTTCCTTCTCCATAATAGTATCTGTATGCATCGGCCACCGTTACCTTATCGTTTTCACTGTATGTGATCACAAGGTTATTTCCGCTTCTTTCGAGTTTTACGTCTTCTACGCTTATTCCTTCTCCAAAGAGAATTCTGTCGGCTCTTCCTTCATCAAAGGAATCATGGAAGTCATAAATCGTATCTTCTCCGTCTCCGA
>JAEEGL011095499.1_pt1 | contig 54632 bp, 36 predicted proteins | sample 9134231 | NCBI WGS metagenome assembly JAEEGL01 (sample SAMN16246548, study PRJNA631951) | gut metagenome | biome: gut microbiome; feature: rumen; material: fiber-attached | host: Bos | place: Iran: Karaj | collected 2018-10
AACAGAAGAGCGATGCCGGTCAGCTTAACTTAGGATATCTTTATATGTCAACTCCCGGAAGCAAGGTAACATTTACTAACGGTGACGCAAAAACAATAGAAATTAAAAGCACTAAATCAGCATATACTTTTAACCCCGGTAATTGCTATACAACCCTTATCGCTCTCAGCAAAGCAACCTTTGATGCGAATGGAGGAAAATCCACTGTAGCAAGCAAGCAGGTTAAATCTACAGAAGTATATGGTGATCTTCCTGCACCTACCCGTGACGGTTATCTGTTTGACGGATGGTTTACGGCAAAAGAGGGCGGTGAGAAAGTAACTGCAGAAACAATTGTTTCAGAAGTTGAAGATCATTCAATCTATGCTCGTTGGACAGAGCTTAGCGACTTAAAAAATGCTACAGCTACATTATCACAGAAGGAGTTTATTTATGACGGAAAGGCTAAGGCTCCTGAGGTAACTGTCACATATAATTCAAATATACTTAAGAAGGATACTGATTATACCGTTTCATATTCAAACAACACAAATGTCGGAACAGCTACCGCAGTAGTAACAGGTAAAGGAAACTATAAGGGAACCATAAAGCTTGAATTCACTATCAAGAAAGCTACTCCTGATTTCGGATGGTATTATGCTGAAGGCAGAGCATTCTGGTATGAGAACGGAACCCGTCAGGGAACCTTCGATGATGCTAACGGCGTAATCGGAGATGGTACAATCCGCGGACGTGAGATCTACGACCCCGATTCGGATGGCTGGTACTGGCTTGATTCAATCTATGATGGAGCAAAGGCAGTAGGTAAGGAAGTATGGATGCCTTATATCTATCAGGATGAGGACAGCTGGGACGACGACACCAAGAGAAACATCGCATACGAGTCCGATGAAGGAATGGGCGAATGTGTTCTCAATGCGATCAAGAGCAAAGTCGGTAAATGGGTGCGCTATGATGAGAATGGCCGTATGCTCAAGGGCTGGGTTACCATCGAGGGCGCACTGGCTGATATTTATCCCGATCAAAAGGGAAATACCTATTATTATGATAAACGCACAGGCCTTATGGCTAAGGGCTGGGTAACTCTTGACGGCACAAATTATTACTTCGATGAGACGACGGGTGCGCTGAGACAATAGGTTTTTATTCCGGATAATTGATCTGAAATGAATAGACAAAAGATAAGGATGAGCTTTATCCGGGCTCATCCTTTTTGTATGTAAGAATATCTGTAATCTGACAGTCGAGAGAATTGCAGATCGTATCAAGGGTGGTGGTGCTGAGAGGTTTGTTGTGCTTTAAGCGGTGGATCAGATTAGTCGTAAATCCGTATTTATTCAGCAGGGCGTACTGAGTGATATGCTTTGTTGATATGTAATTCCAGAAGTTGTCATAGGATATCATTTCATCGTTCCTTTTCTACTTGAATATTACCGAAAAGGAGGGTAAAATAATATTGTATACATATCTACAATATATAGATGTATACAATACATCATAATCAGGAGGAAAAGAAAAGCATGAGAACACGAACTAAAATGAAAGGATTGGGGTGGCTGCTTAGCGCCGTAATGGCAGTGGTGCTGATGATTACGCTTGGCAGTACAAAAGCTTATGCGGATACGCCGACATTGTCACTAGATGCGGACGCAAGCTACACAAATGTTCAGTTGGCAGGGTATGAAGTAATAAAACTTAATGGTCATACCTTGACGGTTACAAATGATTTTACCACAAGTGCAAGAATAGAATTGGGAACTAATGGAACACTTGTTGTAAACGGAAACATGACAACCAGTGGAGAAGTTAATTGTTCTGAAGGTAATCTAACAGTAAACGGAAACTATACTCAGAGTGCAAGAAATCTATATTTAAATTCATCTAGAATTACAATAACCGGAAATGCAGATTTTGAAGGAAATGGTTATTTTAATCATGGTGCCTCATGGAATGGCAACCCTTCAAATGTTTCAGTAGATGGAAACCTAGGTTATTCTTCAACTAGTGATTCTTCGGCGAATGGTTCAAGAATTACATGGACAATAAAGGGAAATATCACTCAGAATGCAGGAAGTGGTAAATTACAACCTGGAAATATTATTTTAGCTGGAAACAGTAAACAGGTACTTACTTTAAAATCTAACAGTAATATTGATACCTTAACTCCTACAAATCAGAGTGTTAAGATAATAGGTTGTTTAAATGGAACAAAACTGAACGGAAATCTAAGCCCCGAAATCGATACAGATCTTTCAACAACAGGATTAGATTTGAACGGGTATACATTAACACTACCTCATGGATTAGTAAATACTGGGACAATTTATACGAGAGCAAATGGAACGCTTATTGTAAATGGAGATATGACATCTAGTGGAGAGGTGAATTGTACCCAGGGAAATCTTACAGTAAACGGAAACTATACACAGAACGCTAGAAGCTTATATTTAGACGCATCTAGAGTTACAATCACTGGGAATGCAGATTTTATAGGAAATGGGTATTTTACTCACTATAACTATGGAAGCGGTCCATCAAATATATCTGTAGATGGAAATCTAGCGTATTCATCAACAGGTGATACGTCTCCAAACGGAAAAATCACATGGACTATAAAAGGGAATATTACTCAGAATTCGGGTAGTGGAAAATTCTGGATTGGAAATGTAGTGCTTAATGGAAGCAACAAACAGGTGCTTACATTACAGTCAAACAGTGGAATGGATGGACTAACTCCAACAAATCAGAGCATTAAGATAGTGGGATGCTTGAACGGAGCAAAACTGAACGGAAATCTAAGTCCTGAAATTGAGACGGATCTTTCCACAACAGACCTAGATTTAAATGGGTATTCATTAACACTACCTCATGGATTAATAAATTCTGGAACAGTTTATACGAGAGCAAATGGAACGCTTATTGTAAATGGAGATATGACATCTAGTGGAGAGGTGAATTGTTATCAAGGAAATCTTACAGTAAACGGGAACTATACTCAGAGTGCTAAAAGCTTATATTTAGATGCATCAAGAGTAACTATTACCGGAAATGCGGATTTTAAGGGAAATGGATATTTTACTCATTATACCTATAGTAGCAATTCTTCGAATATTTCTTTAAACGGAAATCTTAGTTATTCGTCTACTGGTAATGCTTCAGCAAATGGTTCAAAGATTACATGGACAATTAATGGGAATATTACTCAGAATGCAGGAAGTGGAACTTTCCAACCTGGAAATATTATTCTGAGCGGAAGTAACGAGCAAGTGCTTACTCTACAGTCAAATAGTAATATTGATTCTTTGTCATCAAAGAGTAAAAAAGTTAAAGTCATTGGATATTTAAATGATACTTTATTGGGTAGTGATATTGATCTTAAGCTTGATGATGTTTTAAAGACAAGCGGATTATATGCGCAAGGATATAATCTTACTCTTTCCAAAGGAATTGAGGCTACAGGTATGGTTAGCCCCGGAGGAGGATCTATTACCGTTAATGGTGATGTAAATACATCTGGTCAGCTTTGCGGAACTGCAGGCGGTAACTTAACCATAAATGGTAATCTTAATCAGAGCGGCAGTTATCTGCGACTTGAAAAGCTAAATCTTAAAGTAACAGGTAATGTAACCTTTACGGACAGAGGATATATCTATGGAGCAGATAATATCTCTGTAGCTAATGTTGGAGGAAATCTGGTTTATGACTCCATTGAAAACTCAAACACAAATGGTGCTCTTTGGAATATAGATGGTAACATGGAACAGAAGAGCGGTGCCGGAAAGCTTTATTTCAGATATCTATATTTGAAGACGCCCGGAAAAGCAGTTACATTTACAAACGGCTCTGCAAAGACAATTGAGATACCCGGAACAAAGTCAAAATTCAAATTCAGCCCTTCAAATTGCTACACAACTCTTATTGCGCTCAGCACAGTTACTTATGATGCTAATGGCGGAAAAACCTCTGTTGCAAGCAAGCAGGTTAAAACCACTGAGGCTTATGGCGAACTTCCTACTCCTACCCGTGACGGATATCTGTTTGATGGATGGTTTACAGCAAAAGAGGGCGGAGATAAAGTAGATGCGGATACTGTTGTTACAGCAGTTGATGATCATTCAATCTACGCTCACTGGACCGAGATCCGCTACTTAAAGAATGCGACGGTTACATTATCTCAGAAGGAATTTACCTACGACGGAAAGACAAAGACTCCTGATGTAACTATCACATACAATTCAGATACTCTTAAGAAGGATACTGATTATACTCTCACATTCAGCAATACCATAAATGCAGGTACCGCAAAGATTGCTATCAAGGGACTTGGCATTTATGTAGATGAGATAAGCGTTGAGTACAAGATCAATCCTGCGCAGATTTCCGGTAATACTGCAAGCCTTTCAGAAGTAGTTTATGAATATGACGGAAACGAGAAGAAGCCTACGATGACAGTCAAGGGACTTACTTCCGGAGTTGATTACACCGTTTCATATTCGAACAATACAAATGTCGGAACTGCTACAGCTATTGCAACAGGTAAAGGAAATTATCAGGGAACATTAAAGCTTGAATTTTCAATAAAGAAGGCAACACCCGAGTTCGGCTGGTACTATGCTGAAGGCAGAGCTTTCTGGTATGAGAATGGAACCCGTCAGGGAACCTTTGACGATGCAAACGGCGTAATCGGAGATGGAACGATCCGCGGACGTGAGATCTACGATCCCGATTCGGATGGCTGGTACTGGCTTGATTCAATCTATGATGGAGCAAAGGCAGTTGGTAAGGAAGTATGGATGCCTTATATTTATCAGGATGAGGACAGCTGGGACGACGACACCAAGAGAAACATCGCGTACGAGTCCGATGAAGGAATGGGAGAATGTGTTCTCAATGCGATCAAGAGCAAGGCAGGAAAATGGGTACGTTACGATGAGAACGGCCGCATGCTCAAGGGCTGGGTTACTATCGAGGGCAAGCTTGCTGACATCTATCCCGATCAGGCAGGCAACACCTATTATTACGACAACCGCACAGGCCTTATGGCTAAGGGCTGGGTAACTCTTGACGGAAAGACATACTTCTTCGATGAAGTAACAGGTGCACTTGTACCGTAAAATGAAATAATTTTGATATTCAAAGACTCCGCTGTAGGCTTAGCTTCGGCGGAGTTTTTTGTGATAATGTTTAATTGAAAAATACGTGTTTTTGTTGTACTATATTATTGTATAGATATTTGCTTTTGCATTTAGGATTGTTAAGCTTCATTTTTATTACCAAGGAGACTAACTGTATGCTTTATCCGTTTATGACATTTGATGATGAAACAGAGATTGTACACTCTGAACCGATAATTATAGATGGAAAAGAACAGGTAAAAGTAGTAATAGAAAAGCCTGTGGAGGGTGGATTCCATTCAGCAGTATGCATGCTTCCTCAATATGATTGGGAAAAAGTAGAAGGGTTTACTGATGATGAGATTAAAGGATTTCAAACTCTTCTGGAGAGTCTTTCGCATGTTATTATTGAGTTAGCGAGAGATGGAGGGTTTGAACATGCCGCAGGTTTTTAAGATTGGTGGATACATAGTATATTTCTGGGTAAATGAGAATGATCCGCTCGAACCTATTCATGTTCATGTAGCGGAGGGAAAGCCTGCAAAGAATGGTACCAAGATATGGCTTACCAAGGCTGGTGGATGTATTTTACAAAACAATAATTCAAATATTCCTGAAAGACAGCTTAGATATATCATGCAGATTATTAGTGCAAGGCATGTTGATATAGTTGCTAAATGGAAGGAAGTGTTTGATAAAGTCGAATTCTATTGTTAATCCGGCACAATTGTAAAAGAGATTTAAAACTTTATAAGACTGAAAAACTAGAAAGCGCATATACGAAAACAGCCCTGCTCGTAATAGAGCAGGGCTGTTTGGTTGAACACTGATCGAAGGGGGCCGGCACCGCTTTTTCTTGGGAACCCAAAGGCATGGAGGTTTATCTTGGGATTGAGCCCACACGTTAAATGGTCGTTAACTTTACCGAAATTATCAAAATCGCAAAAGTGGTAACGTTAACCTGAGTTTTTCTGGATATAATGGTAGTATTTCGTCCTTTAATTAACTGGACTTTTTGACTGGTAATGTATCCGTAATGATTTCTTCGGACACATCCAAGTCGTCAAGATTATACTTCCAGTGAAAAATAATCGGTTCCTCATTTGATTCGTCAAAGTATTTATAAATTCGCTGTTTTAGTTCTTCTTTTGTTTTGACACGGATTCCTCGTAACATTTGACGTGTCATTTTACTAAAGAAGCCTTCAATCATGTTCAGCCAAGATCCGTGTTTAGGAGTAAAGACGAATTCAAATCTTCTAGGAACTGTAGCTAGAAATAATTATAACTGTAACCGTAATCGGTATCTTAATTAATTCTTGCAAAAACTATATTTTTGGCTTTAAAATATTTTAGAAAACTTCACCGGAATGTGTTTTAACTTGAAAAAACCATGATGGCGGTTTGTGATTATAGATAAAAGAATAGAGAGGACTCATAATGAAGGTACATAAATTATTTTGGGCACAATTAACAGTTTTGACAGTTTTATTATTTTCAATCACGGGACTTAAATCCTACGCTGCAACAGATACGACCTGGCAGGAGGACTATACGTATTCGTTAGATCAAGATAAAGGTATCATAAACTTGACGGTTTATAATGGGGATGGTGGTGATATTGAACTTCCCGCAAAGGCTGTGATTAAAGGGAAAGAGTATAAGACATATATTGGTGAAAAACTTTTTAACTCTAAAGATATTACTTCTTTTTCTGCAGAAAAGGGAGTTGTTTTAACGAATGGCAGATTTCTTTTTGCCTTTAATAAAAACATAAGTAAGATAGACTTAAGCAATGTTGACTGCTCGAGCGTAACTAACATGGAATATATGTTTAAGGATTGTTCCGGCTTGATGAGTCTCTATTTAGGAAATCCTAATACCTCGAATGTAACAGACATGAACAGCATGTTTAGGGGGTGTTCCGCACTGACGAGTCTGGATTTAAGTGGATTAGACACCTTGAATGTAAAGGACATGACATGTATGTTCTGCGAATGTAAAAACTTGACAAGTCTGGATTTAAGTAATTTTGACACTTTGAGTGTAACTGCTATGCTTAATATGTTTTGGGATTGTTCCGGCCTTAAGAATCTGAATGTTGGAAGCTTTGATACATCAAACGTAACGAATATGGAAGCTATGTTCTACAATTGTTCCGGCCTGACAAGCATAGATTTAAGCAACTTTGATACATCGAGCGTAAAGAACATGACAAAAATGTTTGGAGAGTGTTCCGGCTTGACGAGCCTGGAATTAAGTCACTTTGATACATCGAGTGTAACTGATATGAGTTCCATGTTTTTTGGCTGTTCCAATCTGAAGAGTCTGGATTTAAGTCAATTTGATACATCAAGCGTAACGGCGATGGGAGGCATGTTTGGATGGTGCAGTGGACTGACAAGCCTGAATTTAAGCGGATTTGATACTTCTAGTGTAAAGAGTATGGGAGGAATGTTTAATCATTGTATTAGTTTGAGAAATCTGGATTTAAGTGATTTTGATGTTTCGAACGTTACTTATATGAAAGAAATGTTTTATGGCAGTAATAATCTGATGATCATAAAGACTCCTAAGGTGTTAAAAACTTCCGATTCGGTACAATTATCGCAGGAATTCTATGAAAAGAAAGACGACGGCTCTCTTGGTGAAGTTTGTTATACTGATCTTATGAAAGCACCTACCGGAAAGGTACTTGAAACAAAAGTGGCATATCTATGCGAACAAAATCTTCTCAGTGACAAATATTATCCTGTGAAGTATGAGGATTATTCCGAAAGTCCGATGATAATCGACGGTAAAGACATGTCATGGAATGAAAGTAAAGCCAAGTCATTTTGGTACGAGAATGGTATAAAGCAGGGAACTTATTGGGATCCCCAGGGCGTACTTGGAGAAGATCCGGAGACAGGAGAAAAAACCATCCGTGGACGTGAGATCTGCGATAACAACATTAAGGATGATAACGGAAACGGTACCTGGTTCTGGCTTGATTCCTGCTATGACGGTGCCAAGGCTGTCGGAAAGGAAGTTTGGGTTCCTTACATCTACCAGCAGGAAGATGAATGGGACGATGAGACAAAGCATAACATAGCCTTTGAATCCGACGAAGGAATGGGTGACTGTGTACTTAATGCCATCAGGAGCAAAGCCGGTAAATGGGTTCGCTATGATGAGAACGGCCGCATGCTTAAAGGCTGGGTTACGATCGAAGGAGCACTCGTAGGAAGTTATCCCGATCAGATTGGAAACACCTACTATTACGATACACGCACAGGCCTTATGGCTAAGGGATGGGTAACGCTTGAAGGTAAAACATACCACTTCGATGAAGTATCAGGTGTACTTGTGCCGTAAAAACATACATGGATAATCGTCCATGATTGTTAATATACTGCATTTAATGTATAATGTTCTCTGGTGGACATTACATTAAATGCAGTATTTTTTTGTGGCAAGAAAAGTGTATTTTGCAACTTAACGATTTGAAAGATAATGAGAACTCATATCCCATGGAAAAGAGAAGGACAAGATGAAAAAGTTAAATTATAATTTCTCAAGGAAAACAGCTTTTTATATTTTGGTGGCTTCTTTGGTGAGCGGTTCTTTCTTGAATGGATCACTGGAATCCATAGCAGAGGAAGAAACAGATCTGACAGCGTCTTATGAGTCGGATCATGGCTTTGGTTATATTGATGCCGGACTGCCGTATACGGTTCCTTATGCTTGGAGTAATAGTGATAATTCCGGCTTTGAACTTTTAAGAACAGGTCCGGAGTCATATTATAACAGTTATGAACTCGGGAAGCTTCCGGCTGTCAGAGATCAGGGTGAAGAGGGTGCCTGCTGGGCATTTACATCTATGGGAGCGGTTGAGGCCGATCTTATAAACGATGATGATTTTTCAGCGGATTCAATAGATCTCTCTGAACTTCAGCTTGCGTATTATACTTCTCATAATTATGATGATCCCAAAGATTGTCATGATGGAGACACAAGGCGGTTCGTAACTTCAAATCCGAATGTGAAATGGCTGTCAAACGGCGGAAACTGCATTATGGCGTATCGTGCTATGATCAATGGCGTAGGTGTGATCGATGAACGCTTTATGCCTTACATTATGGGTGATGAACTTGATGGATATACGCCGAATGAGAAATATGCATTGGGTGTTAAAACCGCGCAGCTTAAAGGCACGTACATTATTAATATAGACCAGAAAACAGAAATAAAAAATGCAGTCAAGCAGCATGGCGGTATTGCTACGTCGATTTATTTTGACGAGGCATACGGTCGTCAATCTACATATAATTCCACGAATCATTATGCTTATCGTTATAATGGAGCGGTAAATTCCAATCATGGAGTTTTGATCGTTGGCTGGGATGATGATTTTGACAAGAATAATTTCAAGGAAGCCTGCAGACCGGAGAACAACGGAGCGTGGCTTGTCAGAAACAGCTGGGGGTATGAAGGATACGGAATGAGGGGATATTTATGGATATCCTACGAAGATACCTCAATAGGCGGAGTGGAAAGAGCCGCGTATGTTTTTGATGCGGATACAAATATTTATGAAAACACCTACTCCTATATCGGTAACGGATTTAATACCGGTATGCTGAATAATATAACAGAGGTAATGGTCGATTTTAATGTTAAGGGTGGTGAAAAAATAAAGGCTGTCGGATTTGAAACGGGAAGTAATAATTTTACTGCCGATGTTACTGTGTCTGACGGCACGAATGTTTTAAACAAGTCAATTGAGACCACCTTTGCCGGATTCTATACTGTCGAATTTGATGAAGAATTATTGATCACTGAAGATAAAAAAGTAAATGTAGTTATTTCATTTTCAACTCCCGTAAGGTTTATTACGGAGCCTTCCGGACTGTATAATACAAGCAACAGCGGTTTCTTTATCAGAACCGATTCAACAAGAGAATCAACGACAGAATATAATGAGTCAGTGTATGATGGCTTTATGGCAAAACAAAGCGGATATTCAATCTACTCAAATTGTCAGTTTGATCCGGCTATAATGATATATACAAATAACAGTACAGAATCAGAAAGAGTGACCGGTGTGACTCTTGATAGGTCAACTGTTTCGGTGAGAGCCGATGAGAGTGTTAAGTTGAATGCTACGGTCAGCCCGGAATCAGCGCTTGATAAAGATGTATGCTGGGTGAGCGCTGATACCGGTATAGCTACGGTCGACAGCCAAGGAAATGTTACCGGTGTTGCTCCGGGAAATGTGGTCATTACGGCAATAACTGATGATGGCGGATTCACTGCAAGCTGCAATGTTACGGTAACGCCCAGCCCATTCAGAGTTTCGGGAGTGACGCTTGATAAAAATGAGTTAAATCTTTATGTAGGAGATACTGCAAAGCTTACGGCTACAGTGAGTCCCTCAACGGCAACAAATAAGAGAGTTTCGTGGATAAGTTATAATACAGATGCGGTGACGGTTGATGCATCCGGTAATCTGACCGCTGTAGGTGAGGGCGGTGCTCTTATAAGAGCCACTACTGAGGATGGTGAATTTGAAGCAGAATGCAATGTCTATGTCAGAAGGAGGACGGTATCTGTATCTGGAATCAGGCTTAACAATACATCCGTGAGCGTGGATGTCGGTCAGTATATTTGGCTGGAATATGAGGTACTTCCTGATAATGCGACAAACAAAAACGTTACGATAACTTCGAGCAACTCTGAGGCTGTATATGCTCCGGGCGGTGACAGGCTTACAAGCTGCGGATATGGAAGATCTGTAATCACTGTAGAGACAGAAGATGGCGGCTTCAGTGCTTCTTTTACGATCACTGTTGAACCGCCGCGAGTAGCTGTCACAGGAATAAGCCTTGATAAGAACAGTCTGTCGCTCAAGAAGGGTGAAGCAACGACACTTACCGCAACAGTATCTCCGACGTATGCAACGGATAAGAGTATCAGATGGACAAGTTCTGACGCCGGGATTGCCGGGGTAGATTCTTCCGGAAAGGTTACGGCTGTTTCAGCCGGAAGCGCAAGAATTACTGCAACAACGGTTGACGGCGGATATACGGCTTCCTGTAATGTGACAGTAATCGAGCCTGAAAACAAAAACGAGAATAACACAAATAATAACAGCAGCAGTAACAATAGTGAAAGCAATAATAGCAGCAACAACAATAACGCTAGTAACAACGACGGCAATAATACTATAGAGACGGATAATTCCGGTAAAGAGAATAAGAGTAATTCGGAAAGTAAAGAGAATAATACGAATAAGTCAGATAACAACAATTCCGGTACGGAAAATAAATCCGGCAACAAAGATACAGGCAATAAAGAGACCTCTAACAAAGATACCGACAACAATAAAAAGAATGATTCTGGATCAGTAAATAATGATACTGATAAATCCAAAAATAACGAAAGCGAGAAGATTGACAACGGACAGACCGACATCGGAAAGATTGATAACGAAAAGAAAGATGAGGAAAAGAAGACCAATCCTTATGAAGAATACGGTCTTGATGACAAGTATGTACCAGATGGATATGTTGATGAATCCGGAAGTCCTATGATCGTCGAAGGAAAGGACCTCGACTGGAACGTATCTAATGAGAAGTCATACTGGTATGAAGGCGGAATAAAGCAGGGAACCTATTACGATCCCAAGGGAGTCATCGGAGACGGGACAAACAGAGGACGTGAGATCTGCGATAACAACATTAAGGATGAAAACGGAAACGGGACCTGGTTCTGGCTTGATTCCTGCTATGACGGAGCCAAGGCTGTCGGAAAGGAAGTTTGGGTTCCTTACATCTACCAGCAGGAAGATGAATGGGACGATGAGACAAAGCATAACATAGCCTTTGAATCCGACGAAGGAATGGGTGACTGTGTACTTAATGCCATCAGGGGCAAAGCCGGTAAATGGGTTCGCTACGATGAGAACGGCCGTATGTTAAAAGGATGGGTTACCATTGAAGGTGCGCTGGCAGGAGCATATCCCGTTCAGGCCGGAAACACTTATTATTACGATACCCGCACAGGTCTTATGGCAAAGGGTTGGGTAACCCTGAACGGTCAGGCATATTTCTTTGATGAAATTTCAGGTGTGCTTGTTCCGTAAAATATTGTGTCTTCTCAGATTGAAAAAAATAGAATAAGCGTAAATAAATCGTACTGATGAAAGGAGACAGTTTTTTATGAGGATGAAAGGTGTTAAAGCGTTTTTTGCGATTGCGGCTGCAGTTTCAACTGTTATAACCGCTTCCGTACCACTGAATGTGTTCGCATTTACTGATGATAATGGGAATACATACGAGTGGAGAGTTGAAGAAGAAGGAAAGTCGTATTGGTACGAAAATGGTGTTCGACAGGGAACGATGGAAGATGCGAACGGTGTAATGGGAGAGGATCCCGATACCCATGTGGCAACTAATCGCGGACGCGAAATATATGACAGAGATTCTGATGGATGGTACTGGCTTGATTCGATTTATAATGGGGCCAAGGCTGTAGGAAAAGAAGTTTGGATGCCCTATATCTATCAAAACGAAGATGATTGGGATGGTCTTAGAAAAAAAGAAGTTTCGCTAGAATCTGACGAAGGTATGGATGAGTGCGTCTATGAAGCCATGATCAGTAAATCCGGAAAATGGGTTCGTTATGATGAAAACGGAAAAATGCTTAAGGGCTGGGTGACCATAGAGGGTAAACTTGCAGATGTTTATCCCAATCAGGCAGGTAATACCTATTATTATGATACTCGCACCGGTCTTATGGCTAAAGGCACTGTTAAATTAGAAGGTAAGAACTATAAATTTGATGAAAAGACAGGAGTACTGATCGGCGAAGTAAAGGAAGGAAAATGGCTTAATACAAAAAAATACTCCTATTTCGGAGATGATTCCTTGTGGCATTTTGACGATTATACATACGGTGAGTATTCAAGTCTTGGATGGTACGATATATGGATGTCACATCATCCGGACGGATCCGAGTGGGCATGGGAGAAGTGTGAGTTTGATCCTGTCAGCAGAATAAAGAAAACAACTTATTACTCTGATGTTAATGTAGTCGGTGAGATGTATGAAGAAAAGTATGATGAAAACTTTAATATGACAGAGTATAAGACTCTTGATGCTGATGGAAATCTCAAGAGCAACTGGTATGAGTACGAATATGACAAAGACGGAAACTGGTCCAAAGTGGTAGTCCATAGAACAGACGGTTCAAGTTCTATTCAGGAATATAAGCGTAATGCACTTGGAGCTTTGACCTATTATAGTTATCGCGATTCTGCAAACCCGGCAAGGGATTTTTCTTATACGAACGAATATACCTATGACAAGAAGGGTAACAAATTATATGTCTCCACTAAACATAAATTTGATGGAGATGAAACGGCAGAATCGACAGAAGAGTATATTTATGACGAAGCAGGCAGATTAACCAGAGTGATCACAAATAATTATCAGTACTCCGGAGAATTCTATACATATGATAGTGAGGGCAGATTATTAAGCGTCGTTTCGTACTATGACAAGGATGAAAAAAGCTGGGAGAGACAGTATGAGTATACAGACCATGGTTATATATTTACTGATATCAATTACAACGGCGATGATACGGAAAAAACCGTGAGTGAATACGACAGCAACGATAATGTTATAAAAACAGTTTATTACACCAATGGAGAAAAGGGAATCACGGATACATTTGAGTATACGTATTTTGAGTGGTAAGTCACTATAAAATCAAGAATTACCGCCTAAATATTCTTCGCGGAGTCTTGAAAGCAGATGAATTTTAATTTATAATATACACACTTTGTGAAATAATAATGCATATTTATGCAGATAAACAGGAGGACATTATGTATTCACTTGATGAAGTAAAAAGCGTCGATCCCGAGATCGCAGAAGCCATTGTGGCGGAGTGTGACAGGCAGCAGGAGCACATTGAACTCATTGCTTCCGAGAACTGGGTAAGCAAAGCGGTTATGGCAGCTATGGGAAGCCCGCTGACCAACAAGTACGCTGAAGGGTATCCGGGAAAGCGTTACTACGGCGGCTGCCAGTGTGTTGACGTTGTTGAAGATCTTGCAAGAGAGCGCGCTATGAAGCTTTACGGCTGCACATACGCAAACGTTCAGCCCCATTCAGGCGCACAGGCAAACCTTGCTGTTCAGTTCGCACTGCTTCAGCCCGGAGACACCGTTATGGGAATGAACCTTGACCACGGCGGACACTTAACTCACGGATCACCGGCAAATATTTCCGGCGCATACTTTAAGATCGTTCCCTACGGAGTAAACGACGAAGGCTTCATCGACTATGATAAAGTAGAAGAGATTGCTAAGGAATGCAAGCCCAAGATGATCATCGCAGGAGCTTCCGCATATGCGAGGACCATCGACTTCAAACGTTTCAGAGAGATCGCTGACGAGGTTGGCGCATTTCTCATGGTAGATATGGCTCATATCGCAGGACTTGTGGCAGCAGGATTACATCCTTCGCCGATCCCCTATGCTCATGTCACCACTACAACTACTCACAAGACTCTCCGCGGTCCCAGAGGAGGCATGATCCTCTCAAGCGCAGAATTCGCAGAGGAGCACAAGCTCAATAAAGCTGTATTCCCCGGAATCCAGGGCGGACCTCTTATGCATGTCATCGCCGCAAAGGCTGTATGCTTCAAGGAAGCACTTGAGCCTTCCTTCAAGGAATATCAGAGCCAGATCGTAAAGAACGCTCAGGCTCTCTGCAAGGGACTTCAGAACAGAGGCATCAAGATCGTTTCGGACGGAACGGACAATCACCTTATGCTCATGGATCTCACTCCCTTCGGTCTTACCGGAAAAGAGGTTGAGAAGCTTCTTGATGAGGCGCATATAACTGCAAACAAGAACACCATCCCCAACGATCCCAAGTCTCCTTTTGTAACCAGCGGTATCCGCCTTGGTACTCCCGCTGCTACTTCCAGAGGCCTCAAGGAGGATGATTTCGACAAGGTTGCAGAGGCTATCGCACTTGTTGTTAAGGGCGGAGCAGACAAGGTTGAAGAGGCAAAGGCTATCGTTAAGAGCCTTACCGATAAGTATCCTCTTAATGTATAAGATGTTAGAGAATATGAAAAAACAGACACCGGTTGGAGAAATCCGACCGGTGTCTATTAATATGAACAAAAAACTTTATTATAATTTATTAAAAAACTATAAATTTGACATTGTTATTTTCCTATGGGTTTGGTATTCTATTTTCCGTAATGTAAAGGAGTCTTTGTGACTCTAAGTAAAACAGAGGAGAAAAATTATGAAAAAGTTTTCCAAGATCGCCGCAGTTGCTCTTGCAGCCGTATCTGCATTTGCTCTCTGCGCATGTGGAAGCAAGACTTCCGCAACAGGTTCTTCTGACGGAGAGGGACTTGGCTTAAAGGCCGGTTTCATTTGTCTCCACGACGAGAACTCAACCTATGACCTCAACTTCATCAGCGCAGCAAAGAAGGCTTGCGATAATCTCGGAGTTGAGTGCATCATCAAGACAAACATCCCCGAGGGACAGGAGTGCCAGCAGGCAGCCGAGGAACTCGCTGATGCAGGCTGCGATTTCATTTTCGCGGACAGCTTCGGACATGAGGACTACATGATCGAGGCAGCTAAGGAGTATCCCGAGATCCAGTTCTCACATGCTACCGGCACCAAGGCACACACCGAGAACCTTGCAAATTTCCACAACGCATTCGCAGACATCTATGATGGACGTTATCTTGCAGGTATTGCTGCAGGCATGAAGCTCAACGAGATGATCGATGCAGGCAAGATCACCGCTGATCAGGCTAAGATGGGATATGTAGGTGCGTTCACCTACGCTGAGGTTATCTCCGGATATACTTCATTCTATCTCGGAGCAAAGAGTGTTTGTCCCACCGTTACCATGGAAGTAACCTTCACCGGTTCATGGTATGATGAGACCGCAGAGAAGACCGGAGCTCAGACTCTTATCGATGACGGCTGCGTTCTTATCTCTCAGCACGCTGACTCCATGGGCGCTCCTACAGCATGCGAGACCGCAGGTGTTCCTGACGTTTCCTACAACGGAAGCACAGCTTCGGCTTGCCCCAACACCTTTATCGTTTCTTCAAGAATCGACTGGGCTCCTTACTTCGAGTACTGCCTCAACGCAATCGCTGCAGGCGAGGCTATCGATACTGATTGGTGCGGAACTCTTAACAATGGTTCAGTTGCTCTTACTGACCTTGGCTCAGCTGCAGCAGAAGGCACTCAGGATGCTATCGATGCAGCAGCTACTAAGCTTATGAAGGGTGAACTTCATGTATTCGATACCAGCACATTTACCGTAAACGGAGAGGTTCTTACCAGCTACATGGCGGACGTTGACTCCGATGCCGCATACACTCCCGATCATGAGGTTATAACCGATGGTTACTTCAATGAATCCGGAGAAGGATTGAGAAGTGCTCCTTTCTTCGATCTTACAATCGACGGAATCACTCTTCTTGATACTAAGTTCTAATTATACAGAATAAAAAATACGCACAGGCTCGGCGCAAAAGCGCCGGACCTGCTTTGCGTTTTACTTAAAGGTTTAACCCGCGGAAAAGACTATTTTACAGATATCTTCTATTTTGGAGATATCTGTAAAGTTGTTTTAGGATTGTGGGAAAACAGATACTTCCCGCATGTGATAAATTAACGAGGATTATAATGGAAAATCGTGTACCTGCTGTAAAGTTAACTGATATTTCCAAGCATTTTGGCTTTGTTGCGGCCAATTCGCATGTGAATATGGAAATATACCGTGGTGAAGTCCTTGCCCTTCTCGGAGAGAACGGAAGCGGCAAGACCACGCTAATGAACATGCTTTCGGGAATATATTATCCCGATGAAGGAAGCATTGAAATCGACGGAAAGCCTGTCACAATAGCTTCGCCGAAGGATGCTTTTGCTCTCGGCATCGGAATGGTACATCAGCATTTTAAGCTTGTTGATGTCCTGACCGCTGCGGAAAACATCGTTCTCGGACTTCCGGGAAAGCTTGATACAAAAACAGCCGGCAGAAAGATAAAAGAGATATGTGACAAATACGGTTTTGAGGTAAATCCGTCTCAGAAGATATACGATATGTCGGTTTCACAGAAACAGACGGTAGAGATCGTCAAGGTGCTTTACAGGGGAGCGGAGATACTGATCCTCGATGAGCCCACGGCAGTTCTTACTCCGCAGGAGACCGAGAAGCTTTTTAACGTGCTCAGAAGGATGCGTGATGACAATAAGGCCATTGTCATAATCACACACAAGATGCACGAAGTCGAAAGTCTTTCGGATCGCGTTGCCGTGCTCAGAAAAGGCGAGTATATCGGAGATATGATGACAAAGGATACCAATGCGGAGGAGATGACCAATATGATGGTCGGACGCAAGGTATCGCTTAATATAAAGCGCCCCGATCCCGTCAATGCCAAGGACAGGATCAAGGTAAGTTCGCTTACAGTCAGAAACGAAGAAGGAATACTCAAGCTTAAAGATGTCAGCTTTACGGCAAAGAGTGGTGAGATCCTCGGCATTGCAGGTATTTCCGGCTGTGGTCAGAAGGAGCTTCTCGAGGCCATCGCAGGTCTTCAGCCGGTAGAGAGCGGATCGATCAAATATATTGATGACGACGGAACAGCAGAGGAGCTTATCGGAAAGGATCCAAGAAAGATCCGCGATATGGGCGTTTCCCTTTCTTTCGTTCCCGAGGACAGGCTGGGAATGGGGCTGGTTGGAAATATGAACCTTGCGGACAATATGATGCTCAGATCCTTCGAAAAGGGAGGAAGTCCCTTTACCGACAGAAAAGCACCCTATGAACTTGCAAAGAGCGTTGTTGAGGAGCTCGAGGTAGTTACCCCGGGCATTTCAACTCCGGTCAGAAAGCTTTCAGGCGGTAATGTGCAGAAGGTTCTCGTAGGACGAGAGATCGCTTCGGCACCCAAGGTACTGCTTACAGCCTATGCAGTGAGGGGACTTGATATTAACTCCTCATACACTATCTATGATCTCATTAACAAACAGAAGCAGGCAGGCGTTGCCGTTATATTTGTCGGGGAGGACCTTGACGTTCTTATGGAGCTTTCCGACAGGATACTTGTTCTCTGCGGAGGAGAGGTCAGCGGAATAGTTGACGGACGTAAAGCTGACAGGGCGCAGATCGGTCTCATGATGACAAAAACAGGTATGAATTCAAAGGATATGGAGGAGGCATAATTATGAAAGAAAAGAAAAAACATGAGCCTCTTTTCCATATTGTCAAAAGAGACGGGATGACCTTCAAAAAGGCAGTTCTGATCCGTGTGATCGCTATCGTTTCGGCTCTGGTGCTTTGCGCTCTTATTACCATGATCGTGACCGGAGAGAATCCGATCAGCATATACGGGACCATGGGGATCGGAGCCTTCGGTTCTGCAAGAAAGACATGGATCACTTTACAGAATGTTTCGATCCTTCTTCTTATCGCACTTGCACTTACCCCGGCTTTCAAGATGCGCTTCTGGAATATCGGAGGAGAAGGTCAGGTCCTTATAGGAGGACTTGCGGCGGCTGCCTGTATGATAAAGCTCGGTGACAAGCTGCCTAATGCGCTTCTTATCCTGATCATGTTTGTGGCATCACTTCTTGCAGGAGGAATATGGAGCGTTATTCCGGCGATATTCAAGGCAAAGTGGAACACGAATGAAACTCTTTCCACTCTTATGATGAACTATATAGCGACTCAGCTTGTAGCATTCTTTACAGTGCTCTGGGAAGTGCCTAAGGGATCCGGAAAGATCGGTATCATCAATCAGAATACAAATGCCGGATGGCTTCCTAATATAGGAGAGTTCTCCGGATCGAAATATCTTCTTACAATAATCATTGCACTTTTAATTACAGCCGGAATGTTTATCTATCTTGCATTCAGCAAGCAGGGATATGAAATCTCGGTTGTCGGAGAGAGCGTAAATACCGCAAGATACGTCGGCATCAAGGTTGAGAAGGTCATTATACGTACCGCTTTCATATCCGGCGCGATCTGCGGACTTGTCGGACTTTTGCTTGTGGGAGGCATCAATCATACACTTACGACCACAATTGCCGGAGGACAGGGATTTACGGCAGTCATGGTTTCCTGGCTGGCAAAATTCAACCCGATAACCATGATATTTGCCAGCCTTCTGATAGTCTTCCTTTCAAGAGGAGCAGGCGAAGTAGCTACGGGGTTCGGACTTAACCAGTCGTTTTCCGATATACTTACCGGAATCATTCTGTTCTTCATAATAGGCTGTGAATTCTTCATCACCTACAGAATTTCATTTAAGAGAGGAGGGCATAAGAAATGATAAATCTTGCTTTGCTTATTCCCAAGGCTGTAGTGCAGGGAATTCCTCTTTTGTACGGAAGTACGGGTGAGATACTCACCGAAAAATCCGGAAATCTTAACTTAGGTATCCCGGGAGTAATGTATGTCGGAGCCATAAGCGGTGTTATAGGTGCATTTTTCTATGAACAGGGACCGCTTAAGTATTTTGATAATCTTGTAAAGACCGCCACGGCAACGCAGAATGAATCACTGGCCGGTTTTGCAGGCTTTGCAAACGGCCTGCTGGCGATAATGGTTCCGCTTTTATGCTGCCTTCTCGGCTCTCTTTTAATGGGACTCATTTATTGTTTCCTCACAGTTACCCTGAGGGCCAATCAGAATGTTACCGGTCTTGCGATGACCACATTCGGCGTAGGCTTTGGCAACTTTTTCGGAGGGTCGCTTATTAAGATCTCCGGCGCAGATGTTCCGTCAATCGCGCTTTCTGCCACAAGCAAATATTTCTCTGCGGGACTTCCTTTTGCGGATAAGCTCGGATGGTTCGGGGATATTTTCCTCTCATACGGATTTTTAGCTTATCTTGCGATCATTATTGCAGTATTCGCGGCGATCATTCTTAAGAAAACGCGCACGGGACTTCATCTTCGTGCTGTCGGAGAAAGCCCGGCTACAGCGGATTCTGCCGGAATCGACGTAACTGTATTTAAATACGGTGCAACCTGCATAGGCTGTATGATAGCAGGACTCGGCGGACTGTATTATGTAATGGATTATGCATGCGGAGTATGGTCAAATGATGCTTTCGGAGACAGAGGATGGCTTGCCATCGCACTCGTTATCTTTACTATCTGGAAGCCGGATCTTGCTGTTTTTGCATCGATCCTTTTCGGCGGACTGTATATTCTATATCTCTATATCCCTACGGGAATGGATCATATGGAACTTCAGCAGTTATACAAGATGATTCCCTATGTGGTAACGCTGATCGTTCTTGTGATCACCAGTATGAGAAACAAGAGAGAAAATCAGCCGCCCGCATCACTGGGGCTTCCTTATTTCAGGGAAGAGAGATAGCTCTTGTATAAATATGCGCAATTATGATAAAATAATTAGTCAGGCGCACACTTACGCTTTAATAATATATCTGGGAGATTCTATCTATGGTTAAAGTAGCTGTACTCGGATACGGCACCGTTGGAAGCGGTGTTGTACAGGTTATAAAGGATAACAACAGACATGTGAGCAAACAGTCAGGGACGGAGGTAGATGTCAAGTACATTCTCGATCTGCGTGAATTCCCCGGTGATCCCTACGAAAGCCTTGTTATACATGATTTTGAAATAATTAAAAACGATCCCGAGATAAATGTTGTATGTGAGACTATGGGCGGCGTCGGAGCAGCCTATAAATTCTCTAAGGAATGCCTTGAGGCAGGAAAGAGTGTATGCACGTCAAACAAGGAGCTTGTTGCAAAGCATGGTCCCGAACTCATAAGGATCGCAAAAGAGCATGACTGCAGCTATCTCTTTGAGGCGAGCGTCGGCGGCGGCATTCCTATCATCCGTCCCATAATGGATGCTCTTGCGGCTGAGAAGATCGAATCAATTGTCGGTATCTTAAACGGAACCACAAATTACATACTTACAAAGATGAAGGATGAGGGCGCGGATTTTGATACCGTTCTTAAGCAGGCTCAGGATCTCGGATATGCCGAGAGAAATCCTGAAGCGGATATCGAAGGACATGATGCCTGCAGAAAGATAGCGATCCTTTCTTCGCTCATGCTCGGAAAGACTGTTGATTCAGAAAAGCTTCATGTCGAAGGTATCAGCAGTATTACCGGAGAGGATTTCGAGTTTGCGAAGAAACTTGGAAAGACCGTTAAGCTCCTTGGAGTCAGTGAGGCAGGTGAGGATGACACTGCGCTTGCATTTGTAGCTCCCTTCATGATAGACCTTTCTCATCCTCTTGCCATGGTAAATGATGTTTTCAATGCGATCTTTGTTACCGGAAATATGGTTGGAAATACCATGTATTACGGCAAGGGCGCAGGAAAACTCCCTACGGCCAGTGCGGTCGTTGCCGATGTTATCGATGCTGCAAGACATGTGGGTAAGAATGTTCCATGCTACTGGGAGGATGAAGAAGCGGGACTCAAGGATTTTGCTGACTGTTCCCACAGCTTTTTCATAAGAGTCAGGGAAGATGCGGCAGATGAGCTTGAGAAGCTTATTCCCGGCGGAACACGGGTAGATGCGGCGGTTTCAGGACAGACGGGATATGTTACGCCCGAGATAAAAGAAAGCGAGCTTTCTGATGTGGCTTCAAAGCTTGGAGATAAGATGCTCGGAAAGATCAGGATCTATACCTGTTCATAGTTTTTAGTCAGAAAATGCATAAAAATAATAGTTTGGGAGATTCATTAAAAAATGGCTAAGGTAGTTAAGTTTGGCGGCAGTTCACTTGCAAGTGCGGAGCAGTTTGAAAAGGTTGGAAGCATTATCCGCGCAGAGGCAGACAGAAGATTCGTTGTTCCTTCCGCACCCGGAAAGAGATATAAGGAAGACACCAAGGTAACCGACATGCTCTATGCATGCTACGATCTTGCTGAGCATGACAAGGATTTTACCGCTCAGCTCGCAGAGATAAAGCAGAGATATGACGAGATCATCAAGGGACTAAAGTTATCCATGTCTCTTGACGAGGATTTCAAGATAATCGAAAAGAACTTCAAGGAAAAAGCCGGAAGAGATTATGCCGCATCGAGGGGCGAGTTTTTAAACGGCAAGATCATGGCATTTTATCTCGGATTTGATTTCATCGATTCCGCGACAGTCATTTTCTTTAATGATGACGGTACTTTTGATGCGGATAAGACTCAGAAGATCCTTTCAAAACAGCTTGCAAAGATGGATAATGCTGTTGTTCCCGGATTCTATGGTTCATATTCGGATGGAAGGGTTAAGACCTTCTCAAGAGGAGGTTCCGATATAACCGGTTCGATCGTCGCTAAGGCGATTCATGCTGACGTATATGAGAACTGGACTGATGTTTCGGGCTTTCTTATCGCTGATCCCAGGATCATTGACAAGCCTCAGAAGATCGAGACAATCACATACCTTGAGCTCCGTGAGCTTGCATATATGGGTGCCAGTGTTCTGCATGAGGATGCCATTTTCCCTGTCAGACAGGAGGGCATTCCCATCAATATCAGAAATACCAACGATCCCGGTGATAGCGGCACATGGATCGTAGGAAGCACGGGACAGAAGTCAAAATATACCATAACCGGTATTGCGGGAAAGAAGGGATTCTGCTCGGTTAATATCGAGAAGGATATGATGAACTCCGAGATCGGTTTTGGCAGAAAGGTTCTTCAGGCTTTTGAGGAAAACAATATTTCCTTTGAGCATCTGCCTTCCGGAATCGATACTATGACTGTTTTTGTTCATCAGGATGAGTTTATAGACAAGGAACAGAAGGTTGTTTCCGCTATTCACAGAATGGCTAAGCCGGATACGATCGACATAGAGTCGGATCTTGCGCTTATCGCTGTTGTGGGGCGCGGTATGAAGTCTACGAGAGGAACCGCTGCAAGGATCTTCTCTGCCCTTGCCCATGCACATATCAACATCAAAATGATCGACCAGGGTTCATCCGAGATGAATATCATCATCGGTGTTACGAATGATGATTTTGAAAATGCGATAAGAGCTATTTACAACATTTTTGTAGAAACTTGTTTGTAATGGTGAAGAACTTATGTCTAAAAAAAAGAATAAGAAAAAAAAGAATATAATGCCCCAAAGCATGGGAGTTTCCGGTGATAATGAGAAACTGACACCTGAGGCTGAAGAAACTTCTGAAGATAATTCTGAGGAAGCGGAAGTAAAACAGATTGTCCGGAATGCCATCAGTGAAGATGGTGAGACTGAAGAAGCACCGGATGCCGCTGTGGGCACAGAGGAAGATAAGGAACCTTCTGAAAGCAGCGAATCTCAGTATTCGGAAGAAGCCCGCGAAGAGTTTGAAAAGGCTCAGAAGGAGCAGGCAAAGAAAAAGCAGGAAGCCCGCAGGGAGAAGCCCGAGAGGACTAAGGAAGACGAAGAAAAGCGTCTGGCAAGACATAAAAGAAGGATCCGCAACCAGGTTATTGCATATATTACGGTGATCGCACTGGTGATCATCGTTTTCGGCGGAGGATCATTTGCGGTAAAATATTTCGTTATAGATGCCGGTTTGTTCAAGAAGCCTGTTTCGCAGGAGATCGTTACCGGGGATGATAATAATAGCACTGATCTCACAGAAACTGCCGATACATCTGATTTAGCAGACAATACAGATATTACGGATATTACAGATCCGGAAGATACGGATACTGTAACCGATGGTGAGATTACCGGAGATCTGCAGACTGATGATACAGTGATCGATACCGAAGAGCCGGTCGAAGTTATCCCTGAGGAAGATCCTAATGAGAAGCTCGATGAATATGTGGACGGGCTTATCGCAGGTATGACGCTGGAGCAGAAGGTTGCCGGGATCATTATGACTTCGCCGGAAGCTCTGACAAAAGTTAATCTTGCCACAATGGCAGGTGAGGGAACAAAAAACGCCCTTGAAAAATATGCAGTCGGCGGTATCATTTACGATTCAAGAAATGTCACCAGTCACGATCAGTTTAAGGCAATGATAACCGGCACGATAGGAATGGTTACATCACCCACCTTCTTTGCGATAGCAGAAGAGGGAGGCAGGGACAACAGTCCTCTGGCTAAAGTGGATTTTTACGAGACTGCGCTCGGCGCGAAAGGCATTGTCGAAACAAATGATGTTGCCAACGCATACTCTGCGGGAAGCCAGATCGGAGTCGCTCTCTCGGAGATCGGCATAAATGTGGATCTTGCTCCTATAGCGGATCTTTCAAGCGAAGCTATGGAAAAGCTTGACGGAAGGACATTCGGAACTTCGGCAATGGACACCATCGGTTATGTCAGTCAGATGGAGGACGGCCTTGAAGCAGGCGGTGTTACTTCCTGCCTTAAATATTTCCCCGGACAGGGTTATGCTACGACCGATCCTGCAGCTGGAAGAACTGTGATAGATAAGAGCGAAGAAGATTTCAGAAGCGGTGATTTCCTTGTATATCAGGAATGCATCGAAAACGGATCTAAGATGATCATGCTGAGCAATGCGATCGTTACGGCCTTTGACGATACCCAGCCGGCTACAATGTCACAGAGGGTTGTCACCGATATCCTCAGAAATGAGCTTGGCTTTGACGGGGTTATTCTATCGGGCAATCTAAGCGATATTTCCATAACTGATTATTACAGTCCCGATGAGGCAGCGATCCTTTCGCTTAAGGCAGGCTGCGACATGATCCTTAATCCTTTTGAATTTGAGACGGCATACGATGGGATCATAAAAGCGGTCGGAGACGGAGTTATCTCGGAGGAACGCATCAACGATGCACTCAAGAGAATTTATCGGATAAAATATGCAGGCAGTGTCTGAACTTGAGCTATATATACATATTCCATTCTGTGTAAGAAAATGTGCCTACTGTGATTTTCTTTCCTTTCCCACTGATGTAAAGGAAGAGGATCGTATAAAGGAATATGTATCTGCGCTGCTTAATGAGATAGAATACAGATTTAAAAAGGAAGTGGCGAAGAAAGGTCCTGAGGGAAGTTTCATCGTCACTTCCGTTTTTTTCGGCGGCGGTACTCCGACGCTGGTTAAGCCTGATCTATTGGCAGAGATACTTGATTTTCTGAAGAAAAAATTCTGTTTTTCAGAGGATGCAGAGATCTCGATAGAATGTAATCCGGGGACGGTAAATGCGGAAAAACTAAGCCGGCTTCGCAAGGGAGGTTTTAACAGACTCAGTATAGGGCTTCAGAGCGCGCTTGATAAGGAGCTTTTGCGGATAGGGAGAATTCACAGCTTTGAGCAGTTTCTTGAGACATATAAATTCTCACGCGATGCAGGTTTTGATAACATAAATGTGGATATCATATCCGCCCTCCCGGATCAGACAATGGATGATGTGGATGTTACTCTTAACCGGCTGCTTTCACTTAATCCACGACCTGAGCACATTTCCGCATACAGCCTGATACTTGAGCCGGAAACGCGGTTTATGGAGCTTTATGAAAAAGGGAAACTGAAGTTGCCTGACGAGGATGAGGAGAGAAGGATGCACTGGCATATTTTTGATGTGCTTTCGGAGGCGGGCTATAAACAGTATGAGCTTTCGAATCTTTCACTTCCGGGCTTTGAGTGCAGGCATAATATCGGATACTGGACGGGGAGGGATTACCTGGGATTCGGACTGGGAGCCGCTTCATATTTTGAAGGCAGGAGATTTTCGAACACAAGGGATATGGGAGAGTATAAATCCTATTATTCCCTCAAACCTTTTGGCTCTGAACCGCTTAATGAATATGAAAAGCTTACGAAAAGAGATATGATGGCTGAGTTTATGTTTCTCGGACTTAGAATGACGGAGGGAATAAGTCTTTCGGAATTTGAGAACAGATTCGAAGAAAAAGCATTTGAAGTATACCGGGAAAGCCTGAAAAATCATATTTCCGAAGGACTTCTTGAGAACTTTGGGGACAGGGTTTTCTTAAGCCGGAGAGGACAGGATCTTGCCAATTATGTTTTCGCGGATTTCTTGCCGTAAAACTATTGCAAACATATTGATTTTTGCTTATGTCTCTACTTGATTTTATCCTTTGTATTAGTATATAATCTTAAATGTCGGGTTATTTTATTGCTCAGGAGAAAACTACATGAAATTCGTCAGGATGGAAAATCTTAAAACGGGGATGAGACTTGCCAGACCTATTTATTCTAAAAGTGGAGTGCTTCTCTTTGAGCGTGATTCTCAGCTCAGTTCCCAGGCGATAGAAAGTGTTAAGAATTTCGGATTGCTGGGCATTTATATTCTTGAGCCCGCGGAGCCTCTTCCGCCAATGTCGGAAGAGGACAAGGAATTCGAACGCTTTCAGACTGTTATGGTCGCTTCGATACAAGATGAGCTCGAAAAGATCACATCCCAGAGACGTACAAAAAATATTCTGAATATTGCCACACAGATCATCCGCAATTACGGTCACAAAGACGGAAAGATCAATTTCTATCAGAATCTGCGAAGCAGGGATGATTTTGTAGCCAGGCATTCTCTTAATGTTGCGATCATCTGTACTCTTATGTCCCATGTTCTGAACGTACCCAGGGAAGATCAGCAAAGGCTTCTGTTTGCAGCCCTTATTCATGACATCGGAAGGCTGAAGTCAAAGAATGAGGAAATGTACGCAAACAGCGGTGATCCCGAGAAAAGGCAGGCTCTTCTTTCCGAGACTATGTCGGCATACGGAATGATAGAAGACGTATTTGCCTCAGATGGATCGGCAATAAAGAGAATCTGTTCCCAGGCTCTCAGAGCACAGATGGACACGGAAGCCGGAAAACCGCTTTCACTTTCACTTGATAAAATGGTTACGGGTGCAAAGATACTTCTGATCGCCAATGTATATGACGAAAAAACCGCAATGAACTTAAGCGGTGAGAGTGAGTCTGAAGTTAAGGCGATAAAGCATTTTATCGACAATCCGGAGATTTATGATACCGAGATAGTCAATGCACTTATAGCTTCGATCAATATCCTTTTCCCCGGGGTGAGCGTTGAGCTTTCTACCGGAGAAAAGGCTCTTGTACTGGTTGAGAATACATTCAATATTCTCCAGCCTACAGTTCTTTGCTTCAGGGGAAATTCAATCCTTGATCTTTCCCTTAAGGCAAACAGTGACATATATGTAAATGATATAATGAAAACTCTTGATAATCGTTATATCATGGATACAGACACTCTAAAAAATATCACAGGGGGTACAAACTAATGTTAGACATTCAGGAAGTACTTACAAAAGCAAAGGAAGCCGGCGCCAGTGATGTGCATATCACCGTTGGTATTCCGCCAAAGATGCGTGTAAACGGAAACCTCATCACGATGGAGGAGTATCCTAAGATGCTTCCGGCAGATACGCTTGATGTAGTGCTGAACATCACGTCAGATGCACAGCGTACCAAATTTGAGGAGAAGGGTGAGTTTGATATGTCATTCTCCATCCCTAATGTCGGCCGTTACCGTGTAAACATTTATAAGCAGAGAGGATCTGCGAGCCTTGCATTCCGTCTTGTAGGAACCGTAGTTCCCACAGCTGAATCACTTGGAGTACCGACTTCTGTTATGGATCTCTATCAGAGAAAGAGAGGTCTTATCCTCGTTACCGGACCTACAGGAAGCGGTAAATCCACAACGCTCGCTGCTATCATTGATAAGATCAACAATTTCCGCGATGCCCATGTGATCACACTTGAGGATCCTATCGAGTATCTTCACTCACACAAGATGTCAATGGTCAATCAGAGAGAGATCGGACTTGACTCAAATAACTATGCGAATGCACTTCGTGCTGCTCTCCGTGAGGATCCCGATGTTATTCTCGTAGGTGAGATGAGAGACTTTGAGACCATAAGCGTTGCAATTACTGCAGCCGAGACAGGACACCTCGTTCTCTCCACACTGCACACCATCGGTGCGGCAAGTACTGTAGACCGTGTTATCGACGTATTCCCGCCTCATCAGCAGCAGCAGATCAGAGTACAGTTTGCAAATGTACTCGAGGCAGTCATATCACAGCAGCTTATTCCTACCGCAGACGGTAAGGGACGTGTTGCCGCATTTGAGGTAATGCATGCAAATCACGCTGTAAGAAACCTTATCCGTGAAGGCAAGTCACACCAGCTCGCATCCGTTATGCAGACCAACAGAAAGATCGGAATGGTTACCATGGACGAGGCTATCCAGGAGCTGTACTTCAACGGACGCATTGACAGAGAGCAGGCGATCAACTTCGCTCAGGATCCAGATGCCATGGAGCTTAAGCTTTAATTCTCTGAGTTGTCTGAAGGTTATACTCCTCTCCAGTATTCGAGATTTGGGCGGAAGGATGCGGCTTCGAGAATGTGCTTTCTGAGTATTTCTTCAGATCCGTCTATGTCGGCAATGGTGCGTGATACCTTTAATATGCGATGGTAGGAGCGAAGGCTTAAGGAAAGAGTCTCATACAGATTATCAAGAAAAGCTTTTTCCTCCTTACCTACCCGGCAGTATTTTTCGATATCGGATCCGCTAATTTCTGAATTAAAACGATATGCAGTTTTTGCATATCGTTTTTTTTGCATTTCCCTGGCCCTCATTACGCTTTTTCTCATCTCGGCGCTGGTCGTATTTGCGGAAGAAGAGGACATGTCATTAAGAGTCACACGACTCATTTCAATGCATAGGTCGATACGGTCGAGTATGGGCCCTGATATTCGCCCCAGATATTTTTTCAGCATAGGCTCTGTGCAGCTGCATTTATTCCGATCCGGATAGTATCCGCAGGGACAGGGATTCATGGCACAGACAAGGAGAAAATCCGCAGGATAGCTTATCTGGTAATTGGCACGGGATATATTGACAATATGATCCTCGAGCGGCTGACGCAGGCTGTCGATCAGATTGCGGTTAAATTCCGCAAGTTCATCCAGAAACAGTACCGAACGATGAGCTAAGGATATAGCACCGGGACGGGGATTGTGCCCTCCGCCTATAAGGGCGGGCAGCGTTATGGAATGATGAGGTGCCTGAAAGCCGCGGCTCGTGATCAGGGATATGTCCGGCGGCAGTTTTCCCGCAACGCTGTATATAGAAGTAACTTCGAGGCTTTCTTCTATGGAGAGGGGAGGCATAATAGTGGGGATCCTTTTTGCGATGAGAGATTTGCCGACTCCGGGCGGACCGGTCATGAGCATGCTGTGAAAACCGGAAGCAGAAATGACGGAGGCTCTTTTAGCGGCGGCCTGTCCGTTTACATCTTTGAAATCAGGCATGCTTTTATCCGAGCTTTCGGATTCCGAAATCATTTTTTTTATATCTATGGATCTGCTTGGCAGAATATTTGTGGACCGGTCCTTCAAATATGAAAAGATCTTCAGGATATCTGAGGCACCAAGAACTCTGATCCCGGGGATCACTGCTCCTTCATCGAGATTATCAATGGGCACGATACATTCTTTTATCCCGCAGGCTGCAGCGTAGGCTACGATGGGGAGAACTCCGCGCACAGGTTTTATTTCACCGTCAAGTCCCAGTTCTCCGATTATCAGAGTGTCTTTGGATGCTTCCTGTGGAAGCAGTCCGGAGCTTTCAAGTATTCCTATTGCAATCGGGAGGTCGTAAGCTGTTCCGTCCTTGTGTATGTCGGCAGGAGACAGATTGACGGTTATCTTGGCAACGGGAACGGAAAGTCCTGTATTTTTTAACGAGGCCCAGACTCTTTCCCTGGATTCGCGCACTTCGTTTCCGGGGCAGCCGACTATCCCGAAGGAAGGCAGCCCGGGGGAGATATCGACCTCCACACTTATCATTTGTGCCTTTACACCGAGCACGGCACCGGAATTTATCATACTGTACATAGGTAATCCTCCTGTTATTTATAGGTCCTGACATAAGCACCCTGACTGACCTGAATGACATGTCCGCCAAGAAGAAGCTGCATGAGCAGCATCGATATCGTAGCGTAATCGTATCCCGGAAGTGAGCGGCAGAGCTCATCGACGGTTATTGGAGACAGACTTAGTTTTCTGAGCACATTTATTTCTTCCTCTGAAAGACCTGGAGGAAAATCCGAGGGACCGGAAAAGGATTTATGGGCATTCCTGACGTCATCCGAAAACTCCTTGGATACGATCGCACGTTTCTTTTGCTTCGGCTCAAATTTGATGATTCCGGTATCTGAAGCAGCAGCTGTACTATATTTGTCTTTATGTGTTTCAAAGATTTCATTTAATTCGCGGATAAAGATCTCGGGGGATAGAAATACGTTGGCTCCCAGACCGATAAGCCCGTTACAGCCGTCGCTCAGTCTGTCCGTGATCCTTCCGGGTACGGCAAACACTTCACGTCCCTGCTCAAGAGCTGAATCTACGGTAATAAGGGTTCCGCTTTTCTGACGGGCTTCTATGACTACAACGGCATCGGACAGTCCGCTGACAATACGGTTTCTCGGAGGAAAATTAGACGATATTGCAGGCGTTCCGGGCGGATATTCGGATATTATCCCTCCGCTTTCCTTAAGTCTGTCATACAAAAATCTGTTTGACGGAGGATAGCAGATGTTTACACCGCAGCCCAGTACTCCGTAAGAGGAGCCGCCGCATCTTAATGCGGCCCTCTGGCTGATACCGTCTATTCCTCTGGCCATCCCGCTTATAACCTGAACGCCGGCCTTGCCCAAGTATTCCCCGATGGCTTCAGCTACATGTTCTCCATAGGTTGAACAGCTTCTTGCACCGATGAGTGCAACGGAGGGAAGATCTTCGGAAGGCAGTTCGCCGATATACCAGAGACCTATGGGAGCATCGGGAATATTCCTAAGCCTTCCGGGATATTCATTTTCATAAATACAGACAAAACGTATATCATTTTTCTCTGTGGGAACGATGCAGTTTCTTACGGTATCTGCTTTGGCGTTTGAAGGGGAGAACAAGCCGCCGGATGAAAGCTCAAGTATGGCTTTGGCTGCTGCCGGGGAAACATATTTCTCCAGATCCTTTTTACCTGCCCTGAAGATTTCGGAAGCGGAGCCGAACCTCTCAATGAGCATAATTCCCTTGTTTCCGTTTAGACCTTTGATGCTGCAAAGCATTTCAATAAATTGTTTTTCAAAATTAATATGCATAGTTCTCCTGATGAATACTGAAAAAAGGCAAAAATATCCCTTATAATACAAATCAAAACCTTTAACAATGTGAAATAATGTCTGAAACAGACGAAATATGGACGAAAGTCCGAATGCCTGAAGCGGCATAGTCAGAAATATATTACGGCGGGACGAAGAAGTCAATAAAAAAGTTAGACAATAAACAGATACCGAATTTGTATGAGATGCACAAAGAAAATACTAAAAAGCGCCGTTTCCTGCATGATTCTACACCTTTTAGGCTTGTCTTAATCGCAATAATGATATATACTATATGTTGTGCTTTTATCAAAAAAAAGCATTATAAAAAGCAAAAAGGCGGTTTAATATTATGGCACTTTTAGATCAGTGGAGAAAATTGGCATACAATGAAAATGCAGACCAGAACAAGCTTCAGGCTCTGTGGGCAGAATATTTTAAAGAGGAAAAGGAAATCTACTCCCAGCTTCTTTCAAATCCCGATGAGGTAGTAAGCGGAACCGTTAAGGAGCTTGCTGAAAAGTACGGCGTCAATATAATGACTATGACAGGCTTCCTTGATGGTATTAATGACAGCCTTATTGAGAAGAACCCTATCGAAGAGATGGAGGAGGATACTCCGGTTCAGCTCGGCTTTGACAAGGCACTTCTCTACAAGAACATGGTAGGAGCAGATGCCGACTGGCTTTACAACCTTCCCGAATGGGAGCCGATCTTTGATGAGAATACCCGTAAGGCTCTCTATAAGGAACAGAAATCATCAACCACTATCGTCAAGGAACCCAAGATCTATCCCAACGATCCATGCCCTTGCGGAAGCGGCAAAAAGTATAAGAAGTGCTGCGGTAAGAAGTAGTATGCTAAAGGGCTGACCGGATACAGGGAAGCCCTTCGATTTCTTTTTTATCAAAAATCTTTTTGGGATTCAAATAAAGGGAGAGCTCAGGATGAAAAAACTTGAAGACTATGTAAGAACCATACCGGATTTTCCCGAGAAGGGGATAATGTTCAGGGATGTCACAAGCGTACTCGAAGATGCGGATGGTTTTAAGCTTGCCATAGATACTATGCAGGATCTGGTGAGTGACCTGTCTATAGATGCGGTCGTGGGAGCCGAATCGAGAGGATTTATTTTCGGTGCGCCGATCGCATATAATCTCGGCAAGCCTTTTCATCTGATCAGGAAAAAGGGCAAACTGCCCTGCGAGACCATAGAACAGTCCTATGACCTCGAGTATGGCACCGCTACCATCGAGATTCATAAGAACAGCATAAAGCCGGGACAGAAGGTTCTTCTTGTGGATGACCTTATCGCTACGGGAGGTACTACGGAGGCCATGATAAAGCTTGTTGAAAAGCTTGGCGGTGAAGTAGTCGGAGTAGTTGTTCTTATCGAACTGGCAGGACTTAAGGGCAGGGAAAAGATATCGGGCTACAGGCTCGATGCTGCAATTACCTATGAAGGAAAATAAGGGATATTTATCCGTTTTACTTTAGCAGAGGAATAGTTTATGGCAGAAAACAATGTGGTATCAAGCGCAGCCATTGATACAAGCCATATAACTAAATATGATGATTTTGTCGCTCCCGATAAGCTGTATGACCAGCTTATCAGCTGTGTGCAGAAATATCACCCAAGCGATGATATTTCCATGATCGAAAAGGCGTACAGAGTCGCTTGCGATGCACACAACGGACAGGTGCGCAAGTCAGGTGAGCCGTATATCATCCATCCCCTTAATGTAGCGATAATACTCGCTGAGCTGGAGATGGATAAGGAGACCATTGCCGCGGGACTTCTTCATGATGTTGTAGAGGATACCATCATGACTGAGGATGATCTTGAGAGAGAATTCGGTTCGGATGTGGCAATACTTGTTGACGGTGTGACAAAGCTGGAAAAACTGCCGCTTTCCACATCAATCGACCAGTCTGATGCAAAGCTCGAGATGCAGGCCGAAAATCTTCGCAAGATGTTCCTTGCCATGGCAAAGGATATCCGCGTCATTATGATAAAGCTGGCAGACAGGCTGCACAATATGCGTACTCTTCAGTATCAGAAGCCGGAGAGCCAGCTTCGTATAGCGAGGGAGACTCAAGAGATATACTGTCCCATCGCACAGAGACTGGGTATCAGCAAACTGAAAGTTGAGCTGGATGACCTTTCTCTCATGTATCTGGATCCGGAGGCTTTTAAGGAGCTTTCCCAGAAGATTGAGATGGGGCGTGCCGAGAGAGAGGCATATATCTCGAGCATAGTTGCCGAGGTCGGTGAGCATATTGCAAATGCCGGAATCAAGGCAAAGGTAGACGGCAGGGTAAAGCACTTTTTCTCCATCTACAAGAAGATGAAGAATCAGAATAAGACCCTCGATCAGATATACGATCTTTTTGCTGTAAGGATCATTGTCGATACCGTAAAGGACTGTTATGCGGCTCTCGGTGTAATACATGAGATGTACAAGCCTATACCCGGGCGTTTTAAGGACTATATTGCGATGCCCAAGCCCAATATGTATCAGTCCCTTCACACGACTCTTATAGGCTCGAGCGGACAGCCCTTTGAGATACAGATAAGGACCTTTGAGATGCACAAGGCCGCTGAATACGGTATCGCAGCTCACTGGAAATATAAAGAGACCTCTGCCGGGACGGGCAGTGTTCACGGGGAGGAAGAGAAGCTTTCATGGCTCCGCCAGATACTCGAGTGGCAGAGAGACATGTCGGACAACAGGGAATTCCTCAATCTTCTGAAGAATGACCTTGATCTTTTTGCTGAGAATGTATATTGTTTTACTCCTACGGGTGAGGTTAAGAATCTTCCGGCAGGCTCCTGCCCGATAGATTTTGCCTACAGTATACACAGCGCGGTGGGAAACCGCATGGTTGGCGCAAGAGTCAACGGAAAGCTTGTACCCATCGACTATAAGATCAAAAACGGTGACCGTATCGAAGTCATAACTTCGCAGAACACCAAGGGCCCGAGCAGGGACTGGCTGAGCCTTGTTAAGAGCACACAGGCAAAAAATAAAATTAACCAATGGTTCAGAAATGAATCCAAGGATGTCAATGTAGCTAAGGGAAAGGAATACCTTTTAAACTACTGCAAATCCAAGGGCATAGATCTTTATGCGATAATGACACCGGACTACCAGATGGAGCTGGTAAGAAAATACGGACTCCACGATTGGGAGGGTGTTCTTGCTGCGGTAGGCCACGGTGCGCTTAAGGACGGACAGGTCGTCAACAAGATCAAGGAACTGTACGACGCGGATCATCAGCAGGTGATGACCAAGGAAGAGGTGCTTGAGGCAATAGCCCAGAACGCCGCTCAGGCAGCAAACAGGCCCAAGATCAAGAGCAGAAGCGGCATTGTGGTAAAGGGTATTACAGATCTCTCGGTCAGATTTTCAAAATGCTGTTCTCCTGTTCCCGGAGATGAGATCGTTGGTTTTGTCACAAGGGGAAGGGGAATATCGATTCACCGCACCGATTGTGTAAATATTCTCGGATTGCCCGAGCTTGACAGGGTAAGACTCATCGATGCCGAATGGCAGGCACCCGATGACAAGACTGTTTCCGAAAAGTATGTCGCAGACATCAAGATATATGCAAACGACCGAAACGGTCTTCTTGCAGATGTCTCAAGGGCGCTTACCGAAAAGAATATAAATATTCTCTCGATGTATACCAAGACCAACAGACAGGGAGTCGCGACGATGCAGACCTCCTTTGAGATCAGCAGCAAGGAAGAACTTGAGAGAGTTATCGAAAAGATACGCGGTATCGAGGGAATCGTTGATATCGAGAGAGCGATCGGATAAGCAGATAAGGTAAAAAATATGGCAGATATCAAAATCGGACGTATGGTCATAGGAGCGGTAGGGACTAACTGTTATTTTCTCTATCGTGAAGGAAATAAGGAGTGTGTTGTCATTGATGCACCCGACAGAGGAAGGGACATTGCGGACACGCTTAAGAAAAACGGCTTTACTGTAGCCGCGCTTCTCCTCACACACGGACATTTTGATCATATCTGGGGCGCAAGCGAATTAAGAAGCAGTACGAGCGCTAAGATATATGCTCTGGACGAAGAAAGGGAGATCCTTGAGGACAGCGGATTGAATGTTTCGGCGGATGCCGGGCGTCCTGCCACGGTAAAGGCAAATATTTTTCTCAGAGACGGTGATGTTGTAAAGCTTGCGGATATCGATTTTAAAGTTATAGCAACACCGGGACATACAAAGGGAAGCTGCTGTTATTATGTTGAGGAGGCGGGGCTTCTTCTTGCAGGTGATACGCTTTTTGCCGAATCTGTCGGAAGGAGCGATCTTCCTACGGGAAGCGGAGCTGTTTTATGCAGATCCATAAATGAAAAGCTTTTTGTGCTTCCGGAGGATACAAAGGTATATCCCGGACATGGGGATGAGACCACCATCGGACATGAAAAGAAATATAATCCCTTTGTAATGGATTTTTAATTGTTTTATGACCACAGATAATAATTTAGTCAGATATATTTATATCGATCATGAAAAATACGGATATGATGTTCTTGCGCTTTTTCAGTCATTCTATCCGCAGCACAGCTGGCAGCTTGTTTTTCCGGGCTGCCGTGAGGAGATCATGCGAAAGGCCGAGGAGATCGGCTTTTTTGTTAATATGTCTTTCGGAGCCGGAGAAAATGCCAAGGTCCGTGTTTCCTTCAGCGAAGACGATGATGATCTGATCTATCCCGGAGGTCTTGGTGCGGATTTTAAGGAAGGCTTCGGAAACTGGCTGTATGACGAGCTGGCAAGAAGGACGGGGCACGTACTTCCATGGGGGACGTTAAACGGAGTAAGACCTACGAAACTGGCATATCAGAGGCTGAAGGCCGGTCAGAGCGATGATGAGATAATCAGTTATTATCTTAATGAGCGCAGGACAACCAGAAGTAAGGCACAGCTGGCTCTTGATATCGCAAAGCGTGAGAGTGACATTCTTAAAGGAATCGACCTTGAGGGCGGTTACAGCCTGTACATCGGAATACCTTTTTGTCCGACTACCTGTCTTTACTGTTCCTTCACTTCTTACCCGATAGCGAGATTTAAAGCAGAAGTGGACAGATACCTTGATGCACTTATAAAGGAACTTGAAGCCACATCGGAAATAATGGAGAACAGGGCGCCGGATACGGTATACATCGGTGGAGGAACCCCGACAACGCTGTCTCCTGAGCAGCTTGACAGACTGCTTTTGGCGGCAGAGAAGTATTTTGACCTCGGGAATGTATCTGAATTTACGGTTGAAGCCGGAAGGGCGGATTCCATCACTGAGGAAAAACTTAAAGTACTTCGGGCTCATAATGTTTCAAGGATATCAATAAATCCACAGACTTTTAATCAGGAGACGCTTGATTTTATCGGAAGAAAGGCTACGGTGCAGCAGCTTCTTGATATCTGGCCGGTTGCAAGAAAGCTGGGATTTGACAATATCAATATGGATATTATCTTAGGCCTTCCGGGAGAATTTATTCCCGAAGTAACAAAGACTGTTGAGAAAGTATGCGAGCTTATGCCTGATTCGCTGACTGTTCATTCGCTTGCGATCAAGAGAGCATCGAAGCTTTCACAGTGGATCGCGGAGAACGGAAAGGAAGCTCTAAAAAGCTCCGATGAGGTTATGGCGATCGCACAGGCGGGGGCGGAAAAGCTGGGACTGTCTCCATATTATCTGTATCGCCAGAAGAATATGAGCGGTAACCTTGAGAATGTAGGCTTTGCCAAGCCCGGAAAATACGGGATCTACAATATTCTCATTATGGAGGAGCTTCAGAGCATTTTAGCCTGCGGTGCCGGAACCGTTACCAAGAGAGTGTTTTACGAGAACGGACAGATCATGCGCCTTGAAAGATGCGAGGATGTCAAAGAAGTTCCGATGTACTGTGAAAAGATAGATGAAATGATAGAAAGAAAAAGAGAGCTGTTCCGGAGGTAAGAATAATGCGCTTAATATTTGTCAGACACGGTGAACCTGATTACGGAAATGACTGTCTTACACCAAACGGAGAAAAACAGGCTGATTTGGCTTCCTTGCGCCTCGAGAGAGAAGGAATCTCCGAGATTTATGCCAGCCCATTGGGAAGGGCAAGACAGACAGCTGAATATACATCAAAGAAACTGAATATCCCTATAAAAACGCTTGAATTCATGCATGAGATCACCTGGGGAGGAGAGGGACTTCCGGAGAACGGACATCCCTGGATTCTCAGCGGACGTATGATCCTCGAGGAAAACTTTGACTATGCAAACTGTGACTGGAAGCAGCATCCGTATTTTAAGGATAATGCGGCTACAAGAAACTATGAAATGATCATTTCGGAGTTTGAAGGCTTTCTTGTGTCCCAAGGATATAGGTACGATGGACGTCGTTTCTATTGTGAAACGGACGAAGACAAAACCATCGCGCTATTCAGCCACGGAGGATCAGGCGGATGCGTGATATCATGGCTTATGAATCTTTCATTGCCGTTTGTTTTTTCGGAGATGCCCTTTGAATTCACATCAATTAGTATTTTGAATTTCCCCGTAAAAAAGGGGGCTTATGTATATCCACGTCTTGAGCTTTTTAACGATACCGCTCATACTGCGGGCGTTTCAAACGGTCTTGTCATTCAGAAGGAAGCTGACAGAACTTAATAATCAAAACTGTGAACAGTTACGGATTGATACGAAAGGCTGCTCAAATTGGAAAGACAATATATAGCAATAGATCTCAAATCATTTTACGCATCTGTAGAGTGTGCTGAAAGAGATTTGGATCCGCTCACGACCAATCTTGTCGTAGCGGACTCATCGAGAACCGAAAAAACAATCTGTCTCGCGGTCTCTCCCTCATTAAAAGCCTATGGCATACCGGGGAGGCCGCGTCTTTTTGAAGTTGTGCAGGCCGTAAAGGAAGTTAATTCCGCCAGGAAAGTCAAAGCGCCGGGAAAAGAATTCAAGGGAAGCTCGTATTCTGCTATATCGCTTGCCGAGGATCCGTCCCTTTCGGTCGACTATATATGTGCTGTCCCGAGAATGGCCACTTATATGGCGTACAGCACAAGAATATATAAGATATATCTGAAATATATTGCTCCGGAAGATATTCATGTTTATTCCTGTGATGAGGTTTTCATGGATGTTACGGCATATCTCGGAACATATAAAATGAGCGCTCATGAACTTGCACTGAAGATGATAAGGGAAGTTCTTTCCGAAACCGGGATAACAGCCACTGCCGGAATAGGAACTAATCTCTACCTAAGTAAGATCGCAATGGACATAGTTGCAAAGAAAATGCCTGCGGACAAGGACGGAGTAAGGATTGCCGAGCTGGATGAAAGAAGTTACAGGGAGCTTCTATGGGATCATAAGCCGCTCCGGGATTTCTGGCGTATAGGGGGCGGAATATCAAAAAGGCTGGCAAAGATCGGACTATACACAATGGGCGATATAGCCGCTTTTTCCGAAACCTGCGAAGATGTCCTCTACAAGACCTTTGGGATAAACGCCGAGCTTCTGATAGACCACGCATGGGGCTGGGAGCCGGTAACCATAGAGGACATTAAGAACTTTAAGCCCTCAAGCAACAGCATAAGCACGGGACAGGTACTCTCAAGACCTTATGCATATGACGAGACAGCGATAATCATTAGGGAAATGGCAGAACTGTTATCTCTTGACCTTGTCGCGAAAAATGTGCTTACCGATCAGATAGTTCTAAATATAGGTTACGAAGCCATGAAAGACGAGAGTGCGATCAATTCCTATGACGGTGAGCTGGTGCTCGATTATTACGGGAGAGTTACACCTAAGCCCGCACACGGCACTATAAACCTTGGTGAGCTTACAACGAGCTCGATACTGATCGCCGAAGCGGTGATGAAGCTTTTTAAGAGGATAATGGATCCCCATCTTTTTTCGAGAAGGATATCCATAGCGGCCTGCAATCTTGTAAAAGAGGAGGACAGAACCGGAAAATCAGAATTTGAACAGCTTTCTCTCTTTGAGGATTATGAAGAAAAAAAGAGGCTTGAGGCTGAGCATGAGGAAATAGTAAAAAAAGAAAAAGCCCTGCAGATCGCAGAGCTTAATATCAAAAAGAAATTCGGTAAAAACGCTATTCTCAAGGGCACCAATCTTTTAGAAGGCGCAACTACTATCGAGCGTAACAGCCAGATCGGCGGACATAAAGCCTGATCTTGAAGAAAAAGCGTAGAGATCGCTTTATCAGCCGGGGCAGTCCCTGAGTGCATTGATGCAGGAAACAACGACGACAACTACAGCGATTACCGAAAGGGCAAGCATTCCGATGTAAACCCACATGAGTACTTTTGCAAAGACGCTCTTCTTGAACTTTACGCGCGCTATGATCATAAGTACCCAGGCTGCGATGTAGGAACCGCTTCCGACCAATGAAAGAATGGAGGAAACGGTCTGACCCAGGCCTGATACGAAATCCGAAGCACTGTTAGCTGTAGTGTTTGAGAGAAGACCGGCCATGTACAATATTGCGGTGGATACTGTCGGACCGCCGATATAGAGGCCGAGAGATAAAAAGCAGAGCAGCTTTTCAAGCTTTGAATTCTCTTTCGGTTCAGGTTTTTGCACGGGAGGAACCTGCTGGTAAACGGGCTGAACCGGTACATACTGCTGATACGGGTTGTTCTGAGCCTGCTGAAATTCAGGTGTTTGCTGCATATAAGGATTTTGCTGCATTTCAGGAGCCTGCTGCATATATGAGGGCTGTTGCTGAACTTCGGGAGCAGGCTGCGGAATGGGCTCCACATTTACATTTTGGGAATATGGATTCTCATTTTGGGTATTGTTACTGTCCATTTTTCTCTCTCCTCTGAGTTTTTCTACAATTATTATTGCTTTACGGTATCTTTGAAGAATACTTTATCAGTAAGCTCTGTCAGCACAAGAGCGATTATACCGCAAACACATGCGCTGATCTGGTTCTCCGAAACAGGAATTTTTGATACATAGTGGGAGTATCTTAGGAAATCCAGAGATACTTTCCCGATAATACATAAAATCACAACTGTTCTTGTGGTGAGAATGCTGTTTTTTGATGCAAAGAACAAAAAAAGTCCAACAAGAAAGATGATTATAAAACATATAGTTTCGGTTATCTGTACGGGAAAACGGTTTATGCTTTCTCCGCTGTATCTGATATAAAAAGGTCCGTTGTATTCGATCCCGCTGCAGCATCCTGTAACATGGCAGGCGGTTTTTGACAGCCCGTACATCAGGGGGGCCGATACAGTCCAGGAGGTTAGCATTTCTTTCTCATGATCCCTGTGGATGAAGAGTGAAGCAAATGCGCCGATCAAAAGACCGATGGCACCGCCGGCAGCGGTAAAGCCCAAACTCCTTTTTCCACCGGACAGGGTGATCGAAAAAGTCAGGCCGCACACCAGAATGCAAACAAAGGTCAGAAGAGCGGTATAAATGATTGTTGAACGCTTTAAACCCGCCCTATACATGATCATACAGGATATGATCACCCCGGTGATGATCGATAGGATCACTATCAGGGAATAGAGTGGGAACCCTATGTTCTCCATATAAAGATGTGGTATATTTGCATTCATATATTGAGTATAACTTAGTTTTCGGACAATAAGCAAGAATAATCGATATCAAAGACAAAAAAAGATAATATAGGTCAAAAAAACATTAGAAAGAACACTTTTTATAAATATGAAGGATCTTACGAAGGGAAAAATACTTAAGGTCATACTAGCGTTTGCTTTGCCGGTATTCATCGGCAATCTTTTCAATCTTGCCTATAATCTTGCGGATACAAGGATAATAGGAAGCTTTTTGGGCAGTGATGCGCTTGCTGCGGTAGGAAGCGTAAGCACATTAAGCGATTTCATAATAGGATTTGTCTTTGGAATGTCTAACGGATTTGCCGTACTTACCGCCAGATATTTCGGAATGAAGGATGAGACATCGGTAAGGAAATCATTTGCGCTTTCAATAGAATTCGGCGTGATCATATCTTTGATCCTTTCGGCTTTGAGTTTATCAGGTCTAAAATACATTTTCAGATGGCTGAATGTTATGGAGGATCACAGTAATCAGGCTTCAGACTATATAACGATTGTTATTTTCGGACTCGTTTTCGCATGTCTTTACAATGTGCTTGCCTCAAGCCTGAGGGCGATAGGAGATGCATATACACCGCTGCTTTTTCTCATCTTTTCGACGCTTCTTAATGTAGGACTTGATGTACTCTTTGTGGGAAAGCTGAATATGGGCGTAAAAGGAGCGGCTTTTGCCACAGTGATAGCACAGGCGGGTTCGGTTATACTTTGCTTTGTTTATGCGCTGATAAGATATCCGATCTTCAGATTTAAAGCATCCGACCTTATTCCGACAAAGCTTCTGGCCGGGCAGCTGATCTCGGGAGGTTTATCCATGGGACTGATGTCCAGCTTTGTTGCATTCGGAACACTCAGTCTTCAGACGGCAATAAACAGACTCGGCACAAATGTAATCGTGGCTCATACCGGAGCAAGAAAGCTTACGAGCCTTTATATGATGCCTTTCTCTGTTTTCGGAACGACGATGGCGACCTTTACCGGACAGAATTACGGGGCAAAGCGTATTGACAGGATAAAAGGGGGACTTATAACGGCACTGGCGATCAATTTCGGATGGATCGTCATTGTACAGATCATGAGCTGGACAATCTGCCCCTATCTGATTGAGGCTATCACTGCAGTCGATACGAAAGAAATCATAGATACCGCTGTTTTGTATCAAAAGTTTGATACATCGTTTTATGCGATAGCAGCTATGATAACAATTTTCAGAAACACGCTTCAGGGAATGGGAGATCATATCACGCCTGTTATTTCAAGTGGGCTCGAGCTTGGGGGGAAGGTGGTCATCGCTCTTACGCTTGCAAGGTTTATGGGATACTGGGGGATAATAATAGCAGAACCGATAGTCTGGGCGATAATGGTCATACCTTTGATCATAAGCATAGTTTTAAGGATAAAGAAAAACAGTGATACCGGGGGAGACAGGGAATCTGCCGATAAGACTACGGTAAAGCAGGGGGAATAAGTAATGGAAAAATGGTATTCCGATAACGGCGACGGTACATACACAAATCCGATACATTATACTGATTATTCCGATCCGGATGTGATAAGGGTTGGAGATGACTACTTTATGACAGCCAGCAGTTTTTGCAACACGCCGGGACTTCCTGTGCTTCATTCAAGGGATCTTGTTAATTGGAAAGTAATCAGCTATGGGATAAATAATCTTCCGTATGAGAGATATAAAAAGCCACAGCACGGCTGCGGAGTATGGGCACCGGCCATAAGATATTACAATAACGAATTTGTTATATTTTTTCCAATGCCCGACGAGGGAATATTTACTGTAAGGACAAAAGATCCCTGGGCCGGGTGGTCCGAGCCGCAGATCGTTTATGAAGGCAAGGGCTGGATCGATCCCTGTCCTTTTGTAGACGAAGACGGCAGGGCATATATGGTGAATGCTTTTGCAAAGAGCAGGATCGGGTTTAAAAGTGTTCTGCAGATCACGGAGATGAGTGCGGATCTCACAAAGCTGACAGGTGAACCTGTCAAAGTCTTTGATGGAAATGAAAACGGTCAGATCACGATTGAGGGCCCAAAACTCTACAAACGTAACGGGTGGTATTATATATTTGCACCTGCCGGCGGAGTTAAGCAAGGGTGGCAGACGGTACTCAGATCGAGGAATATTTTTGGACCGTATGAATACAGAACAGTACTGGAACAGAAGGATACGCAGGTGAATGGTCCTCACCAGGGTGCCTGGATAGATACTGTGACAGGGGAGGACTGGTTCATACATTTTCAAGATGTTTACTGTGCAGGAAGGATTATTCATCTGCAGCCACTATGCTGGAAGGAAGACTGGCCTGTGATAGGGGAGGCAGAACAGGGTGAGATCTGCGGAAAACCTGTAATGACCTATAGAAAACCTGATGTTAACGGAAAAGGGAATGGGATATATGCTCCGGATACATCCGATCAGTTTGATTCGACAAAGGTGGGATTTCAGTGGCAGTGGAACGCCAATCATGAGGACGGGTGGATTGAGTGTGATAAAGAAAGATCATGCGTTATCTTATATTCGGTACCCGCTGAGGATTCAATCGCGGATCAGCCGAATCTGCTCCTGCAGAAATGGCCTGTGCCTGAGCCAAGGGCTGTAACAAAGCTAAACCTTTCCGGGATGATAGCGGGAGATGAATGCGGGATCATCAATATGGGAGTGAACTACTCGGCTCTTTCTGTATACTATGATGGCAGCAATTATTCTCTGAGAAAGATATGCGGAGTTCAGCATTTCTCCGGTGAAACCGCTCATTCCGAGGATATAATCACAACTGTTATGGATGGAGTGAAAAATAGCGAAAAAACGCCCGGAGAGATATTTTTCAAGTATGAGGTAACGAACGTTACGCCAACTGAAATTAATACTGAGGGTAAATACAGTTTTAGGATACCGAAAGAGAGAGTTGTCTTTTCATACAGTCTTGACGGAATTGAGTTTATTCCCATGTTTGACATGGAAACTAAACCGGGAAGATGGGTGGGGGTAAAGTGCGGTATTTATATCAGAAATCTGTTTAAGAAAAAGGGCGGCAGTATTTCCGCCGATTATTTTGTTTTTGAATAGCACATCAATCCTGATTTATGCTATCATAACCCTATGAGTACGAAAAAATTTGGACTAAATCGCACACAGTTAAAGCTCATCGCGATAATCTCCATGGTTATCGATCATTTTGCGTGGGGGTTTGTGGATTTTTATACCCCCTTAGGTCAGATACTTCATCTTTGCGGCAGGATGACAATTCCGATAATGACCTTTTTTATTGCCGAAGGTTTCAGGAAAACCCACGACCTTAAGCGGTATATATACAGAATGGCAGCATTTGCCGCAGCTTCGATCATTCCCTTTTATATTTTTTTCCACGAAGAATACGATTACAGACAGAATATAATCTTTGACCTTCTGCTCGGCCTTTTGCTTCTCACAGTGCTTGAGAGCAAAAAGCTTAAGAAATGGGCAAAGGTTTTGCTTACAATTCTTTTATTTACAGTCTCGGCAACAATAGGCGGCTGGATTATCACACCCCTTCTTTTTATCCTGTCATTCTATTACGGCAAGACCTTTAAACAGAAATGCTTTTGGTTTATCCTTTCGGATGTTGTCACGGTTCTTTTTCTCATGGCAGCAATCACGATAAATAATAATGTTTACCATTTTTCCAAATATGAGTGGGTATGGTGGGATAAGACATATCTTCTCGGTTTTATCCTGGCGCTTCCTCTTTTGTATCTCTATAACGGAGAAAAGGGAAAGGACTTTGTCGGCAGACACTTTTTCTATGTATTTTATCCGGCACATTTTATTCTCCTTGCAGGGCTTAAGTATATCACAGATGGAGATGTTTCAAGATGGGATGTATATCTGGCATTCCATGTGGTAGGTCTTGTAATCGTAATGGTTATTACGCTGCTTACGGCGTTCAGTAAGCCTTCCAGGGGTCAGTCATCGGTATTGCTCATTGAATTCGGGGCTTTGTTTTATACCGCCGGTTTTATTCTTGAAATACTTTCGGACACGGTGGAGGGGGTGCATTTTGCCTGCATTATAGAGTATTTTGGTGAATATATACTCTTTATTGCAGTTGTTTATTTTGTCGGAGTACTCTGCTCAAAGAAAGTGCCGTCTTTCGTTTATATCATTCTGATCGTGGCATCGTTAATCTTTATGTATATGCTGATAAGGACAAGGGTGGATGGTTTCTTTTATAAAGAGATCGGAGTAAACTTCGACGGTGCATTCAGCAGGCCGGAGCTTGTATACGGACCGGGATTTTATATTTCTATCTCGTATATTATATTTATTTCGATCATTGGAAGTGTATTCTGTGCAATAAAGCTGAGAAGCGGATCTCCGATTGAAAAGAAGAGACTGATCTATGTTATCATTTCGGTATTCTTCTGCTGGCTTCCATATATTCTTAAGCTCCTTGGCCTGACGGGCGGTTTTGAGATACCGGCCATCGGAATAGTGGCGACGGCAGTGAGCATGTATCTCTGCCTTAAACGCTACGGCTTTTTGGATTCGGTCATGATAGCGAGTACCAATGCGCTCGATCACAGCCGTGAAGGAATACTGGTATATGACTCAAATTATATAGTGCAGTACAGCAACAGGAGAACGGAGGAAATCTTCGGAAATCTTGGGATAAGCAGTGACCTGAGCAAACATGAACTCTTTGGAAAGATATTGACCGAGAATCTTTCAAAGCTGGAGCTTGACGGCAGGATTTACGATCTTGTCAATGAACCGCTTAAGGAAAAAGAGTATGTTATCGGACAGATGCTCTGGATCATAGATAATACCGAGCATTATTCCGCGATCAAAAAGATCAGTGAGCTGGCTATCAGGGATTCTCTTACCGGAATTTATAACCGTACCGAATTTCAACGCCTTGTAGAGGCTGATCTTGAAGCCGGCCTTGGCGGAACTATGATCATGATAGATATGGACAATTTCAAGAAGGTGAACGATCAGAATGGTCATCAGACGGGAGATGCCGTGCTTGTGGCACTTGCCGAGATAATGAAGGGGATTTCGGAGACCGAACTATACAGCGGAAGGATCGGCGGGGATGAATTCTGCGGATTTATCAGAGGTATTGAGGATCCCGGAGAAATAGGAGCGAGGCTGCAGGAGCTTATGTCTGATTTTGAGGACAAGCTTGCCGTGCTTGGATATGAAGGTATAACAAGCCTTTCGATAGGAGCAGTTCCGTGCTGCGAGATCTCGGATGCAAGCTTTAAGCGACTGTATTCAGAGTCGGACAAGGTGCTTTATCAGGCAAAGATGAGCGGTAAGAGAAGATATGTGATCAAATCTTCAGATAATTGATTTATTGAAAATAATGATCGATACGGAGTGTTTTATGTCTTTGATCAGGGAAATAGATATCGAAAATGAAAATACTGGATCAGTCGAAGAGATCCATATAAGAGAAGTTGCCGGGATACCCGAGGATGAAACGATCTTTCTGCCCAGAACAGTGGATTATCTTGATATTGACAGACAGTACAGGCAGCTCATGTTTATTCACGAGGCAGCGATAGAGCAGGTTACCGCAAAGCTCAATATCCTTAAAGGAGAATTTCAGTTCAGCAATGACAGAAATCCTATATCATCGATATCAAGCCGCATAAAGTCAAAGGAGAGCATTCTTTTCAAGATGAAAAGAAAGGGCCTGCCTCTCACGGTCAGTGCACTTATCGACAATATACACGATATTGCGGGAGTGAGGGTGATCTGTCCCTTTATCGAAGATGTGTATTATGTAGCCAGAATGCTTACCAGACAGCCTGATATAGACATAGTCGAGGTAAAGGACTATATCAGGGAGCCGAAGGACAACGGATACAGGAGCCTGCATCTTATCGTCAATGACAATGTGATCTTCTCAAATACTTCAAGAGAAGTCCCGGTTGAGATCCAGATCCGCACTATCGCCATGGATTTCTGGGCGAGTACCGAGCATCAGCTGAGGTACAAAAAGGACACGGTTTTCACTCTCGAAGCACAGGACAAGCTTAAGCACTGTGCCGACCTGATGGCGGAGGCAGACCGTGAAATACAAGAACTGGCCGGTGATTTTGACCTGAATCAGTGGTAACGATTTTTTAAAAAATTGTATGGTATATATTTATAGATTGTGATAAAATTACAGTAATAATGAGCTATGGACTGATTAGCATCATATTTTGTATGCATTTTTATGGGGCATGAAAGGAGATATGAAAAAGTGAGACTTGTAACACGTTCGGACTTTGATGGATTGGTATGCGGAGCACTGCTTCTCGAGGCGGGAGTTATCGATCATTGGAAATTTGCTCATCCCAAGGATCTTCAGGATGGACTTGTGGAGATCAACGAGGATGACTGTCTTGCTAACGTACCCTATGTAGAAGGGTGCGGACTCTGGTTCGATCACCATTCGAGCGAGTTCGAGCGTCAGCAGCTTGAGGGCAAATATAAAGGCGAGAGTCGCGTTACACCTTCCTGCGCGAGGATCATATATGAGTATTACGGCGGAAAGGAAAGATTCCCCCAGTACGACGATATTATGGTAGCGGTTGACAAGGTTGACTCAGGTAATCTTACTGTTGACGAGATCATGAATCCTACGGGATGGATACTTATCGGTTTCCTTATGGACCCCAGAACGGGACTCGGACGCTGGAGACAGTTTACCGTTTCCAACTATCAGCTTATGGAAAAGCTTCTCGTTGCATGCAGCAAAAACACAACAGAGGAGATACTCAATATGCCCGATGTTAAGGAGCGTATTGAGGTTTACAATGAGCAGACCGAGAAATTCAAGGCAATGGTTAAGGAGCATACCCATACCGAAGGCAATGTTATCATCAGTGACCTTCGCGGTGTAGAACCCATCTATACCGGCAACCGTTTCATGATCTACTCAATGTATCCGGAGCAGAACATTTCCGCATGGATCGTCAGTGGCAAAGGCGGAGAGGGCTGCAGTGCTGCAGTAGGATATAGCATCGTTAATAAGACTTCAAACGTTAACGTCGGAAGCCTTATGCTCAAGTACGGCGGCGGCGGACACAGAAAAGTCGGAACCTGTCAGTTTACCAATGATAACATGGGAACCGAACTTCCCAAGATGCTCGACGAGCTCTGCGCACTTGCAAACGGACAGGCATAAATGAAATTATGGCAGAATAGTTCTATTTTTTAAGATAGAGTTATTCTGCCTTTTTTATCGAAATTATGATAAAGGAGAGAAATGATGAAAAGAAAAAAGGCATTAAAAAGGATCGTAACCGGAGCGGTTGTTACTTCTATGACCGTATTACCTGTTGCTTCGCTCAATGCTCTGGCTTATACCGATAACGGAAACAGCTATGAGTGGAAGAACGAGGACGGAAAAGCATTCTGGTATGAGAATGGTGAAAGACAGGGTATTTATGGCAGTAAGGGTAATGTGTTTTATGATGACACGGAGCGCGGACGTGAGATCTACGACAGGGATTCCGATGCATGGTATTGGCTTGATGCAGTGTACAATGGTGCAAAGGCTGTAGATAAAGAAGTTTTTATGCCATATATTTATTCTGACGAAGAGAATCATCTTTCGGACGAGGAGTGGATAAAGAGTGTTGCGGCGCTGAGCAAAAAAACAAAATTTGATGCCAAAAAGAATGGCGGGGAAGCGGTTGATCTCTCTGCGCAGATCGAGCAGGCTATAAAGAACCACGGAAAAGCCGGAGCCGGAAAGTGGGTAAGATATGATTCCAAGGGAAGAATGGTAAAAGGCTGGTACAAGGTTCAGGGACGTGATGCGGAAATATATAAAAACCAGGTCGGAAATGTGTATTATTATGATCGTCAGACCGGTCTTATGGCAAAGGGAAATGTCAAAATAGACGGCATTGACTATACTTTTGATGAAGTATCAGGTGTGCTGACCAGCGGAAATGCCCCGTTTATTAAAAATAATGATTCCACCGAAAATATGTACACTGTAAGAACCGATGCCGACGGAAATCCTATTGACCTCGGAGGAATGCAGATCATACTCAAGGACTGGTGGTCTGATCCCAAGGCTGAACCCAGTAATGAATATGAGCAGGCAAAGGCAGATTACCGCGATTGGGCTATGGAAACATATAATTTTGAGATGATCCAGAGCGGCGACTACGGTTGGGGCAACTGTCTTGATGAGGTAATCGAGTACGCTTCAAAGCCCGCTACTGATGAATACGTGCTATATACGGTGAGATCTGATCCGAAGCTTGGAGAGATTTTTAAGAAAGGGTATGTTTATGACCTTTCTACACTTGACTGCCTTGATTTCTCTAATACAAAGTATGCTCAGAATGATATTACCACTCTCTGCACGTATAAGGGTAAGATTTACGGAATGTCTGCAGGTGTATCCGAGCCTCGTGACGGATTCTTCTTCAATGAGAATCTTCTGGCTGAGGGCGGATTTACTCCTGATGATATCTATGATCTTCAGAAGAATGGCGAGTGGACTTGGGATAAGTTTGAGGAGATCTGCAAGGCTGTTCGTAAGGATAAGGATAACGATGGTAACTATGATGTTTGGGCATGGTCAGGAAATACCGGATCATTCACTACCGACATCATCTTCTCTAACGGCGGATCAATCGTTGGCATCGGTGCTAACGGATACACCTATGAAGTTGAGAATCCTAAGACTGTAGCAGCACTTGAGAAGGCAAACGAGCTCATCAAGGAGTACAGAATGAAGGATCCTCAGGTCAAGAACTCTGAGACCGGAGAGATGGAGTATGCTACTTGGGATTACTTTTATAAAGCATTCAAGAACGGTGACTGTGTATTTATGTATGATGGTGCTTACGCCGGATATGCAAACGGACAGATCGGCGACATCACCGACTTCCCTGTTGGATTTGTTATGATGCCCAAGGGACCTGACGGAGAGCTTGTAAATCAGCGTTCCAACAATCCGGTTGTAATTCCGTCAAACTATGATAAAGATACGGCATGGAAGATAGCGTTTGCATATGACATCTGGACTGAGGAACCTGCAGGATTTGAAGGATATAATGGATATGTATCAAACTGCTATTCAGGTATCTATGACGAGAGAGCCTGCAATGAGACAATTCCTCTCATGGCTTCAGTAGGGCATGGTTTTGTAAATTATGCTCCGCTGATTCCTGAACTTGATGTTAGCAATGGTTTTATTTGGTCGGTAAATGGAGAGGCATCAATACCTGAAATTATTGATTTTAAGAGAGATTATTTTATGGAATGCATTGACAACGCCAATAAATAATGTTTCTGAAACTACTTTATTAACAGAAAAACCGAAGGTCTGTATGGCCTTCGGTTTTTTGGATGAATAAGCTGATCAATATTTCTATTCAAATGTTTCAACAACGGTCTTAAGATGCTCGATGATCGGGAGGTGCTGGGGACAGATGCCTTCACACTGGCCGCAGCCAACACAGTCGCTGGCTTTTCCGTAAGTTTTTGTAAGCTCCTCATATTCGGCTTTGCCGGATTTCCAGCCCCATTGCTTGATGATCTTTTTCTCTTCATTGAGAAGAGCAAAGTACTTGGGAATGGCGATCTTCATAGGGCATCCGTCAGTACAGTAGGAGCATGCGGTGCAGGGAACAGCGATATCCGTTCTGATCTTTTCCGCAGCTCGGAGGCATATAGCCTGTTCCTCATCGGTGAGAGGAGTAAAGGACTGCATATAGCTTGAGTTGTCATCCATCTGGGCGAGATTGCTCATGCCGCTTAGTACCATGAAAACATTTTTGTGGCTTGCGGCAAATCTGACTGCCCATGAGGGAATGCTCCAGTCGGGATGAGCCGCACGCATTTCCTCGGTAATATATTCGGGGAGAACGGCGAGTCCGCCACCTTTAACGGGCTCCATGATAAGAACCTTCTTGCCGTGCTTTTCGGCAACCTCGTAGCATTTCCGGGACTGAACATTATCGCTTTCCCAGTCGAGATAGTTGATCTGAAGCTGTACGAATTCAAATTCGGGATGCTCTGTGAGAACCTTGTCAAGCATTTCGGCATCGGAATGGAAGGAAAAACCGATATGCTTAACTAGTCCATCGGCTTTTTTCTTTTGGATCCAGTTAAAGCAGTCGAGCTTTGCGTATTTATCGTAATTTCCCCTCTCGATATCGTGGATAAGATAAAAATCGAAGTAGCCGGCTCCGGTTCTCTCAAGCTGGGTATTGAAGATCCGGTCGCGCCCCTCAAGGTCATCAAAGAAGCCTGCGTGAAGCTTTGTCGTGAGAGTAAAGGAATCCCTCGGATGTCTGTCAACCAGTGCTTTTTTGATCGATGTTTCGCTTTTTCCGCCGTGATACATCCAAGCGGTGTCGAAATATGTGAAGCCTCTTTCAAGATACATGTCAACCATTTTGGAGAGCTCATCGATATCAATCTCTCCGGAGGCCTGGTCCTTGATCGGAAGACGCATCAGGCCGAAGCCGAGTTTTTTGGGGTTTTCGTATAAGTCCTTCATTTTTCTCATACCTCCTTGATGTAACGTTTTAGATGTGATTGAAATATTGTCATATCACCGTCAGATACATTAATTCTATTATATTTTTAGTTTATATTCTATAAGAATATTTCGTTCCTATCTATTCCTATTTAATGCAATTTATGATATTATATGTCTTTGATTGAGCGTTTTTGCTTTGTTCAAAGCAGTTATGATCACAATTATTTTATAAGGCGGGTTTATTTATGGCACTTAACAAGAAACCGACAACGGGAATGAAAGATATTCTTCCCGAGGAAATGCGGATCCGTGAGTATGTAATGCAGGTTATCAGCGAGACATACGCAAGCTATGGATTTACAAGGATAGAGACACCCTGTGTTGAGAACATCGGAAATCTCACAAGCAAGCAGGGCGGAGATAATGAAAAGCTTATCTTCAAGATCCTTAAAAGAGGAGAAAAGCTTGATGTCGAGAATGCAAAGACTGAAGATGAGGTAGTAGACGGCGGTCTTCGCTATGACCTTACAGTTCCTCTTGTAAGGTATTATTCAAACAATTCGGCTAACCTTCCTTCTCCTTTTAAGGCACTTCAGATGGGAAATGTCTGGAGAGCGGACAGACCTCAGAGAGGACGCTATCGCCAGTTTATGCAGTGCGATATTGATATTCTCGGAGAACCTTCGAATCTGGCTGAGATCGAGCTGATCCTTGCGACAACCACGACTCTCGGAAAGATTGGCTTTAAGAATTTCCAGATAAGGATAAACGAACGCCGGATCCTTAAAGCTATGGCTGCCTACGCCGGTTTTCCGGAGGATTCCTATGAGAGCGTATTCATAACTCTCGACAAGATGGATAAGATCGGAATGGATGGAGTTAAGGCAGAGCTTATTGAAAACGGATTTGATCCCGCATCGGTGAATAAGTACCTGAAGCTTTTTGAGGACGCGGATAATACAGCTAAGGGAGTTGTAAAGATCGCGGATATTCTCGGCGATTACCTTGACAGCGACATAAAGGAAGGTCTTATCGAGATCATCAATTCCGTTGAGGCTACAAAGCAGGCACAGTTTGATATGGTATTCGATCCCACGCTTGTACGCGGTATGGGTTATTATACGGGAACGATCTTTGAAATCTCCATGCCTGAGTTTGGCGGAAGCTGCGGAGGCGGCGGAAGATACGACAAGATGGTCGGAAAATTCACCGGAAGCGATGTACCCGCATGCGGATTTTCAATCGGATTTGAAAGAATCGTGCTTCTGCTCATGGAGAGCGGATTTAAGGTTCCCGGAGAAGCGGGAAAGGTCGCATATCTTATAGAAAAAGGAATCGGCGGAGAAAAACTCTGCGAGATAATCGCCCGGGCACAGAAGGCAAGGGAAGAGGGCAAACAGGTCCTGGTTGTCCGTATGAACAAAAACAAAAAGTTCCAGAAGGAACAGCTTTCGGCCGGAGGTTACGAAGAATTTGAGGAATTCTTCAACAACTGAATTCATAAGGATATTATTACGGATCGTTTTTAAATAAATCAAAGATTTGAGGAGTATAAAATGGTACAGTCAAGAACCCATAATTGTAATGAATTAAGAATATCCGATGCGGGAAAAAAGGTTGTCCTTGTCGGATGGTATGAGAACATCAGAAGAGTCAGCAAGAATCTTGGATTTGTCATTCTTCGTGACTTCTACGGAACAACACAGATCGTTCCCGAGACCGAAGAGATGATGAATGCTTTCCTTGAACTCAACACCGAGTCCACAGTTTGTGTTGAAGGTGTTGTGAGAGAGCGTTCAAATAAGAATCCCAAAATTGCAACGGGAGATATCGAAGTTGTTCCCGAGAAGGTTACTGTACTCGGAAAGTGCAGACACGCGGAGCTTCCCTTCGAGATCAATCACTCAAAGGAAGCGGATGAAAACGCAAGACTTAAATACCGCTATCTTGACCTTCGAAATCCTGATGTAAAGAAGAATATCGTATTGAGATGCAATGTAGTTGCAGAGCTTCGCAAAGCAATGACGGAAGAAGGATTCCTCGAAATCACAACACCCATCCTTACTGCATCAAGCCCCGAGGGAGCCAGAGACTTCCTTGTACCTGCCAGAAAGCATCCCGGAAAGTTCTATGCTCTTCCCCAGGCACCTCAGCAGTTCAAGCAGCTTTTAATGACCTCCGGCTTTGACCGCTATTTCCAGATAGCACCCTGCTTCAGAGATGAGGATGCAAGAGGCGACCGTACCCCCGGTGAGTTCTATCAGATGGATATGGAAATGGCTTTCGCCACTCAGGATGATGTACTCGGAGTACTTGAGAAGGTGCTTGTACCCGTATTCGAAAATTATGGAATCTATGACCGTATAACCCCGGCTCCTTTCAGGAGAATTCCTTTCAGAGAGTCAATGGAGAAGTACGGAACCGATAAGCCCGATCTTCGCATAGATCTTGAACTCAAGGATGTAACAGATGTACTCGGCGGTATCGAATTTGATCCCTTCAAGGCAGATCGTATCGAGGCGGTTGTTGTTACCGGCTTCAATGCTACAAGAAAGCAGATCGATCAGCTTGTCGCTGATGTTGAGGTTCAGACTGCGAGAAAGACATACTGGTTCAGAGTTGATGAGAACGGCGAGATCGTAGGCGGTATCTCTAAATTTGTTCAGCCCATCAAGGATGAGGTTATTTCGAAGCTTGGCTTAACAAACGGATGCTTTGTCGGTATCGCAGCAGGAAACAAAGGTGAGGCTCTTAAGACTGCCGGCGTTATGAGAACAAAGCTTGGCGTTCTCTGCCCTGAGCATATGGACAAGGAGCAGTATCAGTTCTGCTGGATCGTTGACTTCCCCATGTATGAGATTGGGGAGGAATCCGGAGAGCTTGAGTTCTGCCACAATCCTTTCTCAATGCCCGTAGGAGGACTTGAGGTTCTTGAAAAGGCTGCCAAGGGAGAGTTTGATCCCCTTGAGATCATGGCTAATCAGTACGACCTTGTAATCAACGGTTATGAGTCTGCTTCAGGCGCTGTAAGAAACCACGATCCTGAGATCATGGTAAAGGCTTTTGAACTTGTCCGCCTCGGAGAAGATGATGTAAAGGCTAAATTCCCTGCTATGTACAATGCCTTCACATACGGAGCACCGCCTCATGCAGGAGCAGCTCCCGGAGTTGACCGTATGATCATGCTCCTTACCGGAGAAGAGTCCATTCGTGAAG
>JAEEGL011551106.1_pt1 | contig 54627 bp, 47 predicted proteins | sample 9134231 | NCBI WGS metagenome assembly JAEEGL01 (sample SAMN16246548, study PRJNA631951) | gut metagenome | biome: gut microbiome; feature: rumen; material: fiber-attached | host: Bos | place: Iran: Karaj | collected 2018-10
GCTTGGTATGTAAAACAGAAAAACGAACCCACATTATGACACCTTTATCGATTATATATCTTATCGTAGGCCTCGTCACGATTATTTGGCCACTCTTGCTGCTTTTCTTCAAGCGTAAAGTGTTGGACGCACAATGGATGATGATGACGGCATTGTTGCTTTTCGGCCTTTCGGCCATCATCTACAGCTCCTTCTTCAACACCTTCCTGAAAGGGGAGTATCTGTTGGTAATCATGTATATGATTGTGTCGCTCTGCGTGCTTCCCGTAACGCAAGCCGCTGTGGCCATCTTCACGCATGTCAAAGGCGCCACCTACTCCTATCGTGTGCTGGTGATTCCGTCGCTGGTTACCGTCTTGTTGATGGCGGCTTCGGTCACCATCGGCGGCGCCGACATGTACCGCCTGTGGATTGCGCGCGGAGCCGACTGGATGGCCGGTTCTTTCTTCCCCGGAAGCTGGCGCTATAACCTCATCGTGCTCGTACACTATTATACCTATTGGCTTGTCTTGATTGGCGAGGCTGTCTACATGGCGTTCTATGTTGTCGTACGGTTGTCACGGTTCAACCGTATGTTGAAAGAATATTACACCGATCAGCAGCACAATTCACGTTACATACGGGGTATCTACCTCACCGTGGGTATCAATTGTGTCTGCGTCGTTGTCAACCATGTCTTTTTTCCCTTCAACACCCCACGTCCCGAAGGGCTGGTGGGTGTGATTTGTCTGCTGCAGGCTATCGACCTATTCCTTCTCGGTTGGTATTTCTACCATTTGAACTACAGCGCCGAAAGTTTGGGCGAGCGTATCCGTAGCTCCAACAAGTATGGTCGGGGCAACCTTGCTCAGTTGGGTGAGCAAATCATTCAATTTGTCGAGCGCGAGAAAGGCTATCTCAATCCCGACCTCTCCGTGTTTATGTTGAGCGAAGTCTTCAAGGTGTCGCAGGACGATGTCGTCGATGCCATACATAATCTCCATGGCACCCCGTTCAGCGAATATGTCGACAACCTGCGCGTTGAACACGCCATCGCCTTCCTTGAGAATCATCCGGCCTTCAATGTCGACGACTCCGAGCATCTCTCTATGCTCGCGCACTCTTGTGGCTATACTGATTCCGATGCCCTGCAGCAGTCGTTCGGCAAGGTGCTGCAGACTTCCGTCGAAGACTGGAGGCAACGTCAATAGTTGTACTTCTCTCCCCAGCGCTGGCGCAGGCTGTTGCGTGTCTCGTTCTCGCGCGGCGTGTTGCCCGGCTCGTAGAATCGTGTGCCCTCCAGCCCCTGCGGCAGGTACTCCTGCTCGGCAAATCCGCCAAGGGCCGAGTTGCTGTAGTCGTGGGCGTACTTATAGCCCTCGTGGTAGCCCAGCTGCTTCATCAGCTTCGTGGGTGCGTTCCTGATGTGCAGCGGCACCGGCAGGTCGCCCGTCCGGCGTATCATGCTTGTGGCGTTCTCCAAGGCCATGTAGGTCGCGTTGCTCTTCGCCGAGCAGGCCAGATAGCAGGCACACTGCGACAGGTTGATGCGGCATTCCGGATAGCCTATCTTGCTCACAGCGTCGAACGTCGCGTTCGCCAGCAGCAGTGCGTTCGGGTTCGCGTTCCCTATGTCCTCGCTCGCGAAGATGAGCATCCTCCGGGCGATGAACAGCGGATCCTCGCCCCCTTCAATCATCCTCGCCAGCCAGTACACCGCCCCGTTCGGGTCGCTCCCTCGCATGCTCTTGATGAAGGCCGAGATGATGTCGTAGTGCATCTCCCCCTGTTTGTCGTAAAATGCCAGGTTCTGCTGAATGACGGTGGTAGCCTTTTCGTTGTCAATCACAACATGCCCATTCGCCCCATTGACCCCATTCGCCCTATTGACAATCAGCTCAATGGCATTCAGCAGTTTCCTTGCGTCGCCCCCGCTGATGCGCATCAGTGCCTCCGACTCGCGCACCTCGACCGTGATGCCTTGCGAGGCATAGTGGCGCACGGCGCTCTCTATCAGCTGCCACATGTCCCCCTCGTCAAACTCCTTCAGCACATACACCTGACAGCGGCTCAGCAAGGCGCTGATGACCTCGAACGAGGGATTCTCCGTCGTCGCACCGATCAGCGTGATGGTGCCGCGTTCCACGGCTCCCAGCAGCGAGTCCTGCTGCGCCTTGTTGAAACGGTGTATCTCGTCGATGAACAGTATCGCACCCTCTTCTTCCTGCGCGGCATTGATGACTTCGCGCACCTCCTTCACTCCGCTGCTGATGGCGCTCAACGTGTGGAACGGACGCTGCAGCGTGTGGCTGATAATCGTCGCCAGCGTCGTCTTGCCGATTCCCGGAGGCCCCCAGAAAATCATGCTCGGAATCTGGCCGCTCTCTATCAACGTGCGAAGAACAGCACCCTGTCCCACAAGGTGCTGCTGTCCTATATAATCATCCAGGCTCTTCGGCCTCAGTATCTCCGCCAGCGGGGTCATACAATCAGCATCGCGTCGCCGTAGGTCGAGAAACGGTACTTCTCCTTGATGGCCGTCTGGTAGGTCTCCATCATCAGCTCCGGCCCTGCGAAAGCACTTACCATGATGAACTGCGACGACATCGAGTGGTGGAAATTCGTCACCATCATGTCGGCAATGGTGAAGTCGTACGGCGGGAAGATGAACTTGTTCGTCCATCCGTCGTACGGGCGCACCGTGCCCGGTATCGTCACCGCACTCTCGATGGCTCGCATCGACGTCGTACCCACGCAGCACACGTGGTGCCCCGTCTCCTTCGCCTTCATGATGGCGTCGCAGGCCTTCTCGTCCAGGTGCATCTCCTCGGCATCCATACGGTGTTTCGACAGGTCCTCCACCTCGATGGGCTTGAACTCGCCCATGCCCGTGTGCAACGTCAGCTCCACCCACTTCACATCCTTTATCTCCATCCGCTTCAGCAACTCGCGGCTGAAATGCAGTCCCGCAATCGGTGCCGCCACCGAACCTTCCTTCTTTGCATAGATGGTCTGGTAGTTGTCTGCATCGCTCTTCTCGATGTCGCGCAGCCTCCGCAGCTCGTCCGGCAGCGGTGTGCGGCCCATGCCGCGCACAATGCTGATGAACTCCTCGTGCGTGCCGTCGAACAAGAACCTTATCGTACGGCCTCGGCTCGTCGTGTTGTCCACCACCTCCGCCACCAACGCATCGTTCGTGCCGAAATACAGCTTGTTGCCTATCCTTATCTTGCGTGCCGGATCCACAATCACGTCCCACAGGCGCATCTCCTCGTTCAGCTCACGCAGCAGCAGCACCTCGATACGGGCGCCGGTCTTCTCCTTTTCGCCTTCCAGCAGCGAGGGGAACACACGCGTGTTGTTCGCCACCACCACATCGCCCTCGTCCACATACTCGATGAAATCCTTGAACAGGCGGTGCTCCACTTCACCGGTGTCGCGGTGCAGCACCATCATACGGGCCTCGTCGCGGTTGCGGACGGGCTTCTCTGCGATTAGCTCCTTCGGCAGGTTGAATCTGAATTGCGATAACTTCATCTCTTTATTCTACTTCATTTTTCACCCTATAACGAATAAAAAACCGATATGGTATGCCGCCGGAAAAAAATATTCACACCTCCCCGTCACGCCATCCCCAGGCATTTTCTGCTGTTGTTCTTTTACTGTTCTTTTACTGTTCTTTTAGAAAAGCAAAAGAACAGCAGTTAATTGGTTGAAAAACAGTTACACTTTGCTGCGCTTCAGGAGGAAGGGGAGGAGCACCTGATGGAACCCCTGTGCCACGTCGACAGGCACGTAGTCGATACGGTACTGCAGGGCGTGGCGCTGCAGCTGGGACTGCAGGGCATGCATCTGGCGACGATAGGCATCGGCAACTTCATTGGGTTGCAGGTGCACTTGGCGTCCGGTCTCGAGATCGATGAACCGATAGGGGCGTGTATCGTAACCGAGCTCCAGTTCGTGTGAGCGGTCGAAAGTATGGAAGAGGATTACCTCATGTTTGTTGTGGCGCAGATGGCGCAGGGCGTCGAAGAGAGGTTCTTGTTCATCGGGACGTACGAAGGCATCGGTGAAAAGCACCACTAGAGAGCGGCGGTGCAGTTGTTCGGCCACAAGGTGGATGCTTTGGGCCAGGGAGGTGGTGCGCAGGGGGCGGTGTTCGGCGTCGACGGGTTGCAGGAGTGGGTCGAGTTTCCCCAGCAGGTAGCGTCGGTGCACAGCGTTGGAACGACAGGGGGTGCTCAGGTCGATGCCGTCGCTCAGGAGGGTTAGGCCAAATGCATCACGCTGGCGATGAAGTAGTTCGATGAGCACGGCGGTGGCATAGACGGCAAAGGTGAGTTTGTTGGGATAATCTACATCGGCGTGCCGCTCGATGGGAAACAGCATCGAACTGCTGTGGTCAATCAGTATTTGGCAACGCAGGTTCGTCTCCTCCTCGAATTGTTTGACATAGAGACGGTCGGTACGGCCGTAGAGGTGCCAGTCGATGTGGCGGGTGCTCTCGCCGCTGTTGTATTGCCGGTAGTCGGAGAATTCGGCCGAGAAACCGTGAAATGGGCTACGGTGACGGCCGGTGATGAAACCCTCGACCACTTGCCGGGCGAAGAAGTCCAGGCCCTTGTACTTCGAGATGTGGCTTTGGTCCATGGTTTGGAATTGAAAATTGAAAAGTGAAAATTGAAATTATCGAAGCATTGCTACAACCCGTTTCACTTTTCACTTTTCAATTTTCAATTTAAAGCAGTGCGTTGAGCTTCTCGACGAGGGTCTCTTTGGCCACAAGTCCGACGCTCTTGTCTTTCATCTCGCCGCCTTTGAAGAAGAGGACGGTCGGCACATTGCGGATGCGGAAACGGGCGGCCAGGTCGCTGCACTCGTCGACATCGGCAGTGCCGACAACGGCTTTGCCTTCGAACTCTTTCTCTATCTCCTCGACGCGCGGAGCAAGGGCTTTGCAGGGACCGCACCACGTGGCGCCAAAGTCAATCATCACCGGCTTGCCGGTGTTCATCAATTCGTCGAAATTCTGTTCTGTGACTTTCATAACGTGTTTGTGTTTTATTTCTTGTTTCTTGATTCTTGCAAAAAACGTGCCAACTTATTTGGCCCGGAAGTAGATAGTGATAGGCACCCCGTGGAAGTCCCACATCTCGCGCATGCGGTTCTCCACAAACCGTTTGTACGGGTCGCGTATATACTGCGGCAGGTTGCAGAAGAATACAAACTGCGGGTAAGGGGTGGGAAGTTGGGTGATGTATTTTATCTTCACCCACTTGCCTTTGACCGAAGGTGGAGGATTCTGTTCTTTGACGATGGGAAGCAGCTGGTCGTTGAGTTCGGCAGTGGCGATTCGGCGGCTGCGGGCCTCATACACGGCACGGGCCGTCTCGAGCACCTTGTAGATGCGCTGCTTGTTGATGACCGATGTGAAGATGATGGGCACATCGTCGAATGGAGCGATACGTTCTTTGATGAGCTGTTCGAAGTCGCGGTGCGTGTTGGTCTCCTTCTCCACGAGGTCCCATTTGTTGACCACCACAACCACCCCTTTGTGGTTACGCTGTATGAGCGAGAAGATGTTCAGGTCCTGCTGCTCCAGCCCTTGGCTGGCGTCGAGCATGAGGATACACACGTCGGCGGCTTCGATGGCTCGCACCGAGCGCATGACGGAGTAGAACTCCAGGTCTTCGCTCACCTTGCTTTTGCGTCGCAGACCAGCGGTGTCGACGAAATGGAAGTCGAAGCCGAAGAGGTTGTAGCGAGTGTATATCGAGTCGCGCGTGGTGCCAGCAATGGGTGTGACCACCGAACGTTGCTGTCCGGTGATAGTGTTGATGAACGAGCTCTTTCCCACATTGGGTCGTCCGACGACAGCGATGCGGGGCAGACCGTCGGTTGGGTTGTCATCGCCCTCGGCAAAGTCTTTAACCAGCACGTCGAGCAGGTCGCCCGTGCCGCTTCCGGTGATGCCGGCGATGGGGTAGGGGTCGCCCAGTCCGAGACCGTAGAATTCGGCCAGCGCATCCATCTGCGCCGAGTTGTCCACCTTGTTGGCGGCCAGGACGACGGGTTTGGGTTGGCGGCGCAGCATGTCGGCCACGTCCTCGTCCATCGGCGTCAGGCCCTCGCGGGCGTCGACGACGAACAGGATGACGTCGGCCTCGTCGATGGCCAACGCCACCTGCTTGCGTATCTCCACCTCGAAGGTGTCGTCACCCCCCATCACATAACCGCCTGTGTCGATTACCGAGAAGTGTTTCCCGTTCCAGTCGGAGTGACCGTACTGGCGGTCGCGGGTGACACCGGCGGTGGGGTCCACGATGGCGTCGCGGCTCTCCGTGAGCCGGTTGAAGAGTGTCGACTTGCCCACGTTCGGGCGCCCTACTATAGCTACAATGTTCATCTTTTCTGTATTAAGCCGTAAGCTTTGCAGGGATGCGGTGTGCCGCATCCCTGTGGCCTTTTGCCTGCCTTACAGCCCTTAGTTTGGTTAGAGTATTCTGCTGCTTCGATTGCTGCCGATGAGCATGTTGAAGCCCAGCTTGAAGTTGAAAGCTTTCATCTGGGTGAGGTACATGCTGCTGGCGTAGTCCATCATCACATAGGCCTGTATCAGTGTGGCGGGAGTGAAGATGATACCCACACCAGGGTTGAGGAAGTTGTCGAGCGTAATCTTGTTGTGGCCGTCATAGACGAACGAGGAGCCAGCTATGATTTCAACCCAGTTGAAGAGGTTGACGCCTGCCGACAACGTGGTGTTGAAACGGAAGGTGTTCTTCACTTCGCTGTAGTTGGCCTGTGCGTCGCTCATCGCTTCGCTGAGGCTGTTGTAGCTGCTCTTGCTCAGCAGGCCACGATCCCACTGGCCGTGGAAGAGGATGCCGGCTTTCAAGATGCCCAGATTCACGCTGGCTCCCAGATTCAACTTGGTGGGAACGGAATACCAGTAGTCGGCCGAATCGGTCAGCAACTGGGGCATCATGCCGTTGACTTGCTCGTTAAGATAAGCCTTCAACGAGTCGGCGTTAATGGTGCCGTGGTCCAACAGGTTGGTGATGTCGAGTCCGTCGAACTCAATGGTTCCTTGCCCGCCCTTGGGTACCAGGCTCAACACATTCTTCTGCCAGTGGATGCCGGCCGAGAGGTCGTTGATGGCGGCCGAGAAGGTGAAGGGGCCGAGGTCGTACTTGGCTCCAATGTCGAAGGCGATGCCGTTGTTGCCGTTGAGGTCGAACAGGTTCGCGGCGACGTCCTTCACGGTGAGGCCCTTGAACATGTCGGCGAGGCTCCCCGTATCGCTGTTGACCGGTATCACCGATGCTCCCATTACTTCATAGTACACGCGCGCGCGCACGGTTTCGTAATCCTCTTCGGTCTCGAATGTCACCTTCGTGTTGTCGGTCTGCAGGTTGACCAATCCGGACAGCAGTTTCGCGTGGACACCCACCGTGAGGCCCGTCAAGGGAATCTTCATGCCGGCACCCACGCTGGTCTCCATGTACATCTGCATGTTGAATAGGTCGCCGTCAAGAATGGTCACTTCGGGAATGGCCGTCCCGTCGTCGTTCACGTTGCCCTTCAGCACCGTGTTGATGACGCTCACGGGAATGCCTAGGTTGAAATAGCTACGCAGCTGAACGTTGGCATCCACAAACACGGGGCCAATCTTCAGGCCGAAGCCAAGGGCGTTCATGTCGAATCCAAAACGGAAGTGGTTGCTCTCGCCCAGATTGTCCAGCACGCGGTTCAGGTCGATGATGTTGGCCTGCTGCGTCGAGTCGTAGGCCACTATATCGCCTATGGCCAGCGGCAAACCAAGCTGCAAGCTTGTCATGCCGGGCAGCGACAGGTAGAACGTCGACGGGAAGAACGCCGGGTTCAGTTGGTTGCTCTGCGGCGACCGCTGGGCGAAGTAGAACAGGTTGTTTGTCTCGTTGTATTGTGCGTGGGCACTTCCGGTGGCAAGCAACAAGAGGGCTGCCAATATATGAATGCTTCTTTTCATTGTCTTGTCCTCCTATGTTTTATTCGTTACCACCAATCATACCGCCAATCACAGGCAGCCCGCTGATGATGTTGCCGAAGCCTTCAAACAGCTGCATGTCTATCTTGATATTGGGATCCAGTCTTATCATCATTTTCACCTTCAGGTAGTCGTCGCGCTTCACCATCTTGAAGCTGGGGTCGGTGCTGAAGTCGGGCGTGGCCATCTGCAAGCGCAGGCGCAGCTTGCTGGCTTGAGTCAACCTTTCCAGCGCTTCCACCGTCAGCGGCAGCTCCAAGGTCGTCGTGCTGTCGGCAACGGCTTCCACCACTCCCGGGCGGTTGGCCACCGGAGCGGTCACAGCCGAAGCAATCTTCTGATTGGCGAAGAGCACATAGGTCTCCGTTCCGTTCGCGTCCACCAACGTGCCGCTCAGTGTCAGGTCGAGCGGTATGCCGTTGGAGAACTTCATGTAGGCCGTCACTTTCGACGAATCCATATCCACCGCACCTTCGCCCAGCAGATTCGTCAGCGTTGAATCCAACTGGTCGAAGATGGACGACGAGCTGCCGTCGCCACCGTTGCCGTTCAGTACCAGGTCATAGCTGTAAGGCAGACCGCCGATGCGCACCTCGAAGGGCAGCAGCACCCGCAGGTTGGCACCGATGGTGATTGAAGTCATTCGCAGACTGTCGAGCAGCGCGTTGAACGAGTTGATACCTGTCGTGTCGGTCAGCAGCCCCAGGTTGTCCAGCACCAGGCCCGAGTCCACTTCCACATGCATGTGGAAGCCCGCCGTGATGCTTCGCGGCATGCTGTTCACTATCTCGGCCAGGTTCACACTGTCGAACCGCACTGTGCCGCCCTCGATGATGTCGTTCAGCTGCAACGACTGGCCTGCAAAACCAGTGAAGGTACGCAACATATTGTCATGTCCCGTGTACTTAATGGTCACATTGTCGAATCGGGCACTGACATACGCGCGCAGGGCCGAGTCCACATTCGGTGGGCAGGTGCCACTCACTACCGCGTCAAGGTTGAACCGCAGTTCGTGAATCGACATATTGCCGTCCACTATCGACTGCATGTCAGCCTTGTCGAAAAAGTCGATGGGCAGCGTGTACTCGATGACGGTGTCACGAGCAATGAAAGGCACCACACTCTTCGCCTTTCCTGCTTTTCCACTCTTCCATCTTTCCTCTCTTCCACTCTTCCGCTCTCCACCTCTCTTGGCAATCATACTGCCGATAGGAATGGTCTCGCGGATGGTGTCCTTGTATTCGAAGGTAATCGTGTTGTCGTCGGTAATCAAACCCTCGAAGGTGCCGTCAAACGACATTAGCAGATCGTTCAAGTTCAGCTGACCGTTGCTGATTACCGGCAGGCCGAAGCTCGGGCTTAGCTCGCCCTGTAGCCGGTAGGGGCTCCGCAGCAGCTCCATGTCGTCCTTGTTGCACGACACCAGCAGCAGCACCGAAGCCAACGCGATAAAGAATTTTCTGTTCATGGCTTTCTATTTATTTGATTAAATACTTATATCGTATCTGGAGACTCACTTGATTCTCATCTTGTAGAACGAGCGGTACACGAATACCAGTGCGATAATCAAGAACAGTACGCCGAACCACGGAGCCAGGCTGCGGAAGCTGGCGCTGATGGCAATCTCCATGGCCAGCACGCCGAAGAGGGTGGTGAACTTGATGATGGGGTTGAGGGCCACGCTCGAGGTATCCTTGAAGGGGTCGCCCACAGTGTCTCCCACCACGCTGGCGTCGTGCAGTTCGGTGCCCTTGGCTTTCATGTCCACCTCAACCACTTTCTTGGCGTTGTCCCAGGCACCGCCGGCGTTGGCCATGAACATGGCTTGGAAAAGGCCGAAGACGGCAATTGAGATAAGGTAGCTGATGAAGAGGCACACGCTGTTCTGGCCGCCGATGCTCTCGGGCGAGCTGAGGCAAGCAAAAGCCAGCGCGAAGCAGAAGATGGCGATGAAGATGTTGATCATGCCTCGCTGGGCATAGGTGGTGCATATCTTCACCACCTCCTGGCTCTTCTGCGTGTCGGCCTTCTTCGGTGCGTTCGCGTCAAGTTTGATATTGCCCTTGATATACTCCACGGCACGGTTGGCGCCCGTGGTCACAGCCTGCATAGAGGCACCTGTGAACCAATAGATGACACAGCCGCCCAGGATGAAGCCCAGAATGCTGTAGGGATTCAGCAGATTCAGTATGCTCGCGGGTTCGATGCCAAGGGTCTTCTGAATCATCAGGATGAGCGAGAAGATCATAGTGGTGGCACCCACCACGGCGGTGCCGATAAGCACCGGTTTAGAAGTGGCCTTGAAGGTGTTTCCGGCGCCGTCGTTGGCTTCCAGGTAATATTTCGCCTTCTCGAAGTCGGGCTTGAAGCCGAACTCTGCCTCCACCTCCCGGCTGGTCTTCTCCACGTCGTCCTCGATGAGCGAAAGTTCATAGACACTCTGAGCGTTATCCGTCACCGGACCGTAGCTGTCCACGGCGATGGTCACAGGACCCATGCCCAGCATGCCGAAGGCCACTAGACCGAAGGCGAAGATGGAGGAATACTGCGGCAGCACAGCGCTCAGGTCGAAGCCCACGGTGGCCATGTAGGCCATCAGCATCAGCACAAAGAAGACGAGTCCTGTCCAGAAAGCGCTCATGTTGCCGGCCACCAGACCGCTGAGGATGTTCAGCGACGGACCGCCCTGCTCGGAGGCTGTCACCACTTCGTGTACATGTTTCGACTTAGGCGAGGTGAAAACCTTGGTCAGTTCGGGAATAAGGGCGGCGCCCAGGGTGCCGCAGCTGATGATGACAGCCAGCGCGAGCCAGCTAAGACCCGGCAGCGTGTTTGACAGCATGAAGTAGGAGGCGCAGAAAGTACCGATGATGCTGAGGATGGAAGTGATCCACACCAGCGACGTCAGCGGTTTCTCGAAGTCCAGGTCGTCTGCCTTGTGGTAGCGGGCTTTGGCAATGGCGCCGTTGACGTAATAGGCCAGCACAGACGCCACAATACCCAGAATACGCATAACGAAAATCCACACCAGCAGCGGCACCTGGTACTCTGTCGGCACCGCCAGCAGGATGAAGCTCACCAGAGCCACGCCTGTGACACCGTAGGTTTCGAAACCGTCGGCGGTGGGTCCAATGCTGTCGCCGGCGTTGTCGCCCGTGCAGTCGGCTATGACGCCCGGATTGCGCGGGTCGTCCTCGCCAATCTTGAACACCACCTTCATCAGGTCGCTTCCGATGTCGGCAATCTTGGTGAAGATGCCACCCGCGATACGCAGCGCCGAAGCGCCGAGGCTCTCACCGATGGCGAAGCCGATAAAGCAGCTGCCCGCCAATTCCTCGGGCATGAACAGCAATATCACCAGCATCAGCACCAACTCGATGCAGATAAGCACGATGCCGATGCTCATGCCGGCACGCAGCGGGATGTTCAGCAGGTCGAGCGGACGACGACGCAACGAGGCAAAGGCCATGCGTGCGTTGGCGTAGGTGTTCATGCGCACACCAAACCACGCCACCCCGTAGCTGCCTAGAATGCCTATGACCGTCCAGGCCAGCACCAGCAGCACGCTGCCTGCGGGCATGTGGCTCAGCACACCGAAATAGAGGGCAATGGCGGCACCGATAAAGACGAAGAGGAGCAACAGAAACTTGCCTTGCTGCTTCAGGTAGGTTGAGCAGGTCTTGAAAATCACATTGCCGATTTCCAACATCGACTTGTGCGCTTTCAGACGGCGCACCTTGCTGAACTGCCAGAATCCGAACAGCAGACCCAAAATCACAACTGCAAAGCCCCAATACAGAATCGAGGCACTCTCACTCGAGGCAAATCCCTGCGGCATTTGCAGGTCAGCCTCGCTGGCCGACGCCAAAATCGGCGCTGCCAACGCTAGTAATGTTAGTGTTAATTTCTTCATATAGTGATTATTTTATTAATATTCCTTTAAAAAATCGGTCCACAAATATAATAATTATTTTCAATACATCAAAAAAGATACATCTTTTTTTCTTTCTTCCACCCCGACCAGCCGTCCTCAAGTCCATCTCTTTCCGCTTGTTTCATGCTCATTTCCATTTGCTCCTTCGGTTGTTCTTCGGTAAAAAGCGAAGAACTACCGAAGAACTACCGAAGAAATGCCGAAGAAATACCGAAGAAACGTCGATGGAAACAGGAGGTGGATATGAGGAGTTGTGGTTGTGTAGTTGGGTTAATTTCGAAGTAATTATAAATTGTAAATTTTGTTAATTGTTGTTGTTTTAACATTCTTTATGTATTCTGTTTAACAATTATAAGAACAGCCTCTGTAAGCGTTGAGTTATTGAATGTTCATATTTTTTTTTATGTTTAATAAAAAAAGTGTATTTTTGCAGCATGATTAACTACAATGACATGGCCGCACAGACGGCTAATTTCTTATTGACTGTGAAAGCGGTAAAGCTGAACAACGAGCATCCTTTCACATGGGCTTCGGGGCGCAAATCGCCCATTTATTGTGACAATCGCGTCACTTTGTCGTATCCGGAGATACGCACCTTCATCCGCCAGCGTTTCGTGGATGTAATCCGCGAGACGTGGGGCGATGTGGATGTGATTGCCGGTGTGGCTACGGGCGGCATCGCCCAGGGTGCCTTGGTGGCGCAGGAGTTGGGTAAACCGTTCGTATATGTGCGTTCGGAGCAGAAGAGCCATGGTCTGACCAATCAGATTGAAGGCGAAATCCATGCCGGTCAGTCGGTGGTGGTGATTGAGGACCTTGTGTCGACGGGCAAGAGTTCGCTTATCGCCGTCAAGGCCCTGCGCGAGAAGGGTTGCGTGGTGAAAGGCATGGCTGCCATCTTCACCTACGGTCTCCAAGTCGCGGCCGACAACTTCAAGCAGGAAAACGTGGAGCTTGTGACGTTGACCAACTACGACACCCTCATTGGCGTGGCCAAGGAGCAGGACTTCATCCGTCCGGAAGCGCTGGAAAGCCTGGCGGCTTGGCGTGTGAATCCGGAGAAGTGGAGCGACGATCACATGAACAGTTAAGAGTTGAAAGTTGAAAGTTGAAAGTTGAAATTGGTTATGAGCACTAAATTCGTTAAAATCGTACTGCTTGTTTGTGCAAGCATTGTTTTCAATTTTCAATTTTCAATTATCAATTGCGCCAAGGCGCAGGACAGCGTGTTGCTGGTCGACCTGCCCGAAGGTCAGCGGCTGGAGATGGTGTGGGTGGAAGGTGGCACGTTCACCATGGGCAGCAATGCCGCCCGCGGCGTGAGCCACAACTACGAAGCCTCGCGTCCCGAACACAGCGTCACGGTGGACGGCTTCTTTATGGGGCGTCTAGAGGTGACGCAGGGCGTGTGGCGCGCGGTGATGGGTGTAAACCCGTCTAAGTTCACTGGCAATGACTCGCTTCCCGTCGAGCAGGTGCTGTGGGCTGACGCGCAGCAGTTTGTGACGCTGCTTAGCCAACTGACGGGACGTCGATTCCGTCTTCCGACCGAGGCGGAATGGGAGTATGCTGCACGCGGTGGAATGAAGGCTCGCAAAGGCGAGCCGTTCGCCGGTTGTCAGCGTGGCCAGTTGGAACACCATGCATGGTTCTGCGTCAACAGCGAACGCACGACCCACCGGGTGGGAATGCTGGAGCCCAACGAGTTGGGATTATATGACATGAGTGGCAATGTGGCGGAGTGGTGCTCCGACTGGATGGAGCCTTACGACGCCAACCCACAGGTGAACCCCCGCGGTGGACGCGTGGGCAGCAGCCGTGTGTTGCGTGGTGGCCACTACAATAGTGTGTCGGCAGCCTGCACGGTATACGACCGCAGTTGGTACACCCCCAGCGCCACCAGCGAGTACTTCGGCTTGCGGGTGGTGATGGAGACTGACGGAGTGGAGGAGTAGAAATGGTTAATGGTTGATGGAGTAGAATGGACAGGGTGATGAAGATAAAAGACAGGGAATTCGAGACGTTCATTGATGAGGCCGAACTGGGTGCCATAGTGGCGAGGTTGGCCGGCGAGGTGAGTCGCGACTATCAAGGCAAGCGTTTGGTGGTCTGCCCCGTGCTTACCGGTGCCTACATGTTTGCCGCCGACCTCACGCGCTGCCTCACAATACCCTGCGAAGTGTGTTTTGTCCGCTACAGCTCCTACAGCGGCATGCGCAGCACCGGCACTGTGACCTGCTCGTTGCCGTTCCCTCCCGATGTGGAAGGAGGCGACGTGCTGATAGTGGAAGACGTCGTCGACAGCGGCTTGTCGATGCAGCATTTGCTTGACGAGGTGCAGCAGCTGCATCCGCGCAGCGTGAGGATATGCTCCCTCTTCTTCAAGCCCGGTGCCTTCAAGGGAAACTATAAGGTGGACTACGTGGGCCGCAATATCGGCAACGAGTTTATCGTGGGCTACGGCATGGACTATGACGAGGAGGGTCGCCAGCTGCCCGAGGTGATGAAGATAACTGACAACCGGAAATAGAGCAAAATAGAGGAGTGAGGATTGAAAGGGAGTGAAAAAGAAAAAAGAGAAAAATGGCTAAAAGGAAGAGACTATTGGTTTGGATGGCGGCGGCACTGCTGACGACGTCGTGCTCTCTGTTCGAGAAGGAGAATCATATCCACGTCGATGAAGGGCAGCTGTATGGTAAATGGCGTGAAGGAACCACGCAGATTTACTGGCGTTATGTCTCGGACGGCACAGGTGTGACGTGGGACGAAGGGGAGGACATCTCGGAAGAGGAGTCGAACCTCACCTACAACTGGACAGTCAACGGCGACGTGCTGACACATGTGTTCACCGGAGCCCAAGACAACCAGGCTGTGCCCAAGGTGTACACTATCACTGCCATCGACGCAAGCCGTATGGAGTGGAAAGACGACTACGGAATGACGAAGACACTTTCGAGGGAGGAATAGGCCATGAAGAAAGGATGGAAGATAGCTCTCATCTCGCTGGGCTCGTTGCTTGGCCTGGTGGTTGTCGTTGCGGCAGTGGCTCTTTGGCTCGTCTTCACACCGAGCCAGCTGACCAAGATAGTCAATAACCTAGCCGGCCGCTACGTGCAGTGTGAAACCCGTTTCGGTCGCGTGAACTTGACACTCTTCAAGACCTTCCCCGACGCAGGACTCACTGTGGACGATGTCTATGTTGTCAATCCCATGGCCGGTGCCCCAAGCGACACTGTGGCCCGCATCGGCAACCTCACCGTGGGGGTCGACGTGAAGCGATATCTGAAAGAAAAGGAAGTGGTGGTGCACCAAGTGCTGCTGGACGACGTGCAGGCTTCGCTCTATATTGACAGTCTTGGCAACAGTAACTTCGACATCTTCCCGCACTCCGAGGACGACGAGGATACCGTCAAAAACCCCTTCAGCCTTGACAGCCTGCCCAATATGGATCTCAAGAAGATAAAGGTCAGTGACCTTAACGCCAACTTGCTCAACGAGAAGGGCCGCATGCAGGCCGTTGTCGACGACCTTGGCCTTACTGTCGTGGGTACGTTGAAAGAGGGCAGGGTGGACGCCGACTTGGATTTGAAGGTGGACAGCGGAAAACTGAAGACCGCCGATAGCACGGGTGCTGTCGCTATTGACGCCTTGCTCAAGGATATGAAACTGGACCTCAAAGGCGAAGGAAACCTCGACCGCGTGGAGGGTAAGTTGAAGATGAATGTGGAGAAGGGGCAGTTCAACGGTATGGTCAACGAAAAACTGCAGGCTTCGAAGCACGACCTGCTCGCCCTGTCGCTCCCCTTTGTGGCCAACCTGAAAGATACCATGAGTTTCACGCTGCTTGAAGACAGCCACTTGCAGCTCGACGAATATGCTCTCGACCTCAAGGGAGATGTGACTATGCTTTCTCCCATGAAAGTGGATGTCAACGTGAGTACCGACGGTCAGTGGCAGGTGGCTCCGCTGCTGGAACTCCTGCCTATGCAGGTACTGCCTAAGGGAATGGAGGTCGACGGCAAACTTCTGCTCGATGCGCAGGCTTGCGGCGAACTGGGAGGTGGCGTTCTGCCGCTGGTCTCTGCCAAAGTGGGACTCGGCGACGGCCGTTTCTACTTCCCGCAGGCTTTACCTTACAGGGTGAACCGCATCGGTGGCGACCTCGAGGCCTCGCTCGACCTCTCAAAGAAGACCTCCAGCACTGTCAGGATCAAGAGCCTCAAGGCCCACACACGCAACACCGATGTCAATGTCAGCGGTCGTGTCGACGACCTACTGGGCGACATGCACATCGATGCCGCCGTCAAAGGCCATGTGCCGCTGGCCGATGCCGAGCCGATGCTGCCCGACAGCCTGCCTTTCGTGGCTCAGGGTATCGTCGACCTCGACCTCAAAGCCAACTTCCGCATGAGCGAACTCAAGGCTAAAGCCTACGACAGGATGAAGGCTTCCGGCACCGTCAAACTCAAGGAGATTGACTTCAACTACGACAGCATCCACGCTGTGGCTCCCGACCTCAATATCGCCCTCCAGCTGCCCGCCAAGGAGCACAAGGGCAAGATGGCCGAGGCCCACGTGACCGGAAGCGCGCTCAACTTCCGGATGAACACTATCGCCGCCAACGTGCAGCGGCCCGACATCAACGTGGGTGTCAACGACATCACCCGCGAGCAGCTGGCCGCCGCCTTCGAGGTGTCGCTTGAGCGCACCAACGCAACCCTCGACAGCACCTCGATCGACCTCAGCGCCTTGTCGCTCTCGGGCTCTGTGCGGCTCGACTCCACGCAGACCAACCCGCTGAAGAAGTTCAACCCCAACCTCGACGTCGACCTCCGGCAGACCGTCGTCCGCACCAACCTCGTTGCCGAGCATCTTTATTTCAACAACCTCGACTTCCACTACACCCCCGAGCTCTGTGAAATCGCCGATGCCGACTTCAAGTTGGGCAACTCCGACCTGCAGCTCTATGGGTCGGTAGAGAATCTTGAACCTTGGCTGGATGCAAGGTCGCAACCGAATGGGAGCAACCTGCATTCAGGCAACAAGGCTATGCTGGTGGGCGACCTTCAGTTGACTTCCAACTACACCGACGTGGACCAAATCATGGAGCTCATCAGCGGCATGGGGAGCGACCCCGACACGTTGGAGCAGATGCGCCAGGAAGACAAGGTGGACAAGGAAGCCAACCCCTTCATTGTGCCGCTCGACGTGGACTTCACCCTCAACACCCACATCAAGCGCAGCCTCGCTTTCGGCAACGACCTGGGCGACCTGGCTGGCGCTGTGACGGTGAAGGACGGCGTGGCCATCCTGGACCAGATTGGCTTCGTGTGCAAGGCCGCCACGATGCAGCTCACCGCCCTGTATAAGTCGCCCCGCCCCAACAACCTGTTCGCCGCCATCGACTTCCACCTGCTCGACATACAGATCGACGAGCTGTTGGACATGATACCGGTGGTCGACACGCTGGTGCCTATGCTGGCGGCCTTCAATGGCAACGCCAACTTCCACCTCGCAGGCGAGAGCTACCTCTTCGCCAACTACAAGCCCAAGATGAGCTCCCTGCTGGGTTCGGCGGCCATCAGCGGCAAGGACCTGGTGGTGATGGACAACAACTCCATTTCCCAGATTGCCAAGCTGATGCAGTTCAAGAGCTGGAAGGACAAGGATAACAAGATTAAGATTGACAGCCTCAGCGTGGAGATGACATGCTTCCGCAAGGAGATAGAAGTGTTCCCCTTCCTGCTGAACATAGGCAAATACCAGCTCTGTGCATCGGGAAAACACACGCTCGACAACCAATGCGGCTACCATGTGGAGTTGCTGAAGAATCCCTTGATGGCCAAGGTGGGAGTTGACGTGCAGGGTAGCCTCAAGAGTCCCAAGATAAGCCTTGGGCAGGTGCGCTACGCCGACCTCTACCGTCCCGAGAAACAGGGTGTGGTGGAGAAACAGACGCTCGAACTGAAGAAGATGATTCGCGAAGCACTCGAAAATAATGTGAGGTAATGGTTAAGGAATTAAAGAGAAAGTAGTTAAGACAAATCGATTAAAGACGAATAATGGGAATTTTTCACAGATATAGTAGCACTATTCACGGCAACTACCGCCGAGCCTACCTTCGGTGCGGGTTGTTGACCGGAGCCCTGTTGGCCTGTTACGTGCTGGTGCGCCTGCTGGCTGGCAGACCTATGGAAAGCCCGCTGTCGCTGATTGTCGATATTATCTTCATCGTGGTCCTTTTCCTGCTCACAGCGTGGTACCGCAACAGCCTCCCGGAGAAGAAAATCACCCTCAAGGAAGCCATGCTCTTCGGCATGGGGACGGCAGCTGTGGCGGGGGTGGTGTATGGATTGGCGCTATGGGTCATCGGAATCAATTCGGCCAGCCAGACGGTCCTCTTCACCACCACGATGACGGGGAATGAAGTCGGCCTCCAAGATCCGCAGCTCCACTACTGGGCTGCCTGGTGGGCCATCGTGGCTGGCATCGAGACTATCCTGCTGGGCTCGTTCGGCGCCTTCCTTTCGGCCATTTTCTTCCGTAATGAAAAAGGAATGATTAGAAATAAGAATAATTATTAAGAATTAAGAATTAAGAATACACTTCGACTTTTAGACTCTTCGACTTTTTGACTTTTCGACTCTTAATCAAACACAATAAACATATTATGGATATATCTATTATAGTGCCATCATATAACGAGGCCGAATCGCTGCCGCATCTGGCGGAATGGATTGACCGGGTGATGAATGAGCATGGATTCAATTACGAGGTAATTATCGTCGACGACGGTTCTACCGACGCCACCTGGCAGGTGGCCGAGGAGCTGCACAAGCAGAACGCCTGCTATCGCGGCATCAAATTCCGTCGCAACTACGGCAAGAGCGCCGCCCTCAACACGGGCTTCAACGCCGCCAAGGGAGACGTGGTCATCACCATGGATGCCGACTTGCAGGATTCGCCCGACGAGGTACCCGAACTGTACCGTATGATCAAGGAGGATGGCTTCGACCTGGTCAGCGGCTGGAAGAAGAAACGCTACGACTCGAAATTGGCTAAGAACATCCCGTCGAAGTTCTTCAACTGGACTACCCGTCGTATGAGTGGTATCTATCTGCACGACTTCAACTGTGGACTGAAAGCCTACCGCCACGAGGTGGTGAAAAGCATCGAGGTCTACGGCGAGATGCACCGCTACATCCCGGTTATCGCTAAGTGGGCCGGATTCGGCAAGATAGGCGAGAAGGTGGTGCAGCACCGCAAGCGCGAGTATGGCGTCACCAAGTTCGGTATGAACCGTTTCATCAACGGCTACCTCGACCTGATGAGCATCATGTTCATGTCCAAGTTCGGCAAGCAACCCATGCACTTTTTCGGTGCCATCGGCTCCCTGTCGTTCCTGATGGGCTTCGTGGCCCTCGTGGTGGTGATTATCATGCGGCTGGCTGGCAGTATCTCGCTGACCAACAGCGTGTGGTTCTACCTCGCCATGCTTTTCGTCCTGATGGGTCTGGTGCTCTTCCTTGCCGGCTTCCTGGGCGAGCTCATCTGCCGCAATTCCACCACGCGCAACCAATATCTCATCGCCCAAGAACTCTAACCCAAACACTAAACACTAAACACTAAACACTTAACACTAAACACTTAATATGTCTCTCCAATGTGGTATTGTGGGGCTGCCCAATGTAGGCAAGTCGACCCTCTTCAACTGTCTGAGCAACGCTAAAGCTCAGGCGGCCAACTTCCCCTTCTGCACCATCGAACCCAACGTGGGTGTCATCACCGTGCCTGACGAACGTCTGGCCAAACTGGTCGAGATCGAACGTCCCGCCTCCGTCGTCCCCGCTACGGTCGAAATTGTCGACATCGCCGGTCTAGTGCGCGGTGCTTCGAAAGGGGAGGGGTTGGGCAACAAATTCCTGGCCGACATACGCAACTGCGACGCCATCATCCATGTGCTCCGCTGTTTCGACGACGACAATATCACCCATGTGGACGGCACCGTCGACCCCGTGCGCGACAAGTTGACCATCGACACCGAACTGCAGTTCAAAGATCTCGAGACCATCGAGAACCGCTATGACAAAGAGGTGAAGAAAGGCAAGGCCGGCGGCGACGCCCGCGCCAAGAAACTTGTCGAGGTGATGGACCTCTACAAGGCCGCCCTCCTCGAAGGCAAAAGCGCCCGCACGGTGCAGCTCGACGAGAACCAAGCCGAGGTGGCCCGCGACCTGATGCTCCTCACCACCAAGCCCGTCATCTACGTCTGCAACGTCGACGAGTCGTCTGTGGTCGACGGAAACAAGTACTCTGAGGCTGTCCGCGAGGCCGTCAAGGACGAGAACGCCGAGGTGCTCCTCATCGGAGCCGGCATCGAGGCCGACATCGCCGAGCTCGAGACCTATGAGGAGAAGCAGATGTTCCTCGAAGACCTCGGCCTCAAGGAGAGCGGCGTCAACCGCCTCATCAAGGCCGCCTACCGACTCCTCGGCCTTCAGACCTTCCTCACCGCCGGCCCCAAGGAATGCCGCGCCTGGACTTTCAAGAAAGGCATGAAAGCGCCGCAGACCGCCGGCATCATCCACTCCGACTTCGAACGCGGCTTTATCCGCGCCGAGGTCATCAAGTACGACGACTACGTCTCCCTCGGCTCCGAGGCCAAATGCCGCGAGGCCGGCAAGATTGCCGTCGAAGGCAAGGACTATGTCGTCCAGGACGGCGACATCATGCACTTCCGTTTCAACGTTTGATATGAAGTTGACCCGCACATATCCACTTCTGGCTGCAGCCTTGCTGGCTCTGCTCTCCGCCTGCTCCACCGAGAAGGCCAAGTGGACCAATGTGCAGTTCCACAACACCACGTGCCACTACAACGTCTGGTGGAACGGCAACGAAAGCCTCAAGGCCGGTGTTGAGAAACTCAAGAAGGCCGCTGTTGACGACTACACCGCTTTCCTCCCGCCCGAATATCTAGGCACCGCCGATGCCGCACGCTCCATCAATCCCGAGATGGACCGCGCCATCGAGAAAGGCGTCAAAGGAATCAAGAAACACAGCATCTTTATCAACGGCGAGGAACATGTGCCCTACATCAAGGAGTGCTACCTCCTGACGGCCTATGCCACCTTCTACAAGCAGGACTATGTCAGCACCGCCAACACCTGCAACATCCTCATCTCGCAGTTCAAAGGCACCCATGCCGGCGACGAAGGCGCTGTGCTGCTGGCCCGTTGCATGACGCAGGAAAAACGCTACTCCGAAGCCGAAGCCACCCTCGACCTGCTGGTGCAGCAACTGGGCAAGGGCAATTTCTCCCGCAACCAACGCGACAAACTCTACCTCGCTATGGTCGAAGCCACTGTGCCGCAGGAAAAGTTCAAGAAAGCCGTCGAATACATCCACCTGACCATCGAAACCACAGGCAGCTCCGACACCAAAGCCCGGCTGACCTTCCTCTTGGCCCAGATTTATCAGAAACTCGACCGTCGCGCCGTCGCCGCCAAGTACTACCACAAGGTGCTCTCCTACAGCCCCGCCTATGTCATGGAGTTTAACGCCCGCCTCGGCGAAGCCTCGTGTGCCGACCTCAATTCGCTCAACGCGAGCGATATCCAGAAGCTTGAACGGCAGCTCGACGCTATGTTGCACGACAAGAAGAACGAGGAGTTCCGCGACCAGATTTATTATGCCAAAGGCGAGATGTATATGGGCATGAAAGACGCGCAGAAAGCCTGCGACAACTTCCGCCGCAGCGTCGCTGCCGCCACTGTCAATAAGGCGCAGAAGGCCAAGTCTGCTCTCCGGCTGGGCGAGATCTACTACGACCTCTACGAGAACTACGACCAGGCTCAGCTCTTCTACGACACCGCCATGCAGTGCATCACCAGGGACTATCCCAACTACCCCGCCATCAAGCGCCGTAGCGATATGCTCACCGAACTCTGCTCCTACACCCGTGTCTACGAGCGCTGCGACAGCCTCCTCGCTGTGGTCGTCATGCCAGAAGCCGAACGCAACGCGTTGATACAAGCTAAAATCGACACCCTCAAGGCGCAGGAGGAACGAGCCAAGGAAAAGGCCCTGCTCGACGAATTGGCTGCTGAAAACCAAGCGCAGCAAAACACCCTCAAGGGCGACTGGTACTTCTACAACCAAAACACCGTGCAGAAGGGAAAAGAAACCTTCCGTCAGCGATGGGGTATGCGCACCCTCGAGGACAACTGGTTCCTGTCCCACAAACCCTCGTTCAGCATGTTTGCCTCGGACGACACCGACGACGAGAAACCGTCCGACAGCACACAGACGGACGACACCACCGCCGTAGCCGTCTCCTCAACCCGCAACGCGGGCAATCCCGACGACCCGCACAACCCGGCCTACTACCTCAAAGAGCTGCCCACCACCCAGACACAGCTCGACTCCATCGACTCGCTCATCTCCATCAGCCTCCTCAACGCCGGCTACATCTTCTACGACGGCATCCACAACATCCCCCGGGCCCTCGATTGCTATCTCCGCCTGGCCAACGACTACACCTCCTTCGACGAGATAGTGCAGACATTCTACATGCTCTACCGCATCTACGACCGGCAGGGCAACACCCCGCAGGCCAACTACTATCGCGACATGGTGCTTATGGGATTCCCCGACAGCGACTTCGCCAACCTCATCCGCGACAACGAGTATTACAAAGAGCTTCTGCGCCGCGAAAGCATCGTCGAGGACTCCTATGCCGAACTCTACGACCTCTATGGCCGTCACCGCTACACCTCGGTGATTACCCTCGCCGACCAGGCAGAGGAACTCTACGCCGGACATCCCATGCTGCCCAAATTCCGCTACTGGAAAGGCCTAGCACAGGCCCGGCAGGGACAGCGGGGCGATGCGGTCGGCACCTTCCGAAGCATACTGCGCAGCGTCCCCTCCAACGACAGCATAGTGCCGCTGGCTGAAGCCCAGTTGGCATTGTTGGAAACCGAAGGCGTCGGCGATGCCGATGACGAACAGCTGGCCGACGACAAGACCGCTGTCGAACCCAAGAAGCAGGAGGCGGAGCCACAAGTGCAGGAAACCGCCAAGCCGGAACAGCAGGACGAATTGCCGCCCGAAGCATTGGTCTACCGCTACCGCGAAGGGCAGTCCTACTACGTCGTCGTGCTCATCAACGACCGCCGTATTAAAGCCACCGAGCTCCAGTACAAGCTCTCCGACTTCAACTCGCAATACTACTCCAACGCCGGCTACAAAGTCAACGCCATTCTCTTCACTGACACCTCGCAGCTCATCACCATACACAAGTTCGCCACCGAGGCCGAGGCCATGGGTTACTACCATCACCTCCAGCAGGACGAAAGCCCCTTGCGCCAATATCCCGCCGCCGACCACATCGAATTCGCCGTCTCCACCCAGAACTACGCCACCTTCTACAACCGCAAGAACCCCGCAGCCTACGACGCCTTCTTCCGCAAATACTACCTCAACCGTAAACAGTAAACTAGTTTACAGATTACATTTGAATGACACACAGACTCAAAGACTTAAAGACTCAACGACTCAGCAACCTAATGACTTACACATTAACACATTAACACATTCAAACAGTTGTCTTTAACTACTCTAACTACTTTAACTCCCCAAATAAACAATAATTGTAAAATTAATAAATCACATACATCACATTATGGCAAAAACAATGGAAACTGAAAACAGCCCCATCAACATCATCACCGACGGCACCGTCATCAAGGGTGACATCATCGCCAGCGGCGACTTCCGTCTCGACGGCAAACTCGAAGGCAATATCCAGCTTAACGGCAAACTCGTCATCGGCGACAGCGGCATCGTCAACGGCAACGTTCTCTGCCAGAATGCCAACATCATCGGCACCGTCAACGGCAACCTCTCCGTCAAAGAGCTCCTCTCGCTTCATGCCAGCGCTCGCGTCCGCGGTGACATCCTCATCAACAAACTTTCCATCGAGCCCGGTGCCACCTTCAGTGGCAAATGCCGCATGATCGACGAAGTGCGCGCCCAGCACGAAGAACAGGCCGCCGCCGAAGAGCAGCCCCAAGCCGAAGAATAAGACCGCACGCCGATGAAGCAACTCCAACAGCTCTTCGCTCAATGGGCCGGAGAGCCTTGTGTCGATTGTCTGGCACTGGGAGCCGGAGGGTCGAGCCGCCGCTATTTCCGAATGAAAGGCGCCTCGCACTCTTGCATTGGCGCTATTGCCATGGATGTGCGCGAGAACGAGGCCTTCTTCTGCTACACGCGGCATCTTCATGCCAAAGGAATGTCGGTGCCCGAATTGTATGCCGTGAGCGACGACCGATGCCGTTACCTGCAGCAGGACCTCGGCGACCAGACGCTCTATGGGTTGCTTTACGAGAAAAAACGGCAGGGTAGGGGTTTCGACGAAGAATTGATGGCACTCTACCGTCAGGTCCTTGCCGACCTGGCGGCCATCCAGGATGCCGGCGCCGACATGGACTTCAGCGTGGCCTATCCACGCGCTGCGTTCGACAGCCGCTCCATCCATTGGGACCTCAACTACTTCAAATATTTCTTCCTCAAACTCAACCACATCGATTTCGACGAAGAGCTGCTGGAGAACGACTTCGACGACCTCACCGATCGGCTGCTCTCGGCCGACTGCCACTACTTCCTCTACCGCGACTTCAACCCCCGCAACATCATGGTCACCAATCCCCCCTCGCCAGTGGGAGAGGGGTCGGGGGTGAGGCTTCTCTACTACATCGACTATCAAGGGGGTAGGAGAGGAGCCGCACAGTACGATGTGGCGTCGTTGCTTTACAGCGCCAAAAGCGACATCCCCGAAGCCCTGCGTATCGACCTCTTGAACCACTACCTGTCGACTCGCGGCCTTACGGGCGAGGCGCGCAAGCAATGGCTTGACCACTTCTGGATGTACCTTCTTGTCCGCATCCTGCAGACCCTCGGAGCCTACGGCTACCGCGGGCTCTACGAGCGCAAGCCCTACTTCATCGAGAGCATACCCTTCGCGGTCAACAACCTGAGGCGGCTCATAGAGGATCACCACGTGACCGGCCGATTCCCTGAACTGCACCGCATCTGTCTGAAGATATGCAGCTCCGCCTCTCCTGGCAACGAACCCGTCGACGACAGGCTCACCGTCACCGTGGGCAGTTTCAGTTTCAAGAAAGGCCTGCCCGACGACCCCTCCGGCAACGGAGGCGGACATATCTTCGACTGCCGTGCGCTCCCCAACCCCGGCCGCTATCCTGAATACCAGAGCTACACTGGCAAGGACCGTCCCGTCATCGACTTCCTGCGCGACAAACCCGCCGTCGACCAGTTCCTCTCACATGCCGAAGCCATCGTCGCCCAGAGCGTCGACTGCTACCTCGAACGCCGCTTCTCCCACCTCAGCGTCCACTTCGGCTGCACTGGCGGACAGCACCGCTCCGTCTACTGTGCCGAACAGCTTGCCGCATGGCTGCGGCAGACCTACCCCGCGGTCAACATTGTCGTCGTCCACCGCGAACAACAATAACCGCGATTAGGGGATAACAACACTCCGCCGTCGGTCATTCCTCCGGACGATAATCTGCCTTGTGGTTGATATGTTGACGAGGAAAAATGGCCATAACACCTTGGAGATAGGGGAGAGGGGGCGTGCTGGCGGCAGTCGTGTGGCTGCCGACGAGAAAAAATATTTTGCAGTGTAAGATTTTATTCGTAATTTTGCAGTCGTTTGTATGCGGCTCACCCTTCTGCATGGTTTTGTCTGGGACGCTGAATTACAAACTGATAAAAGGAATATAACAGAAAATATTATAGTACAATGAAAGGTAGAACTATCATTCAAATCGTGCTCGGTCTCGTGATTGTGGGCCTTGCCGTCGTGCTGTACAACAGCATCCAGAAGCCGATGCGCTTCGACAACGAGTACACCAAACGCCGCGACGCCTGCGCCGACAAGCTGAAAGCCATCCGCACGCTCGAGGACGCCTACAAGGTGACTTACGGCACCTATTGCGGCAGTTTCGACACGCTGTTCTCCCGTCTGATGAACGAGGACAGCATGCGCGTGATCAGCAAGGTGACCAACTATGAGGTGATTCCGGCCGATGTCGACATCAACGAGGTGCCCGAACTCGAGGCTATCAAGAAGGGCTACGTCACCCGCGTCGAGGTGCTGGTGAACCCCATCGCCAAGCTGCGCGAGGACAAGAAGCTGCCCATCGTCGACGCCAGCGGCTACACCCGCCAGATGACCGACGAGGAAATCCTCAACCTCCGCTATGTGCCTTATCCCAAGGGCGAGAAGAACCAGTTTGAACTCAGCTCCGGCATGCTCGACAAGAGCGGCCTGCTGGTGCCCGTGTTCGAGTGCAAGGTGCCCCTCGAGGTGCTGCTGAGCGATATGGACCGCCAGCTGGTGATGAACAAGATCGCCAGTGTGAAAGAGGTCAAAGGCCGTTATGCTGGCTGGAAAGTGGGCGACATGACCCAGGCCATCACCGACGGTAACTTCGAATAGTGAGTAATTGACGGTTGTCGGTTAACGGTTACAGGTTGAAGTAGTGTGCTTTTGTACCGACTGTCTCGGCTCCAATGGTCGACCTCTAACCGCTAACCGATGCCGGATACCAGCCTAAAAATGATATGTACGCTTGCAAGACTCTGATACGTAGTGCCAACGAGTTTGCTTCGCGCGAAAAAAGACTATCCATTTGCCTCGGGGCCGATGGATTTTCTTTTGCCGAAACGACTACCTCCGGTGTGCTCGGCGAACGTAGTGCCACAAGGACATTGCTCTCGTTCGGCGAGGCCGAAGGGCGGCATGCCTCGTCAATGACCGGCGTGATGGCCGACGTCAAGGCTTTCTTCGCCGAGGCTGGCATCCGTCCGTTGGGCTACAAGGCCATGGAACTCATCGTGCTGAGCGACGAAAGCACGTGGGTGCCCGACGAACTGTATTCGTCGATTTCGAACCGTAGCTACCTGCGGCTTGTGGGCAGCACTCCCGACACGGTGATGACCTGCCACAGCCAGGCGCTGGCTTCCACGGCAGTCTTCGCCGCCAACGAGCAGGTGGTCACGGCCTTCAAGGTGGCCATGCCGGGTGTCGCAGTGATGCACCAGCATGCCAAGATGGCCCAACTGGCGCCCGCCAGCACCGCCCATCCCGTGCTGCTGACCTTCTGGCGGCAGGGCAGGGTGGACGTGGCCGCGTTCCATGACGGCCGATACCTCTACGGAAACACGCTCCGTTTCTCCAACGACAACGAAGCCATCTACCACCTGGTCGAGGTGATGAAGACCTATGGTCTGGAGGACGACGCCACCACGCTGCTGCTCAGCGGAGACGTCGACCGCCAGCGCTATGCGCTGCTGCGCCCGTATTTCCCACAGGTGACGCTCTTCAACGGCAACGTCAACCGCGACCAGTCGGCCGAGCTGCACAGCCTGCATGCCTACCGTCACGCATTGATAATGATGTAACCCCCATGCGTATCATTGCCGGAACCCTCCGCGGCCGCCGCCTTGAGCCGCCTCAGAACCTGCCCGTGCGCCCCACCACCGACATGGCGCGCGAGAGTTTGTTCAATATCCTGAACAATTATGTGGACTATGAAGAGTGTGCCGTGATGGACCTCTTCGCCGGCACCGGCGCCGTCTCGCTCGAGTTCATCTCGCGTGGCGCCCGCGAAGTGACATCCATCGACATAAACGCGCAGTGCACAGACTTCATCAAACGCAGTGCCGCAAAGTTCGGCGCGGGCAACCTGCATGTGGTGCGCGCCGACGTCTTCGACCTCCTCAAACGGGCCAACCGCAAGTTCGACATCGTCTTCGCCGACCCTCCATACGCCATCGAAGGGCTGGCCTCGCTGCCCGACCTGGTGTTCGAGAGGGGAGTGCTCACCGACGATGGCATCTTCGTCCTCGAGCATCCGCGCGAGTACAGTTTTGAGGAGCATCCCCACTTCTGGCAGCATCGCGCCTACGGCAAGGTGAACTTTACTTTCTTTGCAAACAAATTAGAAGAATAGTATAAATATGAAAGCAGTTGTAAGAACCAACTTCAATTTCCCGAAGCAAAAAAGCCTGTACGTCGGCAAGGTGCGCGACGTGTATAACATTGACGACAAGTATATGGCCATGGTGGTCAGCGACCGTATCTCGGCCTTCGACGTGGTGCTGCCCAAGGGTATCCCTTACAAAGGACAGGTGCTCAACCAGATTGCCGCTAAGTTCCTCGACGCCACCGCCGACATACTGCCCAACTGGAAGCTGGCCACGCCCGACCCGATGGTCACCGTGGGCCTCAAGTGTGAAGGGTTCCGTGTGGAGATGATTGTGCGCGGCTACCTGGCCGGCAGCGCCTGGCGCGAATACAAAGCCGGCGCCCGCACTCTCTGCGGCGTCCCGCTGCCCGAAGGCATGGTCGAGAACCAGAAATTCCCCACACCCATCGTGACTCCCACCACCAAGGCCGACGAAGGACACGACGAGAACATCAGCCGCGAGGAGATTATCCGCACGGGTCTTGTGAGCAAGGAAGACTACGACCAGCTCGAGCGCTACGCCCTGCAGCTCTTCCAGCGCGGCACCGAGATCGCCGCCGCCAAGGGCCTTATCCTGGTCGACACCAAGTACGAGTTCGGCAAGCGCGACGGCAAGATCTACCTCATCGACGAGATTCACACGCCCGACAGCAGCCGCTACTTCTATGCCGACGGCTACGAGGAGCGCCTCGCGAAAGGGGAGCACCAGCGTCAGCTCAGCAAGGAGTTCGTCCGCGAATGGCTGATGGACAACGGTTTCCAAGGCAAGGAAGGGCAGAAGGTGCCTGAGATGACCGACGAGATTGTCAATTCCATCTCCGACCGCTACATCGAACTCTACGAGCACATCACGGGCGAGCGTTTCCAGAAGGCCGACGACTGTGCCGACGTCGCCGCCCGCATCGAGAAGAACGTCACCAACTATCTCGCTACACTCTGATGGAAATAGAGCGCAAGTTTCTAGTTGAAAGACTTCCCGAAAATCTTGTGCATTATTCTCATATTGAGATAGAACAAGGCTATCTCTGTACGTCGCCCACCGTGCGCATCCGCAAGGCGGGCGACGTCTTTTGGCTTACAGTCAAAGAGAGGACGTTGTCCACGTCGACGGCCATCCACAATAGGGAAGAAGAATTCCGTCTCGACGAGGAGGCCTATAATCGACTGAAATCCAAATGCGACGGCCGTATGGTGCTCAAGACACGCTATAAGATTCCAGTGGGCGACCTGACGGCCGAACTCGACATATTCCATGGCCATCACGAAGGATTACGTATTGTCGAGGTGGAATTTCCGTCGACCGAAGCCGCCGACGCGTTCGATGCACCGCAATGGTTTGGCGCCGACGTCTCGACCGACCGACGCTACACCAACAGTTTTCTGGCGTTTAATTAGTCATTTTGATTACCCCGGTGAATCATCAAATGGAAACACCGGGGGATAATCCTGATATTTCTATTTAACATAATCACGGTATCAAGTAAAAAGTGATAGCATAAAATAAGGCCGTCAACCGCGGCCTTTTGTCTGATTATATCTACTTTTGTGCCACCTTGGCGGCGACACTTAATCCACGAGAATTGCTTATTTGAATCCAGACTGCATCATTGTCCTGCTTACGGGAAACTGAGAGCGTGTCGTCTGGTTGTGTCTCGTGCTGATAATTCACCTCAAGGCTGAACGGCTTGTCAAGGTCAAATTCGGTCTGCATCAAGCTGTCGAACACCAGCCGTACATATTCGGCGTTGTTTACGTGCTGTGCATGGTCGATCATGGAATATCTCGCCGGCGATTCAAAACTGCCGTCCGGATTCTCCATATCTGGCAGTTTGAGTCGTTCGAGGACGCTGTGGTCGGTGGCCTCGTCAGTGCAGCATTCGTAGTGCGACATGATCTCCTTCAGCCGGATGGGCTTACGCGTCGTGAAGTCAATCATGGGCCAGTAAGTGGTGCCTGTCAGGAGTGTCTCGCCGCTTTCGTCCGTCATGCGGTAGTCACGGAATGCAAACAGCCCGTCGGTGCCTCGCGACCACGTGCTCAGCATAATCTTCTCGAAAGCCTTCGGACGCTTATATATATTATAGTACGCGCGTGAAAGTATCCAGATACTGTTTCTCCGCATAAGTTCCTCATATCCAACACCCATCGCCATGCTGTGGGCTTCGGATATCTCCTGGCACAGTCTCACGGCCGCCCACGGCTGCAGTCGGTCTTTCCGGTCGCAAAGGTATGCCGCCGTCTCCTGTTCAATCTTGTATACTTGCATTCTCTACTACTTTACTACTTTATTACCTTACTACTGGCACCAACATCACATCCTTTCCGGCACTTCGATGCCGAGGATATTCATTGTGTTTTTCAGTGCGTTGGCCACCATGGCGCAGAGGTTGACGCGGAAAGCACGCACATGGGCGTCCTCTTCACGCAGTATCGGCGTGTCCTGATAGAAGCTGTTGAATGCTTTGGCCAGTTCGTAGGCGTAGTTGGCCACCATGGCCGGGCTGTAAGCGGCAGCGGCAGCGGCTATGCTCTCGGGCAGCGCGTGAAGTGCCTTGACCACTCCCCTTTCCTTCTCGTTCAACTGGCCACTGGCCACTGGCCACTGGCCACTCTCTCCCGCCTTGCGCACTATACTACGGATACGTGCGTGCGTGTATTGGATGAAGGGGCCTGTATTGCCGTTGAAGTCGATACTCTCGGCCGGATTGAAGAGCATGTTCTTGGTGGGGTCTACCTTGAGGATGAAGTATTTAAGTGCCCCCAATGCAAGTATATGATAAAGATGTTTCTGCTCCTCTTCCGGCAGCTCGTCGTTCTTGCCGTGCTCACGGCTCATCTCTTCGGCCGTCTTCTCCATTTCGTCAATCAGATCGTCGGCGTCGACCACCGTGCCTTCACGGCTCTTCATCTTGCCGTTCGGAAGTTCCACCATGCCGTAGCTGAGATGGTACACTTTGTCTGCCCACGAAAATCCTAATTTACCGAGGATTAACTTGAGTACCTTAAAGTGATAGTCTTGCTCGTTTCCGACCACATATATGAGCTGTTCGGATCCGAAATCGTTATGGCGCAGCAGTGCGGTGCCGAGGTCCTGCGTCATGTAGACGCTGGTGCCGTCCTTGCGCAGCAGCAGCTTCTGGTCCAGGCCGTCGCCCGTCAGGTCGCACCACACCGAGCCGTCATCCTTGCGGAACAGCACTCCCATATCCAAACCTTTCTGCACCAGCTCTTTGCCAAGCAGATAGGTGTTTGACTCATAGTACACTTTGTCGAATCCCACACCCAAGCGGTGGTAGGTCTCGTCGAAGCCGGCATACACCCAGCCGTTCATCTTCTCCCACAGCGCGCGCACCTCCTTGTCACCCTCTTCCCAGCGTTTCAGCATCTGCTGTGCCTCGACCATCAAAGGAGCCTCGCGTTTGGCTTGCTCCTCCTCTACCCCACTCTCCATCAGCTGCTTGACTTCTTCCTTGTAGTGCTTGTCGAACTCCACATAGTATTTGCCCACCAGGTGGTCGCCCTTCATGCCGCTCGACTCAGGGGTCTCGCCGTTGCCGTAGCGCATCCATGCCAGCATGCTCTTGCAGATGTGTATGCCGCGGTCGTTCACCAGATTCACCTTCTTCACGTTGGCACCCGAGGCGGTCAGCAACTGGCTCACCGACCATCCGAGAAGGTTGTTACGAATGTGACCTAAGTGCAACGGTTTGTTTGTGTTGGGTGATGAATATTCAACCACTACTGGAGATGCGTTGGCGTCGACCGGACGGAGACCGAAGGTGGTGTCGTCGGCCTTCTCGGCCACAAACTGCAGCCAGTAGTTGTCGGCCACCTCGAAGTTGAGGAAGCCCTTGATGACGTTGTAGCCACTCACCTCGGACGCCTGCTCCTGCACATAGGCGCCAATCTCCTGTGCCACCGCCTCGGGGGACTTGCGGGCTTGCTTCACATAGGGGAACACCACCAGGGTGTAGTCGCCCTTGAATTCCTTGCGGGTGTCCTGCAAAACAATACTTTTTGCGTCGGCCTCGATGCCGTAGAGTGCCTGTAAAGCTTGGCTAATGGTTTGTGTAAGAGAATTTACAATATTCATGGGTTGTTATTTTTCTGGTTGCAAATTTACGAAAAAAAACGGTACCCGCAACAATTTTCAGCCGATACTATCAGTAATTTACAGACCTTTCTTCGACATTTCCCCGGTGGAAACCGAAGAAATGGCATCGAAAAAGCACTATCGACAAGGCTTATTCTCAATAGATTCCATTACTGTTCTTCTAACGTTCTTCTCGAATTCGAGAAGAACGTTAGAAGAACGTCAGTGAAACAATTGATAATCAGAGGGTGTTAGCTTTTCTATTTTATGTTGAAAAAATATCGTATCTTTGCACTTTCTTTTAACGATCAATAAATATTCTATCATGAAACAGTATATCGAACAGAACAAAGATCGCTTCCTGGAGGAGCTTTTCAGCCTTATCCGTATTCCTTCTATCAGCTCTGAGCAGGAGCACAAGCCCGACATGGTGCGTTGCGCCGAGCGTTGGAAAGAATTGTTGCTTGAAGCCGGCGCCGACCGCGCCGAAGTGATGCCCACCGACGGTAATCCCGTGGTCTACGGTGAGAAGACCATCGATCCCAAGAAGCCTACCGTGTTGGTCTACGGCCACTACGACGTGATGCCTGTGGCTCCGCTGGAGCTGTGGCGCACCTCCCCTTTCGAGCCCGTGGTCAAGGACGGCTACATCTGGGCTCGCGGTGCCGACGACGACAAAGGTCAGAGTTTTATGCACGCCAAGGCTTTTGAGTATATGGTGAAGACCGGCAACCTGCCTTGCAACGTGAAGTTCATGCTCGAGGGCGAGGAAGAGATCGGCAGCGGCTCGCTCTACGGTTTCTGTGAGAAGAACAAAGAGTTGCTCAAGGCCGACGTCATCCTTGTGAGCGACACCTCGATGATTGCCCCCGACGTGCCCTCGATCACCAGCGGCCTGCGTGGCCTCTGCTACTGGGAGGTGGAGGTCACCGGCGCCAACCACGACCTGCACAGCGGCATCTTCGGCGGTGCGGTGGCCAACCCCATCAACGTGCTCTGCAAGATGATTGCCGACCTGCACGATGCCGACGGACATATCACCATCCCCGGCTTCTACGACGACGTGCTCGTGCTCAGCGACGAAGAGCGCGCCCTCATGGCTCAGGCCCCCTTCGATGAGGAGCAATATAAGAAAGACCTCGGTGTCAAGGCGTTGAAGGGCGAGAAAGGCTACACCACCAAGGAGCGTACCGGCATCCGTCCCTGCCTCGACGTGTGCGGCATCTGGGGCGGACATACCGGCGAGGGCACCAAGACCGTGCTCCCCAGCAAGGCTTACGCCAAGATAAGCACCCGTCTGGTGGCCAATCAGGACTTCGAGAAGATAAGTGAGCTGTTTAAGAACTACTTCGAGGCCGCCGCACCCGACTACGTCACCGTCAAGGTTACCCCCTGTCACGGCGGCGCCGCCTATGTCAGTCCGCTGGAATTGAAGGCCTACAAGGCCGCCGAGCGCGCCATGACCGACACCTTCGGCAAGCGCCCCATCCCGACCCGCAGCGGCGGAAGCATCCCCATCGTGGCCGGCTTCGAGAAGATACTGGGACTGAAGAGCATCCTTATGGGCTTCGGCCTCGCCAGCGACGACATCCACGCCCCCAACGAGAACTACCCCCTGCAGCAGTTCTTCAAGGGCATCGAGACCATCCCGCTGTTCTACAAGTACTTCGCGGAATAACCTAGAAACTCTAGACACTCTAGACAATCTAGATAATCTAGACCAACAGGAAGGACCTCTGGCTTTACCGCAAGTCAGAGGTCCTTTACCATTTGACCTTCGCTTTCACACGGCGTTTCTTCCCTGCCGGCGGGATGAGGAGCAGTGCTTATTGGAGCAGCTTGGCCAGCATGGCCTCTATTTCGACAAGTCCGTCACGGGCTATAATCTCCCCGCTTTCACAATCGATCAGGAGTGTCTTCGGGATACCGGAAAGGGCATAGTCGTGCCAGGCCTTGCTGTTTTTTCTGCCGCCACTGCCATCGCACACGTTGACCCAAGGGAGCTTGTTCTTCGCAACATAATCTTTCCACCTCTCGAATTGGGCGTCCACAGACATTCCGTATACTTCCAAGCCCTTGTCGTGATAGGTGGCGTAGATCTCCTTCAGACGGGGCATGGCCGCCAGGCACCCCGAGCACCACGTGGCCCAGAAATCGACGAGGACATAGCGGTTGGTAGCATTCTTGACAACAGACCCCAGGCTAATGCTGTCGCCGTTCACGTCGGGATAATTCATGTCAATGTACAAAGGGACGATGTCGCTGCCTTCCGTCCGAGGTTCGGTCTTCATGCGCTGCGCCAATTCCACCCTTAGTTTTGCTACATATTCCAACCCGGCCAGTTCGGGCGTAAGGCGGTCCAAGACATCAAGTGCCTGAACCGACGACTTGCACCATTCGTTGATTGTGGCCAATGCCAACGCGCCGGTTTGTTCGGCACCCATCACCTCGGCCTTTAGGGCATCGGCCGAATCCTTGTCGCCCCGCAAATCATATTCCATGACTCTCCGTCTGATATTGTTCGAGACCGTACCTGTCGCCCCCGTCTCCATATCCGCTTCGTCATCGGCATCCACCTCCATCAAGATTGTTCCCGGCTCAAGGATAAAGTCCTTCAGCTGCAGCCAGTCTTTTTGGGTATAAAGGAACACATGTGTGGGTGCCGACACTGTTGGGTGAATCTCGAAGGCACCGTCCTTGACTACTCCTTTGCCGACAACGGCAAAATCGTTAAACTTGTCTAACAATTCGAGTTTGGTACCGTCGGGAAGGCCTTTTATGGTTCCCTTTACTGTGCAATAATCCGATTATTGATTCTGATTTGACTGGCATCCGACGAGGCCCAGCATCAGTAGTACCATTGTGGAAATAAATGATTTCGGTTTCATATAAACTTTGTCTATTTACAATTGTTGTTTTTGCAAAAATACACAATGTTTATCATGTGACCAAACATTTCTGATGAGCGGACCGGAAAAAGGAGAATAAAAAGAAGTCATTCGCCTGGCAAATAGAAGCACAATGACATTTCTCCCCCACTTCGACCGTTGGTTAGGTGAAGAAATCTAGAAGACAGAAAGCTCTGGCTAATCTGGCCAATCTAAAAAATATTTTGCCGATTCCATTATTATTTGTATCTTTGCATCGAATTTAAAACGAAACAATGAGATAAAGAAAGATTATAACAACATAGACATATATTGAGCTGAACGCTCTTGTTCTTTTGTGTAAAGTCTGGAAAACTAAAGCGCGACAAGAATAAGAAAGCGTAAGTTCACGTCAGGGGCGTGAATTTTCGTACACTTATTAGTCGCAAGGTTTTTCCAGACACCTACACAATAATAAGGCAGTTTGACGAAAGAATCACGCCTTTCTTCATGCCCTTATTTTCCCAACAACAGCTTCCTGCTCAATAAACAATAAGTAGGGAAGCCGAAAACTGCATCATAGAGTAGGCATTATTAAATATATTATGGTATGAACAATATTATTTTTGAACCATGGGTGGGCAAAAACTACGCTACTATGGGGTATCATGGCAAGAAAATCCTCGTGCTTGGCGAAAGTCATTATTGTAACAAAGAGCTTGCCAAGGGAGGGCGATGCTATCCATCGTGCAAGAAAGAGCAGATGGACAAAGCCTGTTTTTCGCAAACACATGATGTTGTACATGAAGCTGTGTATGAATATAGCGGTCAACCGTATTTGAGGTGTTTCGTCACTTTAGAACGTGCTGTAACAGGGAAAGAACTGTCGCAACAAGAACGTGAGGATTTTTGGCAAAGTGTAATATTCTACAACTACATCCAGTATGCATTGCCAGGTCCGGGACAATCACCTAATAACGAGTATTGGGGTAAATCCGAAAAGGCATTCGTGGAAATGTTGGAATATTATATGCCTGATTATATCATCGTATGGGGCGCCCGCTTGTACAATGGCCTACCTGACCTTGGAGGCCATGCATTAAAGCTAAATGTGTCTGATGAATATACAGCTGATGTTTGGGTTTATCCCATTCATGGTAAGAATATACCAGCACTAAAAATCTATCACCCAAGCATGCCGAGAGGTAAAAACTGGCACTTTTGGCACGAAGTGATCGCAAGGTATTTAGATGCGTCCCTAATTTTATAAATAAGTCGTACAATTAAATAAAGGGAATGTCCTTGTTATTAATAAAAAATGTAACAATATGAAGCATATAAAAACAGCAGCAGTTATACTATTGTTGATGGTGGTCACCATCCCTACAAGTGCACAGAATATCAAAACATACAATGGTCCTATGTCGGAACCAGATTGGCTCACCGACTTAATTGACGATGAGTATACTTGGAATTGTAAAGGTAGTTACTCTTACTACGAGGATGCTCAAGAAAACAGAATAATCCATGGAAAGTTTTCTATGAATTATGTCTGGTTTAATTCAGTGAATATTACCGGTAGCTATACTCATGGGAGACGAAATGGGTTGTGGACAATGAAGATAATTGGTGATGATAATGTGAAAGTCATCAAACAATACACATTCCAATATAAAAATGGTGTACTCAATGGCCCATTTTCTTACAAAAGTGACGATCGCTTGATAACAGGTACATTCTCCAATGGGATCATGAGCGGTACTTATAAAGATATATTTGTTTGTTTGGATGGAGGAAACATCACGGAATCAGGACTGTTAGATTCCGAAGGCAGGCCTCATGGAGTATGGACGGCTGTACGCAGAGGTGGTGAATATGCACCCTACGATGAAACAATATTATACTATCACGGTTGCATTGTTTTCAGCCGAAAAAAGGACCTCTCTTCAGGTAAAATAACCAACGATATTCAAATTTCTCCAACCATACAAACCTCTTCTGACATTTTAAAAATACATGATACCATAATCGATGGCTCTGGGTTTGTAAATGTAGGCGGGGTTATCTGTAGTATTGTACATCGTAGTCGAGCGTGGATGTCGGAACATCCTCTTGACAAAATATACCCAAACATCAAGAATTGGGATGTTGAGTTCGTCCGTATAACATCCAATTCGGGACAGAATTTAGAACCTGAATTTGTCGGTGGAGTGTCGGCACTAAACAAATACATTAAAAATCACCTTCGTTACCCACAAATCGCCAAAGACAACGATCTAACTGGTGAGGTTATAGTTTCATTCTTTGTGGAACCTGATGGGACGCTCACTGACATAAAAGTAAAGAGAGATATTGGTGGTGGATGTGGTGCAGAAGCAGTACGGTTAGTGAAATCAATGCCGAAATGGAAGCCAGGTAAAAACCAAGTGGAGCGAAAGCCATACACCTTAATAGTACCATTCCAATTAAACTAAGAAATTCCAATTCATATCAAGGCGGACTTTTGTCCGCTTTTTTGTTTGAGAAATATTATTACACAAAAAATCACCGAAGAGCTACCTCCGTTGAAGGGGTGCTGTGGGCTCATTCTAAAACTACAGGAATAATCTTTATATATATTGGTACAATAAAATGCGTCTCATGTCGTTATAGTCACAAATTTGAGACTATCATGTACGAGATCATCAGCAAGCGGCTGCTCAACAGCCACGAGATTTACCAGATGGAGGTCCACGCACCGTGGATTTCCCTTAGCGGCAAACCCGGCCAGTTCGTCATCGTCATCCCCCACCCCAACGGTGAACGTATCCCGTTGACGATAAGCGATATCGTCTACCAACGGCAGTCGATAGTGCTGGTGTTCCAAGTGGTGGGTGACACCACGCGCCAGATGGCGCAGATGAACGTCGGAGACGACCTCTACACCATCGTGGGACCGCTGGGACGCCCCAGCGAGCTGATTGAGAAGCACGAGAAAGGCGAGTTGAAGCGGCTGCTCTTCGTGGCCGGCGGTGTGGGCATCGCGCCGGTGTTCCCGCAGGTGAAGTGGGCTTTCCGCAACGGCATCCCCACCGATGTCATCATTGGTGCCCGCTCGAAGGACCTGCTCTTCTATGAGGACGAGCTGCGCGCCGTGTGCCACAACCTGCACATCATGACCGACGACGGCACCTACGGCGAGCAGGGACTTGTCACCGCCAAGGTGGACCAGTTGTGCCAAAGCGGTGCCGACTACTCGCATTGTGTGGCGATAGGACCCCTGCCGATGATGAAGTTCGTCAGCCTGACCACCAAGAAGTACAACCTCGCCACCATCGTGAGCCTCAACTGCATGATGGTCGACGGCACCGGCATGTGCGGCGCCTGCCGCGTACGTGTGGGTGACGAGGTGAAGTTCTGCTGCGTCGACGGTCCCGAATTCGACGGCCATCTGGTGGACTTCGACGAGGCTGCCCGCAAGCTGAAGACTCCCGACGCACGCCGCTACCGCATCGCCACCGCCGAGAGTGGCCACAACTGCAATTTGGCACCGGCAGTGGACAAGGCCCTTAACGACCTTAAGGACTCTAAGGACCTTAAAGCCCCTCGCCAGAAACCCCGCGAGCAAGACCCCAAGGTGCGCGCCAAGAACTTCGACGAGGTGAGCTTCGGCCTTACCGAGCATCAGGCCCTTGTCGAGGCCAACCGCTGTCTGCAGTGCAAGAAGCCCCGCTGTGTGGAGGCTTGCCCGGTGGGTATCAACATCCCGCGCTTCATCCAGGATATCAAGGAGGAGAACCTCAACCAAGCCTATATCACCATCAGCCACGACTCGGCGCTGCCGGCCGTCTGCGGTCGTGTGTGTCCGCAGGAGACCCAGTGCGAGGGCAGCTGTGTGATGGGCGTGAAGGGCGAGCCTATCGCCATCGGTGCCCTCGAGCGCTTCGTGGCCGACAACCACCGTGCCGTCAGCAAGCCGCAGAGCCAGTGCTACCCTGCCGGCCGCAAAGTGGCGGTGGTGGGCAGCGGCCCCAGCGGCCTCACCTGCGCCGGCGACCTCGCCAAGCACGGCTACCAGGTCACCGTGTTCGAAGCACTGCACCACGCCGGCGGCGTGCTGGTCTACGGCATCCCCGAGTTCCGTCTGCCCAAGCAGCGCGTTGTGGAGCCCGAGATAGAGAACCTGCGCCGACTCGGCGTCGAGATACGCACCAATGTCATCATTGGCAAGAGCATCACCATCGACCAGCTGATGAACGACATGGAATACGATGCCGTCTATATCGCCTCGGGCGCCGGCTTGCCGAAGTTCATGGGCGTGAAGGGCGAGACCCTCATCGGCGTCATTAGCGCCAACGAACTCCTCACGCGTACCAACCTCATGCACGGCTACGATGAGCAGTACGACACCCCCATATACTTGGGCCGCAAGGTCATCGTCGTGGGTGGCGGCAACGTGGCCATGGACGCCGCCCGCACCGCCCTACGACTGGGCAGCGAGGTGACGGTGGTCTACCGCCGCGGCGAGATGGACATGCCTGCCCGCCGCGAGGAGGTGCATCATGCCATGGAGGAGGGTGTGCAGTTCATGTTCCAGACCGCCCCGCTCGAAATACTCGGCACCGAGGACGGCTACGTGCGTGCCCTGCGCTGCGTGAAGATGGAGATGGGCGAGCCCGACGAGAAAGGACGTCGCAAGTTCAGCCCCATCGAAGGCAGCGAGTGCGACGTGGAGGCCGACACCATCGTCGCCGCCCTCGGCACCAGCCCCAACCCCCTCATCCGCACCAGCACCCCGGGGCTGGATTGCGAAGTGTGGGGCGGCATCAAGGCCGACGAGAACGGGCAGACGAGCCGCAAGTACATCTTCGCCGGAGGCGACGCCGTCAGCGGTGCCGCTACGGTCATCCTCGCCATGGGTGCCGGCCGCAAGGCCGCCAAAGCCATCATGGAGACGCTGGGAAATTAAGAATTAATAATTAAGAATCAAAAGTTGGATAAATTCTCATTGGAAACGGCGCCGCAGTATGAGCGACACTACAACGACGACGGCTTTTGGAAGAAGGTGAAGCATGTGGCGGCACTGGTGGGCCGCAAGGTGCTCTACCCTGCCCTGCAGCTTTACTATGTGCTGCAGTCGAAGGATGTACCTGTCAAAGCCAAGACCCTCATCATCGGTGCCTTGGGATACCTCATCCTGCCCGCCGACCTCGTGCCCGACTTCATCCCCGCCCTCGGCTTCACCGACGACCTGACGGCCTTGTTGGTGGCCCTCCGTGCTGTAGGCAAGCATGTCACCCCCGAAATCAGACGACAGGCCAAGGAGCAGACCGACCGTCTGCTGTCTGAAGGCGAAAAACAATAAATATTAATGATGCACAAGAAAATACTACTCACCCTCATAGTTCTCTGTCTCGGCACAGCCCTCTTCGCCCAGACGCCACTTATTGATTCCACCCACATGCCCAATGCCGTCCACTTCCTGCCGGCTCCGCCGGAAAAAGGCAGCGCGGCCTTCGACTACGACCAGGCGCAGTATCGCTGGGGGCTGGAGCAGCGAAAGGACAGCGCGCGTCTGTCCATGGCCGTGGGCGATGCTGTCTGGAGCGTGGACAATATTTGCCGCATCTTTGGCGAAACCCTTGGCATCACCCTCTCGGAGGCAAACACCCCCGCCATCTACAAGATGCTCGTCACCGGTCTCCCCACCACCGACCAAGCTGGCAAGCTGCCTAAGAACCACTATATGCGCACGCGCCCGTACGTATTCTACAACGAGCCCACCATCTATCCCGGCGACGAAGCCTGGTTGCGCACCAACGGTTCCTACCCCAGTGGCCACACCATCCTCGGCTGGAGCGCCGCCCTGTTGCTTACCGAAGTGGCGCCCGACCGTTCCGACGTCATTCTGGCCCGAGGGTTCGAGTATGGCCAGAGCCGTGTGATTGCCGGCTACCACTGGCAGAGCGATGTCGACGCAGGCCGCCTGGTGGCCAGTGCCGCCGTGGCCCGCCTGCATGCCGACAAGCGCTTCCTCAAACTGATGAAGAAAGCCCGCAAGGAATATAGAAAGCTGACACGATGATCACTTCGTACAAGGAATACCGTCAATATATCCATGCTGATATAGCAGCTTACGGGCTACAGCATGTCAGCCTTTACAACTGGCTCCGTATTGATCAGTTGCGCTTCCAGCTGAGGCTGCGTCGGCTCGAGTATCTGGCCAACTGCCGTCGGTGGCGGCTGCTGTCGAGAGCAGTGCTCGAGGTGTTGAACCACAACCTTGCCGTGCGGCTGGGAGTCACCGTGCCGAAGAACGTCTTTGGACCGGGACTGTGTCTGGTGCACCGCGGCACGGTGGTGGTCAGCCCTCTGGCCAAAGTGGGAGCCAACTGCCGCATCCACCCCTCCACCTCCATCGGCGATTACAATGGTGCCCCCACCCTGGGCGACAACGTCTATATCGGTCCCGGCGCCAAGCTCTATGGTCCCATCACCATTGGCAGCAACGTGGCTGTCGGCGCCAATGCCGTGGTCAACAATTCGTTCCCAGACAACTGTACTGTCGGCGGCATCCCCGCCCATAAACTATCCGATACCGGCGCCCTCGAGCAGGGTGTCTTCCCCAATCCCCCATGCAATGGCTGACGCACTGCTTACTGTAGAGAACCTGACCAAAAGTTTCGGCGACAAACTGCTGTTTGAAGATATCTCTTTCGGTATCAATGCCGGACAGAAGTCTGCCCTCATCGCCCGCAACGGCTATGGCAAGTCGACGCTGCTGAATATAATAATGACCGCCGCCGGTCAGAAAGGCTATAATACCCTGCAAGATGCTGGCAAGATAACCTTCCGCGGCGACCTCAAACTGGCTTATCTGCCGCAGACACCCGAGGCCTACCCCAAGCAGGTTGTGCGCGACTTTGTCTATAGCGTCCAGCGTCCCGAGACCGAGGACGAATGGACATTCGAGCAGCGTATGGAGGAGATACTGAGCCGTATGAAGGTCGACACGCTGCTTGACCGCCAGATGGAGACCCTCAGCGGCGGCGAGCAGAAGAAGGTGGCCCTCTGCCGTCTGCTGATGGACGACTGCAACCTGCTCATCCTCGACGAGCCGACCAACCACCTCGACATCGACATGATCGAGTGGCTCGAGGACTTCCTCTCGCGTCAGCGGCTCGCCATCCTCATGGTGACCCACGACCGCTACTTCCTCGACAACGTCTGTGACAACATCTACGAACTCGACAACTCACGACTGTATCACTATAAAGGCCGCTACGACTACTATCTGGAGAAGAAAGCCGAACGTGAGGCCAACGAACGCGTCGAAGTGGAGAAGGTCCGCAGCCTCTACCGTACCGAGCTGGAGTGGATGCGTCGCATGCCGCAGGCCCGTGGCACCAAGGCACAGGCCCGCATCGACGCCTTCTATGAGCTGGAGGCCAAGGCCCACACCCGTTTCGACGACAGTAGGCCCCAGCTGACGGTGAAGACCGAGCGCATCGGTGGCAAGATACTGGAGCTGTACAATATATGCTATTCCTTTGGAGAGAAAGGGAGTGAAAGGACAAATGTGATTGATGACTATTCTTATGTCTTTAAGAAAGGCGAGAAGATTGGCATCGTGGGCCCCAACGGTGTGGGCAAGAGCACTTTCCTCAATATAATTACAGAAAAGATCAAACCCACCTCCGGGCGCGTCGTCGTGGGACAGACCATCCAGTTTGGCTACTACACCCAAGCCGGTATGACGGCTCCTGCCGACCGTCGTGTGATAGACTTGGTGAAGGACATCGCCGAAGAGATAGAGCTCGACAACGGCAAGAGCATGTCGGCCCACCAGTTCCTCACCTACTTCGGCTTCGACGGCACCACGCAGTACAACTATTTCGGCAACCTCAGCGGCGGCGAGAAACGGCGTCTCTACCTGCTGCAGGTGCTCATGGCCAACCCCAACTTCCTCATCCTCGACGAACCCACCAACGACCTCGACATCTATACCCTCCAGATACTCGAGCAGTTCCTCCAGACCTATAAAGGCTGCCTGATAATAGTCTCACACGACCGATCCTTCATGGACCATATCGTCGACCACCTGCTCGTCTTTGAAGGCAACGGCAAGATAAAGGACTACCATAGCAACTATACGCAATATAGGATTGAGAAGTTAAGGGAGTTAAAGAAGGTAAAGGAGTCAAAGTCAAATGAGAAAACCACCAACCGCGCCAGCCACCTCCGACCTCCGACTTCCGACCTCCAACCTAAGAAAAAGGCAACCTACAAGGAGCAGAAGGAATACGAGGCGCTGACGGCCGAAATAGAAAGCCTCACCCAAGAGAAAGCCGCCCTTGAGGCATTGCTCAGCAACGGTGGAGTGCCCGAAGAGATAACCAAGGCCAGCACCCGCATCGGCGAGGTGATGGCCCTGCTGGACGAAAAAGAGCTCCGTTGGCTGGAGCTCGATGAAATCATTAATTAAAGACTTACTTTACCCGGCCGCCTTTGTAGAAATGCTCCGACCAGTATTTGCTGTCGAGTTTGCTCACGCTGACGCCGTTGCTGGTGGAGGAATGGGCGAAGAGTTCGTCTTTGAGATAGATGCCCACGTGCGAAACTTTGCCTTTGCTGTTGGTGAAGAAGAGCAGGTCGCCTTCTTTCAGTTGCGGGCGCCCGATGAGGCGCACATCGCGCAGCATGTCGTTGGCCGTACGGTGAAGGGTGATTCCGTAGACCTCGCGGTAGACCAGTCCGACGAACGCCGAGCAGTCGATACCTGAGCGGTCGGTGCCGCCATATTTATAGGGCACACCGAGCCATGAGTTGACCGTTTCATAGAGTTTGGCATTGTCATCGTCGTCACACTTAAGACCGAGGGCGTTGTCGCAGCCGTCGGCCTGCCGACGCTTCTCGGCCTGTACCGGCACAGCGATGACGGGTGTCTCCTTCACCAGTTCGTCGGCATAGAGCTGACCGATGATGAAGTCCTCGTCCTCCAGGTCGCGGGCCATGAAGTTGCGCAATGTCTCGCAGCTGGTGAAGGTGAAGGAAAAGAAGAGTATCAGGATTGCAATGTAGTGAAAGGTAGTGAAATGTAGTGACAAGGAGCGAAAGGACAAATGATGTTTGCCTTTCCTGATGTCTTTCTTGTTGTCTATTATCTTGTCTGCCATGTTGTCTTTCGTTTGTATTTTCATCTCACTCCTTTTCACTCCCCTTCACTCCCTTTCACACCTTACTTAATTACAAAGATATCTTCGTTGGAACGTTTCATATAGTAGTTCTCTCGGCCATAGTGCTCGATGGCATCCAGGTTGTCGCGCAGCGACGCATTGTGTAGGCTGTCTTCCATAATGGCCTGCTTCAATTCCTCCTCCTCGGCATGCAGTTCGCGGACCTCGTTCTTCACACGGTTCGTCACCATCAGGTTGTACTCGTCCAGAAAGAATATCAACACCACAAAGACCAGCGTCGCGATGACATATTTGTTAGTGATTATCTTGAGTATTCTCTTCATGTGTGTTGAATGTTAAGTGTTAAGTGTTGAGTGTTAAGTGGTAAGTTTTGAGTTTCAATTTTCACTTATCTACACCTTCAGTTTTTGTCCCACACGAATGTTGTCACCCTTCAGCCCGTTGCGCTTCTTGAGAGTCGCCACGCTTATGCCATGCTTGCGGGCTATGCTCGAGAGGGTGTCGCCCTTTCGCACCGTGTAGTAGTGTCCGCTGCCGCCCTTGGTGCTACTCTTGCCCGCCGGCGTCACTTTCACAGGACGGCGCAGCAGGCTGTCGGCCGACCACTTGCTAATGCTGTCCTGCATCCGCAGGAACGGTTCCACTTTGTTTGTCGGCAGCGTAATGGCCAGACTGCCCGATGAGGCAGGCACCAGGTCTACACGGTACTGCGGGTTCAGCGCCCGCAGTGCCTCCATTTCCAGACCCGTCGCCTGTGCCACATAGTGCATCAAAACATCGCGGTGCACCACCACCGTATCCGTCCGCACAGGCATCTCCAACCGTCCGGGCCGCAGACCGTGGGCCTCATAGTAGTTCATCACATATATCACCGCTATCAGCGACGGAATATACCCACGGGTCTCCCGCGGAAGATTGTAGTAGATCTGCCAGAAATCGCGCTTCCCGCCACTGCGGGCGATGGCCTTGTTGATATTGCCCGGACCGCAGTTGTAGGCGGCAATCGCCAGCGTCCAGTCGTTGAACACGCGGTGCAGGTCGCTCAGATAACGCGCCGCCGCATAGGAGGCCTTCACGGGGTCGCGCCGCTCGTCGAGCACCGAATTCACCTCCAGGTCGTATACCCGCCCCGTGTTGTACATGAACTGCCACAAGCCGGCGGCGCCCACCCTCGAGGTGGCCTCGGGATTCAGTGCACTCTCCACTATCGTAAGGTACTTCACTTCGTCCGGCACTCCGTAGCGGTCCAACGCCTCCTCGAAGAGAGGGAAGAACCTCTCCCGCTGCATCAGTGTCAGGTCCAGACGGCGCGACATGATGCGGAGATATAGACGGATGTGAGCCCTTACCTCGCTGTTCATCGCCATCGGCACTACCGTGTGTAGTGCGCGCATACGGGCCTCGAACACCGAATCGGGAAGCGCGTCGAACTCCTCCAACGAAAACGTGCTGCTGCTACGTAGGTGGTGGTGCGCGAAACGTCGCATATAATAACTGTTCAGCAGACTGTCGTATGATTCACTGTAGCGGCGTGTTATCAACTCCGCGTCCCCTTCTTGTGCCTCTACACGAGGCATATAGAGCAACGTGCACAGCAACACGACAATCCCGATAATCCTTACTTTCATGTACTCTGTAACGACAAACGACTAATATTATTATGTCTTCATTAAAAAAAGATGAGCCGTACCCAACCTCCCGATTACTTTCTTGTTCATATTCAATTTGTTCCAGGACTATCCCTTAAGAACGGCTGTTTGTCAACGAAGAAATGGCGATGGTGGTGGTGGAATGGATGAAGGGGGAGTTGACGATGTGTTGAAAAAATATTTGAAAATAATTGCTGGGGATTCATTTTTATTTCCTATCTTTGCACTCGGAAAATAATAACAAAAAACATATATTGACATGAGTAAAAGAAAGTACACGCTGGTAATCAATCCAGGTGCCACATCGACGAAGGCTGCCATTTATGATGGTGAGAACGAAGTGTTTACCGAGAACCTCTCCCACCCCATCGAGGAAATCCAGAAGTTCCATGAGGTGGCCGATCAATTTGAATACCGCAAAGGGGCCATCCTTGACATGGTGAAGCGCCATGGTGTCGGCACCGACGAGATTGCCGTCGTCATGGGTCGCGGCGGTCTGACTCGTCCCTGTGAGAGCGGCTGCTACCGCGTCAACGAGCTAATGAAAGAGGAATGCCACGCAGGTATTCAGGGAAAGCACGCCTGCAACCTGGGCGCCTTGATCAGCGATGCCATCGCCACCGAGATTGGCCTTCCGTGCGCCTATATTGCCGACCCCGGCATTGTGGATGAGCGTCCTGATTTCGCCAAAATTTCGGGTCACCCCGTCTTCGACCTCGACCCCAAACGTGAAGGCGTTATCTGGCACTGCTTGAACCAGAAGATGACTGCCAAGCTCTATGCCCGTGAGCTCGGCAAGCATTACGAAGACCTCAACCTCATCATCGCCCACATGGGCGGCGGCGTCAGCGTGGGCGTGCATGAGCACGGCCGTGTGACCGAGGTGAACCGCGCCCTCTGCGGCCTCGGTGCCTTCTCCCCCACCCGTTGCGGCTCCATCAACGCCTCGAAGCTCATCGAGGTGGCCTGCAGCGGCAAGTACGACGAGGCCAAGCTGAAGAAGATGGTCACTGCCGAAGGCGGCTTCGTGGCCTACCTCGGCACCAACGATGCCTACGAAGTCGAGAAGAAAGCCCTGGCCGGCGACGAGAAGTGCCAACTGCTGGTGGAAGCTTTCACTTATCAGGTGTCGATGGAGATTAGCCGTCTGGCAGCCGTGGTCAAAGGTAAGGTTGACGCCATCATCCTCACCGGCGGTATTGCCTACAGCAAACCCTGGATGGCCATGATTGAGGAGCGCGTGGGCTGGATTGCTCCCGTTAAGATATACAAGGGTGAGAACGAGATGCTGGCCCTCGCCATCTGTGGCAAGGAAGTTCTCGACGGTGTGCAGGTGAAAGAGTATAAATAAGTGGTCAGTGGCTTGTGATTAGTGTAAAATAATCAAGGAATGAAGAAAATATTGTTTGTGGCTGTTGCCATCTCAATTTTCAATTTTCAATTTTCAATTGTCTCGGCCCAGCAGGTGAAAATCAAGAAGGGCAAGGTGACGATGTCGGAGGAGTATTACAACTCGCTGATGGCACAGACGGCACAGCTCGACGCTGCGCGTGCCCGCATTGCGGAGCTTGAGGCAAAGCTTGCCCGCCCTGCCATGAAGAACTTCAACGATTCGGCCTCGTACGCTATCGGACGCGACATGTACACGAACTGGACACAGCGCCAGCTGGGCATCGACGCGAAGATGGCTGCGCAGGCCATGCTGGACGACGCCAACGGCTACAGCCAGCTGTCTGACGCCCAGGCCGCTCCTTTGCTGCAACGGTTCCAGATGGAATTCGAACGCAAGCAGCGTGCCGGAGTGCAGGAGAACATCGACGCCGGAGCCAAGTACCTGCAGCAGATAAGCAACAACAAGTCGGTCTACACTACACCCAGCGGCTTGAAGTATCGCAAGATTAAAGACGGTAACGGCAAGAAACCCAAGGCCACCGACCGTGTGAGGGTACACTACACCGGAACGCTGATCGACGGAACGAAATTCGACAGCAGTGTGGATCGCGGCAAACCCATCGACTTCCGCCTCAACGAAGTCATCCCCGGCTGGACCGAAGGACTGCAACTGATGGACGAAGGCTCGAAATACATGCTCTACATCCCCTACAACCTCGGCTATGGCGAACAGCCTGCCGGTTCCATCCCGCCGGGCTCAACGCTGATATTCGAGGTGGAACTGCTGGAAATCAATCCAAAATAACGATTAACGGTTAATGATTAACGTTTAAAGTAGTGGGCAATTCTTTTGGAGATAGATTCAGAGTAACCACCTACGGCGAGTCCCACGGACCCGCCGTAGGTGCTGTTATCGACGGCTGTCCGGCGGGTGTGGCGCTCGACATGGACCTTGTGCGGCTCCAGCTGGAACGCCGCCGCTTCGGAGCTCCGCGTCAAGAGGAGGATGCGGTTGAATGGCTTTCGGGGTTGGAGAACGGCATCACACTGGGTACACCGCTGGCCTTCTTCATCCGCAACAAAGACGCACGCCCCGAGGACTATGCCCACCTGGCTCACCTGTTCCGCCCGGGACATGCTGACTACACCTACTACATGAAGTACGGCCACCAACCCACAGGAGGAGGCCGTGCATCGGCCCGCGAGACAGTGGTGCGGGTGGTGGCGGGCGCCATAGCCCAGCAGCTGATGCCGGAGGTCGACATAAACACGGAGGCCGAACGCACACTGTCCATGACGGAGGAAAACGAAACCTATGGCGGCATTGTGAAATGTCGGGTAACAGGGGTGCCTGCCGGCATCGGCGAGCCCATCTTCGGCAAACTGAACGCGCAGTTGGCGGCCGCCATGATGAGCATTCCGTCAGCCATAGGCTTCGAGATGGGCACCGGCTTTGCAGCGACACAGATGAGGGGCAGCGAGTATGCTGACAAATGGAATGGCCTCCCTTCCCACCCCTTGACCCAGACCAACCATTGCGGCGGTATTCAAGGCGGCATCAGCAACGGGATGCCGATTGAATTCCGCGTAGCGTTCCACCCTGTGGTGTCGACTCCGCAGCCCGTGGAGTGCCTGCATGAAGACGGCCATCTGCAGACGGTCAGCATCGGCGGCCGACACGACCGCTACCACATCGACCGCGCCGCCGTGGTGGTGGAGGCGATGACGGCGCTGTGTTTAATCAATTATTTGTTATGAAGAGAATAGGTTTAATGGGGCTAATATGCCTCCTAATGGGTTTAATGGGTTTGGTGGGCTGCAAGCACGACACCTTCACCATCAGCGGAACGCTTGAGGGCGGGGCGGGCCACACCCTATGGCTCGAAGAGATTGCGCCCGACGGGCCGTTGTTCATCGACAGCATCCCGATGGACAGCAAGGGGCATTTCAAGTACAGCTACAAGATGCCCTACCGTTCTCTGTACAACCTGCACACCACGGCGGACAACTACATCGTCACCCTGCCCGACTATGGCGAGCACTTGAAGATTGGCGGCAGCTACGACAACCTGTCGGTGAGCTACACCGTCGACGGCTCACCCGAGAGCGGCCTGCTGTGGCTGTTGCAGCAGTTCTCGAACGACGGAAACGAAGTGCTGAAAGCGTTGGTGGACACGACGAACCGCTATGCCCAGCTTTACTTCGATAAGCAGATCACCGAGCAGCAGGTGCTCGACAAGAAAGACGAGACAGACAGTATCTATACGGCCACCTTCCAGGAGCAACAGGACTACATCTACCGCTTCCTGCAGGAGAACCGCGGCTCGCTGAGCACGCTGATAGCGCTCTACAAGCCCTTCAACAACCGATTGCTCATCGACACGCGTGACCCCAACAGCATCGAATGGTACGACCTGGTGCTTGAAGGCCTGCAGGAACGTTATCCGGACAACCCACACACCCTGCACTTCAAGAACACCACCGAGCACTTGCGGTCGGCACTCTCCAGACAGTAACCCCTCCCCCCCGATGTCACCTTTCGGGGGGCTTTTGCGTTTAATAGGGTGAAGTTTCCGTCAGCATCGGCGTCGCCGTGCTATTCACCCCTCAGCGGCCTTCGGAGAGCAGCTTCTCGCGGAGCACGCCGTGATAGAGCTGGTCGTGGCAGGTGCCGCAGGGGACATATCCTAAAGCGGTGTAGTATTTTTCAAGGGCCAGATTGCCCACGGCGGAATCGAGACGAAGCAAAGTAATATGATGCTCTATGGCGTAATGTTCGACATAGAGCATCATTTGTTTACCTACGCCTTTGCAGGCTGGGTCGGTGACCAGATGGTGCAGGTAGTAGGCGTTGCCAGTAAGACCGCCGGTGTATTCGCCGTCGCGCGTCCAGCGCACATCCTCGGTGTAGAGTGCAATGGCCACCGCTACCCTGTCCTCTTTTTCTCCTATAAGGAAGTAGCCGATATTCTTCTCCCAGTAGGAACGGGGATAGCGCCCGAAGTAGTCGGTTTCGTTCCATTGGTGCAGTCCCACAAGGTTCATCCAGTCGATGCGTTGCTGGACGAGCGTCATGATGGCGTCAACATCCTGTAATCTCGCCTTTCTGAAGGTCATAAAGTTTAAGAGAATTGTCTTCGGGATTGAAGACAGCGTAATTGCGGTTGAGAAGCCAGTCGCCTGTATTGACGTAGAGGGGTCGGAGGTCGGAGGTCGGAGGATTGAGATTCATCACCAAGGGTGTGTGACGGTGACCGAAGACGCAATAATCCAGATGTTCGGTAGCCAGACGTTCACGGCAGTATCGCACGATGCCCTCGCGGTCGTCGCCGAGGTAGTGCAGCGTATCCTGCCGGGCGTGCTTCTCCTTGTTTGTGTCGCTCCATCGGTTGGCGACAGGGAAAGTCCATGATGGCGGAAGCAGCGCGAATAGTCGCTGGTTGAGACGACTGCGGAAGATGCGGCGCAGGAAGTCATAGTTTTTGTCCAGGTGACCCTGCCCGTCGCCGTGACCGATGAGGAAACGCCGTCCGTCAATCACCATCACCTCGGGGTCGTTGTGCATCACGGCGCCCATCTCTTTCTCCAGATAGTCGAAGAGCCACATGTCGTGGTTGCCGATGAAGAAGTGCAGCTCCACCCCAAGGTCAGCCAGTTCGGCCAACTTGCCCAGCAGGCGTGTGTGTCCCCGAGGAACCGTATAGTGGTAGGTGAACCAGAAGTCGAACATATCGCCCAACAGGAAGAGTCGACGGCAGCTGTCCTTGATGTCATCGAGGAAGCGGCAGAGCTCACGCTCACGCTGGAGCGAATCACCGCCACTTCCCAGATGGGCGTCCGATATGAAGTATACCTTGTCTTTCACCTTAAACCGTAAACAATAAACTGTAACCTGTAAACTTTACCTCAGCCATGTGCGCGGGTTTTGCGAGGCGGTGCCTTTCCAGAGTTGGAAACTGAATTCGGACGTGCCCTCCTCGTTGGTGTATACGGTGCCCAGGTTCTGCTTGGTGCTCACCTTGGAGCCTTCTTTGACGGTGACGCTGCCCATATTGGCATAGACCGACATGTAGTCGCCGTGGCGGACGATGATGCCGCGGGTACCGTTGGGGCAGGTGAAGACGCGGCTCACGGTGCCGTTGAAGACAGCCTGCACCGAGGCTCCGCTCTTGCACTGCAGATCAATGCCGTTGTTCATGTTCTGTCCACCGGAGGCATGGGTGTAGCGTCCATACTCGCGCACCACCTTGGTGTAATAGACAGGCCACGGGAGCTTGCCCTTGTTCGAGGCGAAGTCGTTGCTCAACGCCACATCGGCAGTGCTCGTGGCCGTTGCGCTGTTGCTCTTGCCTGCGCCGGCGCCCGCGGCAGCCTTCTTCTCCTTGGCGGCTTTGGCTATCTCTTCGTTGATTATCTTCTGTATCTGCTGCTGCAGCTGACGTTTCTGCTTCTCTTTCCTGTCAATCTGCTGCTGCAGCTGTTTCTCCTGCTGTTTGCTCTTCTTCAGGTTCTGCTGGCGCTCCTTGCGTTCCTGCGACAGCTGTTCCTTCTGGCGACGCTCCTGCGCCAGCAGGCTGGTCGTCTCCTGCTGCTGGCGCGCCAGCTGCACCCCCACTTCGTTCAGCTCCTCCTCTTTCTGGCGGATGAAAGCCGCCTGGCGACGGCGGTAGCGCGAGTAGTCACGGAAATACTTGGTCCGCAGGTACGCCGTATTGTAGCTCTTCGTGTCGAGCAGCAGCACCAGCTTGTCGAGCGAGCCGCGTTCGCCGTACAGCACCCGCACCACACGGGCGTATTCCGTCTTCAACGAGTCCACCTGCGAGCGCACCAGCGTCAGGCTGTCCTGTGTCTGCACCATCTGGAGACTCAACACGTTGAGCTGTCCGTTGATGTTGTTGATAAGTCGCGTGCGCTGCTGTATCTTCTGCTCCAGCAGGTTCAGCTCCTTTTGCCCGGCCTTGCTGTTCTTCCGGGCTTTGATAAGGTCGCTGTTGAGCCGCTTGATTTCCTGCTCCACCTGCGCCTTGTCCTTCTCCAGCTGCTGCTTGCTCTGCGCTTGGGCAGAATTAAGAATGAAAAATGAAGAATTAAGAATAATTTTGACTATGACTATGACAATGACTGTATTGCTACCCACTACCCACTGCCAACTACCAACTCTTAATTCTTCATTCTTCATTTTACATTTACCAATTGAGGATTTTCTTGAAGTCATACACCTCTGGATTCGGCAGGTATTTCTTGGCCGCCTCGTAGTCGGCGGGGGTGATGTAGTCCATGATGTCGTTGACATAGGACTGTACCTTGTTGGAATTGACATTCACCAGACGCGGCGGAATCTTGCCCGTCTCGGGGTCCTGCAGGTCCTTCAGGTACAGCGGCGACACGGCCCCCTGCTGGTCCACGTACACCATGCAGCCCGTGCAACCCTGGTTGAAGAGCGTGTGCACCCCCATGCCCATCAGCGAGCAATAGGTCAGGTCGAAGGCGATAGGCGTGTGGCAGCGAATCTCGTAGCCGATCTCCACCGGACGCGTCTTCACCTTCAACTCCTTGCGGAGTGGGTCGTTGCTCGCCTTCGCGAGCGACGACAGCTCTTTCACCTTGCGCTCCAGCAGGTCGTTGAAGATGTGGGCCTTCGACACCTTGCCCAGTTCGGGATGGCCATGCTCGTCGTAGCTGAAGTGGATGCCGCTGTTCTTGATTTCCTCGTCGCTGAGGCTGTGGAACACACCCTCCGAAATCATGGCGGCGCCGTAGTTGATGCCCATCAGCTTGCGCTTCACGATGCAGCTCACCACCATGTTGATAATCTTGTCGACGGTAATCTCGGTCTTGTTGAAGAACTCCGGGATGATGACCATCGGATAGTGGCAGGCGCCAGCGATGCCGAGAGCCAGGTGGCCGGCCGAGCGGCCCATGGCCGAGACCACAAACCAGTTCTCGCTCGTGCGGGCATCCTCCATCACGGCGGTGGCCAGCACGCAACCCTGCGCCTTGGCGCTGTTGTAGCCGAAAGTGGGGCTCGAGTTGGGCAGCGGCAGGTCGTTGTCGATGGTCTTGGGCACGTGGATGTTGGCAATCGGGTAGTGCTTGTCGGCCAAGAACTTGGCAATGCGGTTGGCCGTCGAAGCGGTGTCGTCGCCACCCACGGTGACCAGCAGCTTGATCTCGTTTTCGGTGAACAGCTTCAGGTTGAAACGCTGCTCGAAATCCTCGGGGGTGGGTTTGAAACGGCTCATCTTCAGGATGCTGCCACCCTTGTTGAAAATCTCGTCGGCCGTCAGGAAGTCCAGGTCCTGCATACGGGGCTTGTCGGTGAACAAGGCGCTGTAACCGCCATGCAAGCCGATGACGCGATAACCGTCGCGCAGGAAAGTCTTGGCCACCGAGGCCACCACAGTGTTCATTCCGGGAGCGGGACCGCCGCCCGTGAGTATTGCTATGCTTTTCATACCTTTATTGTTAAATAATTTAAGTCCTTAACGCCACCGCAAGCATATTATTGTGTCGCCCCCCTTAAAAAAATATCAACACCTGCTTCCCTCCCCCGCCTTCCATCAGCCCGTCCTAACCCCCTACTAAACCCGTCCTAAACCGCGTGAAAGCCCCATTGACTCCCCTGCCGAGCCGGTTCGGCAGTTCTTCAGTAGTTCTTCAGTGGACCACTGAAATACTACTGAAGAGCTACTGAAGAACTATCGTTGAAAAGCCGAAGGGACTCCGTATGGGCTCCGTAGAGGTTCAGGGGTGACATTGGAGGTAAAAAGGTGACAAAAGGATGACATTTTGGCAGTTGGGCATGCTTTTTGCAAACCTAGTAAATCAGATTTTTCTATTTGATTTTTAAATCGTATATTTGCAACCCGTTAAAAAACCGACTATGTACTGCAAAAGACTGATAATAACACTATTCACACTCACACTCGCCTGCGCGGGCGGGGCACAGGAGGTGCTTTCGCTCGACACCTGCCGCACACGCGCCCTGCGTGCCAACACGGGCCTGAAGCGCAGCGAGTTGAAACGGGAGGAGACCGAGGCACTACAGAATGTGGCCCTCTGGCAGATGCTGCCCAAGGTGAGCGCCAACGGCGGTTACCTGTGGATGGAGAAGCAGGTGAACCTGCTGAGCGAGGACGACAAGACGCGCATCAGCCACATGGGCGACGAGGCTGTGGCCGACATCGGCACGGCGCTGCACCGCGAGTTCGACGACATCCCCGTGGTGGGCACCGCCATCTCTACGAGACTCGACAATGCCATAGCCAATTCCAACCTCGCACCCCACCTCAACGACATAGGCGAAGAAATCGTGCAGGGCTTGGAGACAGACACGCGCAACATGGGTGTGGCGACGGTGACGCTGACACAGCCCATCTACCTCGGCGGCAAGCTGATGGCCGCCTACCGCACGGCGCGCCTGCTGCACGAGCTGAGCGGCATGGAGTATGAC
>JAEEGL010201984.1_pt1 | contig 54620 bp, 44 predicted proteins | sample 9134231 | NCBI WGS metagenome assembly JAEEGL01 (sample SAMN16246548, study PRJNA631951) | gut metagenome | biome: gut microbiome; feature: rumen; material: fiber-attached | host: Bos | place: Iran: Karaj | collected 2018-10
AGATCGACGACGTGGCTGGCGGGCTGCTCTATTACGTGGCGCAGTCATTCCTGTTGGCAGGCTCGATCTTCGGACTGGACCAGTACATAAAGATATTAAAGAAAAAAGAACTATGAAAGAGATTATCAATGACATCAGACTGTCAAAGCACTTTAAGCTGAGCGAGTTTCTGAATCTGAAAAAATATCCGGAGAACATCCCGACGATGCAGGTCGTGGCAAATCTGACTTATGGCTGTCATCTGCTACTGGAGCCAGCTCGCTTAGAGGTAGGCCCAATCATTATTAATTCGGGCTTCCGCTGCGAGGCCGTCAATCGCAGGGTAGGGGGCGTCAAGAATTCCCAGCATCTTCTCGGCCAGGCCGCCGACATCCGGCCTCAGAATCCAGCTCAATTCCAACGCCTCGTCGACTTCCTCAAAGCCAACGCCCTCACCGACCAGCTCCTCACCGGCTCCACCTGGCTCCACATCTCCTGGAATCCTTTCGCCCTGCCTCGCCACTATATCCGCATCGGCTACTACAAGTAAAACCTATCGCTGGGGCCTGGCCCCGGTGATAGGTAAACTTTTGCGGAAGGTGAGGGATTCAAACCCCCGCACTTATTTATATCTATAACCTGTTGAGAACCAATACAATCTGTTATTAATCTATGGAGGCCTTATCATATACTCTAAATAATTTATAATAAATTTGTTGTTTTAAGTAACATTTTGCCTGCAAATATACTAAGTATTATGTGAAAACTGTATTAAACCTGCGAAAAAAATTGTTAACGCGAGCATTATTGGATGATATTAATTGATTGGCGACTTGGTTATTAATATATTTGCAAGCAGTTACTCAAAGTGTTATACTTAAAACCAAAATTGTAATGGATAAAGAGTCTTATGATGATGAGCCAGTATATTACTGTAAACGGTGTTTATCACTAAGAGTGTGTCAGATGCCGATGGTCACAGATCAAAGTTATTGTGAGGACTGTGGTACTGTGGACATAGGTGAAACAAGCTTTGAGGAATGGGATGAGATGTATGTAGAGAAGTATGGCCACCATTTCTGTGAGAAAGAAGAGAAGAAAGAAGAAAGGAAGTGGCCTTATTGGTGCTAAGATAATTATTGTCTAACTATAAAATTTGTGGAATTATGGCAAATGAGAAGAGTAAAGAAGTAAAAATGGGTGCTAAGAAGAGCAATGTGGAGAACCCTGGTCAAGAGAAGCTTTCTTATGAACAGCTTGAGCAAATTGCTGGTAACTTGAATCAGCAGTGTAGGCAGATGCAGCAGGTTATCAACAACCAGCAGAAGGCTATTGCTGAATTCAATGAAATTGGTATGCTCCTTGATGTACTTGGTAAAAGTGAGCACTTTAGTGAGAAGTTTGCAACTCGCTGTGCAAACAAGATTGAAGAACTCATTACCAAGGCTATGGATGCCTCTGAGAAACAGGATAAAGAAAAGAAAGACTAAATCCGGTTTCTATGGAGAAGGTAACCAATTACATTAAACTGAGTTCTAACCCTAAACTGAAGATGTCTCCAGAAGGAGATTTCTTCAGGTACTGGGTTGAATTCCTGAGACCTCTCCATGAACTTACCAAAAGAGAAATGGATGTGCTTGCTGAGTTCCTAAAAGTAAGATACAATCTCAGTAGGGAAATCATCAACAGTGACAGGCTTGACAGGGTTCTTATGTCTGAGGAAACCAAAAGGGAAATCAGAAGAACCTGTGGAATCTCAGCCAAGCACTTTCAGGTGATAATGAGTAAGTTCAGGAAGAATGGGGTTATCAGAGATGGTAAGATACACTTGAATCTGATTCCTACGATTACAGATGAAGGTGTAGGATTGATGGTACATTTCAGCTTCAAGGATGAACAACACTTTAAATTCGGCCATAAAGAAGGTATCAAGAAATCTTAGTGTTGACCAGAAGCTGGTGGAAGCAGTCTATAAGAGTTACTGGTATTTTATAAAGGAACATATATCCAGTCTACCTCTTAGAGATCTAACAGAAGAAGAGTATGACTCTACAGTAAGCAATATCAATCTTCCCTTTCTTGGGAAATTGTATGTTGACTATAATAAATTAGCAAAGTATCACAAAGAAAGAAAATTATACAGAGATGTTAAAACTGAAGAAAGTGAAGCCAATAGGCTGTCAGGTATTAGTGACTGAAAACCTTTATGGTTGGGATGATTTTGACGAGTCAGGCATTATCATTCATAAGCGTGGTGATATCAAGACCTATCAGGAAGTCATTGCTGTGGGTGATGATGTGAAGATGGTCAAGCCAGGTGATGTGGTTGAAATTAATTTCTATAAGTACTGTTCATTTGAGAATGACCCTAACTCTATTAAGGTAAATGGTACTAATAATATTGTGGATTTGCATCTTAATGAACTTGAGCTGGTAGGTACTGATGGGGAACCTGTTATATGTTTCCTCATTGACCAGAGGGATGTCAAGTATATACTTGAGGATTTTGAAGAGGTTACTTATGAAAAGAGTAAGCACAAGCTGATTCAGATTAAGCAGCCAAAACAGAAGCTGATTCTTCCAGATAATAAGATTAAAGTATAAAGTTTAATTTAAAACGTTAATAGCTATGAGTAAGAAAGTATTTGCATTGGTAAGTGGTATTGTTGGGGCACTTCAGACAGCTGGTGTGGCTATTGTGACTTATACAAGTCCTGAAAATGCTACAGTGATTAACTCTGCAATTGTAGTAGCAGGTGCTGCTATTATTGAGATCTGTAATATGTTTATTGAAATTCCTAAAGAATAAAGTTATGTTTGACCCAAAGAAATATGATGACGAAGATCCTCAGGATAACAAGCCGAAGAAGTTATTCTCTGAGAAGATAGAAGACATTATCAAATACCTGAAGAGTGTAAAACCTCTTATGGATAAAGAGTGTCAGTCAATGGAAGACTATATCAACAGTCATCCTAATTCTAAAGCAGAAGGCCCATTCAAGGAAAAGATTAGAGGGTGGTCAAAGATACTTATTGGACTTGATATCGTAAAAGAAAAGTATGAAGTTGTTTAAGTATGAAGGCTATGAGGTAAGGGTAGCTCCAGAAGCTTTGACTCTGAAACCTTTCAAGAAACTTTGGACAAGAGACAAATCCAAAGATAAAGAGAAGGCTATGATGGAGTTTGGGTTTCTCTACTTCTACTGTGATCCAAGGTCTGACTATCAGTATATCATTGATGAAGAGGACAGATTGAATGCAGTAAAAGAGGGACAGGGATTTCCTGATGACTGGAAACCAGATGCAACTCTGAAAGCTGCTATGGAGTTCTATTCTACCTTTGATACTTCTTCTGCTATGCTACTCAGGGCAGCTATGAAGGCTGTAAAGAAAGTACAAGATACCTTAGATGAGTTAAATCCAGATGATACCAAGAGTCTTAAAGAGTATCTCACGGCTCTCAAGATGATTCCAGAAGTGGCTTCAATGTTAAAAGAGGCAGAGAAATCCCTCAATGAAGAGATGGAATATGGAGAAGCTAAGGGTTCTATTGAGAAGACTCTATTTGATGATGGATTGGATAACATCATCTGAAAATATATTAAAAGATTTGATAAAAGAGTGTTAGAGTGTCATAAAATGAGTAACTTTGCAAAGGGATTGGGGAAACCCAGTCCCTTTTTCACTCATTAAAACATTATACATTATGGACACTCAACAAGTTATCAATTTCATCAAGGACAGTTTTGAAGACTGGTACAACAAAACTTTTACTGAAGCATCTATTGTCATTAACTACAGTGATGTGCAAACTCTCTCTATCAAAGCGTATCACACAGTTACTATGGAGGTTCAGGCAGTCAGTATTATCAATGGTTCCTCCAAAGCTACACCGTTAATTACTTTGACAGAGAACTATAATCACGGAGTTACTACAGAAGACGAAGCTAAATTAGGACTTACTAAGAAAATGCTGATGAAAATGTTCAGCTACGAAGCCAGTAAATTGTAGGTAAATTACAGGCAAATTAAATCAGAAGAGCAGGCTCAGGGGGCTTGCTCTTTTTTCGTATAAGTATAAATGAAAAATTAACTGACTTGTCATTAGTTATCATAATACTTAACTTTGCACAAAATAATAAAGAAGTTAAGTAAGTGGATAAAGTAATGACAGATCTGTGGCCATTTCTTATGCCCGTCTTTTTGGGGGGCATAGTAACTTGTATTGGCTATATTTATAGCTTGAAGACAAAGGTGGCGGTACTAGATGAAACACTGAAGAATCTTATAACCACTGTTAATGGTATGCAGGAAAGAATAAATTCTCACTCAAAGAAAAATGATGATGTTGTTAATCTAATCGCACAATTTAAGATTGAAGTAATCCAGAAAATCGGTTCTATAGCAACAGATATGAGTAAATTGTCAAGTGATGTTGAAAACATTAATCGGAGTTTCTTAGTATTTGATACGGGTATTAAAACAAAAAAGAAGTGATTGTGGGAGAGGCAATAAAAAACACTGGTAATGAACTTGTAGAACGTTGGAAGCTAAAGATGCCAAGACTGTTCTACTGGATGACTATAGTGGCAGCATGTGTACTGAGTGTCGCAGTGACAATACATTTTACTGTAGAGACAGCTGGAGCACAACATGTGGAGTGGTGGAGCACAATTTATCCTTATATTGTAGGAGTATGTGCAGGTATTATTGCTGTTTGTAAACTAACTGTTAACGGGGGATATAAGAAAATAGATCCTAATAATATTCCTGGTAGGACAATATTAGATAAAGATGATAACTAATTGCTTAGAATATGGTAGTATATAAAAAAGGTTCACAGAAGTCAGAAGTCGTAAAGCAAATACAGAAAGCTTTACATCTTTATCCCGATGGTATATTCGGTATTCTGACTGAAGAAGCTGTAAAGGAATTCCAGAAGGATAATAACTTAACAGTAGATGGTATTGTAGGCCCAAAGACACTTGCCTATCTTATTCCATGCAGACTGAAGAAAAGCAAAAGAACTATCACTGAGTTGATAATACATTGTTCTGCAACTCCAGAAGGAAGAGACTATACAGTGGAAGATATTAGGGCAGACCATAAGAAACAAGGATGGAGTGATATCGGATACCACTATGTTATCTATAGGGATGGTACTGTGCATGAGGGTAGGGATGTAAACCTTATAGGTGCTCATTGTAGTAAAGGAGGTCACAACCAGCATTCTATTGGTATTTGTTATATAGGAGGTGTAGAGAATAAACCTGGAGTGCTTTACTACAAACTTAAAGCTAAGGATACAAGAACAGAAGCCCAGAAAGCTGCAATGCTTTCTTTGTTGCTTGAACTAAAGAAACTGTATCCACATGCCTTGATTTGGGGACACCATGATTTTGATTCTGGTAAAGACTGTCCCTCATTTGATGCGAGGAATGAATATAAGAGATTATGATATGAAAAAGGAGGATGATTATTACCTGGAAGAGGATAGAAGGATAGAGAGTAGCATGAAAGCCTGCTGCTTTTGTATGATAGGCATTATCCTACTCATAGTCATCACCCTTCTCCTCACAAGCTGTAAAAGTATTCAGTATGTACCAGTAGAAAAAGTCGTTACTGAGTATAAGACCAATACTGTGCATGACAGTGTTTATCTTGAGATACTGAAACATGATAGTGTGGTTGTTGAAAAACTTGGAGATACAGTGTATGTTAATAAGTGGCATACCCAGTATAAAGATAGATGGAAGGAAGTTATTAAGACGGATACTTTCGTAAAGACTGATTCTATCCAAGTTCCCTATCCAGTAGAGAAGAAACTTACCAGATGGGAACAGACTAAAATGGATGCTGGAGGTATAGCTATTGGATTGTGCTTTGTTTTTATTATATTTATAATTGTTGGTTTCATTGTTAGAGTTCGTAAAAAAACTTAATGTTGTAATGATAATGTCAATGAGTGATAATCCCTCTTGTCTGGGAAGATAGGGGGGATTTTTAAATGGAGAGATTATGGAAGAGGAGAGAAATATTACATTTGATAACAGACAACTGAATGAGTTCCAGACTCCAATTACCAAGGAGTTATTGGCTCAGTATCCCAAAGAAGTCCAGGAACAGTTTTGGGAATTTCTGCTTTCTGTGCCTTTTATCAAGAATCTTATTTCTGTCAATAGGCAGAGGGCAAAAGACAGACCCAGGGATGAAAAAGGAAGGATTATAGTTGATCTTGCCAATCCCCATATACTAGAGAATATGGACTACTTCAGACCTGCTGCCTTGAAGTACCAGAGAGATGGAAGATACACCGACCTAAAGCCTAATAAGAATCCCAATTCTGCTTATGGCAGATGGATTAGGGAGGAAATCAGAAGATGTTGGGAAGGATATGTCAGACCCTCTGATGGAGAATGGGTAACAGGCTATATGTATTTCTATCTGAACTATGTCCCTATGATGGTGACAAAAGCAGACAAGAATGAGAAGAAGAAAAGGGCTTCTCGTGTTGAGGGATTCCCTGAAATTTGGGAAGCGACATACTGGAGATTTCATTATCTGGACCAAGCCAGAAATGGTGGATTATACAATAACTTTGAAGGAGGTAATCACGCTGTAGAGTTATCTAAGCGTGGTAGTGGCAAATCTTTCTGTCTTGCTGCTATAATGGCTCATAACCTGCTTTTGGGTGAAAGTGCGGAGGCACACAAGAGAACCACTACAATCCTTACAGCATATTTAAGGGAATATCTGGCAGAAAAAGACGGTACTTTCTCTAAGTTTATACCTATAAAATCATTCCTTGCAGAACATACTCAGTTTCCAAGAAGGATGATTACCGACTCTCCAAATAAAATGTCTTGGAGGTCAGGATACAAGGATAAGTTCACAGGTGCTGAGATGGGAGACCTGAATATTCTCCTTGGTCTTTCTTCAAAGGATGATGAATCCAAGATTCGTGGTAAGCGTGGTTATATTCTCTTTGAGGAGTTTGGTTCATTTCCTAAACTGATAGACGTATATAATAATGTACGCGATGGAATGAAAGAAGGTAAGTATGTCTATGGTCTCGCTTACTTAGTTGGTACAGCGGGTGATGAAGATTCAGACTTTCATGGTGCTCAGGAACTTGTGTATAATCCTAAGGGATATGACGTATATGCGGTTCCAAATGTGTGGGACAAACCTAATCAGGGAAGACCCTGGTTTGCGTTCTTCACTCCAGCATACATTAATCTGAAGGGTTTTTATAATAAGGACGGAGTTACTGATATAGTCAGTTCCCTGCTTTTCTTACTTCAGACTAGATATACAGCTAAGTATGAGACTTCAGACCCAAAGACTATCATCAAGGTAGTCAGTAATATGCCAATTACTCCCTCTGAAGCTATCATTCAGGGAGGTGTCAGCCAATTCCCAGTAGTGGATATTGAGAATAGGATTCTTGAAATTAATTCCAATCCTAATTTCTATGATGATACTTTAGTAGGACAGTTGACTATAACAGATGATAAAGTACAGTTTGTGCCTACGTCAGATACTCCAATCAGATTCTATCAGCAAAAGGATAACAAGAATATGCCTGGAGCTATAGAAATATTTGAACAGCCACAAAGAGATTCTAATGGAGATGTATATCCAAATCGCTATATAGCAGGTGCAGACCCCTATGATAATGATGAATCTACCACTACTTCATTGGGTTCTATTCTCATCCTTGATTTGATGACAGACAGGATTGTGGCTGAATATACAGGAAGACCTCCGATGGCAGATGACTACTTTGAGATATGTCGTAGGCTTTGTCTTTATTATAATGCCAGACTCAATTATGAAAATAACAAGAAGGGTCTTTTTGGTCACTTCTCTAAGATGAATTCTACTTATCTCCTGACTGATGTCCTTGAGATTCTTGTAGACAAACAAATGATGAAACCTGGAGGTATAGGTAATACAGCCAAGGGAACAAATGCCTCTCAGTCTATTAATGGCTGGGGAAGACAGCTTATTGCCAAGTATCTCCTGACTCCACAGACTATATTGGTAGCTGAAGAGGGGGAAGAAAAGGAGGTGAAGAGGAGGAATCTTGACTTCATTAAGAACAAGGCTCTCTTGATAGAATTGTCTCAGTGGAACCCATTTGGTAACTTCGATAGAGTATCAGCTATGGGTATGTTGATGCTACTCAGGGAAGACAAACTCAGATTAATGGGTGGACAGTATAATGGGAGAGATGATGATATTCCAGACCCAGATGACCCAGCTAATGATGAGTTTTGGAGTAACAACTACAGTGATAAGGATGAGGATGAATTGAGTATGATGGTGTATAAGAAAGAAATGGGCTATTAAACCAGTAAAAAAATAACTAGTTTGTAAGCATGGATTTATCTCCTTACTTTTGCAGAAAATATATTGAGTATGAGTACAGCATTATTTACTGGATTTCCAAGACAGATGCTCTCCTACAAACAGAAGGGGACTAAGTGGGGCAAGCAATGTGTAGACTTTGCTGATAACAAAGGTACATTCATGCATGTCTCAGCAGTACAGAAATCAGTACTTCACAAGAGAATCAATTATGACCTTGTGAATATGAAAGTACATAAGGATGATATTGCCTATGTACTTAATCCGAATAATCAGAAGGCAAGTTTCATTCCAGATACCATTCAGCATTATCCTACTATCAATGCTTATTTGGAATTGCTAAGAGGAGAGGCTCTTGACAGACCATTTGAGTGGACAGCTGTAGTGACTAATCCTAATGCCATCAGTGAAATTGAGAATCAGAAGAAAGAGGCAGTGTATCAGAGTCTGCAAAGTCTGATTCAAGGACAGTCAGTTTCTGAGGAAGATTTCCAGAAGAGACTTCAGGAACAGAATGACTACTTCACTTATCAATATCAGGATATGAGGGAAGTAAGGGCCAACAGACTGATGAACCATTATGATAAGCAATATGACTTCCGTAATATCTTTGACTCTGAAGGTATCCTGGATGCCCTGATTGGCAATGAGGAATACTATGCTGTGGATATTCTTGGTGGTGAGCCTTATCTTGAAAGAGTAGACCCACTTGAACTTCGTATATATAGGTCTGGTAATTCAAACAGGGCAGAGGATGCTGATATGATTGTATGGGAAACCTACAGGAATATCGGATGGATAAAGGATAATTATCACGATGTCCTTACCCAAAAAGACTGGGAATACCTGAACAAGCTTGAGTCAGGAAGCATTGATGATACCAATGATGACCCATTATGGGATGAAAAGAATGCTTGGATGGATCCTGAATGGGGTAATGAGCTTGTTAATAACCCGCACTTCTTCTCTGCTATGCTGGGAGAATATGGATATGTGGCTGGAGCACTTCCATTTGACGGTGAGGGAAATGTAAGAGTACTCAGGGTCTACTGGAAGTCAAGCAGGAAGATTAAGAAGATTAAGAAATATGACCCACAGACAGGTGAAGAAGAATTCCACTTTTATCCTGAAACCTATATTCCTAATAAGGTTCTGGGAGAGGAGGAAGAAATCTTCTGGGTTAATGAGGCTTGGGAAGGTACTAAGATTGGCACTGACATCTATGTGAATATAAGACCGAGACCTATTCAGTATAATACCATGAGTAATCCTTCCAGATGTCATTTTGGTATCATAGGACAGATATATAATATAGGTAAGCACCACAGTCCGTCAATGGTGGATATCCTGAAACCCTATGTGTATCTGTTTGATGCCACTATGGACAAGCTCTACAAGTTGCTTGATTCTAACTTGGGTAAGCTTGTAGAAATGGACTTTGCCTTTACTCCAGATACTTGGAAGATGGAGAAGCTGCTTCACTTTGCCAAGGTTAACCATCTGTGGGTCAAAAACTCTTTTAATGAAGGCAAGAAAGGTAATGCCACTGGTAAGATAGCTGGTGCTTTGAATAATAATTCATCTGGTGTTATTGATGCTTCAGTCAATACTGAGATTCAGTTCAACATACAACTGCTTGACTGGCTTGATCAACAGATGGGTAAAGCATGTGGTATTACTCCACAGAGATTAGGTCAGGTATCTAACAGGGAGACTGTAGGTGGTGTTGAAAGGGCAACTCTTCAGTCATCACATATTACAGAATCTATCTTTGCAAGACATGATAATCTCAAGAAGAGAGTACTTGAAGCCTTCATAGAAACTGCCAAGATAGCACTCAAAGGCAGGAAGAAGAAATTTGAGTATATACTTTCTGATGGTGCAAGGGCTCTTGAAACTATAGACGGTGATGAGTTTGCTGAGTGTGACTATGGTATTGTAGTTGACAGTTCACAGGGTACAAGGATGCTGATGCAGAAGTTGGATACTCTGGCTCAGGCGGGGTTGCAGAATCAGATGTTCAACTTCTCTACCCTGATGAAGCTGTATTCTACGGATTCTATCTCTGAGAAGATCAGGATGATGGAAGCAGCAGAAAGAAGGGCAGAGGAACTGCAACAGCAACAGCAGCAGATTCAGCAACAGATGCAACAGGAACAACTTGAGGCACAGGCTCAGGAGAAACAGCTTGAGATGGAGCAAAAGGAAGTACAGAATCAGAGAGATAATGAGACTAAAATCCTTGTGGCTCAGATTCAGGCTCAGGCTAACATTGATTCCTCTGTGGCAAGAGCCTCTGGATTTACTGATACTCCGCAGTCTCCACTCTCAGAAAAGGATAGGCTGCAACTCCAGCAACAGATTCAGGAGAACAAGGAGAAGAATCAGCTGGAGAGAGAAAAGTTGCAGCTTGAGAGGGAGAAAATAAAGAGTCAGGAAAGGATTGCAAAAAGCAAGAATAATGGAAACTAAAAACTATTGTTGGTATATTTTTCATATTGGTAATAGAGCAGCGGCTTTTACTTTGCATACGTTTTAGTATTATTACGCGAATTGTTTTAGGTTAGTAGTTATATTTATAGTTTTAGGTTTTTAGTTAATGGTTACGGATAAGCTGTCTGCGAAGATAGCTTATTCTTTTTGTTTTTATTTGCGCTAATATAAGCAGAAAATTTACCAGCTTGTGCAGCCTCTTTTTTCTACATATTTTTGCAACAGATTTTTAACTAATATGTGGAAATAATTATGGAAGGTATTGGATTAGACAACATGCTGGGAGCTGAGGAAGTGGAGAGAATGTTCAGTGACCCAGTAGCTCAGGAAGAAGAAACAAGTCCTGAGACTAACACAGGAGAAGAGACTCCTGCGAGTAAAGAAAATAATGAGACAGAAGAAGCTGCTGAGGTAGATTTTTCCGATTTACTCGGTAATCAGCCAGAGAGCGTAGGCAGTGAGGAGAATACAGAGGGAAACGGGGGAGCACCTAAGTCATCAGATGGCCAAGGTTCTCCACAGAAAAATCTCTTCTCTTCCATTGCCGAGGCAACAAGAGACGAAGGTGTTTTCCCTGACCTTTCTGATGAAGAGCTGAGTTCTGTAAAGGATGCAGAATCTCTTAGGAAACTGTTTGATGATCAAGTGAAGAAGATGCTTGATGAAAGACAGCAGAGACTTGAGAAAGCACTCAACAGTGGAGCAACCACAGATGAGATGCAGCAGTACCAGAATGCTTTGAATACCTCCCAGAATCTTGAGTCACAAGAATCCCGTAATCTACTTGTTAAGGAAGGCAATGATGGAGAGGATTTCCGTAAAAGAGTAATGTACCAGGATTACATCAACAGGGGATTCAAGCATGAGAGAGCTGTCAAGTTGATTGAGAAAAGCTTTGCTGATGGTAATGACATTGATGATGCAAAGGAAGCCTTTGAGTCATGTAGGGAATACTACAAACAACAGATTGAAGATTTCCAGCAGGAAATGGAAGACAGACAGCAGGCTCAGAAAGCCAATGAACAGAAGCAGTTCTCCAGTCTTAAGAAGCATATTCTGGATAATGAGAGTTTTTATGATGGTGTGAAGGTAGATAAGCAGACAAGGCAGAAAGCCTATGACTCAATTACAAAACCCATCTACAAGGATGAACAAGGAAACTACATGAATGCTCTTCAGAAATATCAGCGTGAGCACCCTACTGAGTTTATGGAGAATGTGGCACTTCTCTTTGCACTGACAGATGAGTTCAAGAGTGTCAACAAGCTTACTCAGAAGAAGGTGCAGCAAGGCATTAAGAAAGGCTTTGAGGAAGTGGCCAATGTATTGAATACTACTCGCAGGAATGGAGATGGGACTCTGAATCTGGCAAACAGTGCTCCGGATACTGAGAATCGTGAAAATTGGACTTTAGCATAAAGTTGAAATATAAAACAGGGAAAATAAAATTCGTTTATTAATGATTAATTTTTAGTTGATTATGGCTGGACAATTAGGTAAATTTACGATGCAGCATTTCGATGCTTGGGCACCAAACATTACCAAGAAGACGCATATCAGCTCTATCTTCGGAAATAAGACCCAGAAGGTCAATGGTCTGATGGTTGAACTGATGGCAGCTAAGTACGGTAAGACTCTTGACACTATGCTGTCAGGACTTCCTACCAAGGAATTTGAGAGTGGTGATGACTATGTATGGGATGTAACAGGTTCTACAGACCGCGTTATTCCTCTGGTAGAATGCCGTGATGAGAATGGTGTTGTAGTTGATGCAAACCATCCTGACAATGTAGGTGCTGGCACACAGCCCTTCTATCTGGTATTTGATGAGCACTGGTTCTTCAAGGGAGAGACTATCGAGGGTAATCTTGGTAACAAGTATCCTTTGCGAATTCTTGAGGATGCACGCGAAGAGGGTTCCCGCTATGTATATAAGGTAGAGACAATGGCTGGTATCACTGATGGTGTTCCCGCAGAGCGTCTGATGCCTAATGAGCAGTTCTCTTATGGTGCAGCATTTGTTGAGGGTGGTCTTTCAAGGAAAGTTGGTGGTATTCGCCATGCTATTCCTGCAACTCTCCGCAATGAGTTCTCTCATATCCGTATCCACCACAAGGTTTCTGGTGACATGATGGATGATAAGCTGGCTATCTCTGTACTTGTTAACAAGGGTCAGGGTGTTAAGCCGACTCCAGTGAACTCTTGGATGCTGAATGTTGACTTTGAGCTTGAAAAGACTTTCCGTGATTACAAGAACTATGCTCTTGCTTGGGGTCGTAGTAATCGCAATAAGAATGGTGAGTACACTAACATTGGTGTTTCTGGCGATGCCATCAAGACTGGTGCTGGTATGTATGAGCTGATGGAGCAGGGTGGTAACACGATTTACTACAATGACTCTCCTCTTCGCATGATTAATGAGGCTCTCTATGCACTGTTTGCAGGTCGCGTTGATTTTGCTGACAGGGCTGTCACTGTAAGAGGTGGTGAGCGTGGTATTGCTTGGTTGCAGCAGGAGATGTCTCAGGATGGCTCTGGTTGGAAGTCAGCTTACGAGTTTGATGCAGTAGCCCTTGGTCTTGCCAAGAAGACTTCAGCAGCTCATGCTCCTTTCGGTGGTGCTATCTCTGTAGCTACTCCTCAGGTAGTTGAGTGGATTGGCCCAATGGGTGTGAAGATTACTCTTGAGGTTGACCAGAGCAAGGACAACAAGAACCACAGTGGTTACAAGCTGGATCATCCGAAGGGTGGCCCAATCAGCTCTTACTGCTTTGATGTTCTTGACCTTGGTTCAAGTGTTGAGCCAAATATCCAGAAGTGTAAGATTAAGGGACATCCTGATGAGTGGCGTGGCTATGAGGCAGGTTTCCGTAATCCTTTCACTGGTGCTTGGAACAATGACCACATGAGTAACGATGAGGATGCTGCTGTAATTCACAAGATGGCAGATACAGGTATGGTTATCTGGGATCCTACTCGTACTGTAAGAGTATTGCCTGACATTCTTGAAGGTTAAACAACGATAAGCTAAAGCGGGGATGAGAAGTCGCCAAGCGTCTTCTCTCCCCTCTAAAGCTTTAAAAACTTACATTAAGAAAAAACAAAAGGAGATTCAAAAATGGGAGAAGAGAAGAATTTGGAGATGAAGAGTTGCTTACGCAATGAAAGAGTAATAGTAAGGAAGTTGCCCAAACGCACTAATCTGGTGCAGGACAGTAATCATGTCATGGGTGATGGAATGCATGAAAATGCTTTCTTTATTTACTGTGTACCCAAGTTGCAGAAGAGCAATAACTTTGTCAATGTGCTGACTGATGATGAGAAGAACTATTTGGAGTATTGTATGGGATTGCCCCACAATGCCCTCTCTATCTACAAGTCACCAAAAGAAGAGAATTTCTGGAGTGATGCCAATCCCAATGGCTTTGGTTCAGTCACTCTGAAGAAAAGGGACAACATCTTTGATATGTCTAAGCCGACAGACTATATTGCTGTGAAGATTCTGATGGCTAACAAGGATAAGATTTGTCCATCTATGGAGGAATGGGCTGCTAGACCTAAAGAGACCTATGAGTTTGTGATTATCCGTGAAGGTCAGGAGAGCAAGATGTCCAAGAACAATACTGATGCAACTATTCAGGCTGTCATGAAGCTTGGTAAGATTGCTGAGGATAAGGATGTTCTGAAGCTTGTTGTTGAGACCATGATGGGTAAGAAATATTCAGACCAGACTTCACTTGAGTGGTTGCAGACTACAGCTCTTGACCTGATTAAGAACACACCTAAGAATGCAAGGATGTTCCTCTCAATTATTGATGATGATAGCCTTGATAATAAGGTGCTTATCCGTAAGTGTATCTCTAAGGGTATTATCGCTGATAGAGGCGGATTCCTGTATATCAAGGATGGCAATGTTCCTATGTGTGGTGATGGTGAAGAGCCAACCCTGAAGATGGCTGCTAAGTGGCTTTCTAAGCCTTCTAACCAAGAAAGGCTGTTCAAGCTACAGGCACAATTAAAAGGTGAAACAATAGAAGAAGAATAATCACGCTGCCTATAGGGGGCTGAGGTGAAAGTCAGTCCCCAGCAGTTCTAAAAATAAAGAGTAAATGAAGAGTTGGACAGTATATGAACATATTTCCCCTTCTGGCAAAGTGTATGTAGGTATAACTTGTCAGAAGCCTACAAAGCGCTGGAAATGTGGTGCTGGTTATGTAAGAACAGACGGACACCAAAAGAAATTTGCCAACGCTATTTTGAAATATGGCTGGGATAATATTGAACATAAAATTGTCGCAACTGGACTTACCAAAGATGAAGCTTGTGTTATAGAACAGACATTGATATCTAAGTATAAAAGACTAAAAAGAAGTTATAATATAACAGATGGTGGTGATGGTGGTTTAGGCACAAAGCATTCTGATGAAACAAAAAAACGTCTGAGAGAACTAAAGTTAGGAAAGAAATTATCGTCAGAACATATAGCCAAAATAGCAGAAGGCTTACTTAACTCAAGAAGCTATGTAGTAGTAGCAGTAAAGCCGGGAACTATTCTTTCATTTGAAAGTGCAAAAGAAGCAGCCACAGTTTTAGGTATCAAACATAGGAATAATATATCTGCGGCTGTTGCAGGAAAACAATGCCTTGTACATGGCTATATCTTCTTTCATTGGGATAAGAATATTCCTATAAATGAAGACTATTTATATAAATTATATGATGAAAAGGTTAACAATAAATATAGTTCAGAAAGGAGGAATGTGGCATGACTGCACAAGAGTTTAGCGATCAATTTGACGTTCTATATAACAATATAACGAGTAACCAGGCCCCTGGATGCACGGAATATGAGAAGAGTGTCTTTCTGACAAAGGCACAAGACGAGATTGTGAAGAACTATTTCCTGCCTCAGAGTAATCCGAAGAATGCAGGTTTTGATGATAACCAGAAGAGGCAGATTGATTTCTCTGCACTTACCACAGTCAGCTCTAAGAATGTTACTAATACAGGCAAGTTTGACAAGCGCAGTGGAACTGGATATATCACACTGGATTCTAATGTCATGCTTATCATCAACGAGCACCTTAAAGTAACTAGAAAAAGCAAGCAAGTAGAGCTTACTGTAAGACCTATCTCTTATGATGAGTATGACCGCCTTATGAGCAAACCTTATAAGAGACCAGTACAGTATCAAGCTTGGAGACTTATAAACCATGACAGCAGTAATACAGCCGATTTGATAGCTGGGCCAAGTGATACCTTTGCTTCAAATGGTTATACAATTAGATATGTCAGGACTCCGAAGCCAATCATAGTAGGAGACTTGGATGGCTTAAGCATACATAACTGCTATCTGACAGGTACTACTGCTCCATCTACAACAGGTGCAATAGCTGTTGATGGAAATTGTGAACTTGATCCAATTTTGCATGAGGAGATTCTTCAAAGAGCAGTAGAGTTAGCTAAGGTTGCTTGGACTACAACAGGTGCTGAGAACCTGCAACCAGTAATTCAGGCAGGACAACGTAGTGAATAATTAAAAATAATAAAGATATGACGACTCAGGAATTTAGTGATGCATTCGATACCTTACTTAACAGCTATGCTAGTCAGGCAGTGTTTGGTGAGGAAGCCTCTAAGAATGAGGTAGTACTTGATGAGTATGAAAAGTCTGTGCTTCTAACTCAAGCTCAGGACATCATTGTAAAATCATACTTCTATGGTGAGCAGAACCCTCAAGGACAGGGCTTTGATGACAGTATTCGCAGACAGGTAGATTTCAGCAGCTTAATTAAGACTGCTACTCTTGATCCTCTTACAGGAACTGCCCAGAAAAATGTCTTTGATGACAGGGGTATCATCTATAAGATGCCAATTAAGAAAAACTCATCTGGAGAGCCATTGGCAAACTATCCTACAGACGTGCTGTTCATCCTTAATGAGAAGATGATTCTCTATAATGGAACAAACGTATCCACTAGAAAGCCTCTTAAGGAGTATGTTGTGATTCCTCTTAACTATAAAGAGTATGACAGGGAAATGTCTAAGGCTTATGCCCAGCCTTTTAAGAAGCAGGCTTGGAGACTCTTCCAGAATACAGCTACGGGTTTTGATGTTCAGTCAGAGCTTATTCCTTTGTGGAATATCGCTGATGAAATCAAAAAGACATCTGGTGCTACACAGAGTATTGCCTATAGAGTGAGATATGTGCAACGTCCTGATCCTATTGTTCTGGTAGACCTGCCAAATAATCTGACTATTGATGGCTTTGATAAAGAGACACAGTGTGCTTTGAATCCTATTGTACACATGGACATTCTTAATAAGGCTGTTGAGATTGCCCTTACTACCAGAGGCAGGGTAGCTAATGTCAACAATGGTGGAAGACAAAGAGAATAATAGACTATGACTAGAGAGGAGTTCAGCAACCAGTTTGATGTTCTGGTAAACAGTTATACCAGATTCAGGGACTTTGACAGCAAAGAACCCAGAGATACCATTGAGTTTGATGAGTATGAGAAATCCCTCTATCTCACCAAGGCTCAGGAAGAACTGGTTGTATCTCTCTACAACGGCAAGAATCCATACCAGGAGAGCTTTGAACAGACTGAGGAACTGAGGAGATATCTTTCTGATCTGGTCAATGAGGCAGAACTTTCTCCCATTACCAATACATCAGGCAAGCCCATAGGCATGGAAGGAAAGAACTCATATTTCTTCACTTTGCCTGATGGTTCCGATGAAGGAGTACCTGCCGTATGGTTTATCACCTATGAGTCAGTACTGCTTGCAGAAGGGAAATGCGAGACTCATACTACTCAGGATGTCTATCCTGTCAGGCAGGATGAATATCACAAGATAAAGAGGAATCCATTCAGAGGAGCTAATGACAGAAGGGCATTGAGGCTTGATCTCTCTGAGAACAACATAGAGATAGTCAGTAAGTATGAGGTGTCAAAGTACTACCTCCGCTATCTGAGGAAGGTAAGACCCATTGTCTTGGAGAATATGCCAAATGACCTTACTGTCAATGGTATCAATGAGGCAACTGACTGTGAACTCCATGAGAGTCTTCATCAGAGGATTCTGGAGCTGGCAGTGAGGATGGCTTTACAAAGTAAAGGATATACGATAAATAACGAGAATAGATAACGCCTCTGGGTAACTGTAAATACCCTTTGGCTCAAGTTTAATTTAATTACTTAAAGATTATGTTTACAGAGAATCAGTCACGACAACTTTATGTCGTAAACAATGTAGTAGCAGCCAATGCAGAGCCTGCCAATTCCGGAGAAGCAAAGTTGAAGGAGACTGCTGATGGTAAGGAGTTTTTCTTTAATGTCTTTGGTGCTACAGAAGATGGCCTCCAGAGGTCTGATTTGGTCAATAAGTGTCATATTATGGATATCAGGGCTACTGCTGCTGATGACATGAAGCACATTATGAAGAAGATAGAGCTTGAGCTCGATACCAATGTCAGTGCTACTCCTATTGTTGGTCAGGACTATCTGGTTAATATCACTATTAAGAATTATATTGCTAATGGTGATGACTCTATCAAGGTGAAGTTTGGTGCTGCTAAGGCTTTCAGCACTTCTGCTGATGCTTTGTTTAAGTCACTGGCTATGAACCTTGCCAAGAACTTCAGCCGTGAGTCAGTGAAGCTTATTAAGATTACTCTGAAGGGTGATGCTAACAACACTGAGATTACTGCCAAGACAAAGCTTGCAGACCTGAGTGCTATCACTGCTACTGGTATTATTCTTGAGGAAGTTGAGCAGCCTTGGAGACTGGGTTGTGCAAAGGTTGAATATGTTAACTTTGAGGTACAGCCTTCTACTATCTATGCTAATCAGATGGATCAGGTTTGGGGAACAGTTACCGATGTAACGGCTAATAATACCAATACCCTGCCCAATTCTAAGATTGTTGCTGATATGGAGTACTTCTATCACAAGAATCGCGGTGACATCTATGGCTTCCAGGATTGGCCAAACAACATTGATACCACATATATGGTGAATCCTTCTCTGGCTGCTGGCTACAGTATGCTTGACATTCACTACTACTATGAGGGTAACAGCCACAACATTGGCCATAGTGAAAAGACCATCACTTTGGTGGGTGACAAGACTGAGTTGACTAAGATTGTTTCAGACCTTGAGAACACTGTTCTTTCAGGCTACAATGTAACTGTCAAGAAGTCCGCTAACTGGTAAGAGAGCTACTTTTTTGTCTATAACACGGGGGGATGAGGTTGAATCCCCATCTCCCCCTTAAAGTTTAAAACTATGGTAATATATGACAAAATAGTAGAAAGCCTGCATGAGCCGCAGACAACCAGTGTACTTTGGTTGAGACCTACAGGAGACGGGTTCTCTTTTTATAGGTATATAAACGGCCATTGGGAAGCTCTGAAGATTATGGATGACAAAGGTTCTTCATCGCCTGATGATGACACTGAAATTGACCTGAATGATATTCCTACAATGGATAACATTGACGAGAAGATTAAGGAAGAGGTTACAGAACAGATTGGTACTCAGGTTGAGGATGAAGTAACCAGACAGATGAATATACATGACCAGAATGTTGGTGATGTACATTATGAGCCAAGCGGTGATTCAGGTGAATACCCAGACTACTCTGATATTATTTAAGGTGAATTCCTTTTTAGATAACTTAATTTATTAACGTTTAAAATTTTAGTTGAATATGAAACTATTATTTGCAAAAACTGCGGAAGGTGTAAAATTCTATCCGATTACCATTGCTGAAGGTGTTGTCTACAAGCCAGCTACAGGCTCTGCTATGCGCCTGAATGACTTCCTTGATTCAATTGACTACAGTGGCAAGGCTGATAAGGTTAGCAGTGCAGTAAGTGGTAACTTCGCTGGTCTGGATAGCAATGGCAACCTGACTGATAGTGGCTCTAAGGCAGCTGACTTCCAGCCTGCTGGTGACTACAAGACCACACAGACTGCTGTTGTAAGTCCTACAGCTGATGGTAACTCTTATGCTTACATCGACACCCTTTCTCAGGATACCAATGGTGTGATTACAGCTACCAAGAAGACCATTCCTGATGCAGCTCCTTCTACCTCTGGTGTAGGTGGTACAAAGGGTTTGATGTCTGCCGCTGATAAGGAGGCTATTGATAACCTGTCCACAGACCTCGGTGCAAAGGCCGACAAGGTAGCTTCTGCTACTTCTGGCAACTTTGCAGGCTTGGATGCTAACGGTAATCTGACAGACTCCGGTTCTAAGGCTGCTGACTTTGATGCAGCTGGTGCAGCTGCTACAGCTGAACAGAATGCCAAGGGTTATGCTGATGGTCTAATTGAAGCTCTTGATGCTTCTGAGTCTCAGACTGCTGGTGCAGATGGTCTTGCTCTGAGCATTACTGAGGTTAACGGTGTTATCACTGGTATCTCTGGTAGCATTGCTGCCAATACTTATGATGCTTATGGTGATGCTGCTCAAGCTCTGGCTGATGCTATTGGTGCTTCTACCGATGCTTCTTCTGCCGACACTATCAATGGTGCTAAGAAGTATGCTGACGAGGCTGTTGCTGCTGGCCTGACAAGTGCACTGATTTACAAGGGAGCTGTTGACGGCACTACTACCACGCTGCCTACTGAAGACTATAAGCAGGGCTGGTGGTATAAGGTTGCTGTTGCAGGTACTTATGCTGGCAAGGTTTGTCAGGCTGGTGACTCCCTGGTAGCCAACAAGGACTACGCTTCTGGTGCAACTGCTGCTAATGACTGGGATCTCATCCAGGGTAATGTAGCTGTTACCGATGACAATGCTTCTCTGGTTATTGGCACTGCTACAGAAGTTGCCGTTGTTGAGGGTGTAGCCATCCATGTAACTCAGGTTGAGGATATGACGAAGATTGAGGCAGAGGCTTGTGGTGATACCACTGAGTACACTGACTACTCTAGTCTGTTCACAACTCCTTCAGCTGGCGAGTAATCCATAGTAAGGAAAATGTCTTTTGATTGGTCAGAGGTAGAGGCATAACCTCTGCTTCTGGCCTTCTTTTTTAACAGGTAAAATAACAAGTATATGAAAATAAAGTTTGCTAAACAATGGGATGCAGTTTCACAATTATGGAAGAAATTCTATCCCATTACAATCACTCCAGCAATTATTGATGCTGACAGGGGCCAAAGACTTAATGCCACATTAGCAGACATCTATTCTCAGCTGGCTAGTACTACTTCAGCCTTTACTGATGTGTATATCGGTGTAGGAGCAAATGCTGCTTCAGTCATGGTAGCTGCAAACCACCACAGTGCTATGGGTAGGGGAGAGCATGTATCCCTTACAGCCTCTTCAAGTAAGGTTTGGATTATTCTCCCGAATACCTACAGCCCTGTCTTGACTCTTGGTGGTATTGAAATGCCACTGACTGCTGAGAGCAATATAACAGATGACGGAGTTACCTATAAGGTATTCTCAAGTTCTAACACCTATACAGGCACATTCAATGTGTTTATCTTTTAAGGAAAGGAGGTAGGCTATGCTGCTGTTTGACCAATTACGCATATCAGATGATGGCAAAAGGATGTACATCAACATCCATGTGAACTTTGCCACCTACTTTGATAATATCATGCTTGACAGCATTACCATCTGTACTGCTGACCAAGTGAGTGAGACCAACCCCAATGCTCCTTCTCAGGACTATATATATAAGAAGGTATATACTGAGGATCTTCAGGTTGATAACATTGTGCTGACTCCACAGGATATGAATGAGAACTTCACAAAGAACAGTTTCTCCAGTGACCTCTTCTTTGTATATGTCAAGTGCGAGGGTACTCCTGACCAGTGTACTCCTTGTACTCTTGATGAGGAGATTACTCTTGGTGTTACCTTTGATGAGAGTATATTCTATCAGAAAGTAATGCAGCTTACAAAGCAGCTTGCTGATGAGTGTAAGGTATCTAAGGATTTCATTGACATGATTCTTCTGTGGAATGGCTTTAAGGCAGCTGTTGAGACAGAGCATTATATCCCTGCCATCGACTTCTGGAAAAAGCTTTTCTTCGGACATCATGGAGTGCTAGGGTTAAGTAATTCTAAACCTTGTGGATGTCATGGATAATATTGTTTATAACGCCATTACCCAGTACTATGCAGCCCTTTGTAAGCTTGGCTACTATAAATACGGGGATGTGTTCAGTCTTCTTGTGCTGTGTTTTTTACGTGATTTTGTGTATGAAGATTACAGGGCAGTCTTAAGTAAGGATGACTATAGTATTATTGAAAAGGCACTCAACTGCCTGTATGGAACAAATTGTTTAATCCCTTATCCAGATTATTTAAAGATGAGTAAGTTACATTTAGGAAGTATGACAGAACTGGCACAGCGTGTTCAGGATCTTGAGGATACCAATGTACTGAAGATAATCCATGATGGAACATTCAGTACAGACCCAGAGAGTGATATTGTCTTTGTAGAAGCTGAGGAAAATTCAGAGGGCTAGGTTATGGCAAAGTATAAGGAAATAGTAAGCATGGTGCTTGATGAGCTGAAGATTACCTCTGATGACAGCATCTTCACCGAGGAACATATCATATTCCTTGTAGGCAGGTATAGAAGCTTTCTCTTGAAACAGCGTTATTATACAGACCTGAAGAAGCAGATTCCAGAGAGTAACTACCAGACTCTGTGCCTTGAACTTGAGCAGACAGAGGCCATTGAAGGACTGCCATGTGAGGGAGGATACTATCTCAGGACTACAAAGCCCATTCCCAATCTTCTGCCATTTGGTATCACGCGCCTGTATACTTCAGACAGCTACTATAAGGGTAACATAGAGTTTGTCACCAAAGACAGATTCAAGTATGTGGGTAATAACAAGTGGCTACAGAATATCATCTATGCCACTCTTGACCCTAATGGCAGAATCTACCTGACTTCCTCTAACCCCCAGTTCCTTTATCTGTGTGAGGCCAAGTTGTCTGGTATCTTTGAGAATGCTGAAGAGGCTTCAGACCTTGAGTGTGAGAACTCTGAGGACAACAGTTGTGACATCCTTGACAGGGAATTCCCTCTTGAAGATGCCCTAATAGCACCTCTCATAGAACTTGTCACTAAGGAACTCTCACCCTCTATAGCTGCCCCAGAGGACAAGGAGAACGATGCTAATGACAACTTGAGTTCACAGCCCCAGTAATATTATAAGGTATGGAAGAGTATCAGGAGTACTTGGGAAAACTACAGAAAAGAGGCTCTAAGCCTCATAAGCTGTCTCACTGCCTTGGTAGCAGGGATGCCTTCCATTGGGTAAGGAAGAACAAATGGAAAGCTACTGGGGGTAAGTCTGTTGACAAACAACTTTATAGCCAGATAGTCTCTGAGATTCATAAGGTATTGGCTGAAGCTCTTATTGAAGGACATGAGATTGAACTTCCTTATCAGATGGGTTCTTTGACTTTAGTCCGCACTCCATCCAAGGTATTCTATGATGATGGGGAACTGAAGACCAACTACAGGACTGATTGGAAGAAGACTCTGGATTACCGCTTCAATGAAGACCCTGAGGGGCATCAGATTATCAAGCGCATTCAGCCCTTCATCTATACTGTCAAGTATTATAAGAGAGGTGCAAGGTATCATAATCGCAAGTTCTATTACTTCAGGGCTAATAGAAGTCTGTTGAGAAAAGTTGGGGCAGCTGTAGAGAGGGGAAGAATGAATGTGGGAACTATAAGAAGCCACAATTATAAGGATGTGTTTATGAACAGGCAAGAAAGAAGAAGTATAAGAGACATTTAAAAGAAACTGTTATGGTAAAAGAAATCGAGTATATCAGCATCAAGGAGTTGCTTTCAAGGGTACTCCGTCACAAACTGCTTCAGGAGTTCACTCTTGAGCAGGCTATTCAGTACACAATTGACTTCATTGGTATCTTCGGATTTCCTGAACTCTATGAGGACAAGCAGGCAGAGGTTGACATCTGTGACTTCAGGGGTAAGTTGCCTTGTGACCTTATTTCCATTGATATGGTGAAGGAATGCAAGACTAATATTCCACTAAGGTCTATGACTGCTGCCTTTAATCCTGGAGGTAAGTATTACAACCATCTCAGGCAGGAACCTCAGTTCAAGACTCAGAACAGGACTATCATTACCTCATTCCCTGAAGGTAAGGTTATTATTGCCTATAAAGCCATACCAGTTGATGATGAAGGTCTTCCTCTTCTTATTAACAACACAAAGTACCTGAAGGCTCTTGAGCTGTATGTCAAATGTCAGCTCTTCACTATGCTCTTTGATGAAGGAAAGATTACTCAGCAGGTACTTAATCATACAGAGCAGGAATATGGGTGGGCAGCAGGTCAGCTAGAAGAGGAATTCAAGACACCTTCTGTTGCTGAGATGCAGTCAATCACCAATAGTCTGCATCAGATATTCCGTAGACATGATGAATTCTATAATAGGTTTGAATCCTTAGGTAATAAGGAATTCCGTAAGGTTCATTAATTAGATGTAAAAACAAAAAGGAAAGGGAACTGCCTTCACAGGTGGTTCCCTTAATTATGGATAAAATACTTAAAGTTAAAAAAGTTGGTGTCTTATTTATAATCCTTTGCGTAATACTTTGTACCTGTATCAAGGTCATCCATGAATTTCTCAATCTGCCTAAGTTGTGTGAATGGAGGCAAGGGTAATTCAGCCCATCTCTTATACAGATAGCTGTGACCTTCATACCTACCACTCTGAATCAGTTCACTATCATCTGGGAACCAGTTGGCAGGATTGATTGTAGTCACCATAGCCTGTGCCAGCTTATTGGCAGCACTTGCAGCCACAAAGGGTGAGGTGACAGTCTTATAGCCCTCAGTCAGCATCATGGGGCCTGGGGTCAGGAATCCCAGTTCATGTACTTCTCTGTGCAGCATATACTCTGCAAACTTCATTGCCCAACTTCTGTCTGGATCCTTGACTCCACTTCCAAGACAAGTACACAGAATCCATAGGGCATAAGTCTGAGCCATCTCAGTAATTGCCCTTCTTACATTTGCTTTCTCACTGTCATTCAGCTTTTCCCACTCAGCAGTTAGCTTGAATCCTCCTTTCCATAAATCCATAGCCAGTCTGCCCGCAGTTCTGTAGTAACCCTCTTCTTCTCTTCCAATGTCAAGTATCATTCTCTTACCTTGGAATCTTCTCATCATCTGAGGTATAATCCATTTACGCATCTGCATAGCCAATCTACCAAGCATTACTCTGTTAGCAGCATTCTGGTCATCATCATTATAGATACCTGCAATAGTATGATTGATGTGAGCTATCTCTCTAGCAAACTGCCCGGCATCAAAGTCAGAGCCATCAAGGTTCTTTGTCCCTTTCTTTGGCTGCATATACTTATAGCCATTATCATCAGTTACTATCTCCAGAGCATCCCACACAGACATTTCTCTACCATTCACCTTGACTTTCTTCTTCTTAGCCATAGCAATAGCAGTTCTGTTGTAAATCCAGTGGTCTCCTAATCCCTGTTGTACAAACATCCAGTTGTTACCGAAGAACCTCCTGAAGATATTCTTCATCTGCGTATTATGCAACTTATCCTTAGCATTCTGTCTGACATCAAACAACTCATCAAAGAGAGCCAGTTTGCTCTGCTTCTCTCTACTGCCTAGTTCTGCAATAAACTCAGGTAACATAGCTGCATACTCTTTGTCAGCAGATAATAATTGCTTATGATTAAAAAACTCTCCAGCAGCTGCTTCAATATTTTGCATTCCATAAGCAGTGGCTATATTAGCTACACCTGCCAGATAGTTACATCCCAAGTAAGCCATAGAAGTCAGCTTTTGGAATACACCTAAAGTCTTCTGTGCGTTGACTCCAAGTACATCATCTTCCTTCATGTATCTGCCGTATACTTGGCATTCCAGGTAATCTCTCAACTTCTTGGCAAAGTTGGTATTGCTACCTACCTTGATGCTTTTCTTAGTTACTCTGCCTAATACATTCAGTACCTCTTCCTTGGTCTTAGAGCCCGCATTCTTCACAAACTCTTTTTGCGCTGTTACACTGACACCAATCTCCAGAGGGTCATATACCTTACTCATCTGGTCATAGGTATTAGCTGCATAGGCATAAGCCATCAGGTCTGAGAATATATCAGTACTTAAGGTATCAGGATTCTTCAGCCTATTAGTATATAAGATAGGTAGAGTCATGTATTCTTGTCCTGTGAAATCAGTAAGACCTTTGGTAGTCTCACCATACAGCAAGTCATCATCCTCACTCTTACTGAAGGCACTCTTCAAGTCTTCTTTAATAGCAGCAAAGGCATTAGTAGGATTAGTGGCAGAGTCAATCAGTCTCTGAGTACCGCTTCTTCTCCTCTGGATAGCCCTGACTCTGCTTCTCCTGTCAGCAGGCAACTGCATCTCAAGCTGATCCTTGTATCTTAGAATCTCATTCAGAGTTTCTTTCTGTGCAGCACTCAGCCTGTCAAACTCTGGATTCTTATACATATCACCTGGGAAACTGTTGCCAAACATATCCTTGGTAGCATGAGTCTCATACCAAGCCTTTCTTTCTAAGAAAGCCTTCTTGAAATCCTCACCAATAGGCTGTTTGCCGTATTTCTCAATCAGCTTCCTCTGCATCTCTTCCTCATCTTTCTTGAATTGTCCATGATTATAAGGAGAGATATAGTTACCAGTCTTATGGCCTTCATCATCTTTCTCAAACATCCACTCAAAGGAAGTGATGCCTCTCTTCTCAGCATTCTCCCTGAGTTTCCAGATGTCCCTGATATTATGGATGGTATTCAGTCTGACTTTATCCTTGGCATTCTTGACTACCTTGTCAAAGAGTTGTAGTAATACAGAGCTTGATTCTCCCATCGAGGTACACCATCTGTCAAACTCAGATATATCAAAGTCCTCACCTGCCAGAACATCCTCAAGACTCTTGGTACTACCATCAGCATTCCTCAGTGGAGACTTCTCATATATCGGAGCCAAGAAGTCACTAAATGCAGCAAAAGCCTGATTCTTGAAGGCAGTATCACAGGACTTATACAGGTCATCTATCTCTCTCCAAAGCTCCCTCAGATTCACATCTTCACCATTGATGGTTACAACAAAGTCATCACCCATATCATCCAATACCTCATGGAAATCTGAGATAAAGCCTTCATAGCTATCCAATACACTCTTGATATGTCTGAGTACTGTGAAGTTCTGCTGATTTAAAGTACCACTGATATCCAGCTTGTCCATAGCATCCTGCAAATCCTGCAATGCCCATTTGGCATAAGTATGCAGTCCTTCCATCTTCTTGATATCAGTCATCAGGGACTCCAACTTGATAACACTATCCCTGATAGCCTTCTGTTGTTCCTTAGGAGCTATTTTGCTGCGCTTCCTTTCTATCTCATTGGCATTCTTCAATAGAGCCAGTACCTTATCATTAGCATCTCTTAAGTGATTGAATCTGGCATTTCTTCTATTCTTAATAAGTTCCTCAGTCTTCAGCTGCTGAGTACCACTGAGAACATTCTTTGCCAGTTCTCCCATTGTGGCACTTACCTCATTTCTTGCCTTCTGTATATCGTCGGCATTCCTTCCTCGGAACATCCTCTTGAGGTAGCTTAAGAGGCGGTGAATAAGAGAATTGAGAGGGCTGGAGTTCTCCTCTGATGCCTCTGATGGAGAAGTGGCAAGCTTATCCTGAAGTATCCTGCCAAGGGCTTCTTCAGCCAGAGTGTCCTCTAAGGGTATCTCATTGCCGAAGGCATCCCTGTTGGGATTCTGTTCATAGTAGGCTCTGTTCTGCTCATACTCATCTCCAAGGACTTCCTCAATTAACCTGGGGTTATCAGCCAATAACCTGAGGTTACGCTGAATTAAGGGCTGGTTATAGAACATGCCTACCAGCAGGTGTGCAAACTCCTCACTGAGTGCCAGTTCTCCCTGCATACCATTGGCAACCTTTATCAATCCCTCAAAGCCGTCTGCTATGCTGTCAGCTTTACTAAAGTCCACATAGCCATTGGTCATCTCATAGTTCTCAAGCAGGTCTACTGTAATCCCTAAATCACCAAGCAAGCCTTCAAGCTTCTGGTTCAATAACTGGGTGCTATACTGGCTCTCATACTCATTCACATTCTGCTCATTCCTCTCTCTGACTTCTATCTGAAGCATATTGTCAGGAGTCTGGGTGACTACAGCTACTAGGCTGTCCCTGTTGTCATTGCTCTGATTATAGCTGTGTGCAGACAGTATCAGTCTCTGATAGTTCTCTCTGCTATTCTCTACTTTTGGGAACTTCTTCTGGTCAGCTTTCATCAGCTTGTCAGTACCTATCAGCTTCTTGATATATTCTATTTTTGCAGCACTTTCATAGGTAGGTACACCTTGAGTATCAAGTACCAAAGTCTTCTTGTATTGCTCTTTGAAACTTGGACTCAATACTGCTGTAAACACCTTTGCTGCTGTCTGGTATCCAAGTTCTTTTCTGTAAGTCTGGAAGCCCTTCAGCTCTTCTCCTCTTTTATTGTGAGGAATATAACTACAACTTAATGCCATATTCTTCTCTTTATTATAACTGCTGCAAAGATACACACATTATTATATTCAGTATAATAGGTAAATCAAATACTTTCTATGTGGCAAGTAATAAATTAAGTGGTTTTCACAGAAAGAAATAAACCCCTACATTTGCAGAAAATTAACAAATAAAGATACAAAGATATGGCACTGAAGAGAGTTTACAATAAATACTTTCCTTTTGAAGGATACATAGCAATGACTTTGTATCCTTGGGTCTTCATAAGAGAGAACCTGAAGGATAAGTATACATCTGTCGCTGACAGACATGAAACTATTCATGGATATCAGCAGGTAGAAACTCTGTGGCTGCTGTTCTTTATTCTATATGGCATTGAATATGTCATCAAGCTTTTTGTCTGTGGATTCAGCCATAAGAAAGCTTATCACAGCATTAGTTTTGAGCAAGAGGCTTATGCAAATGAGAAGAATGAGGATTACCTTAACAAAAGGCACAGTTATGCTTGGGTAAAGTATGTTTTTAGTATAAGTAAAATCAAATAAAATATTAAGTATATGAGCAGGACTAAAGAAGAGCTACTGATAGCTTCAAATGAGATAAGAAGAGAGAACAGACAAGGTCTTAATACAGCAGAAAGAGTCGGAGGTGTATTATATGATATTACTGAGCATCTCGGAGAAGGAGGTGGAGATACTGTAACTGTCATAAGAGACTTAAATCAAGGAGTTCAGATTGCTAAGATTAAGGTAAACAATACTACAACCCAGTTGTATGCTCCAGAAGGGGGAGGAGGTGGAGGAAATGCGGGCTATCAGAAAGTGTATTTTGCTAATGTAGCCAGTGGTACTGTTCCCTCAGCTCCACAGCCCTCTAACTATGATGCCAATGCTGATGCTTTTACTACTAGCACTCCACAGTGGAATAGGACCAATACAAACCCGCAGGAGGGTCAGGATACCTATGCTATTTGGGTTTATTTTAATGCCAATGGCAATATTGTAACTATTGATGGTCCTGTGTGTCTTACTGGTGCAGGAACTAATGGCGAGGATGGTGAAGAGATAGAATGGATTTATATTTGCAAACAAGACGAACTATCTATTGCCGAAACAAGTAGTATCCAACAGCAATTACAGACTTATTGTAAAACAGGAGATAATTCTAAAGCAGGTAAAGTAGTAAATAATTCTTGGACACATAATAAATCTGGTGGAGGAACGTATTCTTGGTCAGATCAAGATGTATATCCAGAAAGTTGGACTGATAATGCTCAGGGTATTACCGAAAGCTTAAAGTATGAGTACGCTGCCTTTCGTAGATCTAAGAATGGCACTGATGGTAAAAGAACTTGGGGTGATGATTATTTTCATGGGCCGATGCTCTGGTCAGCATTTGGTAAACAAGGATTGGATGGTGATGGTGTGGAGTATATTTTCTTTGCCAATGCAACTGGTGTATTCCCGGATGCAGCTACCTATAACCCGCAGAATTGGACAAATGACTCAAGCTTCCAAGATCCTGAATACATTAGAACAGGAACAAGCTGGATGGATGATCCAATAGATCTTGATCAAAGTGGATTAGGACAAGGTGCTGTTGAATGGGTATCTATGCGTAAGAAACAGACTGTCACTAAAGGAGGCGTAGAAGTACACGAGTGGCAGTCTTATTCAGCTCCAGCTGTGTGGTCAAGAATTGCTAAAGATGGGGGAGCACCAAAAGAAGTAGACTATACTGTGTTCTATTTTAAGGCAATGGCTACTCATACTACCCCTTCTCAAGGCGCTGATACAGCTCCTTCAGAGTGGTATGAAGGAGAGGATTCAAATTGGGGAACAGCTAAACCGTATCTTTACTGTCAAGAAAAAACTGTCTATAAAGATCACGACTTCTCCTGGGGCAGTATATATTATAAAGGTCAATGGGTAGATGGTGGAGGCCAAGGACCGAGAGGTGAGGATGGTTACACTTTAGTTGTTGACCCGACTTATGCTATCTTTGAAGAAACATCAGAAAGAAGAGATGCTAATGACCAAGCTATCATTGATAGTAATAAGCAAGATTTTGACCACTACACAGTAATTCCAATGGATTTGACATCATGGGTTGGTTATATACAGTTACTACAAGGTTCTACCCCTCAAACTATTGGTTTTAGAGATAGTACAGGGCAAGCAGATGGAGATGGAATTATGGGAGGGGATAATTGCATCTTTAAAGTAACTGTTACTGACGGAACTGGAGGAAGTCGTAAAGGATTAAAGGTGGAAGTTCAAAGTATTACAGCTCAAGTTACAACAGCAAAAATACGTTTTTGGACTACCTTGAATAATACACTTTATTGCCTTATTGAAATCCCTATTTACATCAATAGGCTTGGTACTCGTTTCCAATATATAGTTGGAGATTCTGAGACTACTGTAATGAAGAAAACTTTGTATGATGCAAATGGTAATGCAGTTACTACATTTACCTATCTTGGAGAATATCTTCGTAGTAGTACGGAAAATATAAGTACCCTCAAAAAGAAGGTCGATAGTGGTAAAAATATTCTTGCTCCATTAACAAAAGATTGGTGCAGTGTTCCTGATGGCGGTAGTACTATCTCTCCAGGTAGAAAGGATACTATTTTCTATGGAGATCATTTTTCTATAGAAGATAAGAGTGGAAACAATGATATGTATTCTTATCCTGTAACGCTTGAACCAAATACAGATTACTGTTTTTCTGCTTATTTTGACTTTGATCCTCGCAACGATTTATCGGGATATGTTGTTGTCCCTAGCTCATATTCTGATGGGTGGAGAGCTTTTAATTCTAATCCAACACAGATTTCTCCAGCTTCTAGTTATTCAGGTTGGATTGTTTCTGATGGACGTTATGGATTTACATTTAGAACAGGTAATAGCGTTCAAATGTTCTTTATTAACCTATACCATAGCGGTTCTAATAAACTCTATCGTCCACAACTTGAATTAGGAACAACTCCTACTCAATTTGAAGCAAGTAGTTATGAACTTTCCAGTGAGATAAAACAAACAGCTGATAACATTAAACTGGCTGTATATGATGAATTAAAAAATCAGACTGGTATTGATGTAACAAATGGTACTGTAGATATTATAGCAAACAATACAACTTTTTCTTACTATGAGAATGGTGTGAAAAAGACAGCAAAAGTTAGTATTGATGCAACTGATGGTACTCTTCATGCTGTGGGAGGCACATTTAGTGGCAAGATAACAGCTAAGGAGTTTTGTTGTGAGGCGAAAGATTTGGAACCACAAGATTCCATTGATCTGATCAATGATCCATATTATTTGTATATAGTTACTAGAGCTGTAGGAGATCCAAATATTGTCTCCCTCCCAAGTGCAGCCACATATCCTTTTGTAGAACTTAGATTTTTCTGTCCGAGATATACCAGAAGTAATACTGGTTGTGGTCTTAGTGCTCCCGGCAACGAGAAGATTTATTATTCAGGAAGTGATGGGCTTCTAGTAGGGAGCCAAACAATTAATATGCCATTTAATCAGTATATAGTACTAAAGTCTATAGGAGGAATGTGGTATGTTATATCTGGAACGGTGTCATCATGAGAATAATGTAAATCATTAACATTCTTCTAAGATATAGATAATGATTATAACAAAAAAAGTATGGCAAAGAAGTTATCAGCATGGAAAACAAAGGGAATGAACAGAGACCTCAGTGTCTCTGCTTTCAACCCTGAGTTTGCCTTTGAGAATAGAAATCTCAGGTTGAGTACCAATGAGGGTAATACTCAAATGAGCTGGGTGAATGAGAAGGGTACTGCTGAGATATCCTTGGATACCCAGATTGAAGGTACTCCAATAGGTACAGCCATCATTAACCATCAGCTTGTGCTGTTTACTTCAGATAATGCAAGTGATGATAAGAATGTATCTGGCAATGACAGAATCTACAAGCTGAAATACAACTCCACAAAGACTGGTATGGAGTGTACAGTGCTGTATGCAGGATTAACTAGTGAGGGTAAATCCCTCAACTTCTGCATCCTGAATCCTATTGAGACTCTGGTAAGCTATGAGTCAGAGAGTGTGCAGAAGGTATATTGGGTAGATGGCAGGAACCAACCAAGGCTGATAAACATAGCAGGTGATAGTGTCTTAGGTAGAGACCCTTCATATTTTGATTTTGTAAATACTCTCAAGCTTGAGGAGACTGTAACTGTATCCAAGAACTTTGGAGGTGGTGGCATGTTTGCTCCTGGAGTAATACAGTATGCTCTTACCTATTATAATAAGAATGGTCAGGAGTCCAATATATTCTACACTACTCCTTTGCAGTATATCTCTTATGCAGACAGAGGAGCCAGTCCTGAGGATAAGGTAGAGTGTACCTTTACTATCCTTGTTAAGGGTATAGACTTCAACTTTGACTACATGAGGATTTACTCTATCCAGAGAACCAGCATCAATGGTACTCCTATCTGTAAGAGAGTTCAGGATATATACATCAAGGATTTGAATATCAATCAGGCTAGTTATGTTGATACAGGAAATAGTGGTAATTCCGTAGATCCTACTGAATTATTGTATAAGGGTGGAGAAGCTGTTGTAGCAGGAACATTAGAGCAGAAAGACAATACACTGTTCTTAGGTAATTTGTTTGTATCAAAGAAGAAACCAACTACTGATATAGCAGCAGCATTGGGATCTCTTAATCGTAGTGAAAGTAGAACATTCAAGATTAAGAAATCTTCTACAGGAAGCTATGATTATGGAAACCAGCTTGGAGCATATATAGAAAAAACAAATGATACTCCTGCGCATACAGTACCATGTGGAGGATTTAAGAGAGGAGAAACTTATAGGTTTGGCATTCAGTTCCAGCATGAGACAGGCAAATGGAGTGAGCCTATTTACTTAGAGGATAATAAAGTAGAAGGAAGTCCTTCTTATAATTCAGATGCTAGTCAGGTTACAGTTCCTATAGTTACTGGATCTCTTGGTGATGATATTGTAACTAGCCTGAGGAATGAAGGCTACAGAAGAGTAAGAGCATTGGTTGTATTCCCAAGTGCTCAAGATAGGAATATTCTGTGCCAGGGAGTTGCAAATCCTACATTGTATACTGTCAATAATAGACAAAAAAATAAGAACCTTCTATGTCAGGCATCATGGTTCTTTAGACCTAAGTTTGTAGTAGGAGATGGTCATAGCTATATAGATGAAGACGGTGCTGTAGCACCTACTGGTCCAGAGATACCTGATAATGAACATTTAAAATACGCTCACTATTCAATAGACACAGATTATTGTGTTCCAAACACTGACTTAAGAAGAATTGAAATACAGGGTGATTTCTACGATAACGACGCTTTTTATATTGATAAAGAGCATCTGACTTTAAATTCTCCAGATATAGAATTCGATGATTACATTTCGTTGTTAGATTGGAGTGATGTTAAAGTAAGAAAAGTCAATGATGTTGAATTTACCAATACTATGTCAGATATTGACATACGGACAGAAACTCCCACAATTAGTAATAATGGTAGTGGATTTGTTCATAAGTCATTTTCAAAGCCAGAAGCTTATGGTATAGTGTCTGGACTTTTTTATGATGACTTTATTGTTGAGGATTGGGAAGAATATCAAGGAGACCCCCTTGTCCTTACTGACTGGAAAAAAGAGTCTTCTCCTGTAAAATGGATGGTATATCTTTGGAATAAGAATGGCTCATTGAATAATGATATTACCAGACCTGCAAACAAAGGTGTAAGTTCTGCTGTACTGAAAAAGAAAGTTATATCTAACCTGAGATATGCAACTACTGGTGTTTCATGGAGTTCTGTAGATGGGGTTCCATTTAAACCTAAACTGTTTTCTGGAGAAGAGGTAAGTATTGTAAAATTGCTGAAAGATAGTGGAGATACTAACTCAGACATCTATATGGGAAATATAGATACACTTATTTCACCAGCTCATTTTAGTGGTATGTACTTTGCTTTTGGTGACAATAATAAAATTCAAGAGACAACAGCTACCACAGCATTCAGTGAAAATAATAACTGGTGGAAAATATTCCATCCTAATCCAGGAAGTATTGACGTTAAAGCAGATAAGATTGTAGGTGGAGGCATATATAAATACAATATCGACACAAAAAAGTGGGCTATTAATACTGCTGATGATGATGCACAGACTATAGGAAATCAATATCACGATCTTCTAGCAAAGAAGGAAGGGGTAAGGATGAAGTATAAGTCTACTCCACACCTTATATTTAAAGCTCCAAGTGGTTTGGTTAATTGGGATAATCAAAGCAATGCAACTCTTCCCATAATAGAAGTCTTACAAGAACCTGTGCAACCATTTGGAGGCACTTCAGATGATGCCATGAGAGAGAACAACTGGGTTCCTTGTGGAGAATCTATACCACTTAAAGCAGGAGGAGTTACAGTCAGATGGGAATATGGTGATACCTATTTCCAGAGATGGGATTGTTTGAAGACGTATCCATTCACCAAGGAAGATATCAATCAGGTAGTAGAGATAGGCTCATTCATGCTGGAGTCACACGTAAACATGGATGGTAGGTATGACAGGAATAGAGGTCAGTTGAGTAATCTTAATGTAAGTCCTCAGAACTTCAACCTCATCAACCCTGTATACAGTCAGACAGACAACTTCTTTACCTATAAGATTCTTCCTGAAGATGCCTATAAGGATAAGACCTATCCTAATATGGTGACTTGGAGTAAGACAAAGGAGAATGGGGCTGATGTAGACTTATGGACTAATGTCACCCTGTCTTCAGTCCTAGAGCTTGATGGTGATAAGGGAGAGCTTAATGAGCTTATCAGGTTCAATGACCAGTTGATAGCTTTTCAGGATACAGGCATAAGTCAGGTTCTCTATAATGAGAATGTGCAGATTCAGAGTACTGACGGAGTTCCTATTGAGATAGCCAACTCTGGTAAGGTTCAGGGAAAGAGGTATCTCAGTAATACTGTAGGATGCAGTAACAAGTGGAGCATGATTCAGACTCCTCTGGGTATCTACTTCATGGATAACAATGAGAAGGTCATCTATCTGTTCAATGGTCAGCTGAATAATGTATCTGTAGCTCAGGGATTTAACTCTTGGTCAAAGAAGAATATTCCTTCTGCCAATACAGGATGGAATTCGACCTTTCCTTTAGCTAGTCTAAAGTCAGACTTTACTGCCTTTTATGACAGACTTAACCAGGATGTTCTTTTTGTCAACAAGGACACTGCTCTGGCATTCTCAGAGAAATTTGGTACATTCACCAGTTTCTATGACTATGGTGATACTCCGTTCTTTGAGAATCTTGATGATACAGGTATTTGGATTAGAAGAGATGGAAAGCTCTGGATGCACAGGGGAGGTAATGACTACTGTAAGTTCTTTGGAGAGAACAAGCCTTACAGCATGATTCTTGTAGGTAATCCAGAACCTCAGCAAGACTGTATATTCACCAATCTTGAGTTTAGGTCAGCTGTCAAGGGTGATGGTACTGTGGGAGGAAAGGTTCCTGTGGTGGATGTGTTTGATGCTACCTTTGATTTTACATTCCATCCAGAGGAAGGTTCTACAACTGGAGGAAGGTTTGAGCCTTACCTGCCATTTGACTATCTTGAGACTTGGAATGAATACCAGCATGGTAAAGCTGACTTATCCTATAAGAATGGTTCTGCTTCTATGAGGCACAATCTGAAGGATAGGACAGCCCATCTTGATTTGAAATTCAGGATGTGGAGGTGTGATATTCCAAGGGATAACTATCCTATGTCTGGTGATGTGGAAATCAATGATGAGCTTGGTATCACCCGTTTGGCAAAGCATCCTAATGACAGGATGAGGAATCCTTGGATTTACCTGAAGCTGATGAAGAACAAGGAACTTGATAACAGCAAGGCACTTCCAAAGGCAGAGATACATGACTTTATAATGACATACTATATTTAATAATTTAAAAAGGTTACAACTATGACAGTTTTAGTTAATGAAAAATATGTTAGTGATGTTGCCTTGAAGGATAAACCTCGTAAGAGAATTGGCCTTAAGGTAAGGGAGGGGTCTATCAATGCTCCTAAGATAGCAGACGGCAGTATCACAGGTGATAAGTTTGCAGATAGCTCTATTCCAGGTGAGAAGCTGTCAGAGGATTCTATTGACGGCAGCAAGATTCAGGATGGTGCTATTGAGGGAAGACACTTGGCTGATGGTCTGATTTCAGGTGAGAAGATTCAGGATGGAACTATTCCTGCCTCTAAGATAGCAGACGGTTCTCTTTCTGGAGAGAAGTTCATGGATAACTCTATTCCTGCTGGGAAACTCTCTGGGCAGTTCTCTGGGGATAAGATTATGGACAACACCCTTGATGGAGACAAGATAAAGGATAACTCCATAGATGGAAGTCATCTGAGGGATAACTCCATTGATGGCAGTAAGATCAAGGATGACACCATTCAGGGTCTGGATATCGTGGATAACAGTATTTCAGGCAGTAAGCTGGTGAACAACTCTATCTCTGGGGACAAGATAGCTAATGGACAGATTCAGGAAAGACATATTGCTGATGGAGGTATTATCAACAGTAACATCGCTGCAAATGCTGTGACTACCCAGAAGCTCTCTGATGGGTGTGTTACTACACCGAAACTTGCAGAAGGAGCTGTGACAACCCAGAAGATAGCAAATGGTAATGTGACTACTGAGAAGCTGGATAATCTGTCTGTAACTTCTGAGAAGATTAGCAATCTGGCTGTCACAGAGCAGAAGATTGCTGATAACAGTGTCACAACACCAAAGTTGGCTGATGGTAGTGTGACTGAGCAGAAACTGGTTAACCAGAGTGTTACCAATGCCAAGTTAGCAGACAATGCTGTCACTGAAAGCAAGATACTGGATGGTAGTGTAACTACTCCAAAGCTGGCTGATAGTGCAGTAACTACTGATAAGCTGGCAAATGGAAGCGTGACTACTGTTAAGTTAGATGACAATAGTGTAACTACTGCAAAGCTGGGTGACCTCAGTGTTACTACACAGAAGATTGTGGACAACTCAGTTACTACTGATAAGATTGCTGACCTCTCTGTAACTACTGCTAAGATTGATAATCAGGCTGTCACCACAGAGAAGTTGGTCAATCTTTCAGTTAACACAGATAAGCTAGCTGATGGTTCTGTAACCACAAACAAGATTGTGGACTTGAATGTTACCACAGCTAAGATTGCAGACAGTGCTGTAACAACAGACAAGCTGAATAACCTCGCAGTAACTGAAGGTAAGATTGCTGGTGGAAGTGTAACTACAGACAAGCTTGGTGCTTTGAGTGTTACTGAGGGTAAGATAGCAGATTTGGCAGTAACTACAGGAAAGATAGCTGATCTTAGTGTAACCACTGGTAAGATAGCTGACTTGGCTGTTACTGAAGGCAAACTTGTAGCTAATAGTGTAAGTGAGGCTAAGCTTGCAGATAACAGTGTGACTACCCTGAAGATTCAGGATAATGCCGTTACTGAGGACAAACTTGGTACAGGCAGTGTCACTACCACTAAGATTGTGGATGGGGCTGTTACCTCTGCTAAGATTCAGGATGGTACTGTTGCTTCTGCTGATATAGCTGATGATGCTGTCACAGAGAGCAAGTTGGCCACAGGAAGCGTTTCTGAGACCAAGATTCAGGATGATGCTGTCTCTGGTGATAAGATAGTTGACAATGCCATTACCACACCTAAGATAGCTGATGAAGCTATTGAAGGCAGACATATTCAGGATGGAGCCATCACCAAGGAGAAGATTGCTGATGGGGCTATAGATGCCACTGAGATCATCAGACAGCTGGACTATTATAATAATGTATTCATTGGTATTGGTGATACTGCTGAAGAGATTATGGTCGTAGGTAATCTGCATGAGGCTATTAAGAAGGGAGAGTTCCTGAGTGTAACAGCTGATGGTCATAGCCTGTGGGTAGCCCTTCCAAGTGAATATACACGCTATTCTATACTTATGGAGGGTCTGAGGATACCTATGACTGCTCAGGAGCCTGTTGTCAGAGAAGGTGTTCCATATACTATACTGAAGAGCGTTTCAGTTTATGCAGGGACTTTCAATGTTATGATGCTATAGTTGACACTTCTTTTGTGTAAATTGATAGGTTGTTTATTTGGGTAGGAGATCCTGTTTGGGTTCCCTACCTTTTTTAATGCCTAAAGGATAGTAAAAAGTTAGCAGGTAGCTACAATAAAATTATCTTGTTTTCTATGTTGTTGTTAAACCTTTATCTTTGCAATCAAAATAAAATGTTTTATTATGAGACAGAGGAATAAACTCTATACAGTAAATAAATGGAACAAGCCTTTCTTTATAGGTGATAGGGATAGCCAGAATATTTTTGATGGCGAAAATGGAGGATTTATGAATTCAAGTCAGTTCTTCAGTCACCAAGGAGGAGGTACTTATGGTACTGCCTCTTATCCTTTATCAGGAAATCCGTCAACAGGTTTTAATACTATTAATGGAATCTCCCGCACAAACAATTATTCAAAGCCTTTAGGATTATCTACTGTAAATAATACACTGGTTTCTCCTCAGTGGCAACTTCCTTACATTAACTGGAGTGATACTAAGTTTAACAATCTTGGAATCACTGCTACCAAAGGAATGACTGATGTGTTTAGTCAAAAGTCAAAGCAGTTTACAGACAGTTTTGGAAAAGAGCCAATAGCGGAAAACAATGGTTTGTTTAAACAAGACCAAAGTAAGACAGTGAATTCTACAGATTCCCAAGAGTTTTTTAATTTAGGACAATTGGGTGCTGGAGCTGCAAACTCTTTATTTAATAAAAATGGTAATTCTGGAGGAGGTACAAAACTATTCAATAAAGAAGCCTGGCAGGAAGGAGGAAAAGGGTGGGGAGTAGCCGCACTGGCAGCAAATACTGTAGGCAGTATACAGACTGGTGAGAGAAGAGGTATGTATGATACTCTTGATCCAGTACATCATTTGGCTGGAGGTAGAGAGACAAAAGCAGGAAATGTCATGGGAGATCTTGGTACTGGAGTATTCTCTGCTGGTCTTGCTTCTGGTAATCCATATATCATGGCTGCTGGAGCTGCCTTGAAAGTTATAGGAGGTCTTACTAATGCTGCATGGGGAATCAAATCTGATAAAAAGAAACTCGAAGCTGCTAATAACAGTATTGCACAAAATCGTAACTTTGTTTCAAATGCTAGTACTTTTGATGACATTAATACTAAAGGGATAGCCTCTTTAACTAATACAAATGTATACGAAGGAGGCTGGTTCTCTGGAAGTGAAGCAAGAAGGAAAAATCAAGAGCTTAAAGAAGACATGCAAAACGCCTATAGTTGGGCTACAAGAAGTGTTGACAATAATGTAGATAATATTATTTCAGACCAAACAGGTAATTTCTTAGCTAATTATCACGCCTACGGTGGCCCAATTGATTTTGGTGGTGGTGCTCTTGGCTTAATGCAACAGAACAGATACTTTGATACTATTGACAAGAGAACAGATGCTATAGCTGGTAAAGCAGCAAATACAGCGCAGACAGCATTTACAACAGGTGCTAAGACCTTTGCAGATGGTGGCCTGAAGGCTGCCTTTATGGATGAGTTTGGCAAAGACCCCATAGGTGCTGCTGTGAGATACAATCAAGGACTGGAAGCTATGGCAGCTCAAGAGGAGATGAGAAAGATAGAAGCTGCCAAGGAACAAGAGTATGCTGACATGCAGAAAAGACTGCTTAATCTTGAGACAGAGAATCAGGGACTTCAGGCTCTTATGGCAGCACAGTCTCAGACTACACTACCTATGATTCCTGAGATACCTGAGACAGAGGAAACCCCCGTATCTTCTTCTACTCCCTCCAGAGCTGCCTCAAGAGTAAGCTCAGGCAATGCTACTTGGGACTATGTTGAAGACCAGCTGAGAAAGAGTGGCAAGTTTAATGATATTCAGATAGAGGGTATCAAATACAACCTTCAGAGGGAGTCTGCACTTAACCCTGATATTGTTGGTGATGGTGGTGCTGCATTTGGTCTGGGACAGTGGCATGGTAGCAGACAGCCTAAGGACAAGAGTCTTGCAGGGCAGACAAAGCACCTGATAGACACCCTGTCAAACTTTGATGGTAAGGAACATTGGATAGGCAAGGGAAACTATGAGGGATTCCTGAATGCCAGAACTCCAGAAGAGGCACATTATTATATAGCCAAAGGTTATGAAAGACCTAGGGCAGATATTGTAGCAAAAGTAAAAAGAGATTCAGATATGAGTTTAAGAAGATTAAAGGCTTTTGGTGGTGAACTTGGAACCAATGGTACAGACTGGACTAATGGACTTCTGTACATTGATGAAGGTGGCAGCCATGAGGAGAATCCATTTGACGGAGTTCCTATGGGCTTGGATCCAGAGGGTGTTCCCAACTTGGTAGAAGAGGGAGAGACAGTATATAATAACTATGTGTTCTCTGACAGGATGGATGTCCCAGACTTCATGCTGAAGGACTTGGGACTGCCTAAGAGCAAGAAGGGAATATCATTTGCAGATGCTAGTAAGAAGCTGGCTCAGGAGAGTGAGAAGAGACCCAATGACCCTATATCACAAGATGGCTTAGAGGCTTCACTCTCAAGACTGGCAGAAATTCAGGAGACAGAAAGAATGAGAAAACAAGGTAAGGAATATATGGGATTAGAAGGCTATGCCTGTGGAGGTAAGATGGGTAGGAAGTATCCTTGGGGAGGATGGACACCAGAGCCACTAGTAAAATCAAGAGGACTTACTCCAGAAGAATTGAGAGCATTGGCAGTAGAACAAAGTAAAGCTTCAGCAGCAGTATTACAGCCTGCTGTGAGCAAACCAGCAGGTAAGGCTGCTTTTAGAAGTTCGGATAATCCTTATGGAAATAATGCAACTCAACCTTCATTTGCTTTTGTTGGCCCAACAGAAGAACAGATGGAAGAAGTAAGAAGAGACCAGTTTGGCCCAAGACAAGAGACACCTGCTATTACTGATGAAACGAGACAGGCAATAGCAAGAGAGGGGTATACTCCAGAGATAAGACCTGATGATGCAAGGATGATGGGACTTACTACTGATTACCTTAATGGTAATATAGAAGAAGGTTATGACCCATACCCAACTTGGATGAGATATGCTCCAGCAGTAGGTTCAGGACTTATGGCTTTAACTGATGCTTTGGGAATCACCAATAAGCCAGACTACACTTATGCTGACAGGATTGCAGCATCAGCTGAGAGAGCTGGCTATGCTCCTAAGGTAAGATATAATCCCATTGGAGACTATATGAGGTTTGTTCCTCTTGACAGGATGTTCAAGCAGAATAGCCTTGATGCTACTGCAAGGGCAGCTGAGAGGACTATTCTGAATAGCTCTATGCCTGCATCCACTAAGTATGCTGCACTGCTGGCTAATAACTATAATAACCAGCTTGCATCAGGAAACCTGTTCAGGCAAGAGCAGGAGTACAATGATGAGAACAGGAGATATGTCAAAGACTTCAATCGAAGGACTAATATGTTCAATTCGCAGATGGGACTTGAGGCATCTATGGCTAATGCAAGATATCATCAGGCAGCACAGCAGATGGGACTAAGTGGTCTAGCACAGGCAGCAGCACTGAGGGATTCCATTGATGCAAGGACTGGGGCAGCTAAGAGTGCTAATTTGACTAACTTCCTGACTTCACTTGGCAATATTGGCAGAGAGAACTTCGCTCTTAATCAGATTAACTCTGACAGAAGCAGACAGTATGGAGTATATAGGAATGGTGTTTCTGAACACAAGAGAAGCTCTAAGAGAAAGAAAGGTAGTAGATGGACTTAAAATATAGGAGGAGAAGATATGGCAAACTATATAGGTTATATATATAGTATTACCAATGAGATAAATGGAAAATCTTATATTGGTAAAACTAATGACTTAGTTAGAAGGTGGAAGGAGCACTGCTACGGTAAAGGCAATACTTCTATTCTTAATAAAGCCATTAAGAAATATGGTCTAGAACATTTTGTTTTTGATATTGTGGCTCAAATTCCTTTTGATAGTGTGGAGGAGTTAAATGATGTACTTAAGCAGTTAGAAGTATATTATATTGGTATATACGATACTTTCAATGGTGGGTATAATGCTACTGTTGGAGGAGATGGTATTAGCTACTATCATCATTCTGAAGACACCAAGAAAAAGATGAGTGAAAGTCAAAAAGGAAGAATTTTTACTGAAGAGCACAAAGCTAAATGTGGACTTGCATTCAAAGGACACCACCATACAAAAGAAGCGAGAGAATCTATTAGACAAGCTCTTTTAAACAGAAGTAATGCACTAAAGAAACAAATTGGGGATAAATTGCGTGGTAAAAAACGAGATCCACAGGTAATTATGAAGGGAGCGATAAAAAGGAGAAAGCCTATACTTCAATATGATATACAAGGAAATTTTATCAAAGAGTTTGAAGGTGTATCTTTTACTGGCTACGAAGAGGCAAATATTATAGCCTGTTGTAAGAGTAAGATAAATAGTGCTTATGGGTTTGTGTGGAGATACAAACAAGGGGATATAATTCCTACAAAGATAAAAACATCAACTCAAGTAAATATAAAAAATAGACCTGTACTACAATTTACCAAAGAAGGAGATTTTGTTGCAGAATATTATTGTGTAAATGAAGCAGTAGAAAAGGCAAATGTAAATAGAAGTGCTCTATCAAACTGCTTATCTGAGCAATCAAAAACATGTGGAGGATATATGTGGAAATATAAAGAAAGAAAGGAGGTAATCAATGGCTAACTATTCGCTTTCCGTCAATAGTACCTTTCAACCCTTCAGTTATCAGGAGTTGGCAGCACCATTAGACAGACAGGAACTCTATCATGAGAAGCTGGCTGAGGAATATGACAAGCTATCATCTCAGGCTGATGTCCTTGAAGCAATGGGAAGTAATGACAGAGACAAGAACTCAGGAACCTATGCCCGTTATAAAGCATATAGTGATAACCTTAGGAAAGAAGCTGATGACTTATATAGGTTTGGTCTTAATTCAGAATCCCGCCAGAGACTGTCTGATTTGAGAAGGATGTATAATACAGAGATAGTTCCTATCCAGAATGCATGGAATAAGAGGGATGAGGAGGCCAAGATGCAACTTAATGCGCAGATTCAGCATCCTGAATTAAGATTTACAAGAGATGCAGCCAATACATCTTTGGATGAATATATTAGGAATCCGCAGGGAGGATTTGGTGTAGTGAATCTTAACAATGTAGCCACACAGATGGCACAGGCTGCACAAAATCTGGCTAAGCAAATAAGAGCAGGAAGGATTGAGGGAATTGATGAGTATACAAAGAACTTCATTACCCAGCATGGTCTTGATCCTAATCTAATTGCTGACTGGCAGAACAATCCTGAAAAGAGTCCTGTACTAACAAATATGATGCAACAGGTATTAGAAGCTAATGGTGTTTCAGGCGAGGATTTCCTAAATACTCCTAATGGTGCAAAGATTATGCAGGAGGCTATTGGTGCAGCCAGAAGAGGTGCTTGGAGTGCAATAGGTGAGGATAAGTCTCAGATTATGGAAGATTTTGCTACACGTCTTGCAGCTAAGACAGCAGCTGAGATTGATGCTTATAGGAAAAAGAAAGAGGTAGATGCTGAATTAGCAGGTGCTGGTGGAGCAGGAGCAACAGGTCTTCCAGGAGATACTTTTGATATTAACTTCAATGACCCAGAATCTGCTGGTAATGCTATGAAACATAGTCTAGCTACGGCAACATATAATTTCCTTAAAGGCTCAAAGAATCCAAACGTAAAGGCTCTTGTAGATAAATATGGAAGTAAGGAAGAAGCTATACAGCATTTTGAAACTGAAGGTATTGATGGAGAGGAATTAAAGAAAGCAGGTATATACTATTCTCTTGGAAATCATATAAGAAACAATGTCACCAATAACGAGGATATTATCAATATCTGGAGAAGTGGAATGGCTAAGGAAGCTAAGGCACCTGTATCAAGTGGTGATTCTTATAGACAGAATACCTATCAAGGATTGGATATGTATGGTAACCCAATTTCTGAAGAGACATACAATGCTACAAGGAGAGGTCCTGGAGCAGGAACTCAGGCTGGAGTAAAACCGGGAACTAAGGATTGGAAGAACATTAATGAGTTATCCAGTACTGGATATAAGGTAAAGGCTATACAGCTGAATGATCAGCCCACAGCTCTTGAGCATTTCCTCGACAGAACTCTTGACAGGAATTACAGAGATGGTAAAGTGAAGCTGTATAATATTAAGAAAATCAAAGGTGATGGTACTTATGAGTATGGTGAAACTACCAAGATAGAGGATTTGCCACATACAAGTAATGGAAAGGAGATAGATTATAAGAGAATTCGCAGGGCTATGCTTTCTAATGGTGACTATATGCTTTACTGGAAAGATGACAGTGGTCAGACTCAGGAAAGAGTGCTAAGAAGAAGTGATATTGGAGAGCAGGCTGTAAGAGATTGGGAGGGTGTAAATCAAAAAGGATTTAATGCTGCACTCAAAATGTATTCTGATGGTAAACTGACTAGGGAAGAATTCAATGATGTACTTCGTCAGATAGGTATTACTAATATGGCAAATGCCTACCTTGATACTCAGGAAGTAAAAGTTAAAGACTACGAATTAGAGTAATATGGCAAAGAAAATAACAGAGACAGGCCCAATAGGGTTAAAGGGAATCAGAAATTCTGATTTGTACGGAAATCTAACATCGTTGTCTCAGAATGGGGATGCGGATGCTCAAGCTTTACTATCTGCACTATCTTCAAGAAAAAGCAGACCATTCAGCTCTGGAGATGATGTAGAAGGGTATTTTACACCCCAGCAATATGAGGAGAAAACTCCTTATGCTACATTGGGAGAATCCCAATATGATGAGCCCTATGTAATAGGTAGTGACCAAAGTGATGTCAATGAGATAAGGTATGAAAACCAGCCTTGGTATGATGTACTTGCCAATGGTGTTGGTAAGATGCTGGGTAAGGCAGGTACTACCTTTGCTTCTTCTTTGTTTGGTTTACCTTATGGAGCATATAAAGTAGCCGAGGGACTTATTGAAGGTCAAGATAATCCTTGGGCTAATCTTTGGGATAACAGTGTGACTCAGGGACTATCAGAAGCTGACAAGTGGTTAGAGAATAATATGACTAACTACAAGAGTCAGGAACAACAGCAGGATCCTAATTACAGGTTTGGTGACTTGAACTGGTGGGCAGACAATGTGATTACTAATATGGGATTCACATTAGGTGCTGCTGCTTCTATGGCCGTAGGTTCTGGTTCTCTTGGTTTGCTGAGTAAGGCTCTAAAGTTTACTAATGAAGTAGGTAAGACTACCAAAGGTGCTGCCAATGTCCTTTCTGCCCTATTCTCTGCTACTGGTGAGGGAATGATTGAGGCCAAGCAAGGTGTTGAAGAAAGGAATAAGATTGAATTCCAGAAACTCGATGATGAGTTTACACCTTATTATAATAATATAGATGGGGAGAAAAAACTTGCAGACCAACAGTATGCTTTAACTGGCGACTATCAGACATATAGTAACCAGATACAGGATATCTCAGCTAAGAAGCAAGAACTTGACAACAGGAAGCAGGCTGCTCAGCAGCAGATTATGGAAAGTGGTAAGAGAATGGGTAATGCTATTCTTGGTTTGAACCAAGTTCTTTTGACTGCTGGTGACCTGATTCAGTTCTCTAAGGGAATGACTAAGAGCTTTGATGCTGCCAGACATGCAGCTGAGGTAAGCTCTAAGGCAGCAAAGCCTTTTGGTATGTCTGCTGTAAGAGTCAGTGAAAATCTGAAGGATGGCTATAGGACAGTGGGCAAGACCTTTGGCAAAGCTATGATTACTCCTAAGAACATGATTAAGGAAGGTTCTGAGGAAATGAATCAGCAGTGGATTCAGTCTGGTTCTAGTGCTTACTTTAATGAGAAGGATGCCAATGACTATTGGAAGGCAAAGCTTGACCCAGAAGCTTATAGAGACACTACTGAGGGATTGCATACTTTAGGCAGTGCCATCAGTCAGGGATTCAAGGAATCTTGGGGAGACAAAGACCAGTATGAACAATTCCTAATTGGTGCTATGACTGGTGCTGGGGGCATATACATGCCTACTAAGATATTCAATCAGGATAAAACCAAGTCAAGGCTTGACCCAAGGAGATATGGTGAATGGAGTGGAGGAGCTTGGCAGGATATCAGCGAGTATAACCAGAAAGCAAGACAGTTTGAGGAAAATATTGATGACCTCAATAAGATTCTCGCCTCTGAGGATTTTCCTGCAAGGGTCATGAGTATGACAGGCCACACCTATACAGAGAAAGAGAAAGATGCAGCTGTAGAGGGTGATGACAAGAAGGCTTGGAAGGATGCTGATGATAAGCAGAATATCCATGATATTCAGGCATTCCTGAGAGCAGGTAAGCTTGATGACCTCAGAGCTATCTATGAGGAGATGGGTAAGGAAATGAGTGACGATGATGTCGATAACATCATCAAGAGCACTACAAAGCACATTACTGCTGAAGAAGACAAGCAGAACTTTGTAAGGCAGGCTGATGAGCAAATTGCAGCACACCAAAGAAGGATCACTGAACTTCAGCAGCAGGCACAGGATATAGGTGATTCTCAGGATATGCTTGAAGGTGCTGAGAGGGCAGACTATCAGGTTGCTGTTATGCCAGAGCTTGAGAATATATTTGCAGACATTGATGCTGAATATGATACCATTAGTCAGCTTGAGCAGCAGAAGGAAAGCTATAATGGTAAGGACTACTACATAGGGCCTTACAAGGATGCTGACGGCAATACCATTGTCACCAAGGAGGGCATGGAGAAAACCTATGGCAGGGAAAAGGTAAATGAGCTTATCAAGGAAACTGTAAAGCATAATGCCGATGAGCTTAACAGAAAGCTAAATAGTTATCTGGATTCTATTGATTATGTAAATCGTAGAACCAATGGTGCTTTGACTAAAGACCAAGAAGACAACTTGGCCTATCTACATAACTTAGGTAAGGAGAGTAATGTAAGAATGCAAAAGATTATGGCAGATGTCAGAAAGCAACTGCCTAAGACTTTCTTACTCAAGACTTCAAAGACTCCAGAACAGCTGACTAAGGAAAATGCGTCTTCAGACCTTGTATTTACTAAGGATGAGAATACCAAGGAAGGGTATGTAGAAGTTGATACTTCTATGATGAATGACACTGCCTTTGCAGACTTCTTCCAAAGAGAAGTGATGAGAGGCGGCAATATCAGACCTGAATTTGGTGAGACTGCTGATGAAAAGGCAGCCAGAGAGGAGGAGGAAAAGAGTCTTCCTGAGGCTGAAAGGAAAAATAAGGCAAGAGAAAGAGCCTCTAAGAAATGGCAGAATGCTGTACAGAAGATGCAGGATGATGCCAATGAACAGTGGGATACTAACTGGAGGAACTTGGTGGATAACTTCATGGATAACTACAAGAAGGACAACAATGCCACTCTTGATGAGACTATAGAAGCCTTCAGTCAGGTAAGGCAGAATCTTCAGGATGCCTCAGACCTCTTTGATCAGGCTGGTGAATTCCAGAGGACTCTGATGGAATATATGGCCAATCCTTCTAAGGTAGATGAGGATAAGGCTAAAGCTGAAACTGAAGCACAGAAGGCTGCTGATGAGAAGCAGGCTAAGAATCAGTTTGCAGGTAAGGATGCTAGTGAGATTAAGCAGGGCCTTGCTGATGGTAGTATTGACTTTGAAGACTTTGATGACTTCGCAGGTGCAGACTTGAGTGATGTTACTGATGAAGATGTAAAGGCAGCACAGCAAGAGGTTAAGAAGGCTCAGGAAGGCAATCAGAAAGCCTCTGCTTTGAAGCAGCATATCCAAGAACAACTGGGTGATAATCCATCTCAGCAAGAATTGAATGCTGCACAGGCAGCTATGCAAATGGTTGATGCAGCTAATCTGGCTACTGAGAATCCTGAAGATTTGAATATTGATATGCCAGAACTCAATCAGATTCCTCTTGATGCAGTAGATCCAAATGCCAGTATAGAGGATGTGGATGCACTGAATATGAATGTGCAACAGATGCTAGCTGATGCCTTTAATGCTTTTGAGGAAGATAAGAATGCCCAAGATGATATTCCTGATACAGCTCCTGCTGGTGCTTTGGATGATGTAGAAGCCCCTGAGACTGGCAATGACCCAGTAACCAAGACTAAGCCTGAAGTGGTTGCACCCAAAGGAAAACCTTTAGGCACTACAGCTAATGGGCCAATAGACCCCATAGAGTCTTCTTCACCCTCTGAGGCTGCCTCAGAGCCTCTTCCAAAGAATCCTCTGACTGAAGGTGCTATAGCAACAATTATTGATGCTACTAATAAGGTATATGACAAGCCAAATACTAATGGTACTTGGAGAAGCACAACCACAAGACATCCTTATGGAAAGAGTACAGGCACTTATCATGAGACTCTGCCTGACAAGAACTCTATCCAGTATAAAAGGAGCAAGGCTATCTGGGAGGGACTTAATGAAACAGGTGCTTTTGACAAACAGGACAACTCTTCAGCAGACAGAATCAAACCTGGGGATACAGTTCACTTCTTTGTAAGTTATCTGCCTGAGGTCTACGACAAGGACTTTGATGAGTTGACCGATGAAGAAAAGCCCTATGCTATGGTGATTATGATGCTTAGTGACAATGGTGAAATCATCGGTGACTTACCTTTGGCACAGCTTGAACCAAGCTATAGAAGTGGTAATCCCACACAGCAGGTAAAAGACTTACTCTCTCTTCAGGATAAGGTATTCAAGGCTTTTATTGAGAACAGAAAGAAGACTGGAGCTGAAGCTGCTGTAGTAGATGGTGATTTGACTATTGAAGGGGCAGATAACCTGAATCTTACTTTTGATGGTAGCAAGAAACCGCTACTATCTAAAGTTAAGCAGGTGATGAAGGGAGTTGTTCCTTATAGATATGGAGAAATTAATACTTTGAATGAAGTAGCTAATGGACAGCCTTTTGAATTAGGTGTTGCTGTTACTGATAATACTGTAGCCAAGAAGAGAAGAGATAAGACACAGCATAAGGAGATTGTAATGCCTCATGTAGGTACTACAGGACAACCTTATTTGCTTCTTCCTACGCCATCTGGGGAACAGATTGCAGTACCTTTCTATATGAAGCCCTTTGATGCTAACAAGCACAGAGAAACAGAGTTCTATAAGATTCTGAGTAATGCAATGAATACGCTGTTGGCTAACAATAGCTATACTACAGCAGAGCAGAAAGAAGCATTCAATAAGGCTATGGATGTCATTGAAGGACTGCTGCAAGTCAAAGCTCAAGAAGGAGTAAGAACAGTAATGATTGGCAAAGACAATGTTACTTTCAACTTCCAGAGTCTGACAGATCCAAATCAGAAGATTACCCTTACTGCATCCAATGCTTCAGGTAATGCCTTTGAGATTATAAAGATGTTGGTTGACCAATTAAGTGGTATTCCAATCAATGTCAGCTTGCAATTCTTGAATGACACTATTGAGGCAGGAGGTAGAAAGGCTAATTATAATAATGTGATTGGAGAAATAGCAGATGTCAATCTGCCTAAGGCTACTAATCACACTGTTAATGGTTGGTTTACTGTAGAACTTGCACCATCAGCAGGTATCAAGCCTTCTAAGAAGGTTACTCCAAGAACTACTGGTGTTATCTCAGAAACTATTGGTGGAAAGAATATTGAAATTAATACTGATACTTTGGTAGCCTATGACCCAACTACAGGTGAGGTAATTACAGATAACGAGGAAGTAAACCTCAGACTGGCTCAGATTAAAGCTGCCAAGCCCCAGTATCAAGGTAAGGATAGAATCCAGGTAAGCATCAATGGAGAACTCAGAACCTATGATGTTAAGGAGAATAAGTTTGTGAAGAATGCTCCTATTAAGAAAGAGCCCTCAAACAGAAGGGATTTTGTCAAGGAGATTGCTGCTGCTGAAAGTGTTGCTGACTTGATTGCTATCAGACAGGCTGCTTCTGAGGCTCAAGCTAAAGGGCAGATCACTGCTGAAGACCTCATCAAGATTGCAGGGTATGCTAATCAGAAACAGGCTACATTTAAGATTGATGATGTGGTAGCACCAAAGAATGGAGCTGTATCCTTTGCAGAATCCCAAACTCCAACACAGCCTAAGAATCAGGATAAGACTCTTGAGCAGATTGAGTCTGAGATGAAACAGAAGAAGATTGTAGGCAGGCAAACTAAAGATGCTTGGGCTGCAATACCTGATGACTTGAAATTGAAATTAGTAAATGAAGGGGTAACATTACAGTTAGCTTACTTCACTCAAAAAGGAGAAACAGTCTTCAAGAACAGTGTTGTAAATATCTCAATGAGGGATAGGGAAGGCTTAATCAAAGCTCTTACTCAGGCTAATATGGCTGCAAAAGCTGGTAACATGAAAGTTTCTGAAGCAGCAAAACCAATGGAAAAATCAGGTAGGACTATCAGCAAGGAGAATGAGCAAACTGCAAGAAGATGGTTAGCTAAGAATTTGCCTACATTGTCTTCTGAGGAGAGAACTCAGTTTGTAGAGAAACTCTCAAGAATGGGAGATGATGCAGGTAAGTACTGGGGCAGCTATAGAAGTGGTGTGATACAGATTCAGAGGAATGCTCCTATGGGTACTGTATATCATGAAGCCTTCCATTATGTGATGGATATGGTTCTAAGTCCTGAGGAAAGACAGCAGATACTTGATATAGCCAAAGAGGAATATGGTCTTAATGACAATTGGATGGCAGAGGAGAGACTGGCTAATGACTTCAGGAGATATGCTATGGATGAGAATGCTGAAGGATTTACAGGCAGGCTGAGAAGGTTCTTTAGGAAGCTGATGGATAAGATAACGAGATATAACAGAATCTCTAATGCTACTATCAACCAGCTCTTCTGGAAAATCAATAATGGGGAACTGGCTCAGAAGGCAATTCAGACAGAATCCTTTGAGGACAATCAGCAAAGAATACTTAGGGAAATCAGGAATGTACAGAAAGAAAAGATGTCTTGGAGGAACCTTCCAAATGATACCAGGAAAGCCTTATCATCTTCTGGCCTCTCTGAAGCTGCCTATGAGCAGATGTCATTAGAAGAGAAAGACCAATATGTGAAATGTCGTGGATAATGTTTAATAGTCAAAATTAAGGTATATGGCAACAAGAAGTTCAAGAAGACCAAATCCTCCAATTCCAAAATCAGGAGTGACTAAGAATGGTAAACGAAGATATAGTGAAGGGGGTAAAGTGAAAACGGGTAAGAAGAAGTCTTAAAACATTTTAATAATAGGGGTAAGTCGTAGGTACTTACCCTTATTTTTTATATCTTTGCATCATGGAAGAAAAAACAATCAAATTACATAAAACACTTCTGATATCGCTAAAAGTTATACCTATGCTTTTAGCACTGACGGCACTTTTAAATACTACGTTCTCATACTTTGATATTGAATCAGAATATCTATCTTATATAATGGCAGCATTGGTTCTTGCTTTTCTGTATATTGCAAGCTATGCTTTTCATTTCTGTGAATATCATAGAATGTTCCTTCATTATTTTGTCATTAATTTAATTCTGAATACTTGGGATTACTATTGGGGAATACCAGTCAGTGATAAAGGACTATTCCTTCTATATATGTCGATTACAGGTATCTCTTTATTTTTAATCCTATATCTCTATCTGAAGTCGAGAAAGAAGAAGTAAGCTTCTACACTTTATCTTTATCCCTATATTACTAATAAATTAATTGGTTAAGCACTACTGATTAATTTATCAGTTTTGATACGCTCTTTTTTATCAATATCTTTGCCGAAAAATAAGCAAAGATATGAAGTTGTCTCTTATCAAACTTGTAGTTAAGACATTGAGGGAAACAGCAGACAATCTGGATGCAGGTAACTCAGAATTGTCAGAGGCAGAGGCAATGGATATTATGGGAGTTCTTTGTCACAGAGCAATGAGTAAGGCTCAGGTTTGTGAATACCTAAATACTAGTCCCAGTAACTTTGGTGCTATGATCAGGGCAAAGGAGATGCCAAAAGGCAGGAAGGTTGTAGGATATAAGGAATTGAGGTGGTACAAAGACGAAATTGATGATTGTGTTAAGAATATAAAGGGAAGAATAAAACAATAAAAGGTAAATTAAAATAAGAGATATGAGTGAGAATTTAATTCCTATTCCTGGCAGGCTACATAGTGTAGTCAGTGCGGGACATGTGGCTGGTGCAGATGAAATCATTGATGATGATTTCACCATTGATGGTACTACTGGACAGTCACAGGCAGATATCAATAGTTATTTGGATGGTAAAGATCCTCTACCATCACAATCTGGCAACAGTGGTAAGTTCCTGACAACAGATGGCACAGATGCTTCATGGGCAGAAGTGAATATGTCCGCCAAAGCCGACAAGCTGCCCATGACAGGCGCAGGTGCTGCTACAGAGAACAACTTAATGGCCATTGATGCTAGCGGTAACATCAAGGATTCAGGCAAGAAGGCAAATGACTTCCAAGCCACTCTGGTTGTTGGTACGAATCTTGATAGTACACCTACCGCTAATAGTAACAATCCTGTGACTTCTGGAGGAACATATACCGCGATGTCAGGACTTAATGAAAAAATAAAGTTCCTGCATGAACAGCTGCTGATACCTGATGCCGAAAGAGTAATTATGACCTCAGACAGCAATCCTGTTGCCATGCAGGTATGTTATCAGCAGGGATGGGCGCTGAACCCTGATTTTATGACATACGCCGAAGCACAGGCAGTGACCGATATAGGTACGGCATTCAGAGGAAACACAGAACTTTCCCATTTTGAGGAGCTTCAGTATTTCTCGATAACCGAACTTGACGCCTACGCCTTCAGTGGTTGTAGCGCACTTGCCTCTCTTGGTTTGCCACCGTCTTTAACCAAGTTGGATAAAGCTACGACATTTGTTGGAACGGCTACTAACAGAAATGGTCTGTTTATAAGGGACGTGAAAAGTTTCTGTGAAGTGAACAGTGACAACAATAGTTTATGCCTTTTTCATGCTCCGTTATACGTCGATGGAATAAAGGTGACTTTTCTTGGAATCCCTGATGGTACAGTATCAATTGGAAACCAGATATTTGGATATGCCGGTCTAACAGGAGTGTCAGTCCCTGCATCTGTGGCTGCAATCGGAAGCGGTGTATTCACTGGTAACGCAGTAAAGAAATACGTTATAGGCAAAAGTCTATCTCAATGGTGCGGACAACAAATTGGTAGTGTTTTTTGGAGTAGCGCTGCTGAAGAGATAACCTTTAATGGTGTCGCACTTGGAAGCACGCTGACAATACCAAATGATGTTACAGCAATTGGTTCTTATGTTTTCTCTGGTATAGGGTTTGTCAAGACTGTCATAATCCCAAATAGTGTAACAACAATCGGCATATCTAGTTTTTCGGGTTGTGGTGCAGAGACTGTGGAGATTGGTTCTGGAATTACAAGCATGACTTGGGGTACTTTTGATGGTCTTGGCAATCTGAAGACACTCAGATGCCGTGCTACGACAGCACCAAGCATCACAGTAAACACTTTCAAAAACAGCGGGAGTTCGCAAACAACACTGTATGTCCCAGCAAACTCGACTGGTTATGATACAGGTAACTGGGCATCTGCCATAAGTGCAAACGGATGGACTCTTAGTAAGACACTTTAATCAATAGGAGGAATCATAATGTACAAGAAGAACAACGAGGTATTTGCCGAGGTGGGATATATTCTTACAGGCAATAACGGTATTGGATATAGAATGACGGGTGAGCTGGCGGACTTCACTGAGAGGCAGCTTGACCTTAGTAACATCACCATAGAGGGTGACATGGTTAGCATAGACGGTGTGATGCACGGCTATGACCCAAGTATGGGCTTTGAGCAGCTTGTAGAGAAATGGATGAAGGCACAGTATTCTCAGGAGGAGCAGGTGACTATCATACAGAATCAGGAAGAGAACCCGCAGGAGTATGAGAGGATGCTAAGATGGAGATACTGGTGCGAGGAGCTTGCACATGCCATCCTTGATGAT
>JAEEGL013475220.1_pt1 | contig 54614 bp, 49 predicted proteins | sample 9134231 | NCBI WGS metagenome assembly JAEEGL01 (sample SAMN16246548, study PRJNA631951) | gut metagenome | biome: gut microbiome; feature: rumen; material: fiber-attached | host: Bos | place: Iran: Karaj | collected 2018-10
AGCTACGGTTCAACCCGGTTCTGTACTGAGAGTTGACGGACAAGGAAGACCTTACCAATCAACAGTTGAATTTATGTTCAAAAAAGTTAAAATGACTCCGGAACAAATGGCTGAGCTTGCTAAAGTTGATTTGGCACAAGCTACTAAAACACCGGCTGGTCAGGCATTCATTGCTCAAAATACTCAATTGAGTCAAGCATTACAAAGGCAAAATGCCATTAATGCAACTGCAGCTCTTCATGTTGAAACAGCAAAGCAACAACAAGTAGCTCAATTTATGAAACAATATCCGGATGTTATAGACAGATTGGTAGCAGTTGAAGATGCAAACGGAGCAAGATTATTTAATGACTTAGATATAGCAAGCACCTTCCTAAACTGCGGTAAAACAATTAAAACAAATCCGGAAGCAATATATGCATTAGTCGAAAATCCTGAATTCGTAGCAGATGCTCCAACTTGGAGCGCAGGTCCAAGCTTCGCGCTATTTAAATATTTATACTATTAATATTAAATAATCAGTTTACCGAAGAGTGATAAAATAAGAGCCTTGATTTAATAAATCAAGGCTTTTATTTTTATATCCTGTTTTTTTTGTTTGTTATATAATTTTCATACATGGGATATTTGAATTTTGTGTAATTTAGAGAGATTAATATAGCCAAAATTTTTGATAAATAAGGAGGTCAAATGGGCAAAATAGAAATTACTAAGGAAATCGAAGAAAAATGCTGCGTTCATCGCGGTGTTAAAGGTTCTCCCGCTCCGATTCCCCAAGAGGGCGAATGGACAAAATGCAAAGAAATTAAGGATATTTCAGGCTTAACTCACGGCTGCGGATGTTGTGCTCCGCAACAGGGTACTTGCAAATTAACGCTTAATGTTAAAGAGGGTATTATACAAGAAGCTCTTGTTGAAACAATAGGATGTTCCGGCATGACTCACTCTGCTGCTATGGCAGGTGAAATTCTTCCCGGAAAAACAATTCTTGAAGCACTAAATACAGACCTTGTTTGTGACGCAATCAATGTTGCAATGAGAGAATTGTTCTTACAAATCGTATACGGCAGAACTCAATCCGCTTTCTCAGAAAACGGTCTGCCTGTAGGTGCAGGACTTGAGGATTTGGGTAAAGGTCTTTGTTCTATGTGCGGAACAATCCATTCTACAAAACAAAAAGGTGTTCGTTACTTACAATTAACGGAAGGTTACATTCTTAAACTCGGCTTGGATAAGAATGATGAAGTTATCGGTTATCAATTCATCAACATGGGCAAATTTATGGATGCTATTAAAAAAGGTGTTGACCCGAAAGAAGCATTTGACAAGAACGTAGGTACTTACGGAAGATTTGCCGATGCGGTTAAATATATTGACCCGAGAGAAGAGTAAATTCTTCAAAGGCAATAAGGCATTAGGGCATTAAGGCAATAGGAACTTTTAAAATGTTATAATGCATAGTATACAATAAAAAATTAAAATGAACTTATTGCCTTATTATCTTATTACCATATTGCCTGATTAAAATAAGGTTACAAATTAAAAGAAAAGGATAAATAAAATGACAGTAAAATTTGAAGGACAAGACAGACGTGAAGCCACTCTTGCTAAGGTTTTACCTCAATACGGGTTCAAATCTTTGGAGGAAGCTCGTGATTTATGTCTATCTAAAGGCATTGATGTAGATGCTATTGTTAAAGGTATTCAGCCTATTGCTTTCGATAACGCCTCTTGGGCATACACTTTGGGCTGTGCTATTGCTATTAAAAAAGGTATTAAAACCGCAGCAGAAGCTGCTGAAGCAATCGGATTAGGATTGCAAGCATTTGCAGTTCCGGGCTCCGTAGGTGACAGACGTCAGGTAGGTATCGGACACGGCAATTTAGGTGCGATGTTACTCAGAGAAGAAACTAAATGTTTCTGCTTCTTAGCCGGTCACGAATCATTCGCAGCCGCAGAGGGTGCAATCGGTATTGCAAGAAACGCTAACAAAGTAAGAAAAGAACCTTTAAGAGTTATTTTGAACGGCTTGGGTAAAGACGCAGCTCATGTAATTGCACGTATTAACGGTTTTACTTCTGTTGAAACAGAATATGATTACAAAACAGGCGAATTAAAAATCGTTAAGGAAACTCCGTTCTCTGACGGCGAAAGAGCAAAAGTAAGATGCTACGGTGCTGATGATGTTAACGAAGGTGTTGCAATTATGATTAAAGAGGGAGTTGACGTATCTATCACAGGTAACTCAACTAACCCGACAAGATTCCAACACCCTGTTGCAGGTACTTACAAAAAATGGTGCTGGGAAAACGGAAGAAAATACTTCTCAGTTGCATCAGGCGGCGGTACGGGTCGTACACTTCACCCGGATAACGTTGCGGCAGGCCCTGCTTCTTACGGTATGACCGATACTATGGGGCGTATGCACGGTGACGCTCAATTCGCAGGTTCATCTTCTGTTCCGGCTCACGTTGAAATGATGGGTGTAATCGGTATGGGGAACAACCCGATGGTAGGTGCAACAGTCGCTGTTGCTGTTGCTGTTGAAAAAGCAATGAACTAACATTTATTACGGAAATGTAAAAGAGGATGGTTAAAAACCATCCTCTTTTTATTATGTGTAATTTTAAATTCCTTCGTCTTCTTCCGCATTTTCTTCATCAGTAGAAGGAGTTTCTACAGTCACACCCAATTCTGCCAATGCTGTTTTAGCTTTTGGTGCGAGTGCGGTATCGGAAAAATTCTCCAATATTGTTTGGTAGCAATCTATTGCTTCCGGTTTCATATCACGCAATCTATATACATTTCCGGCTTTGTAGTATATCGGAGCTAATTCGCTTGCTGTCGCTACAAGCATAGAATTATCAAGTTTAATTTTAATACTTATTAAAGTTTCGTTATCCTTAGGGGATAATAAAGCACGTCCGTATATTTTCTTTGTAATATTATCAATATCATCTGACATTTGCTGAACTTCTTCTTTTGAAACCTTGCCGGCTTTCTTTGCTGCAGATACGTCAAGTGATACTGCCGATAAAACTAGAAATGCCGCTAAAAACCACGTTAATATTTTTCTCATTTTTTTCTCCGATACTTAAAATATTATACCCTAGAATCATTATATTAAAAAGTTGATTTTTATCATCAATTAAATGTATGATTATGCTTATGGAAAAATATGTATATCAAATGTTTATTTTGGGATTAGATAATCCTTTTGAGGCATTGTCAAAAGGATTGGGGGGAGTAATATTTTTTACAAAAGATATTAATTCTGAAGAGCAACTTAAAAATGATATTCAAAATTTAAAAAAAACTGCTTTAATTCCGCCATTTATATCAATTGATCAGGAAGGCGGAAGAGTTGAACGAACAGAAAAAATACGGCCCAAAAGGCTTTCTTCACGAGAGGCTTATAAAAGCGGCATTATAAAATCACAATCTGAAGAAATTGCAAAAGAACTTTCGGATTGGGGATTTAATCTTAATTTCGCTCCATGTGCAGATGTAAATACAAATCCCGATAATCCTATAATAGGAGAACGTGCATTTTCTGATAATCCTGAAGATGTTATAAAAGGGGTTAATATATTTGTTAATTCAATGAGAAAATTTGGGATTATACCTTGTGTAAAGCATTTTCCTGGGCATGGTGATGCGGATAAAGACAGTCACTTAACTTTGCCCGTAATAAATCTTTCACTGGAAGAAATGGAAAATATACATATAAAACCGTTTAAATACGCAATAGAAAATAATATTGAAATGATAATGGCAGCACATTTATATTGTCCATGTTTTGATAAAAAAGAAATTCCCGCATCATTGAGCAAAAACGTATTATGTTATTTGAGAAATACACTGAATTACAACGGTGTAATAATATCAGATGATATGGTTATGAAAGGTGTTCAGGCATACGGGAGTTTAGAAGCTTGTATCATGGGAATAAATGCCGGAATTGATATGTTTATATTCAGAAATTCAGATTCTGAAACATTAAATATGATTGACGAACTTTGTAAGATTGTAAAAAATGATACTTCTTTGCAGAAAAAAGTCATTGATTCTTACCGAAGGATAATGCATTTAAAAACGGTATATGGTATCATAAGCAAAGAAGGGGATATCTTGTGAAGAAAATTTTAGTTACAGGCGGAGCAGGATTTATAGGTTCACATTTGTGTAAACGTCTTGTTGAGGATGGACATTATGTAATTTGTCTGGATAATTTTTTTACCGGAAACAAAGAAAACTTGAAAGAACTGATTGAAAATCCTAATTTTGAAATCATTGAACATGATATAGAAAATGAAATTAACATTGAAATTGATGAAATATACAATTTGGCATGTCCGGCAAGTCCTCCGCATTATCAATACAATCCCGTTAAGACGGTTAGGACTTCCGTTGTCGGAATAGCAAGCATGCTTGAACTCGCTAAACGACAAAATGCAAGGATTCTACAGGCATCTACAAGCGAGATATACGGAAATCCCTTGGAACATCCTCAAAAAGAGTCTTATTGGGGAAATGTTAATCCTATCGGCATAAGAAGTTGTTATGATGAAGGTAAACGTTGTGCGGAAACGCTTATGGTTGATTATAACAGGCAATATGATACCGATATAAAAATTATCCGAATATTTAACACTTACGGCCCTAATATGCATCCTAATGACGGCAGAGTTGTATCAAATTTTATCGTACAAGCTTTAAAGAATGAAGATATAACAATATATGGTGACGGTTCTCAAACTCGTTCTTTTTGTTATGTATCAGATATGGTTGAAGGACTGGTTAAAATGATGAACACGGATGATTTTACCGGACCTGTCAACCTTGGAAATCCTTCGGAAAGGAGTATTTTAAGTCTTGCCGAACTAATAATCGGTAAAATCAGCTCGAATTCGAAAATAATACATAAACCTTTACCAAGTGACGATCCTGTAAAACGTAAACCGGATATTACACTTGCAAAAGAAAAATTAAATTGGTTTCCAAAGGTTGATATTAATGAAGGTTTGGATTTAACAATAAAATATTTTAAAAATTTGCTCAACAATTGTTAACAATTAGGCAATTTTTCAAAACTTTTTGTTTTATATAAAGTATGGTTATAAATGTAGGCAAAATATATCCTGTACGGTTTAAAAGTGTACAACCCTTTTCCAGACCGATATACAGCGATAATGATGAAATTAAAATAACGGAGTTGAACAAAACAACTCCGTACATTGGCATGAAAACCCCTCAACCATATTCAAAATTGGGTGTTACAAAACTGGAAAACGGTTTGGAGGTTCATTCTTATAAACTTGCAAACGGTCACAGAGTTACCGTCATTCCTATGGAGGATTCTCCGGTAATTGTTAAAAATTACGTTAACGTGGGTTCTATGAATGAAACAGATGACATAAAAGGTATAAGTCATTTTCTTGAGCACATGGCATTTAACGGTACAAATGGCAGTGACGGATATATAAAACTTAACCGTGGGGATTCTTTCAAAATGATTGACCGGCTTGGCGGATGGACAAATGCGAGTACAAATTATTCATTAACCGATTATGTTAATTCAACTCCAATGCTTGATGATAAAGATTTAGAAAAACAAGTTCAGGTAATTGCCGCTATGAGCGAAGATTTGCAACTTTCTTCGGACATGATTGAAAAAGAGAAATTTCCGGTTTGTTCTGAAATCGATATGATTTTAGACAGTCCTGAAACTATTGCTTTAGATCAAACCGTAAGAAGTTTGTTTAATATAAAAAGTTCAGCGGATGAACTTGTCGGCGGCAGCGTAGAACATATTAAAAATCTTGATAGGCAAAAAGTTTTAGACTATTACAACAAGTATTACACACCTGATAATATGCATCTAGTAGTTACCGGAAAAGTTAATCCGGATGAAGTTATGCAAATTGTTTCAAAAAACTTTCACTCAAAAAAAGTTCCAAACGGTAAACGATACGATGAAAAACTATATCCTATTGAAAAGAATGTAAGAAAAGATTTTATAACTGATAAAGCAACTTCAACAAACATTGTTATAGGTTTTCCGGGGCACAAAACAAATGATGTAAAATCCGAAGTTATTTCGGATATTGTACTAAAATATGTACGTTCTGCAGACTGCGGTTTGTCAGACGAACTTAAAAAACTCGGTGCATTTTCTTTTATAGGAAATGAAAAAATAAGTACAAATCCTAATAATCCGACTTTAACATATTATGAAGCCGATTGTACCGATAGCGTTTCCGAAAAAGTATTAAAACTAATTTTTGATAAGTTTTCAAATTTAAAAATTACTGATGAAAAAGTTTTGGATAACATAAAAGAATATTTAAAAATGAATTATAATGATTCTCTTGAGTATTCGGAGTTTTTAAATACATGTGTCGGTAAATCAGCATTTGACGGTAATTTTGATTTTCTTTCAAATTATAATTCAATTTTGGAAGAAATAACTCTGGATGATGTTAATAATTACATTAAAACATACATGAATATAGAAAAATCAGCTTTAACAGTTGTTCATCCGGAAACAACGGAAGAAGCTATACGGAATAATTACAAAGAAGTACAATCAATCAATTTTAGAGGTAATTCGAGAAAGCCTATAAATGTTGATAAAGTTTCAGTAAAGAAACTGGATAACAATTACGAAATTGCTTTTTCAGAATCAAAAAATAATAATGCACTTTTTAATATAATGTTAAAATATGATGTTCCTAAAGATGTTAATCCTGCGACATTTTTAGTTTTGAGTCAAATTATGTCAAAAGGTACAATGAACATGTCGGAAAAAGAATTTAAGAAAACATTAGAAAATGACAGCATTTCTATAGGGGCAAGCGCAGGTAAAGATACTCTTATCTTATCCGGTCATTCTTCAACCGACAACTTTGAAAAGACAACTCAAAAAGCGTTTGAGTTACTATATAATCCAAGAATAAAAGAATTTGAAATGAAAGAAGCAATAGAGCAGATAAAAGATGTTTATTCAAGATATGATAAATCTTCAAGAGATTTGTATGAAGAATATGAATCAAAACACAATATTCACTATGATTCTTTAGATGAAATATTGTCCGGATTGGATAAAGTTACAATAGAAGATGTAAAATCTCTCTATGATTACATAATTAAAAATTCAAAAGGTATAATAACCGTCAATATTCCGGAAACCTCAAATGATATAAAAACCAAGGCATATAATGAATTTTCAAAATTTAAAACCGTAAAACCTTTTGAATATGAAATTGAAAAAATATATACTGATAATCAGAAACCTGTAGTTTTAACCAAAGAGAAAAATGTTTCGCAGGCTGAGATTACACAAACATATAAATATAAAACGGATGGTTCTATAAAAGAAAAATTGACCGCAATATTAATGAATTCAATACTTTCTTCCTCGGATTCCGTAGGACTGTTTAACAGCTTAAGGGAACATGACCACCTTGCATACAGAGTAAATTCTTCAAATTCAAGAATAGGTGATTGCGGAGAAATAAGTTTGTTCATCCTTACAACAACCGATAATAAAGACAGAGGTGTTACAAGTTATGACAATTTGTCCAAATCAATAAACGGATTCCAAAGACAAATAAATAAACTTGTAAATTCAGAATATAGTGATGTGGACTTGGAAACAGCCAAAAGAACCTTGAAAGCAAGTTTTCTTAATAAAGAAACAGTTTATTCCAGAATGAATTCCATATCAAATGCTCTAAGTATTGGCGAAAATCCTGACTATGATAATCGGGCATTTGATTTAATAGACTCAATAACCCGAGAAGATATTGATAAGTTGTCAAATCGAATTTTTGCCGGAAAACCAATATATTCAATAGTTGCTTCAAAAGAAACATTGAATTTCAACAAAGAATACTTAGAAAATTTACAAAATTAAAAAAACGGTTAGTATGGATTTCATTTTATTTATTTTAACAATAATTTAAAATCTCTGCCAGATTTTTGTTATCAATTATAATATTTGCATTTTCTTTTAAAACAGGCTTTGCACAGAATGCCACTTTTTTTGATGCATATTTAAACATACTCAAATCATTTGCTCCGTCGCCAACGGCAAGTGTATTTTCCTCTGTTACGTTAAGTAATGTTTGTAATCTTCTCAACATTTGCCCTTTGCTGTCGTTAAACATCATTTCTCCGCCTACTTGTCCAGTTAAAACTCCGTTTTTGGAGTGTAAAATATTTGAGAACTCTCCGTCTAATCCGAGTTTTTCGGCAAACAATGCGGTTGCGTTCCTAAAACCTCCGGAAAAACATACAACCTTAAATCCTTTTTCTTTCAAACCTCTTACAGCTTCCTCCGCACCGTTCATAAGAGGTAAATTTTTACATATTTCATCTATCCTCTTAATTGAAATACCTTTGAGCAAAGCAACTCTTTCCGTCAAACTTTCAAAAAAGTCCGCCTCTCCTCTCATAGCTTTATCGGTAATTAATTTTACCTTATCTTCAATTCCGATTTCTCGGGCAAAAAACTCAATGGTTTCTCCGTCCATTAATGTTGAGTCAAAATCAAATACGGCAAGTTTATTTGTCATATTAGTCCTCACACCGTCAAATTAACATACTTAGGATTGTGAACACCATCAATCATGGAAATAGGAATTAAAGTTTCTTCTCCAACCGGCATGTCAACGCTGATAACCATTATAGATTCTGTTTCGTGTTTGTCGTTTTTCTGTACAACATTCATAGATTCGATATTTATGTCTTTTTCGCCGATTACCTTAGCGACTTTTGCAATCATGGAAGGACGATTGAGGTGCGGAACAATAATAATATGTTTTTCCGGTCTGATACTTGTTTCATAATCATTTATTTTTACGATTCTCGGAATATCCTTTGTAACCAGTCCGACTGCAATAACGGTAGTTTCTTTGTCGGTTGTCAGTTTAACTGTAATTCTGCCTGCAAAATTAGATTTAGCTTTAGAGGTAGCGGAAATTATATCAATTCCGCGTTTTTTAGCTATAATCGGTGCATTAACATAATTTACGCCTTCCAGTCTTGAAGATAAAGCACCCTTTAAGACAGCAACTTCCAAAGGTTGAATATCCAAATTCGCCAAATCACCGTCAGCTATAATTTCTATTGTTTTAATTGCACCTGTTGATATTTGTACCGCCAATTCTCCGGAGTTTTCCGCAATTTGCATATAATCTTTAACAGGTTCGAGTTTATCAGGTCTTAATGACGGAATATTAACCGCAGAAGACGCCGAACCGCCTGAAAGCACTTCTTTTATTTGCTCGGCAACGTCAATTGCAACATTCATTTGGGCTTCTTGCGTACTTGCCCCTAAATGCGGAGTTAAAACTATATTACCGCTGCAATTCAAAAGCGGACATTCCGTAATATTCGGTTCATTTTCGTATACATCAATGGCAGCTCCGGCTACATAACCTGAATCCAGGGCATCTTTTAAATCACTTTCATTAATAATACCGCCTCTTGCACAATTAATAAGTCTTACGCCCTTTTTCATTTTGGCAATAGTATCTTTATTAATCATATTAAGAGTATCTTTTGTTTTAGGAACATGAACCGTGATAAAATCACATTTTCCCCAAAAATCATCAAGATTTTCAACGTATTCTCCGCCTGCTTTCTCAACAACATCTTTTGATGAAAACGGGTCATATACTACAACTTTCATTCCGAGTGCCAAAGCTACTTCGCCCACGTGTGAACCTATTTTACCAAATCCGATTATTCCGAGAGTTTTTTTATGAAGCTCACAACCTGTAAATTTACTTCTGTCCCATTTGCCTTCTTTGGTAGAAGTTGCTGCAGGTGCAATATTTCTTGCCATAGCAAGCATAAGTGCAATTGTATGCTCCGCAGCAGCAATTGTATTTCCGTCAGGTGAATTAACCACTATAATTCCTTTTTGGGTGGCTGCCTCCAAATCTATATTATCAACTCCGACTCCTGCACGACCGATTATTTTAAGATTTACCCCCGCATTTATAATATTTGCGGTGACTTTTGTTTGACTTCTTACCATTAGAGCATCATAATTCGGTATAATTTTTATTAATTCTTCCTCGCTCATTGTAGGCAAAAAGTCTATTTCTGCTACTGCTTCTATAATTTTTCCCGCTGATTCGTTTATCTTATCTGTAACTAAAACTTTCATATCTCTCCTTTTTATCTATTCTGTAATTTTCAGCCATGTGCTGACTTTGAATTCGGACTAAACCATTAATAAGTCTATTTTATAATATTCTTACATTTATGTCCATAATGTAAAAATATTGTCATTATTGCTTTTTCAGTGATTTTATAAAGTTTTGTAAAAATTATATAAAAATCAGACAAATTTTGAACTTAAAAAAACTTTATAAATATAAGGGGAAACTTAAGGATTACAAAATGAAAAAAGGAGTATAAAATAATGAATAAAGTTAATGAAATTAGTTCTGTAACAGAATACAATGAGCGTGCAAACAAATACCGCCGTGATCTTGCAAAATATCAAAATAAAGATTTAGACAGTGTATGTTCACTGTCATTACCTATATCTACAGTTGCGGGTGGTATTGCCGGGGCAGGTCTCGGAGCAGTAATAAGCCGCTTGACTAAAGTTAATTGTGGTAATACTAATCTTGGGATGATATTAGGCGGTGGAGCATGCTGTGCTATTGGCGCAGCCGTTGGAAGTTTGATTTATATTGTGGCAAATGCAAGAATAACTGAAAAACGTCTTAATAAAGAACTGGAATATTTAAAACAATTTGAACAATCGCATAAAGAATTATTCCGAGTTGACGCATAGCCGGTCTGCAGATATTTCACGGAATTTTTAAAATTAAGCAACATAGCTTAGTTTAGCAGGCAGAGTAACAGTATATCTGCCTCTATAATACTTGTAAGAAGGTGTATTGCTTATCATCCGTATAATTCGAAAGCACTAATTGAGTGCCTTTATTACTGTAGCTACTCCGCTTCCGAGTTCAAATTTGTAACCTAATTTGTATAGAGTTGCTTCCAATGCTCCGACGGCTGAAATTAAATCTCTGTCGCAGACAAAGCCCAATGTTCCCATTCTGAATATCTTGTCTTTAAGAGCGTTTTGACCGTTTGCAACAACAATATCAAAATCTTCTTTTAAAACTTTTCTTATATCAGGGACGGAAATCCCATCGGGAGGATAAATAGAAGTAATTGAACGGCTTGCGTTTTTATCCTCTTTTACGACAAGTTCAAGTCCTATGGCTCTTATGGCATTTCTCAATGCAAGACAATGACGTGAATGACGGGAATTCATATTCTCAATGCCCTCAGATTTAATCATTTCCAACGCTTTATCCAAACCAGCAAAAAGATTGACGGCAGGTGTAAACGGTGTCGAATCAGCCTGAACTGATTTTTTGTATGCCGCCCAATCCCAATAAAAACTCGGATGTTTACATTCTTCATAAACTTTCCATGCTCTTTCGTTTGCAACTAAGAACGCAAGTCCCGGAGGAATCATAAATCCTTTTTGTGAACCGCTTACAAGAACATCAATTCCCCATTCGTCAGGCATACATTCCATTGCACAAACTGAAGTCACTCCGTCTACAACTGATAAAGCACCGTGTTCACGGATTATTGAGCATAAAGTCTTGATATCATTCGCAGCACCTGTTGAGGTTTCACTGTGAGTTAAAGTAACAATTTTTATTTTCTTTTCCGTATCTTCGGCAAGTCTTTTTCTTAAAACTTCAGGATTAATTACTTCACCTGTTTCCACTTCAATTTTTTCAACAACTGCACCTCTCGATTGTGCGATTTTTGCCCAGCGGTTTCCGAAGTTCCCGAGCACCAGACATAAAACATTATCTCCCTCATTAATCAAATTCTCCAATGCTGCGCACATTGCACCTGTTCCCGATGATGTATAAACAAATACATCATTTTTTGTTCTGAAAACATATTTTAAGTTTTCATATACATTATGTAATATTTTGGAAAATTCTCCGCTTCTGTGTCCTATAGGATGCTTTGCAATCTCTAACATTACACTTTCAGGCACAGGGGTAGGTCCCGGAATCATCAAAAAAGCCTTGTCTTTCATACCTTCTCCTTAATAAACTTATAACAATTTTTATTCAATTATTTTAGCACAGTATAAGGAAAATTTAACTTTTAAATAAAAAAACATTAAATTTGACGAAAAAATTCTTTAATATTTCTTAATATTTTATAAAAAGTGAGCAATTTTTAACAAAATTTATACTTTATATATATATCAAATAAAAATGAGAGTTTTAAAAAAAATGATTATTAAAAAACAGGCATTAAATATAAAACATAGTTCAATAAAAATCGTTTAGTTATTACAAAAAGATAGTAATAAAGGAGCATAAATGACAAGTAACAAAAATCTTGCAGTTAAAGAAACTGAGAATTATGAAAATCGAAAGAAAGTAAAGAAAGCAACTTTTTGTATTATTTCAAATTTCAGAACGGAAATTTGTAAATTCAAATTAATGTTATTTGCCTTGGACAATAGTTATTAAGTTTGACTATTAAAAAAAAATAATTAATCATACATATAGAGGTATATATTTAGAAAAAAAGTTGTAATAATACTGTTATCATGCCCTTTGTATACAGATTGCAAAAAATTCTGGATTTTAGAATCAGAAAAAAAGAAGAACAACTTATGGTTGTTCTAAAGGCACAGCAAGCTGTATATGAGGCGGAAGAAAGAATCAGGCAGAATCAGGCTGAAATCCAACAAACTATTGAATCTAAGAAAACTGCGGATTTTAGAATGATGGAATATTACGATAATTATTTGCATCATCTTTGGGACAAAGCAGATGCTTTAGAAGCAGAACGACAACAGCTTCAAGCGGTTTTGGATGAAGAGAAGCAAAAACTCGTAAAGTGTGAACAAGAAGTAAAAGTTCTTGAAAAGCACAAAGAAAAACAAAAAGATGCTTATCTTGAAGAAGAAAAAGCAAAAGAATTAAAACAGTTTTCGGAAATCGGTGTACAAAGATTTTTTATACAAAACCGAGAAAAAAACGAAGATGAAGAACTTGAATTGCAGCGAATTATTAATGAAACAGAAGGATTAGATTAATGGAAATTAAATCATCAGAAATAAAATTGAATTCGGAAAGTAAAAAAAATTTGTCAGCAAAAACTTCTGCAAATTCTAATTCAAAGTTTTCAGATGAATTATCGGAACTGCAAAAAATAAATAAAAGCAAAACCGAAAAAAATGAATCAAAAACTGATGTTAAAAAATCAGATGCATCAAAAACAGATAAAACTAAGAAATCCGAAGATGTTTCAAAGGATAATGATGCGGAAAAAGCATGTGATGAATTATCTCAAGTGATGTCTGAAATAAACCAATCAGATGATAAGTTCACCAAAAAGCCTAAAGAAAATGAAAATATTGCCGATAAAACAAATATAGGTGTTGACGTGATAAATAACGATTTTAATATTGATAACAAAGACAAACTTCCGCAAATGACTCCGAATATGAATTTTAGCGGAGACGGACAACCGTTTTCATCTTTTATGCAAAATAATCAGAATGCCGGCGGGAACGGACCGACCGCTTCTTCAAAAGAAATTGCTGAAGAAGCTGCAATACTTTCTACAATGGCAGAAAATATTGCACTGGTAAATAGCAGAATTAATCAGTCCGAATCAGCAGAAAAAACAGTACTTAAAGATAATCAATTGAAAAAGATTGATACAACAACGAATATTGTTAATGAAATTATTGTAAAATATGATAATTTTGTTATGAACGAAGCTGATGTTCAAGTATTTGCTGATTTGGTTGACGGAAAAGAAATAAATTTTAATGATTTTTCTGCAGAAACCGTACAAAAATCTATGCGGGTATCAAAAAATCTTATTGATGCACTTGCAAAATCAATGGAAAACAATAAACCTTTAAGAATAGAATTTGACAACGGGATTTCTGTCATTATAAAGATATCAAGAGACGGAAAATTATCGGCTGATTTTTTGCCGTCAACACAAGTAGCAGAAGCATATCTTAAAGAAAATTTACCGATTCTCAAACAAAGGTTGAGCGAACAGAATCTTGATTATGATGAACTTAATCAACGTGAGCGCAGAGACCGGGAAAGAGACCAAAACAGAAAGAAAGGTCGTGAAGATGAATGATATTTATACAACCGCATTAAATACCCAAAAAGCCACATTACAATGGATGGATGTACTTGGTGATAACATGACAAATGTTTATTCACCGGGATTTAGAGAAAACAAGGTTAATTTTAAAACATTTTTGGGCGGTGCTGTTTTAGACCACAATATTAAAAATTTCGGGCAAGGTAAATCTACCCCCGGAACATCTAATGAAAACCTCTTTTTTGAAGGTTCGGGTTTCTTTATTATAAGAAATGCAGAAGGCAATGTTTCTTACACAAGACTCGGAGAATTTACCTTTGATTCCGAGGGCGTATACCGTGCCAAGAACGGAGATACCGTTCAAGGCTATATACTGAACGATAAGGGTGAAATAATGTCAGGCACAAAGTCCATAAGTGCGGATTTGTATGAAGAAACTGCACTAAAAGGCGGTGCAATGAGCATTCCGACAACTAATATCAAACTGTGGATTGATCCTAACAACGGAAAATTCTTGGGCAAATATGATGAATATGAAATCAAAAATGACGGTACAATCTACGGAAAAGCTGACGGGGGGAATCGTTCCGTTCCTTTGTATAAAATAGCAACTGCAAATTTCCATAATCCGAGCGGACTTTATGAAGTAAAAGACGGTTTGTTTGTGGAAACTGAGGATTCAGGTAAACCTGTTGTCGGCAGGGGCGAAATTCGTTCAGGACTCTTGGAACAATCAAATATTGATTTGAAAAACAATATAGCGGATTTCCAAATGGCAAAAGTACAAATGGAACTCGTTAATGCATTAATCAAGTCTAATAAGTCCTTACTGCAATCTGCAATGGAAATGGCTACACAATAGGACGTTTTTAACAGGTTTGTGCATTTACTCATTTTAGGTTATACTTAACTTAAATATGTTTAACAGAACCGTTTTTAAAAAGAGAATACTTTTTGTCGGAATTCCTGACATGGCTTATATTGGTTTGGACGGATTGCTTATGGCAGGGGTTAATATAGTAGGCGTTTTAGGTCCTAAAAAAAGTCACAATATGTATTATGACTTTAAAAATTTTGTTGCAATGCGAGGGCTTAATTATATAGATTATGATGAGCTTGATGAACCGAAACTCATTGAAAAAATAAAATCTCTTGATATTGATGCTGCAGTCGTATGTTCTTTTAATTATAAAATTCCTAAAGTATTACTTAACGCCGTAAAAGACGGTTTTATAAATGTCCATCCTTCAATGCTTCCAAAATACAGGGGCGGAAATCCTTATTCCAGAGTAATAATGAACGGTGAAACAGAAACAGGTGTGACCATTCATTTTATGGATGAAGGTTTCGATACGGGTGATATTATTGCGCAAAAGGCATATCATATTCATTCAAAAGCTACAATGGGTACTCTTTTTAATGAACTCAATGTTATAGGAATAGAATTACTTTTACAAGTTTTACAGACATATGAAGTTCAGGAATTACCAAGGATAAAACAGCCTGCGGGTGATTTTATATCCGGGAAAGGACTTTCGGAACAAGAAATATTCATAAATTATAATAAGTCTGCAGAAGAAATTGAGCGATTTATAAGGGCATTAAATCCTTTTATTATTGCAAGTACAACATTTAGAGGCAATTTGATGAAAATTATGCGTGCTGAAGTTGCATCAGATGCTCTTTCAATTCCGCATCCTGCAGGTACGGTTTCTAAAATTGAAGATGATAAGTTCTTTATTGCGACTTCAAAAGGCCTTATTGTTCCGACAATTTTGCAATTCGGCAGTTTCTTTATCGGTGACAGTAAAGATTTTATAAGAATAGTTAATCCGAAAATCGGAGAAGAATTTAAGTAGGGGTAAAAATATATTTGGCCGGTTAGAAAATCTACGGTTTTAGCGTTTCTAAGGAGAAGTAAAAATTGGATAAGTTATATTTTTTAACGGCGGGGGTACCTTTAAAAGCCGGAAATAAAGGATACAAAAGAGGATTTGAAATCCATGATGAAATGGGGCTTGATGGACTTGAACTGGAATTTGTTCATGGAGTAAGGATTTCCGATACAAGCAGAGAAGATGTAAAAAACTCAAAAAAAGTAATAACAGCACATGCTCCTTTTTATGTAAATCTGAACGCAAGAGAAGAAGAAAAAGTAGAAGCCAGTGCGCAGCGTATAATTGAAACCGCAATGACAACGGCTGAACTCGGCGGTTACAGTATAACTTATCATGCCGGTTTTTATCTGGGGCAGGATTCCGAAACTGTTTATAATAATATAAAAAAGCAGACTGAAATTATTACATCGGAATTAAGTAAGGTTGGGAATAAGATATGGGTTCGCCCCGAAACAACGGGTAAATCAACACAATGGGGAGATTTAGACGAAATTATCCGTCTTTCAAAAGAATTTGAAACAGTTTTGCCATGTGTAGATTTTTCACATATTCATGCCAGATATAACGGTTTTTGGAATACTTATGACGAATTTTCGGCAATTTTTGAAAAAATCGGTAAGGAACTCGGGCAAAAAGCATTGGATAATTTCCATGCACACATAGCAGGTATTGAATACGGTGCAAAGGGAGAAAAAAAACATCTAAATCTCGAAGAATCCGATATGAATTATAAAGACTTGCTAAAAGCATTCAAATCTTTTGGCATAAAAGGTGTAATTGTTTGTGAAAGTCCGAATATTGAGGATGATGCAAAACTTATGAAAGAATTTTATTTAAGTTTGTAAATTTTTAATAAGTTTTATAAGCAAATTTATTTTTTACGGGTTTTATATTGAATAAGAAAGTAAAAAATGAAGGGTAAAAAATGATAGTAACCGCTTGTTCTTACGCTAATTATTGTAAAAACAACAATAATCAGCAAAACCTCAGAAAGATAAATAACGCCCATGCCGATAAGGTTTCTTTTGGCGGGAACAATTTGACAAAAGCACGGCGTACAGAATTAGCCGCTCAATTGAGCGAAAAAATGAAAAACCGCCCGGAGACTTCACAAAAGTTGTATCAATATGCGATAGATTTTTTGAATAATAAAATTGATAATACTGCATACATTTCTAATATATACAAATTAGTTAAGGATATGAAAAGGTCAGACTGGAATGATTTTAATAAGGCTGAAAAATGGTTTGCAGGCACTTATGGCCTTATGTTTGATACCTGCAACCCTGATTCGGAAGATATAGGAAATTCCACTATTCTAAATTTGTTAAATTATTTGTTTATTGATGATTCTGCTATTTAACAGGTATAAATAAAGTTGTAACATAAAATTTCTTATCTGTTATCTTTATAAATGTATCCGGAATATTACCAAACCCAACCATGTAACTTTGCCCGTCATAAATAATCTCTGCACTCATATATGTTTTACCCTGATTTTCATATTTAGATATTTGAATAGGGCCTTTTTCACCGCTTAAATACGCACTTATAGTTTCTTCATATTTATCCAATACTGTTTTAATATTAGATTTTGCATCTGGCGCGGTTATTTTTGTTGCATCAGCCACACCTTTTAATATAACTCTATCCAGAAATCGCATTCTGTCATGATATGTAATAAAATGGGTTTTATCCCACATAGGGTCTTGTATTAATTCAATAATTTTTTGTTTATACTGGCTATTATTTTTGTTGTCATACAATTTATATAAGGCTGTTCCATCCCAATGCGTATAATTATCTCTTTTAAATTCATTCTCAATATCAATTTTACAAGTGTCATAATCTTGTTCGATAATATAACCTTTTGTCTGAGTTAAGCCATCAAGTGTTGTATCAAATTCTTTCTCAAATATTTTTTTCAAATCATAAAATTCTATCTTGCATCCTTTGCACATTTGAACAGAAAGCTCGCCGGTGTTTTTATTCATAGATATTTTTAAAATTCCATCACCCTTAAATATGTTAGGAAGAGCTTCTCCTTTTTTTATACAATTAATACATTCTAATAATATTTCTTCATCTTTAATTATTTCTGTATTAACTTTTTTACCATATTTTTCGCAATCACTAATATGTTTTAATAATCGTTTGATTGCTTGCGTAGTATCTTTATCTTCTGGCTTGTTGCGAATAATATCTATTACATTAGAATTAAACCCCATTTTTTCGAGTTTATAAAGGTTTTTTGCAAAATCATTAATTCTCTTGCTTAATTCTACCTTACCATTTTTTTCAATTTTGACGGTACCTTCTTCATTATTGATTATACCTTTGGCAATAACATTTCCGTCTTTATCTATAAATTCTACAGTGCTATCATTTCCTTCCGCTTTGCGTATTTTGAAATTCTTATCAGTTGCGTAATTTACTAAGATATTTTTTATAGCAGCAGGTGCATCAGGAATTTGTGCTAAAAGTGCCTGCCTTCTCTCTTTAGTATTAACAAAAATATCAGGTAATTCTCCTTTGTTTTTGATATAGTTGCATAATGTGCTATTAGTTAGTTTTGTTCTATCTATTAACATGCCTATTTCTTCAAGTGAATCCAGGTGTCGCACAAATTCTGCTACCATTTCACAATTCTCTTTTAACGCTTGTGCTACGTCATCAGAATTGATATCAAAGCCGAATTTACTAAGCTTACCTTTGATCATGTCAACGTCTATCTGCTCAGGGCTTGTCCGTTTCGATTCAACGTTTTTGTTGAATAGTTCTTTTAACGTTTCCAAAGGAATTTTATTGTTATCTTTATCAACAAATATGTCAGGGAAATCGTATAACATAACTACATGAAGAGTTGCTTCATCAAGTAAAAGATTCTGCGTTATAAATGCCAAAGTGGTTTTATCAACTTTATCTTTTTCAAAGGATATGGACTCTTCTTTCAATGTTTGCAAAAATATTTTGCCTATATCGCTTTCTGCTATCTTTTTGGCACTATCTTCTGTTGCTCCCAATTCTATCAGTATCTCAACATCACTTTTACCCGCCAAGGTTGCCATGTTCTTGACCGGTTGCTCGCTTACATTGCCTGTTGGAGTTTCTTCTTTTCCTATATTTGCAGTTGTTCTATCATTTGTATTTTCATCAGTTTTTGGCTTTCTTCCTCTTTTTCCTGCTTTTCCTGTGGAAGTTAAATTAGCAGGAGCTTCTTGTTTCGGATATGTTTTTTGACTTGCCTTTTTCTTTCCCGGCTTATATGTTTCATAAATTTCTCTGTTTTTGGGGATAGTAAGGTCAATTTTACCATTTTCTATAATAAGTCCTTGCGACTTTTTTAAGGCATATACATTGTTTATATGATTTATCCCGAACCGTTTCGCAAATTCTTGCACTGTGACAGTGGGAGATTCTATATTTATAGGAATGCCCGTTTTTGTTTCACGATCTTTAATAATTTTTCTAATGTTTTCACAATTTAGGTCTATCATCAATTTACCGTTAATTCTTTCACGGTAATAAACTATACCTTTTTGAGTCCCGACATTTGTGGGAGATATACCTATTATTTCTGCAAATTCTTTCACCGTTACAATTCTGGGAGTATAATTTTCGGGATTCGGCTCTTCTGTATCGGTGCTTAGTTCTGTTTTGCTGCCTTTTTCCGGTTCTTCTATGCCGGTTGCCGGTTTTTCTCCAAGTCCAAAAGCAGGTTTTTCACTCTTTTTATCATTACTGCTTTCAGTTTTACCTTGATTTGTCTTTCGTTCATAAGTTGCTATCTCTTCATCAGTAAATGGAGATTTAAGAGATTTTACAAATTCTTTTATACATTTTTGAAATTTGACGTTCACCGGCTCCCAAAATTTAATTTTACCATTTTCTACTTTTATTTTTCCGTTGTTGATATAAAATTCTAAAAAGTCTCTGCTAACACCCAGCGTCATACATCCGGTTATGAACTGTTCTACCGTTACAGGTTGTAATTGTAGTGGTTCTGATTTAGCAGGTTCGGAGTTAAGAGCTTCATTTAATTTGTTTACAAGTTCTATTGCACGCATCATAATATATTTATTTGTCGGATTATTTAAATCAACCGTTTCGCCGTCTGTTACAACCAATTTGTTATCAATCAGCGTTTGCAAGGTACTTTCATTAATACCCAAAATATTCATGAATTCAGCTTTACTTTTCCGTGATGGCGGTGGGTCACCACCTGGATTAGACGGTGGTATGTTGCTACCTGCATTGGAATCTTTTACAATATCTACATCGGAAACTTTAGCAGGTTTTTCACCCTTTTTTAAACTCGCTATAAAATCTTTGTTTTGTGAGTTATCTAAATCAATCTTGCCATTTTCATCAACAATAATGAAATTTTCTTGTATATATGATTCTATTTCCGATTCAGAAATGTTTAGTCTTTTTGCAATTCCTTTTACAAAAACTTCTTTTTCTACCAAATTATGCTTAGGTTCTTGGGTAACATTAGGTTCGGTTGATTCCGTTTTTTGTTCTGTTTCTGCGTGAGTCGGTGTTTTTTGAACTGGAGTTTCAGGGTTTTGTTTCGGTGTCTCTTTTGGTTCAGCTGAAGAATTCTCATTTTGTACGGATTTTGTATTACTTGATGAGTATTTTCTTTGTGCTAAATCAAATATATCATCTCCGTCAAGAGAAACTTTACCTGATTCGTCGGGTTGCGCAATATCTCTAAGCGATTGAGCTGCATCATGTGCTTTTTTAAATTCATTAATTTTATTCGGGTCAACACCTGAATTCAATGTTCTGCTTTTACCCGAACGATACGTCCAATCGAGTTTACCCATTTCTTTTTTTGTACAATCAAGGCGTTTTTCAACTAATTTACCATTTTCAAATACATAATAATCAAAGCGGTGTTTATTAAATATCTTTGTTCTGTCAGAGATTCTCATAATAAACCTTGAACCTTGTTGAACATAGTTATAAGAAACATGATTTACATTCAGATACCTGATAAAATCATTGTCTGTCTTAAGCCCTGATTCTTTTTGCCTAATACCATCACTGTTTTTAGGTTTAACTTCAGTTTCAACTTCTGCATCTGGTTTTATATACTTTGGTTCTTTTTCATAAAGGTTTTTGTAATTCTTTTTGTAAACTTCGAGCTCGGTGCAGAAAGCTTCCAAATCAAATGAAATGCCTTCTTTTGGTCGGGATAATTGTATACCTAATGATTTGTAAAGCGCTTTTACATAAGCATCAGAAATACCGGCAGAACCTCTTCCCCAAGGCATCGAGTGTGAAAGAATCCAATGAATTTCGCCAATACTTTCGTTGATGTCAGCCATATCAGCTTGAGTTAAATGTTTGCCGTGATATTTATGCATTAAAGCATCATGTATAGAATATACAATATTAAGCGAGTTGTTTGCATATTTGCCTTTAGGGTGGACCATAGCAGGAGAAGTTTCGTAATAATGGCATTTTCCATCAGGACCTATTCTGTATGAGTGTTCAGGGTTGTTCGGATTATAACTTTTAAATGGAATTTCCTTTTCTAAAGCTTCGTCAATTCTTGTTAAATTAATCATACTCGGATATGGATTTTTTAATTCGTTAGCATTTGTATGCTGCATAAAGCGGTCATAATAATAGAGACCGTAGCGGTCATTCCTGTCAAATCTGGTTATTGCACCATGTTCGGATTGCGAGTCATCGTACATATAACCATCTCTTGCACATCTTAGCATGCCGGAAGTTTGTAATTTGTATTCATCATTTTTTTTGTTTATAATTTTTGCGTCAAGCTCTCTATATGCGTATGATATGTAACTCATTACTTCATCAAATGAAGCTCCGCTATCTAACATTGCACCTGCAGTGTTGGAAACTTCCGCAATATCATTACCCCAAACAGTAATTTCTTTATATCCCGGAATTCTTATATAGAAATTATTTGCATTTAGGCGGGTTTTTTTAAGATAAACGAGATTTTTAGCATCTGTAACAAAATCATAAATAGTATTATAATTATGTATGTTTTCTAATGTTTCCCAATGTATTTTATAGATATCATCTCCAAGTTCATTTTTTAGTTTAGCAATTTTTGATTTTAATTGCGGATAGGTGGTTTCAATGTTTAATAACATATCTTTTCTCCAGCCAAGTGTATATTGGTTTGGTGCTTCAGAATCAACTAAATCTTCCGCGCGGAATGTTTTGTACTTTGAATATGCTACATCAAGTGTTCCGGGTGAAATATATCCGTTTTTAAGGTTATGTACAATACTTCTAAATTCAAATTCATCAATATTACCATCCATGAAAGCAGAAATCACTCTATCTCCAAGCTGAGTATGCATTTCGGGACAGGATACCAACAGTTCCCCTACATTTCTAATTAAATCAAAGTCAACAAATTTTTCAACTTTTTTACTGGTAAAATTATATGCACGTATTGTAAATAATTGACTGCCGTCTTTGGCTTTAAGCATATACATATTAATACAATGTTGGAGGTATTCTTTTAGTGATTCCCTGTTGTTGTAAATAATTGAATTTGGTTCAATATCTTTCAAAAAATCGTCTCTGACTTTGTCATTTTTAAGATTCAGTTCGTTGCAAACATCTTCAAGCATCATTATTATTTCGTCAGGATATCTTGAATCATACATATGTGTCAGAGGGGTATTAACACTTAAATTATTTTCACGGTTGTTTAAGCGTTCGTTATTAGTTTTAGTCCTTCTTGAACTTATCTTCCGCTTTGAATTCCCGGTAACCATATCCAAGATGTTTTTAAAGAACGGTATGCCAGAATATGCATAGCCGGAATTGTCTGAGCCTGAATTATCATGAATTTCTTCATTCTTTAATTTTCCGTATTTTTCTTTTATTTCTTTGTTGGTTACGCCTTTGATTTCATCAATAATATTACCCTCGGCATCAACCTTGTAAACATCATAAGTAAAATCATATCCGCCGACTTTTTCGTTTGGTGTCGCAGTTGCAACAACTTTATAAATTTTATTTCCGTCTTTGTCGGTGTATGTTGTATAAGAAGTTTTGTTTAAATCAATACGTTTGGAGATATTATTTACGGAATATTTTTTAACGGTAACCTCTCCGCCTATACCACCACCCATGAGTTCTCGTGCACTAATTGTTTGTTTACATTCAACAGTTCCTACAACACGATTTACTCCGCTTATAGCTATTTTTGCAGGAGCACCCGACATACCGCTCGTTACGTCTCCGATACCATCCATATAAACACCGTTGTCGTCATACATTTCTGGCATTTTATTTCTTTCAGTCTGAGTTTTTCCGTCATGTTCACATACAAGCAACAACGCTTTTTTACCTTTGGGAATGTTATCTGAAATATAATCCCAAACAGATTCACCATTGCCTTTAAATACCCAAGCATTAGGATCAGAATTATCAGTAACAAGAGAACTGCCGGTTCCGTGACCGAGAACTATGTAATCAACATCTTTATAAAAATCAGGATTGTTAAAACATCCCAGCATATTTACAAATTCATCAAATCTTACCGAATTTCCGACCAAAACTTTTTTACCTGTCATTTCTTCCAAGAATTCGGTAAATTCTTTCACAGCTTTGTCATGAGCTTCAGCATCAAAAAATTTGTCTGTGGTTATGGGGTATTTTCCGTTTGCATCAGGCGTTCCCGGTTGTTTTTGTCCGGACATCGCAGCTTTCCATTTGTAAATTTTATCCGCATTTTCAGCTATTTCAGGACGTACCCTGGGATACTTGGCTTTTATATATTCCGGCATCAATTTTGCAATTTCATCCGTAATCTTTATGTAGTCTTCTCTTGTTGCTACTGTAGATTTATTTTTGATGAAATTTTCAATGTCCATTAAAGCTTGCATCTTACTGTAGGTATTTGTTTTTCTTATTTTTATGTCTGCGTTTCCGGCATTGTTATTTCTTTCTTTTTTGTAATTGAAATATTCTTTAAACAGAGGACTCGCATTGTCTATAAAATCAGGAACATAGTCTTCTCCATGTTCGGCCAGACCTTTAATATATGCATCAAATTCATTAACCAAGTCACTATTTTTACCGGTTTCAAATTTTGTATTTTCAGGCTTTACTTCGGTTTCTGCGGGTCTATTTTCTGTACCGACTTTTGTATTTTCAGGTTTTACTTCACTCTCAACTTTTTCTTTGGGTTTAGCTTCATCAGGTTTAACTTCTGCTTCCATTTCTTCCATTTCTTTTATGATTGCAGCCATATTCATGGTGCTTGCAAGATAAGAGGTTAAAGAAACCACAAGCATATTCGGATCTTTTGCCGAACACAGAATCTTACCATCTCCTTCAATGGAATAAAGAGTTCCCGTAGGAGTTTTTCGTTCTATAACATTCAGATTTTTTAATGCTTTATCTTTTAATGCTTTTTCTATTTCCGCATCAAGTTTAGGCATGGCAGATGCTTTACCTGAACTGATTTTGTTTACAAGTCCGCCAAGCAATGTTTCTAATAACCGATTCATTATTTTCAGTTTAACCTGCATATCGGCAGAACCTGAAAGAGCGTCCTTTATACCTACATCTTCTGTTGCCAAATCCAAAAGTGCAAATGCACCGATTTCAGTTCCAAGAGAAGCGGTACCTGCCATAAATTTTATGGCTTTAGATTGCATTGACGAAATAAATTTATCAGCAGTTATGGTGGTTGTAGTCACAGCTCCTTGAGTAACTTTTGATCCGCCTTTAAATGCCATTGCAACGGCACCTGCGGTTTTAATTTTGCTTCCTATGAAAGAAGCAACCGGACCGGAAATATATCCGCCGAAGTAAATGTATTTAGCAGAGGACAATCCCTGTTTTAGAAGTTCATTTGATTTTTCCCAGGTTATACCGTTTTCGCTTGTAGCGGCATCAAGAAATCCAAGCCCGACATCTTCAACAACCGTACCGGTGAGCATAAGAAACTTCATAGCCTGCTGCGCCCATCTCATAACCTTTGCTTCGCCATATGTAACAACAAGTTTTTGTGCAGCTTGGCTAGCCATAAATTTTGCGACTAAACCTTTGCCGGCAGCTCTGCCACCTGCTGCGAGAGCTGTACTTGCAACACCTTCTGCAGCGACACTGCTACCGCTAGTCAAAAAACCAATCAAAATCTGGGTAATTGTAATGATGGCTATTTTTTCCATCCCTGCCCAGCCTTCAATCTTCATCATTCTTTCTTGGATGTAGTCAGTATAGTCCTCTTTTCCGTATAAACCTTTGTACTCACTTTGAAAACGCTTTTCAAGTTGTTCATAAGTTTCACCGCCAAGATTATCTTTTAATAATTGTTGTGATATTTTTTCCAATTTATCAGCAATTTCAAGCATTTTTTCATGGGTTAATTGTTTTGAGCTTGTAATATCGCCTGCTATCTCAGTCATTAATTGTTGTGCAAGTTGCTTATTTCCTGCACAGTATTTATTAAATATTTCGGCAAAAATTATTTCGGAATCTCGTTTTTGAGTCGGTACTTTTTTATTATATGCATCTGCAAGACCAATTGTATTAGATGAGTTTTGCCTTGATGCCAGTTTTTCTCTGTTGATTTCTCCCTGAATTGCACTTCTCAATGATTTTAATCCTTTTTGAAGTTCATCGGTTTGGCTCTTCCAAAAACGTGCATTCATATATTTTGAATCAGTTTCCAGAAATGCTTCATATTTTTCGGGAGTAAAAGAACCTCCGAGTTTTTGATTGTATAGTGACAAATCGGAATTTCTTGCAAGATAGTGTTGTTCTATTAATTCTTGCTGGACACTGTTCAAAGACTTTCCAAATATATCCATAATGGATTCAGTTGATTTTTTCAGAAAACCTTCACTTTTCCAATAATCGCTAATCATTTTAATATTTTCGTTTACATGGTCAAGAATCCAGTCCATAGACTGTTCTTGTAAATCCGCTTTTGCTCTCTCGGAATATTCTCTTTTTACATCATATTTTGTATAAACCGGCGCAATTTCAGGAGAGTTGACACTTTGTTTTGGCGTTTTCACTTCTCTAAATTTCACCCCGCCATCGGGATAAAGAATTAAGGTTTCTATTTTTCCGTTTGTATAAGTTGTTTGTACTACTCTTGTACCGTCTGCATAATATCCTTCTTGAGAGTCTTCAATTTTATCAAATTTTTGTACAAATTCAGCTAAATCTATTTTTTCATTAGTATCAATGCCTAAAAACTCGAAAAGAGATTTTTCTTCGGCTACTGATAATTTTTTATCTTCCCCTGCGATAAGTGTTGCAAGGTTATAAATTAATCCTGCTTCATCTGCTGTCAATATTTTATTTTTATCTGCATCCAAAACATCAAACAGGCTGTGGAATTTTTTATCTATGTCCTTTTTATTAAGCCCGCTCTTTAGATTATTCAAATCCAGCTTTTTTCCGTTATTAAATTGTAACCAAAAGTCACCAAGACTCAATTTTATGCTCCTTTTGCCAAACTCACTTTTTGTTGATTATGATTTCAAATATTATATTCTTTTTACTCCATGTGTTAACGGCATTTTGGAGGTAAAACTTTAGTGTTTTTAGGATAATTGTTACAAATATTTACAATTAAATTTGGAAGTAATCAGAATCAATATCATAATATGGTATACTTAATTAGAGGGTTGGATATGGAGCAAAAAACACTGTTTGATAATGATAAAAATCAACCGCTTGCATCTAGGTTAAGACCGAGAACGCTGGAGGAATTTGTCGGACAGACACATTTGCTTGGCGAAGGAAAAATTTTAAGAAAACTTATCGAAAGTGATAATATTTCATCTTCAATATTTTGGGGAAATCCCGGAATCGGAAAAACAACCCTTGCAAGAATTATCGCAAACAAAACGAATTCCGAATTTATTGACTTTTCTGCCGTAACCAGCGGTATAAAAGAAATTAAGGAAGTTATGGCGCAAGCCGAAACTAACAGAAAACTCGGTCAAAGAACGATTGTTTTTGTTGATGAAATTCACCGTTTTAACAAAGCCCAACAGGATGCCTTCCTTCCTTATGTTGAAAAGGGAAGTATAATCTTAATCGGTGCAACAACTGAAAATCCCTCATTTGAAATAAATTCTGCTCTGCTTTCCCGTTGCAAAGTCTTTGTTTTTAAACCGCTTGAAACAGAAGATTTGGTTAAACTATTGAATCGTGCCGTAAGTGATGAAAGAGGGTTTGGAGAAGAAAATGTAAATATTACCGACGATGCGATACTCGCAGTTGCAAGATTTGCAAACGGTGATGCCAGAACTGCTTTATCAACATTGGAAATGGTTATACTTAACGGAAATGTGTCTTCTGACGGAACTATAAATGTAACTCCCGAAACGTTGGAACAATGCATTTCAAAAAAATCACTTTTGTACGACAAAAACGGGGAAGAACATTACAATATAATATCGGCATTACATAAATCTATGCGTAATTCTGACCCTGATGCCGCAGTATACTGGCTTGCAAGGATGCTTGAAGGGGGAGAGGATCCTTTGTATATTGCAAGAAGAGTCACAAGATTTGCCTCTGAAGACATCGGACTTGCCGATCCGCATGCTTTAGAAATAGCCGTTGCTGCTTATCATGCCTGCCATTTTATAGGTATGCCCGAATGCTCTGTTCATTTAACACAGGCGGTTGTTTATATGTCTATGGCACCAAAATCGAATGCAATGGACGTTGCTTATATGCTTGCACGGAAAGATGCAAAAGAAAGCATAGCAGAACCTGTGCCTTTGCATATAAGGAATGCTCCGACTAAATTGATGAAAGAATTGGATTACGGCAAAGGATATCAATATGCACATGATACAGAAGAAAAACTCACTAATATGCAATGTCTGCCTGATTCATTAGCAGGAAAAGAATATTACATCCCGACTGAACAAGGGTTGGAAAGTAAATATAAAGCCAAACTTGAACAGATTAAAAATTGGAAAAAAGAACATTAAAATAAAAGCAATACGTATGTTTGACAGTATCTTTCAGAATTGTTTTTTGGCTTGAAAAAATGTGTTTATATGTTAAACTCCAATTAAAAAGACATTAAGGAGTGTGTTATGAAAGTAGGATGTATTTCAAATGTGCGATTGCACGATTCTTTGCGTACAAAAAAGAGTTTTCAAAACGGGAGAAAATTTTTGCACAATGCTAAGTTAGGTATTGCACCGCTTATAATTGCAAGCGGATTAATGGTTTCTTCTCCGACAAAGGCTCAGGCTCAAGCGGAGGATTCGTGGATGATTGAATATCCGCATGATGATAGCGGATTATTCGGGAAAGTAATTCTGGGTTCATTAGTTTTTATGGGTGCTTTTGGACTTTTAGGTGCATACTTAGAAAAAAAAGACGAATCTAAAAAAAACGAATCCGATAAAAATTCAGAAAAAAATAATATTAACGACAATAATAAATAAATTTTCGGACTAAAATCAAATTTATATTTCTATGTTCACGCCGTCTTTAATAAATCTTAGGTTATTAATTACAAGGTAATTTTCACTTAGATTTGTTTCTGTCAGATTTTTTAAAATAAAGAATGTTGAACCCGAACCTGACATTACGGCATTAGGGTATATTTTTTTTATGGTTTGTAATTCGGAATAATTTTCAAAAATCGCAAATTCCAGGTCATTATACAAAAACGGTTCAATTTCTTTGCCGTTTTCCAACGCATTCAACATTTTTTCTGTCATATTGTTTTGAGGTTTATTTGTTTTTAAAGAATATTTTGTATAAGCCTCTTTTGCCGAAATTCCGAGATTTTTCGGTTTAATAAGAGTAACTGTTTTTTCAACAAAAGGTAAAGGTTGTGTGATTTCTCCCCTTGAAGTTGCAAGAACGCAACCGCCCTGCAAACAAACATTCAGGTCAGAACCGAGTTGGGCGCATAATTCGTTGAGTTTTTGTTTATCAAAAACTTGTAACAGTTTATTTAATCCGAAAATTGTTCCGGCGCCGTCAGTGCTTCCGCCTGCAAGGCCGGCAGATACGGGGATATTTTTTTCAATATCAATATCAACTTCTAAATTATTAATACCGGCAGCTTTTAGGAATAAATCACAAGCTTTATATACCAAATTTTTTTCATTATAAGGAATATCGTTATTGTTCCCTGATAGAATTATTTTATTTTCTTTTGCTTGTTTAATTTTTATGGTCAAATAGTCGTATAAACTTATCATTTGCATTATGCTTTTAATGTTATGAAAGCCGTCAGAACGCTTATTTACGACTTCTAAAGTCAAATTGATTTTTGCAGGACATTTAATTTTTATTTCTTTCATAAATAAATTATACCAAAGAATTACTTCTTAAGTGCATTATGAACCCATGAAACAGATGTTAAAATATAAATGTAAGTCGGGACAGCTAGTGTATCGTCGTATTCGACTAAAATAAAAAAACAGCATTATGCTCGTTTTCGGCTTACGCTTTTTATATACAAGACAGCGGGCTTTTTGGTGTTTGCCCGCTGTTTTTTAAAATTTATAACTTAGTCCGCCGTTTGGAAACACTTCCCAGCAGTTTTTTGTAATATTGTAGTTTACTTGTACAGGATCGCACCAAATATTGAGATGCGGAGTTGCCTTATAACTGAGACTTAAGTACTCGCCGGCTTTTTGGCTTGTTTTTGTCGGTTTTTCTGAGTCAAATAAATTGCTTGTCCCTATTGTATAGTGTAAGTCTGCACTGACGGACAATTTGTCTGTAACTTTATAATTTGCTCCGGCAAATCCTCTGAATTGCAGTTCATCAGATATTCTTGCACGTCCGCCGGCTGAAAGATTTATTTTCTCATTGTCTGTAAGTTTTTGTCTGTATTTTGCTTCAAAAGCCGGAGTAACTTTAATATCCGGCTGTTCTCCTTCAAAATTTGTAACAACTTTGATACCGGCATCACGGCTGAAAAGACCTCCGTTTTTGAACTGAATTTTTTCCGATTGCCTTAATGTTACCCAACTTTCTATATCTTTGAGTATTATTCTTCCGTCATCTTCTTTTTTAAATGAGGTATAGTTTGAATTAGTTATCGATAATTTTGCAGGCAGTCCCATTTTCCATATCCTCTGTAATCTTTATATATATAAAGTCTTTTTACGGGGAAAAATTGCCTTAATCATTAAGAAGTGTTAAGTAAAGTAATTGTTGTCTTTGTATATCTTTTTGTTTAATATATAATCAGACCATAAATATGTGTATTATAAAAGGAGAATAGTTTATGCGAGTAAATCCCATTCAACAAAATCAAGCATCTTTTGGTGCAAAATTGACGATACAAGGAGATGTGCAAGGATTACCGGAAAAATTTATAACTAAATGGCATAATAAAGCTCAAGCAATCGGAAACGAAAAGGATTCGATATTTCTTATTATCGGCGGAGAACTGCAAAAATTGAATATGCTCAGAAGAAATAGGCAGTCTCACATAAAGAATATTTACTACTTCAGACCCAATAGTATATTATCATCAATTAACGGAAAGGAAAAGGATATAGATTTTATTTCCGGAACAGGAAACAACAGAGAATATGATGCAAAAAACCTTTCACGACAAGTAATGAAGTATTTGAATACTTTGGGTTAGTCAATTTTATTTTCCAATACAAAAATGTTCAAAAATATTGTCTAAAATATCGTCTGTGATTAGTTCTCCCGTCAATTCATCCAGGGCAAGAATAGCTGATTTTACGTCTATTGATATCAAATCCTGAAGTTCTCTGAGTTGGGATGCTAATAAGGCTTGTTCGAGAGCTGATTTTGCTTTTTGCAAGCAATTTTGCTGTCTTGTGTTTGTTACAAATTCAAGATTTTCAGGCTCGATTATGCATACTTTTTTTATTAATGTTTCTTTTAATTCATTTATACCTTCGCCCGTTAATGCGGAGATAGAAATAGCGTTATTTTCATGGTTTGAAGTCAAGTCTGCTTTATTTGCAATCATAATATAATTTTTGTCTTTAACAAGTTTCAATATTTCTTCATCTTCTTGTTTGATACCGTCGGATGCATCATAAACAAACAGTATCAAGTCTGCGTCATTCAAAGACTGTTTGGAGTACTCAATTCCTATAGATTCAACTTTGTTTTCACTTTCATTTCTTATACCAGCAGTATCTATTAAGGTAACGGGAATCCCCAAATCCAGAGTTTCTTTAAGTACATCTCTTGTTGTTCCTGCAATATCCGTAACAATAGCTCTGTCCAGATTTAATAAAGCATTAAACAAAGAAGATTTTCCGACATTAGGTTTTCCGACAATCGCAACGGAAATTCCCTGTCTCAATATGTTTGAAGTATTTGCACCCGAAAGAACCTTATCGATTTTGGAAATAATATTTTCAAAAGTTTCTGTAAGATACTCATATTCAGGCTCTTTTACATCTTCTGGAAAATCAATTCCTGCCGTAATTTTAGATAAAATTTCGAAAATATCATTGCGGATTTCATTTGTTTTTTCTTTCAGCGAACCGGAAAGGTTTTTGACAGAAACCTTTGCAAATTCGGACGTTTTTGAGTGAATAATATCCGCAACCGCTTCGGCTTGTGATAAATCCATTTTTTTATTTAAAAAAGCACGTTTTGTAAATTCTCCTTTTTCAGCCATTCTTGCCCCGTTTTTCAGAACCAGATTGAGTATATTTTTAACTACATTAACTCCGCCGTGGCACTGGATTTCAATAACATTTTCGCCTGTATAACTGTTTGGTGCAAAAAAGGGAAGTATTATAACTTCGTCAATTTTGGTTTCATTGTTAACAATCCATCCGTGGTTAAATTTTCCGGGTTCAAAATTCGGTTTTGTGAATAGTTTCCCAATTATTTCAAACGCCTTATCTCCTGAAATGCGGATAACTCCGACTCCGCCGTTTCCGAACGGAGTGGCAACTGCTGCAATTGTGTCGAATTCATCAATGATGTTCATAAGGTTATTATACTGCAAAAGTTCTAAAACGAAGTTTTTCCTGCAAACTCTAACTGGCAAAAAATATTTTTATGTGTTTTTATACTATTGTAGATAATTAATTTTTAGGAAGTTTTGTTATGAAAATTAATCCGATTCAAAGTTACAATCAAAATGATACACTTAAACAAAAAAGTACTAATTTCGGACACATTGTTATAAGTGAAGAAGGCTTAAATTCTGTACGGAAACACCTCGATAAAAATATGTTTAACGGTTATGTCAAACAGTTAAAAACCTTGGAACACGTTCCGTTAAATCTTATTAATCTTATGAGCAACATTGATATTCTTAATTACTATGATTTTGACAGAGAGTATAAGAATCTTTCAAAAACTCAAATCAGAGATTGTGCGTGTGAAGTTATCAATGATTTTATAAAAGCAATTGATGCAAAAGAGGAATGTGATACTTCAAAACCGAAAGATAAAATTCCGGAAAGGGAGGATTATACGCTCGAAATTTTGCCCCAACCGCAATATTTTTCTCCTGATTTTGAATCTCAAAATAACGTATTTTACGGAATGGGATTGAAAGATACTGATACAAAAAAGATTACATTTGATTCAATTAAGCAAAATGTAAAACTTTCGCCTTATGATAAAAAGATTAATACCTTTTATTATGAGTGTGATGAAAGTAATGTTCGTGTAAAAAACAGATTCCATCTGCCTCAAATGGAAAAAGATTTATTTAATCAAGTCAGAGGAGTTATCGTTTCACACTTGTATTCCGTATTTAGAAATAATTTAAAAGAATTAAATGAAGCGGAAAAACAGAAGAATTCTTTGTAACAAAAATTTATTTTTCTTAACAAAAGGAGCAATTTTTATATCTTTTTGTACTTTAATATAAATAGAAAGGTTTTGTGTATATGTCAATTAACCCAATTAACAATGCGAATAATGTATATTTAAAAAGTTTGAATAACAAGAAACTGAAAGAAAACCAAGAACCGCAAGAGCAATCTGAAAATGTGTCTTTCTGCGGGACTTCTGCTCTTGCTTCTTATAATAAGGCTCTTGTCAATAAAAATGACGAGCTTTTCAATCTGCCTGTACTAAAACCTCTGGATATTTGCATGGATATTGACAAAATTAAAGGAGAAAAGATATATAATTCTGACGGAGAACTTTTAAGGATAAATGCTGATGACGGTAACAGTAAAATTGCTTATGATGTTTATGATAATAAAATCAGTTATGTCAGCGTAACAGAAAAAGATACAAATACAGAATGGATAATGGATTATGATATAGAAACTAATAAAATTTTTTATGTATCCAAAAAACTTTCTGACGGAACGGAATACATTACATTTTATAATAACGAAGACGGCACTGTAGAGTACTTTGGTAAAGAATACGAATCTCCAAACGGGAAAAGTATTCAAGTATTTTTCTATCCAAAAGATAAACAATACGATATTGTTGAAGAAAGCAATGATAAATACGTAAGAAAAACCTTTGACGAAAATAAAAAGTTAAAATCCGTATATGACGGAATGAAGAATGATACAAAAAGTACAAGTATAGATTTTATAGACGGAACTCCTTATAAAATTGATACACATGTTTCAAAAATATTGAATACAAATATGGGGAAAGACGACCTTGATATGGCAGGTTTAGATCCGCATCCCGATTACAAATTTGTTCTGGATAAAAATTCAATTGAGGGAGAAAAGAAATATTATTCAAACGGTCAGTTGGAAAAAGTCATTGCAAAGGACGGCACAGAATACTCTTTTGATTTAGACGGAAGAATTGATACCATCAAAAACGGAAACAAAACGATGGAATTTGGATATCGTAAAAATAATGAAGTAAGTTTGAAAAAAATAACAGAAAAAATATCTGACGGAGCTGAAAAGACAACTACATATTGGTCGGACGGTGATTGTAGCATTAATTATGAAAAAGGCAGTACAACCAAACATGTGAGTTATCACAGTAATGGACAAATAAGACATTATAGCAAAACTATAGATAATGTTGAAATAATAGACAGATGGTATGACAAAAACGGGAATTTAATTGACCGTTTTGATAAGTAAAGTTTATATCTTATACCCAATGTGCAATTATTAAAAAAGAATCGGGTTGTGTCATAAGACAACATCCGATTCTTTTTGAATTATTTTGTTGTAGTTGTAAGGTTGATTTCAGTCAACCATTCTTGTGCCAGACTGAAGTACACACTATTTACTACAAGTACTTTTTACATTTGGAATTCTTTGGATCGCTATAAACCACTCCATCATGGTAACAATCCAATGGGTTACTTTCCGACCACTTCTGATCTTTCCGCTTGCATGTATTATCAAGCAGGTCAGGTTTCGTATACACAGTTACCAATTTTGCCAAATAATTGTCCATTTCTAAATCGAAAAACTTCATAAATGCTCTTCCTTTCCGAAAGAAAACTCTTTCTCTTATAACTATACATTTTATATTACGGCATTTTTTTTAAAAACTTTAATGATTTTAAAAAAAATTTACAAAAAATAAGTATAATATCTTATGGCACCATGCCGTATTACATATTATGTAATTGTTTCATGCCGATTACGGTTATGTTAAGATCTATTAAGGTTTGTTAAGAAAGAAAAAATATATTAAATTTTGCCAAGTTCAATATATTGCCTCAAAAATTGACAACCAGCCATATTTGCTCTTAAATTAAGACAGTATAGTTTTTTAGGAGAGTTTATGGATAAAAATGTTATTTGCATAAAATGGGGTACAAAGTTTGGCTCTGAGTATGTTAACCGCCTTTACAAAATGGTGGAAAAGAATTTGAGTATTCCGCACAGATTTGTATGCTTTACGGACAATGCAGATGGATTGGTTGAAGGGATTGAAACAAGAGAACTTCCTCCATACAGTGATAATCCGAATATTGGGGATAAAGGCTGGAGAAAATTGTCTTTGTTCAACAAAGAACTTGCTGATTTAAGCGGCACAGCTTTGTTTTTGGACTTAGATATTGTTATAAGGCAGAGTCTAAATCCGTTTTTTGAGGCTGAGGGTGATTTCTTAATTGTAAAAGACTGGGATTTCCCGAAAGATATTATCGGAAATTCTTCTGTTTTCAGATTTGAGGTTGGAAAATACCCCGAAGTTTTGGAAAATTTCTATAAATTAGGCAACGAAATCAGGCATGATTATAAAAACGAACAGGCATTTTTGTCTTATCAGATGCATGAAAAAGGTATTTTAAGGTACTGGCCGAGCGATTGGTGTGTAAGTTTTAAGCGTAATTGCCTGCAGCCGTTTCCTTTGAATTTCTTTTTACTTCCTAAAGACCCTGTGGATGCTAAAATTATAGTATTCCATGGGCGTCCGACTCCTGAACAGGCAAGGGAAGGTTATAACGGGAAGGGTGGTTTAAGATATGTAAAACCGACAACATGGCTGGATAAATATTGGTCATAAGTATTTTTTACATTTCCATTCCTTTGTATTATAATCGACAAAGACAGATTAGGGAGCATATTTAATGAAAAAAACAGCATTTATTTTCCCGGGACAAGGTTCACAGTTTGTCGGGATGGGAAAAGATTTATATAGTAATTACGAAACGGCTAAAAATGTTTTTAATACTGCGGATAATATTTTGGGCAGAAGTATTACAACATTATGTTTTGAAGGGCCGGAAGAAAACTTAAAACAAACAATAAATACTCAACCTGCAATTGTTACAATGTCAATTGCGGCTTTGGAGGTTTTGAAATCCGAACTTAATATTACACCTGATTATGTAGCAGGACATTCCTTGGGGGAATATTGTGCAATGTATACGGCAGGTGTAATGACTCTTGAAGATACATTCAGAGCAATCCAAAAACGTGCGGAATTAATGAGTTCCGTTTCCGAAGGAAGCATGGCTGCCGTTTTGAATGCAACTGTTGAGCAATTAAATGCCGGATTGGAAGAGGGTTCAAAATACGGTTATGTTGACATTGCAAACTATAATTCTCCCCTACAAGTTGTTATAACTGGGGATTTGAACGCTGTAAAGGCTGCCGGAGATTATATGCTCGCAAATGGTGTAAAAAGAGTCGTTCCTCTTGCAGTTTCGGGAGCTTTTCATTCAAAATACATGGAAAAAGCAGGAGCCGAATTCAGTGAATTTATAAAACGCTTTTCTTTAAATGATGCGAGAATTCCTGTTGTAACTAATGTTGATGCGGAAGTAACAACAAATGCGGAAGATTTTAGAGAAAAAATGCCCAAACAAATATATTCGTCAGTACACTGGACACAAACTATTCAAAAAATGGTATCGGATGGAGTAGATACATTTATTGAAATCGGTCCCGGAAAAGTTCTTGCGGGTTTAAATAAAAAAATTGCACCGGAAGCTAATATTTATAACATTTTTGATATTGAGTCATTGGATAATACTGTAAAATTACTCAATGTACAAATGTTAGAGGTTTAAAATATCACATGAAAATTACAAATAATAATTACAGAGTATATTCCGAAGTAAATTTTAAAAATGTTTATCTTAACAATAATAGGATTATGACAGAGAAAACAGTTAAAAGGGAACTGAATAAGATTGAAAGAGAAGCAATATTTACGAAAATGATGAATTCTATCAAAAGGTTTATAAAACGTATATTTAAAAAGTAAGGAGAAATAATTATGACAGAAAGAAAAATTGCATTAATTACAGGCGGAGGCAGAGGTATTGGTTTAAGCACAGCTCTTGAACTTGCAAAAGCGGGTTGTGATATTATCATTAACGGAATAGGCGGAATTGAAACCGGTGAAGATGCATTAAAACAAATAAAGGCATGCGGTGTCAATGCTTATTATTATCAATTTGATGTTTCTAAAAACGACGAAGTTGAACCCGCTATTGAAAAAATTATTGCAGAACACGGAAAAATTGATGTTCTTATTAACAATGCAGGAATTACAAAAGACGGTTTGTTTGTAAGAATGGATGCAGCTCAATGGGAAGCTGTTATAAATGTTAACCTTTCAAGTGCATATTATGTAACTCATGCCGTTATTAAGCACATGATGAAAGCACGTCAGGGTTCAATTGTAAGTTTATCAAGTGTTGTAGGACTCCATGGAAATCCGGGACAGGCAAATTATTCGGCATCAAAGGCCGGTCTTGTAGGTTTAACAAAATCTCTTGCAAAAGAATTCGGTTCAAGAAATATTAGGGTAAATGCAGTTGCACCGGGATTTATCCAAACGGCTATGACAGCTAATCTTACAAATACGGAAGAATATATGAAGATGATTCCGTTGAAGAGAATGGGAACACCGGAAGATGTTGCAAAAGTTATCAAATTCCTTGCTCTTGATGCGGATTATGTAACGGGACAAGTTCTTGAAGTATCAGGCGGTTTGATTATATAAAAAAGAGCGGTTTTTAAAACCGCTCTTTTTAGCTTAAGTTTTTTGTTACATTTATATAGACTTGCCAATCCTGTATACATTTTATATAATGGAGTGAGATTTTAGTTCAAACTTAAATCACTATACAAAGGAGAGAGAAATATATGAAGAAAACATTATTTGGTCTTTTTATGGCAATGATGTGTGCCCCTTCTTTTGCAAGTGAAGCTTCTCTCGTAGTTCCGAATATCAAGGCGGAAAGTATTTTAAGTTATAACCTTTTGGTTATAGGTATTATAGTTTCCGTTATTGGTGTAATATTCGGGCTTATTGAGTATCTTCGTGTAAAAAAGGTTCCGGTACACGCAAAAATGGAAGAAGTTGGAAGTACAATTTTTGAAACATGCAAAACTTATTTGATTCAACAAGGAAAATTCTTGTTAGCATTAGAAGTTTTGATAGGTTTGTGTATTGCCTTCTACTTCTGGTATTTACAGGGAATGGAACTTAAATCTGTTCTTATAATTTTAGGTTGGTCGGTTTTGGGTATTTTAGGCTCGTACCTTGTAGCATGGTTTGGTATCAGAATGAATACTCTTGCAAACTCAAGGACTGCGTTTACAGCTTTAAGAGGTAAGCCGATTGATATTTTGGGCATACCTTTGAGAGCAGGTATGAGTATCGGAGTTCTTTTGGTTTCAATAGAACTTATTATGATGCTTGTTATCTTGCTGTTTGTTCCCGGAGAACTCGCAGGAGCTTGCTTTATAGGATTTGCCATCGGTGAATCTTTGGGTGCTTCTGCACTTCGTGTTGCGGGTGGTATATTTACAAAGATTGCTGATATCGGTTCTGACTTAATGAAGATTCAATTCGGAATCAAAGAAGATGACCCGAGAAACCCCGGTGTTATTGCTGATTGTACAGGTGACAATGCAGGTGACTCGATCGGACCGACTGCAGACGGCTTTGAGACTTACGGTGTAACGGGTGTTGCTCTGGTAAGCTTTATTCTTTTGGGTGTATTCCCTGATTACCAAGTTCAATTATTGGCTTGGATTTTCACAATGAGATTTTTGATGATTATTACATCAGTAATTTCTTATTGGTTTAACAATTTGGTTACAAAAGTTTATGATAAATTTACTAAGAAATTCGATTTTGAAGCTCCTTTAACTAACTTAGTCTGGATAACTTCAATATTATCAATTATTATGACGTTCTGCGTAAGTAAAACATTGTTGGGCGAACTTCCCGATAACTTATGGTTAGTTCTTTCAATAATCATTTCTTGCGGTACTTTAGGTGCAGCTTTAATACCTGAGGCAACAAAGGTATTTACAAGCCCGCATGCTAAACATACAAATGAAGTTGTAACCGCATCTAAAGAAGGCGGAGCATCTTTAACAATACTATCAGGTATTGTTTCCGGTAACTTCTCCGGCTTTTGGATTGGTGCAATCGTTGTATTGTTAATGGGATTGGCATATTTCGCAAGTTTACATATACCGAGTGAAACTATGATTTATCCATCAGTATTTGCTTTTGGCTTAGTTGCATTCGGTTTCTTGGGAATGGGCCCTGTTACAATTGCGGTTGATTCATACGGCCCCGTAACAGACAATGCACAGTCTGTTTATGAATTATCTTTGATTGAAGAAGTTGACGGTGTGGCTGAAGGTATTGAAAAATACTACGGATTTACACCTGATTTTGAAAATGCTAAAAAATACTTGGAAGAAAATGATGGTGCAGGAAATACTTTCAAAGCGACATCAAAACCTGTACTTATCGGTACTGCGGTTGTCGGTGCAACAACAATGATATTCTCATTGATACTTGTAATCAAGGAAACATTGGGAATTCAGCCCGAAATGATATTGAATCTATTGAATCCGTATACACTTCTCGGATTCATAGCCGGCGGTGCAGTAATATACTGGTTCTCCGGAGCTTCAATGCAGGCTGTTACAACAGGTGCATACAGAGCTGTTGAATATATTAAAGAAAATATTCATCTTGGAGAAGCTGATGAAAAGAGTGCAAATGTTGCAAACTCAAAAGAAGTTGTAAAAATATGTACACAATATGCCCAGAAAGGTATGTATAACATATTTATCGCTTTGTTTGGTTTTGCGCTTGCTCTTGCTTGTTTATCGGCACCGAGCGGAGAAAACGCACTTCCGGTATCATTCTTTATCAGTTATTTGATTGCAATTGCCGTATTTGGTTTATTCCAAGCCGTATTTATGGCTAACGCAGGCGGATGCTGGGATAATGCAAAGAAGATAGTTGAAGTTGATATGGCTGAAAAGGGAACTGACCTTCACGCAGCTACCGTTGTCGGCGATACTGTTGGTGATCCGTTCAAAGATACTTCATCCGTTGCTATGAACCCGATTATTAAATTTACAACATTATTCGGTTTGCTTGCAATGGAAATCGCTATTGCTCCTGCATTTAAAGACAGTGCAAAAATCTGGGGCGTATTTATTTTAATTATAGCTCTGATTTTTGTAATCCGTTCTTTCTATGCAATGAGAATTCCAAGTAAAAAAGAAGAATAGCGGATTCTATATAACAAAAAGAGGGTGACTTTTTGGTCATCCTCTTTTTTGTTATATAATATGAATACTGATTAAAGAGAGGCAATATGTTTAAATATTTTGGCAGTTCATATTTAATTACAATTTTAGGAATAATAACAGCTTATCTGTGGGGCGAACATTTTCATTCCGGAGCAGGACTGTCCTGTGTATTTATTGTATGCGTTTTAGCGATATTGGAAGTAAGTTTGTCTTTTGATAATGCTGTAGTTAATGCTATGAAACTTGAGAAAATGTCTGAAAAATGGCGTCACAGATTCATAACTTGGGGTATACTTATTGCCGTTTTCGGAATGCGGTTCTTGTTCCCGTTGGCAGTGGTTTCAATTTTTGCGGGGTTACATATATCTTCCGTTTTGGACATGGCTTTGCATAATGTAAGTGAGTATGCAAGGAATTTGGAATTAACTCACGCTCCGATTGTTACATTTGGCGGAGCATTTCTTTTTATGCTTTTTATGGATTATTATACGGAAGAAAAAAAAGATGTTCACTGGATAAAATGCTTAGAACTCCCGTTGCAAAAGCTTTCAAAGGTAAAAGGAATTTGTACAATAACTGTATTGATAATACTCGGTATATTGTCATTTGAAATCCCAACAGAAATGAAGCAATCGGTGATAAGCTCGGGAATCGCAGGAATTATTACATACCTTGCTATTGACGGGCTTTCGGAATGGCTTGAAAAACGTCAGGAAGAAAGAGCAAAGTTGTGTGCAGATACAGTAAAATGTTCAGGTTTAATCGGATTTTTGTATCTGGAACTTATTGATGCTTCTTTTTCGCTTGACGGAGTTTTAGGTGCTTTTGCTTTAAGTCAGGATATTATAATAATCACGCTCGGGTTATTTATCGGAGCTATGTTTGTACGTTCGCTTACAATAATGTTGGTTGAAAAGAAAACACTAAAACAGTTTTTATATCTGGAACACGGTGCTCACTGGGCAATAGGTGTTCTCGCGATTTTGATGTTTGTTTCAACAAGAGTTGAAATTCCGGAAGTTGTAACAGGTACTTTAGGATTGGTATTTATAATCAGTTCGCTGATTTCTTCCGTGTTGCATAACAAAAAAATAAAAGATTAGTTTATGAACGAATTAAAGAACAAAAATCTATATTATGTCGGTGGAGTTGTGAGAGATGAAATTCTCGGAGCAAAAAGTTTTGATACGGATTTTTGTTATGAGGGAAATGCTATAAAATTTGCGGAAGAACATTTTGATGATTTTATAATCAAAAAAAATCCTGATTTTGGTACGGTAAGAATTAAACTGTATGATAAAGAAACCGATATTGCCTCGACAAGAGAAGAGTATTACCCAAACCCCGGTCATTTGCCGGTTGTGACAAATATTGGGTGTCCGTTGGAAAGAGATTTGAAACGAAGAGATTTTACAATCAACGCAATGGCAAAAAATACATTAACAGGAGAAATATATGATCCGTTCGACGGGAAAAGCGATATCAAAAAGAAACTGCTAAAAGTTTTGCATGAAAAAAGTTTTATTGATGATCCGACAAGAATAGTAAGAGCTTTAAAATTTTCCGTACGTTTCGGATTTGAATTGGAGACCGAAACAAAGAAACTTCAAGATGAATATCTTGCAAATATAAATTATGATATGAGTTATCACAGGCTAAAAAAGGAAATAGTTGAAACATTTAACCTGAATAACGGTTCGGCATTTGATATGTTTATTGAAAACAAAATATATAAATTGTTGAGTGAAGATGAACCGAAAGTGAAAATCAGCGGAGAAAAAATCCAAAAGGCGATTGAAAAAACAAAAGTAACTCCTTGGCTTATTTATATGAGTTTTTTTAATCTTGAAAACCTTCCTTTGACACGGCAGGAAAAACGAATACTTGAATGGGCGGAACGTTTAAAGACGGAAAAAGTTACAAACAATACGCCGCAAGAAAGCATAATAATTAACAATATTTATTTGGAGCTTTAATGTTAAAAGAGTTATTAAATCTGCAAATTTTACCTTTTATAAATCCGTTTATATATGACGAAATAAACAGAATGGGGGAATATTCCGGTGTAAATAAGGATATGAAACGCGAAAATCCTTTGGTTGTATCACTATATTCATGTGAAGAAAAATTTAAATATTTACCCATTACTTTGTTTTCTCTTTTGAACCAATCATTAAAACCTGACAAAATAGTTTTGTGGCTGGACAAAGAAATGGATGATTTAACAACTCTGCCTTATGAAATTACAAGATTTATAAAAAACGGCTTGGAAGTTAAATTTATAGATAATATAAAATCATATACTAAGACTATTTGCGCTTTTGAAGAATACAAAGACGGAGTTATTGTAACGGCTTGTGATAATGTATACTACAGACGAAATTGGCTTAAAAAACTTTATTACTCTTATATTGTAAGTCCTAACGATATCCATATACATAAAACTTTAAATGTCAAAATAAAAAACAAATCTCTTGCGTCGATTAAAGAGTGGGGAGGATGTGTTAATTCCGAGATTGCAAAATATACAAATTTTCCTGTAGCTTTAGGAGGAATCCTATATCCGCCCAATTGTTTTAAAAAAGAGGCTTTTAGGTCGGATATATTTTTAAAATATGCTCCTCAAGATGATGATGTCTGGTTTTGGATTATGGCGGTTATAAATAACAAAAAGTTTCGGGTTGTAAAAAACCATGATAAAAGTTTAGTATGCTTAAATATATTTGAATACCTTTCCGATATAAAAGAAAAGGAAATATCTTTTGACATACAAGCCAATGACTTGATGAAATTGTACGGACAAAATGTGATTAACAAACTTTTGTAGACTATACAATCCACCCTCTATACGATTTTTATATGTCAAATATCATTTAGAATAGAATCTGTAGTGAGGTTTATATGGTTGTAAGAATTTTAATGATGCTTCTGGCATTTATTATAATAGTCAATCTTTTTATAACGGCAGGCTGTTATATTGCAGGCGAAAATCTCTATAAAAAATACGGTAAACAATTGACCATAGGTTCTTGCCTGTTTGCAATGCTTGTCGGTGCATTTTATGTGGCAATTATGTTAATAGGTTTTAAAATATAAAGGAGGAATATGGATAAAAAAATTTTTAGCATACCTGTTATAGTAGGTTTATTAGTGGTGTGTTTAATTGTAATGGTTAATCCGTTTGTGATGGTTGGGCCCGGTGAAAGAGGAATAAAAATTCGTTTAGGCCAGGTTCAAACAGCAAGCTATGAAGAAGGGCTTCATTTAGTTGTGCCTTTTATAGATAAATTTAGAACAATGGACGTTAAGACTCAGAAAAATACATTAAATACCCAAGTTTATACAAAAGATATTCAGCAGGCAAATATTAAGTATGTTATAAACTACAACGTTCAGCCTGACAGCGTAAATAAACTGTTCCAAAGTGTAGGTATGGATTATGAGTCTAAGATTCTTACTCCTGTTGTAGAAGGTACAATTAAAGATATTATCGGTAAATGGAATGCACAGGATTTGATTGCAAACAGAGAAAAAGCGACAGATGATATATTATTTAAATTGCAAGGGCAATTGAAGGATAAATATATTAATGTAACTGATTTTCAGATGGTGGATATAAACTATTCAAAAGTATTTGAACAAGCAATTGAAAGTAAGGTAACGGCTGAACAAGAAGCCTTAAAGGCAAAGAATAAAACCGTTCAGGTTCAGGAAGAAGCAAAACAGAAAGTTATTGCTGCAGAAGCCGAAGCTCGTTCAATGTCAATAAGGGCTCAAGCACTTGCTCAGAATAAATCGCTGGTTCAATATGAAGCAGTTCAAAAATGGGACGGCAAAATGCCTCAATATATGTTAGGCAACTCTGTTCCGTTTATCAATGTTTCAGGAAAATAATTTTGATTGGCACTTTCTTTAAAATCAAAGAAAGTGCCAAAATAAATATAGCTTGGGCTCAAGTTATTTCAGTTTTTTCAGTCTTTCCACAGCTTCAAGAGTATTTTCATAAGAGCCGAAAGAAGTAAGTCTGAAAAATCCTTCTCCGTTTTTGCCAAAACCTGCACCGGGAGTGCCGACTATTTGGGCATTATTCAAAAGATAATCGAAAAATTCCCATGATTTCATACCATTTGGACATTTTAACCAAATATAAGGTGAATTTTTCCCGCCAACATGCCAAATTCCCAGTTCTTTGAGCGTATCAGATATAATTTTTGCATTTTTCTTGTAATAATTTATATTTTCTTTTATTTCTTTTTGTCCTTCATGGGTAAATACTGCCTCTGCTCCTCTTTGAACGATATAGGGCACACCGTTAAATTTAGTGGTTTGACGTCTTAACCACATTTTGTTTAATTTATTCAAACTGCTCGGGACAATTGTGTATCCGCATCTGGTTCCCGTAAAACCTGCAGTTTTAGATAATGAGCAGAACTCAATTGCGCAATCTTTCGCACCGTCAATTTCATAAATACTGTGAGGGATATTGTCATCTTCAATAAAACTTTCATAAGCTGCATCAAATAAGATTGCAGCTTTATTATCAAGCGCATATTTTACCCATTCTGCGAGTTGTTTTCTGTCGTATGCTGCTCCTGTAGGATTATTGGGAGAACAAAGATAGATTAAATCCGCTTTTGTATTATTATTTGGCATCGGAAGAAAGCCGTTTTCTTCATTTGCATTAGAAAACAATACCTTACGTCCGGCCATAATATTTGTATCAACATAAACCGGATAAACAGGGTCCGGAACAAGAACGGTATTATCTTTGTCAAAGAGGTCAAGAATATTTCCCAAGTCGCTTTTTGCACCGTCAGAAATAAAAATTTCATCCAACTCCAAGTTTACGGAAAAATTTTTATAATAATTTTGAATAGCGGTTCTTAGAAAATCATAACCTTGTTCAGGGCCGTAACCTCTAAATGTTTCTTGTACGCTCATCTCATTAACAGCCTTATGCATTGCATTGATTACGGTCGGACATAGCGGTTTTGTAACATCACCTATTCCAAGTCGAATAATTTTCTTATCAGGATTCTTGCTTGTATATTCGTTTACTTTTTTCCCAATTGTTGAAAATAAATAACTCTGCTCCAAATTATCATAATTAGTGTTTCTTTTCATACTCATCGTTCCTTTTTGTTCTCTAAATTATATCAAACATTCTTTTGTTTTTCACATCAAAATATGTAAAATGTAACAATTTTTTAAAAAATTTGCAAAATTTTATTGAAATAGTATAATTCTGTTTGGAATAGTGTATTACACATAAAATAAGAGGAAAAAAAGAATGAGTACATTAGAAAAAGTTAAAAAAGTTGTAGTAGACCAATTAAGCTGTGACGAAGCTCTTGTTACTCCTGAAGCTAGTTTTACAGCAGACCTTGGTGCTGACTCATTGGATACAGTTGAATTAGTTATGGCTTTCGAAGAAGAATTCGGTTGCGAAATTCCTGATGAAGAAGCTGAAAAAATTCAAACAGTTCAAGATGCAGTTAACTATATTGAGTCTCACTCATAATTAGTTATGCAGCACTAGATTTAGAAGGGTGGGAAGTATCATTAGTATTTGCCGCCCTTTTTGTTTACATTTGAGAATAAGATTTTATACTGAATAGGAATAATATATGTCAAACAGAAGAGTAGTAATTACAGGACTTGGAGCAGTAACTCCTTTTGGAGTCGGAGTTGATAAATTTTGGAATAACCTTGTTCAAGGTAAAAGCGGAGTTTCGCATATTGAAAATATGTCACTGGAAGGGCATGCCGTAACATTTGCCGCTGAAATAAAACAAAAAGATTTTGACCCTGAGGTACTTATAGGACCGAAGGAAGCTAAAAGAATGGATAGATTTACCCAATTTGCAATAGTTGCAGCTGATGAGGCTATTGCTGATTCAGGTATTAATGAGGCCAATATTGATCCGTACAAAATTGGTGTTATGGTAAGTGCAGCTGCGGGCGGGTTTAATACATTTGAAAAAAACCACATTGCAATGCTGGAGAAAGGGCCGACAAAGTGTTCTCCGTTTACCGTTCCTATGCTTATTGCCGATATGGCATCCGGAAGAATTTCTATGAAATACGGTTATAAAGGCGTAAATAAAGCGGTAGTTTCAGCTTGTGCAACCGGTACACATTCTATAGGTGATGCTTTTAGAAGTATACAATATGGGGATGCGGATGTTATTGTTGCCGGAGGTTGTGAAGCTACTATTTCAAATCTCGGAATGGGTGCATTTACGGCATGCCGTGCATTATCAAAAAGAAATGATGAACCGCAAAAGGCATCCAGACCTTATGATAAAGATCGTGACGGTTTTGTAATGGGTGAAGGTGCAGGGGTTGTTATATTAGAAGAATATGAACATGCCAAAGCTCGCGGTGCTAAGATATATGCAGAAATTGTCGGATACGGACAAACTGCGGATGCGCATGACATGGTCGCTCCTGACCCTGAAGGTAATGGTGCATTAAAGGCCATGGAATTTGCTCTTGCTGATGCGAAAATGAAACCTGAAGAAATTGATTATATTAATCCGCACGGAACGAGTACCGGTTTGGGTGATATTGCGGAATCACAAGCAATTGCAAAAATTTTTGGCGATAAAGAAAAAAATCCGAACTTGCTTGTAAGTGCAACAAAGAGTATGCACGGACACATGCTTGGTGCAACAGGAGCGGCAGAAGCGATTATTTGTATAAAAGTTATTACTGACGGTATTGTTCCGCCAACTATTAATCTTGATAATCAGGATGAGCATGTTGCTAATCTGGATTATGTCCCTCATAAAGCAAGAGAAAAGAAGGTTAATGCGGCTCTTTCCAATTCATTCGGATTTGGCGGGCATAATGCTACATTGATATTTAAGGCTGTAAAGTAATAATAAAGTTTGGAGTTTTAAATGGCGGTTAAAAATAAAAAAGGATTAGAATTTGATCCGGGTTTTGGACCTTTTGTTTTGGCTTTTCGGGGAACAGTGGAATATCTGTATCTTGATATAAACAGATTCAAGAATCTATCACAAAAAAAAGTAAAATTTATGCAGTATTATAAGAAGATTCTTGATGTGTTATATAACAATGTCGGATTTTATGTCGGATGTCTTATGTGGGCTGTGTATTTGAAAGCTCAAGATGAGCAGGATATTTTGTCAAATTCTTGCTACGGAGATAACTATAATGAGACTGAAGCAGTATCGGATACTCAATATATACTTAAGTTTATAGAACTCTTTCCGAAGGATATGAAATATTTTCTCGGGCAAAATTTTGAATTTGATAAAAATATAGAAAATCTCGTCAAAATATATGAAGAATTTCTCATTGAAAATAAAGGTTTTTCCAAGACTAAAACCAATTCGGATATAAAACTTCCTAAATCAGTTAAGACGGATGATATCAAGTTGTATAAGTCTTTAATCGACAACGCAATTAAATCAAAAGACTTGTCTTTGTTAAAAAATGAGATAGACAAAATAATTTGATAATTATATAAAAAAAACCGGATTTTTCATCCGGTGCTATTTTTTTCTTCTCTAATCATTTTGGGAGGAGATTTGGGGATAGTTGATACATGGCATGCTACTATAAATTTTGAAATCATGCCCATGTTTTAAAATTAAATTTTACATTTCTTAATAATTTTAAGATTTTTGAGTTTGAAAAAATATCTGAACTCACAAATTAAATCTCCTTATTGACCGAAAACTTTCGGAATGAGATAATTTAGCTATGAATTATTATAAAAAATATGCACCTTATATTTTTTTACTGCCTGCAATAATGGTATTAATTGTGTTCTTTTTCATACCGTTTTTCCAGACTTTCGTGCTTAGTTTTTTTGATTATTCATCAAGCCTTTATCATCCGACATTTAACGGTGTTGATAATTATATAAAACTTTTTAAAGAACCTATTTTTTATAAGGTAATGTTTAATACATTTATGTACCTTGTGATAGCGGTTCCTTTTTTGGTTACGTTTCCGCTTTTGGTGGCTATATTTATAAACCAAAAAATTCGGGGAATAACATTATATAAAATTCTTATTTATTTCCCGGTTATTGTATCTATTGTAGTAGCTGCGATTGCTTTCAAATGGCTTTATGCGGGACAAGGAATTTTGAATTATGCTATATCATTATTTCATGTAAATCCGATAGGCTGGTTAACCGATACGCATTGGGCTTTGTTCTCTGTTGCGGTGGTAACAATTTGGAAAGGTATCGGATATTATATGATGATATATCTGGCTTCTCTTATGAGCGTACCGCAGGATTTGTACGAGGCTTGCGATATTGACGGGGCAAACTTTTGGCAAAAACATCTGACTGTTACGATTCCGCATATTATGCCTACTATTGCACTTGTTTCTACAATAAGTACCATCTCCGCAATGAAGGTTTTTGCAGAAATCTATGTTATGACAAAGGGAGGTCCTTTGAATTCTTCAAAAACTATTGTTTATTATATTTATGAACGAGCATTTGAAAACCTTGATTTAGGATATGCTTCCGCAATGGCTGTTGTACTCTTGATTATTGTTATGGCATTTTCATTAATTAATATATTGTGTTTTGAGAAAAATAAATATTCTGATATTTAGTTTTTACTTCTATTAATAAATATATTTACCCCACGGATTAGACAAAATGGTGATTTATCTTCATAGTTAACCTTTTACAATTTTTGTATGGAGATATTGTTATGGGAAAAGTTAAAAATAAATACATGGAAATAAAAAACGTTAATAAGGATATAGTAGATTGGGTTGAAGATATTGCGGAAGAAAACAATTGCAGAATTGAACGTAAAGAATGGAAAAGCAAATATAACAGCTATGTTGTATATGATTATGAGCCGTTTTGTTCGGAAGGATTTGAGATAAATATTCTGCTGAGTTCTTTCGATATATCGTATCTGAATTTTATAAAGTATTTGTATAAGGAAAAAATGTCCACAATAGAGTATTTAGACAACTGTGCAAAAATTCCTGCGGTTAAGAATTATATTGTGTAAACCAAACCTTAAAATCGGCTATTTGTGTTTTCAGATTATCATAACTCCCGTTGAATTTTATACACCTGTCATCAATAAACAAATAACAAGGCATTTTGATATTTGTTAAATCATCAATGTACTCTCTTAATCCGTTTTTTATAATCCATTCCGAAGTTAGAAGTAAATTCCTTGAAGTAAAAATTATAATTTTATAATCAATCGCCAAATCTTTGATAAAATCTAAAGCACCGTCTTTTATCGGCGGAATAAAATTTTCGTCAAATCCGCCTGTGTATGTATTAAGTACGCCGTCTAAATCTATAAGGATTGTTTTTTTAGAAAAATTTTTCATAATTTATAGTTTTTATTCATTATGATGAGTATATATTCAGTATAATTTGTTAATTTAATTGTGTCAAATTGATAAAATTTAAGTATGGATAATATTGAACTTATAAAACTGGGGCAAAAGATTAAATTTGAGAGGACTAAAAGAAATTTGAGTCAAGATCAATTAGCAGAGCTTTCTAACATATCTGTACATGGTATTAGTAATATTGAAACAGGAAAAACAGATATAAAATATACAAACCTGCAAAAATTAGCAAAAGCATTTAATATGCGAGCATGCGAATTATTGGATTTTAATTTGTGACTTTTGAGTAAAGTTTAGTTTACTCTGATAATTTTCCCCTAAAACCCAGTATATGAGCCGATTACACGGACACTTTGAACAATAGGCGCCAAATCTGCCAAAAGGTTTTGGATAAGTTCTTCTTTTTCATGCCCGATAAAGTCAATAAACACAGCCTGTTCTTCCTGATTATTGTTCATCATTTTGGAACTTATTTGAGTAATATTAATATGGTATTTTACAAAAACCTGAACAATATCAAGCAAAGCTCCCTGTCTGTCGTTTAAGAAAAGTACTATACTTGTTTTGTCATTTCCGGTTGGTTGAGTATTTCCGTCACCAATTACAACAAATCTGCGATTGTTGTTTTTATAGTTCTCGATATGTTCTTTTAAAATATTCAAATTATACAATTCGGCGGTTTTATGCGTACCGATTATTGAATATGTTATATTATAGTTTTGCAAAAGCCTTGCCGATTCGTCCATGTTCTCGGTCATAACAATATCCAGTTGTCTCGGCATTTCTTCCTTAACAAAATTTCTGCATTTTGAAAGGGCATTCGGATTTGTAATCAAGCCCATAATGCTGTAAAATTCAGTTGTTTTAGACAAAATACAATCGTTTACCGGGATATTTGTTTCCGCAAGAATTCTTATATTTTGATTTTTTGTCTGTATAAGATTATCTATGGTTTCCCTTATTATGCCCTTAAAAGTTGTTTCTATAGGCAAAACGGCTATTGCGTTCGGGAATTCATCCACATATTCAATACATTCTTTGATAGATGTCAATGACCTTTGATAAAGGTATAAATCATATTTTTTAAATAATTTGTCTTTGGCGATTTCCGAATACGTACCGCCCATTCCGAGACAAATTACTTCGTTAAAATCTTCAAACATATAAACTCCAAGTATTATAATTTATTATAATACAAAAAATAAATAGGGTAAAATCTAAACTATAATTATATTTTAATGCGTGTAGTAATCTTTATAACGATTATATTCTTCTTTTGCATCAAGCACATTGGCAATAATAATGTCTACAAAATTAGCCAAACCGTAATTAATTTCAAGGTTTCTTTCAACGGTACTACCCAAGAATCCGAAAAATCTTTTAACAGGAGATTTAACAACTTGTCCGACCTTAATATTAATTAATCCCTTTCTGTTCTTTATGTGAATATCTACGTCTTTAGCCAGTTTTTCAAAATTCGGTTTGACAAAATTAATAATGTTTGAATAATAGAGGTCATGTCTGCCTATAATATCACGTTTTGGCGGCATATAGAAAGCCTTAAATGTGTTGTTGGTACTTACGTCTGATACAATCATTAATTTTCTCCTTTTTGTTTATTTAAAACCCCTAAAAAAATTTTTTGCTATTTATGCTAAATTATTATAGCAAAAAAAATTTTTATCGGTTTTATAATAGTAAAATAGGTAAAAGGAAATTATTTGATGAATGTTACAAAAGTGGGAAATAAAATAATTCCGGCAGCAATAATAGCAAGTGCTATGGCAGTCGGGAATGTCAAAGCTCAAAAACAAGCAGACACAATTCCCGTTAAGGATAAAATTGAAAATGTTTCCGAAGAGACCGAAAAATCAAATGCAAAAAATATTAGCTGGAAAGACGTTATGTTCTATTTAACACTCGGAACAGTCGGAGGGACTTTAGGCGCAATAACCGTCAATAAATCAAGAAAAGCTAAAAATACTCAAAATACCGTGAATGACGATAATTATTTTACTAATCAATTTAAAAATGATGCAAGAGGACTGCGTACGTACTTGAATAATACACTTAATAATATGCGTAATGATAATTCGTATACATTTGACGGGCTTGACTTTGATAAAAATACTCAGGATTTTGCAATGAAATATCCGTCCAGAGGAACTTATTTAAGAATGCTTCCACAAGTATTAGCAGACAAAAGACTTAATTCGTCTGAAAAATATCTTTTAGGCTGTTATTTGGAAGATAAAGCTACTTTTTCACCAGAAGAAAAAATGCCGATTGCATTAAGTTTATACGGTCCGATTTTAGACGGAATAGAGGATTATGAAACCTTAGTAAAAGAATTTAAAGCAAACCCGCCACACAAGGATAATGAAGAAGATGGTTATGTCGATGATTGTGATGAAAATACAGTAAGAATAATTGGCGGTAGTCATGACAGAAAAAATATTCATCATAATTTTACCTTTAGTGATGTCGGCGGACAGAATGAAGCCATAAAAACATTAAAAGAAGAAATTTTATATCCTATAAAATATCCTTCCGGATTTAAACACGATTCAATTAGCAACGGGATTATTCTTTACGGCCCGCCGGGGACAGGGAAAACACTCATAGCGGAGGCTTTGGCTAATGAATCAAGTGCTTATTTTGTCAAGTTAAACGGAAACGACCTTACAAGCAAATGGGTTGGCGAATCAGAGGAGAATTGGAGAAATTTATTTAAAGATGCTATTGAACATCAACCTTGCATTATATTTATTGATGAATTTGACGGAATTGCATCTGCAAGGGGGAGAGGGGATATATATAACGATAAAGTCGTAAATCAGATACTTAGTCTGGTCAGTGATGTTGAAAAGAATAATTATAAAATATATCTTATTGCGGCTACCAATAAATTAGATATGCTTGATAAAGCTATTATCAGATCCGAAAGATTTGGTACGCACATTGAACTAAAACCTCCGCAAACAAAGGAAGATGTAAGTCAAATTCTAAAAATACATTTGTCCAAAAAGCCATTTGAAAATATCGAAAAAGATAAATTCGACAGCTTTTTAGGGGCATTGCTTGAAGCAAATGCAACCGGTGCAGATATTGCATTGGTTGTCAGCAACGCCTATAAAAAAGCAAAAGAACGAAATTCCATTTTTGAGAAAATGGAGAATAATACTTTTAATGAATCTGATATGGAAAACGTTAAAATATCATCCGACGATTTAAGTAATGCAATATCGGAATTAAAAGACAAAAACAAAAGAAAATCCGCTATAGGATTTAATAAAACTATTTCTTGTTAAAAATAATTGTTAATAGTACAATAATCCTACAGACATCATAAATAAGGCGCTAAAGAATGATAAGATTAGATTACAGAAACGTGAATACCCTGATTATCGGCGAAGCCAACGGTCTGAATATTGAGCAAGAATTCTGCGAATATAAAGACCGCATTAGAGATATAATAGCCGATTTGAATCAACGTAAAGACAAGCCGGGACAATGGTTACGATGGCTCAATTTGGGCTATAGCGAAGAAACGATATGGTATGTTAAAGAATTTGCTTCAATGGTTAGAGGGCGTTTTGATAATATACTTGTTCTGGGAATTGGCGGTTCTGCACTGGGCGGAATGGCAGTGACGGAAGCGCTCCTTAAGCCTTATTGGAACTTTTTATCAAAAGAAGAAAGAAATAATTATCCTAAGATATTTTTCCTTGATAACATTGACCCTGACAGCATAGCAGGACTTTTAGATATACTTGATTTAAAGAAAACACTTGTAAACGTTATAACAAAATCGGGTTCTACGGCGGAGACAATGTCTCAATATATGATAATTAAGGACATGATGGAAAAAGAACTCGGTGATGACTACAGAAAAAATATAGTTGCGACAACGGATAACAGGATTGGTGTTTTGAAACAACTTGCTGACCAGGAAGGGTATAAGACATTTATAATTCCTGATGATGTAGGCGGAAGATTCTCGGTATTTTCTGCTGTCGGGCTTTTGCCTATGGCGCTTGTAGGAATTGATGTTGACAAAATTATGAGCGGTGTCAAAGATATGGATTTGGCACTCAAGAACACCGATATTTTTCAGAATATTGCAGCACAGGGAGCATTAATTAATTATTTGATGGATAAAAAACTCGGCAAAAATATTTCGGTCTTGATGCCTTATTCAAGCAGACTGAAATTTGTAACCGATTGGTTTGTTCAACTTTGGGCGGAATCATTGGGAAAAGAATATGACAGAAATGGAGAAAAAGTTAATATAGGTTTAACTCCGATTAAAGCTGTTGGAGCAACAGACCAACATTCTCTCATTCAGTTATTTAACGAAGGGCCGAATAATAAACTGATTACATTTATCAGAGTCGATAATTTTGATAATACACTTGATATTCCAAACATCTTTGAATACACCGGAATAGGTTATTTGGGCGGGAAAACGATTAACGATTTGATTAATGCTGAGGCTGATTCTACAAAGGTATCACTGGCAGATTACAGTCGTCCTACGATGACAATTAACATAGAAAAAGTTGACGAGTACAATATTGCGCAACTGCTTTATATGTTTGAAATTCAGACTGCGATCACCGGAGAGTTGTATAATATAGATGCATTTAGCCAGCCGGCAGTTGAACAGGCAAAAAATTATACTTATGCGCTTATGGGCAGGGCAGGATATGAAGATTCTGCACAGAATCTTCAATCCAAAATGGCAACAGTATAAATAAAAAATTTATTTTTTACATAAAATATTTTATCAATATAATTATTATATTTTTATTTGTTCCTTTTTTCTTCTTTCTTTTTCTTGCGAGGTAAAAGCAAGAAGAAAAAGTGAACCGAAAAAAGAAGAAAGAAAAGCACGCAGTTAAATGGATAACCACAACGCACTTCGCGCGTGGGATTGAATGGATATTGCGGGCTTAGCCCGCACTCTTACGCTCGCTATTGTGACTTCGTCACACGCTCGCAGTTGCTACCCACCCAAACCCTCCCTAATTAGGGAGGGAGCAGTTGTCCAAACTTGTTTGGCTACAACTGCGGGTAGGTAACTGTTTTATCCGAGCATAACGGAGCGAATAATCAATGTAGGTGAGACAATAACAAGGCGAGCATTGTCTGAGAATACGAAGTATTCGAGTTTGTGAGCCTCTGGTCGAACCGTACAATTGATTAATGAGCGAAGTTCCGCTCGGGAGGTTCTTTG